>Ga0156230_1079_pt1 | contig 10828 bp, 12 predicted proteins | sample RifCSPlowO2_12_FD_107877 | JGI IMG/M metagenome (GOLD analysis project Ga0156230, IMG submission 107877) | Betaproteobacteria bacterium RIFCSPLOWO2_12_FULL_68_19 | reverse complement strand
GCCACAAGCCGAGCGCCATCCATACCATCGCGAGCGGTAGCGCGAAGGACGCGAGCGCGGCCAGTCCCATGCCCAGCCGCCCGAGCAGGCCCTCGGTCTGCGCGCCGATGACGTCGCCCGCCCGGTATACGAAGGTGTCGATGAACGCCTTCGACTTGTACCGGTCGGCGCGGGGCACCACGGTGAACAGCGTCTCGCGCGCGGGCCGCATGATGCCGCGCTGCACGGCGCGGAACGTCGCCTCGAACGCGATGAGCGCCGCAAGCGAGCCGACGAGCGCGAGACCCAGGAAGCCCAGGGCCGCCGTGACCGGCAGCAGCGCGAGCGTCACGGACACGCCGAGCCGTTTCATGAGATGCCCGGTGACGATCGCCTGCAGGAGGAGCGTCGCCGCCTGCGTGATCACGTCGATCCGCGCGAACGTCGTGGTGCGCGTGTCGAGGTCGGTGCCCAGCGCCGCTACCATCTGCAGGCGGGTGAAGTAGAGGAAGGTGACCATCACCGCGAGGACCAGCACGTAGCCGCAGATGGCGAGCAGGTAGGGCGAGCGGAACGCCGACCGGAAGCCTTCCCACGCGCTGCCGCCGATCACACTTTGTTCTTCCAGGAAATTCCCATCCTGTCGAACATTTGTAGAAAGCTTCGTCAGCCACCAGGCCGCTCCCAGCGCCAGCACGAGGAACCCCGCCGCCACCAGCAGCAGGGCGGGCGTGCCGAGCGGCTTCGCCAGCACGGCTGCGAGCCACGGGCCGAAGATCGCCCCGAGCGTTCCGCCCACGGCGATGGCGCCGAACAGGCGCTTGCTCTGCTCGAGCGAAAAGCGGTCCGCCATCAGCGCCCAGACGAGCATCGTCGCGAACAGGTTGAAGACGCTGAACCACACATAGAAGACCTGGCCCGTGCGCTCACCGATCGCCGCCGGCGCGAGCGCGAGCAGCGCGTAGAACGCGAGCAGGCCGAAGGCGAAAAAGAGGTATGTCGCGGCGATGAAGGCGAGGCGGCGAAAGCGGCTCACGAGCAGGCCGAAGACCGGGTTGACGAGAAGGGTGACGACCACCGTGCCGATGAAAAGCCAGCGGATCGCCTCGATGCCGCGCTGCATGCCCAGCGCCTCGCGCGCCGGACGCACCACCATCAGCGCCGTGAGCACGCAGAAGAAGAAAAGGCCCGCGACGAGGGTCGGCGCCACCTCTTCGCGGCGGATGTTCGCGAAACCCTGCAGCTACGCCGCCTTGCCGTCCTTCGGGATGAACTTGAGCGCCACGCCGTTGTTGCACCAGCGCTGGTTGGTGGGCGGCGGGCCGTCGTCGAAGACGTGCCCGTGGTGCCCGCCGCAGCGGATGCAGTGGTACTCGCTGCGCGGGTAGATGAGGTAGAAGTCCTTCTTCATGCCGAACACGCCCGGGATGGTGGTGAAGAACGAGGGCCAGCCGGTGCCGGATTCGAACTTCATTTCGGAGGTGAAGAGCGGCAGCCCGCAGCCGGCGCAGGCGAAGATGCCCGAGCGCTTCTCGTCGTTGAGCGGGCTCGTGCCGGCGCGCTCGGTGCGCTCCTTGCGCAGCACGCCGTAGGACTCGCCGGGCAGGCGCTTCTTCCACTCGTCGTCGGAGAGCTTGAGCGGCTCCGCGGGCGAGGGGACGCTCATCCCGGCGGGCAGGAACGCCTGCCAGTTCTTCTGCAAGGCCTCGACTTCCGTCATGTTGCGCGGCCTTGCGTGGGCGCAGAGGGGCAGTGCCGCGAGGGCGAGAACGAATGCGCGTCGGTCCATGGGGGTATCCTCATCGATTTTCCTTTTGTCGCCGCAGCTTGCGGAAACTAACATGCCGGGCATGCCGAAACGACCCTTTGCCATGGTACCGCTGCCGGCGGGCCGTAGTGAGAAACACGGCTAGAAGCCCCGCCATTCCGGCCTGACGATGATCGTCGACGCGGGGCTGCCCCTGGGGCGGCAGGCCGACCTGCTCGCGCTCGCCGCCGACTACGTCGACCTCGCCAAGATCAAGACCGGGACGGCCCGGCTTTACGATGAAAAGAGCCTGGTAAAGAAACTAAAGCAATATCGGCGCCACCGCGTGCAGCCGTTCCTCGGCGGCCAGTTCCACGAGTATGTCTTCGCCACCCAGGGAAGCCGCGCCCTCGGGCCCTTCTACGAGGAGGCGCTGCGGCTCGGCTTCGAGGCGATCGAGATCTCGGACAACGTGGTCCCGCTCACTGCGCTTGAAAGAAGAAGACAGATCCGCTCGGCCCGCGCGGCCGGCCTCACGGTCTACGGCGAGGTCGGCTCCAAGGAGACGGCAAGCAACCCGCGGCTCCTGGTCTCGCAGGCCGAGGACTGCTTTGCCGCCGGCGCGGCGCTGGTGCTGGTGGAGGCGGCCGAGCTGGTGGTCAAGGGCAGGCCCAACCGCAGGACACTCGATCTGCTTCTCAGGAATTTGGACCTGAAGAAAGTCATGATCGAGCTGCCAGGCCCGTGGATTCCCGAGGTGCGCGCCTGCGACGTGGAGCTCCTGAAGAAGCTGCTCATCGAGGAGCTCGGCCCGGACGTGAACCTCGCGAACGTCATGCCCGAGGACCTGATCGATCTCGAGACCACGCGCGTCGGCCTGGGCGTGGCCGGCCCGCCGAAAATGAAGGATCAGCGGAACTCGGTGCGGTAGCGGAAGATGTCGCCGCGCAGCACCGAAAGGCGGTATTCGACCACGCGCTCCTCGATGGAATAGGTGCGCCGCTCGACGCGAAAGAGCGGCGTGCCGGCCCTGATCCCGAGCTGCTTCGCCGCATAGCTGTCGGCCTTGGTCGGGTCGACCACCTCGACCGCGCGCAGCAGCGGCACCGCGTACACCTCGGTCATGACGTCGAGCAGGAAGCGCGTGCCGAGCGGCTGGCGCGAGAGCTCCGGGAAGAGCGCGCAGGGCAGGTAGCTCGCCTGCAGCGCCGCCGGGCGCTCGCCCGCGAAGCGCACCCGCTCGAGGTGCCAGACCGCCTCGCCGCGCTCAAGCCCCAGCACCGAGGCGACCGATTCCTGCGCGCGCACCCGCCGGCAGAAGACCACCCGGCTGCGCGGCTCGAGCGAAGGGCCGACCACGGTGAAGCGGCCGAAGGAGCCGGCGAAGCGGCTTTCCAGCTTCGGCGGGCTGACGAAAGTGCCGCGGCCGCGGAAGCGCTCGAGATAGCCCTCGTTCACCAGGTCGCCGATGGCGCGGCGCAGCGTGCCGCGGCTCACGCGGTAGTGCGCGCACAGCGCCGGCTCCGGAGGGATCTCGCTGCCCGGGGGCCAGCTTCCGGCGCGCAGCCGCAGCAGCAGGTCCTGCTTCACCTGGTGGTGCAGGGCGATCACGGGCTGCGGCGAAAAAACGAGCGTCGACATGGCCGGGCGGCTTGTTGTATAAACGTTTAGACGTTTCGTCAAGGGAGGAGGACCCATGAAACGCCCGCTGCAGTTCCTGGTTTTTGTCTTTGCATCCGCTCTGATGACCTCGCTCGCCGCGCAGACCTGGCCGACCAAGCCGGTGCGCCTGGTGCTCGGCTACGCCGCCGGCGGCGCGATGGACATGAGCGGGCGCGTCATCTCGCCGATCCTGTCCGAGTCGATCGGCCAGCCGGTGGTGGTCGAGAACCGCACCGGCGGCGCGGCCAACATCGCCGCCGAGGCGGTGGCGCGCTCGACGCCCGACGGCCACACCATCCTTTTCTACGCCGACGCCTACACCATCGCGCCGTCGCTCTTCGCCAGGCTGCCCTACGATCCGGTGAAGGACTTCGTGCACGTGACGCAGATGGTGAGCGGCGCGCACATCCTGGTCGGGCATCCCTCGGTGCCGGCGAACACGCTGCAGGAGCTGATCGCCTACGCGAAAGCGAACCCCGGCAAGCTCGCCTACGGCTCGCCCGGCAACGGCACGCCGCAACACCTCGCCGCGGAGCTCTTCAAGAACCTCGCCGGCGGGCTGAAGATCACCCACGTGCCCTACAAGGGCGGCGGGCAGGCGATCGGCGACGTGGTGGGAGGAACGATCCCGCTCGCCTCGCTCGGGCTGCCGCCGACCGCGGGGCACATCAAGGCCGGCCGGCTCAAGGCTTTCGCGGTCACGAGCAAGGCGCGCCAGCGCCTGCTGCCGGACACGCCGACCTTCCAGGAAGCCGGCGTGGCCGGATTCGAGACCGTGCAGTGGTGGGGCCCGGCAGTGCCCGCGGGCACGCCCGCGCCGGTGGTGAAGCGCATCTACGAAGAGTTCGTCAAGGCGCTGCGCGACCCCCGCCTTGTCCAGCGCTTCAACGGCGCCGGCCTCGAAGTGACGCCGAGCGCCTCGCCCGAGGCGTTCACCGGCTTCATCAAGGCCGAGATCGGGCGCTGGGCGCCGGTGGTGAAGGCAAGCGGCGCGCGGGTGGATAACTGAGGGGTGGACGACTGAACCTGTTGTTCATCACCTCGGACCAGCAGCGCGGCGACTGCTACGGGTTCGAGGGCAGGAAGGTAAAGACGCCGCACCTGGATCGCCTGGCGCGCGAAGGCACGCGCTTCTCGGCCTGCATCACGCCGAACCTGGTGTGCCAGCCTTCGCGCGCCTCGATCCTGACCGGCCTGCTGCCCTACACGCACGGGGTCTCCGACAACGGCATCGACCTCGACCCGCGCATCGGCGAGGCCGGCTTCGGCGGCGCATTCGCGCGCGCCGGCTACCGCACCGGCTACATCGGCAAGGCGCACTTCGCCACCTCGCATACCTTCGCGCCCACCGGCACGCCCGAATGCCGCAACAGCGACCAGCCGCAGGACTGGACCGGGCCCTACATGGGCTTCGAGCACGTCGAGCTGATGGTGGAGGGCCACAACCACTGGCCGCCGATGAAGCCCCCGCGCGGCCAGCATTACGAGCGCTGGTTCCACAAGGACGGGCGCGGCGAGGAGCTGCAGCGGCTCTACGAGACGAAGCTGCCGCCGCTTTCCACGGCGATGCAGACCTTCCACTCGGCGCTGCCCGCCGCCTTCCACAACTCGACCTGGATTGGCGACAGAACAATAGAGTTTTTGACTAAGAATAAGAGCCAGTCTTTCTGCATCTGGGCCTCTTTCCCCGACCCGCACCACCCGTTCGACGCGCCCGATCCCTGGAGCCGCATGCACCATCCGGACGAGGTCGACCTGCCGCCCGAGCGCGCGCTCGACCTCGAGCGCCGGCCGTGGTGGCACCGGCAGAGCCTGGAGGGCAAGCCGCAGATCGTGCCGCACCTCGCCAAGATCCGCGAGGAGTACTCGCGCATCCCGGTGCACAGCGACCGGCAGCTGCGCGAGCTGATCGCCAACTACTACGGGATGATCTCGCTCATCGACCACAACGTCGGGCGGATCCTGCTGCACCTGGAGCAGCTCGGTCTTTCGGAGGACACCTTGGTGGTCTATTCGACGGATCACGGCGACTGGCTCGGCGACCACGGGCTGATCCTCAAGGGGCCGATGGCCTATGAAGGCCTATTGAAAGTGGGATTGCTCCTGCAAGGTCCCGGAATTCCCAAGGGGAAAATCGTCGCCGATCCCGTCTCGACGCTGGACCTGCCCGCGACCTTCGCCGACTACGCCGGCGTGCCCTTCAAAGCAGATCATTCTGTTTCTCTGAAAAGTCTGGTGGACGGCAAGGCGAGCCGGGATTTCGCGTACAGCGAATGGGACCTGCGCGCCTCGCGCTCCGGAGTCGACCTCGACCTGCGCACGGTGCGCACGCGCACGCACAAGCTGACGGTGGACCTGCGCTCCGGCGCGGGCGAGCTGTATGACCTCGTCAACGATCCGCACGAGATCGACAACGTCTTCGAAACCTCGAAAGCCAGGAAAGAGCTGATGGACATGATCCGCGCTCGCCCCGACGACATCCGGCCGCGCCTGCCGCAGGTGGGAATGGCATGACGCCCGGCAACCTCGTCATCATCATGTCCGACGAGCACGACCCGCGCTGGATGGGCTGCTCGGGCAACCAGCTCGTGCAGACGCCGAACCTCGACCGGCTCGCCGCGCGCGGCACGCGCTTCACCGACGCCTACACCACGTGCCCGATCTGCGTCCCGGCGCGCGCCGCCTTCGCCATCGGCAAGTACATCCACCAGATCGGCTTCTGGGACAACGCCGACCCCTACGACGGCAGCGTGCCGAGCTGGCATCACCGGCTGCGCGACCAGGGCCATCGCGTCGTCTCGGTCGGCAAGCTCCACTTCCGCTCCACCGACGACGACAACGGCTTCTCGGAAGAGATCGTGCCGATGAACGTGTTCGAGGGCAAAGGCGACCTCTACGGCCTGCTGCGCGGCGACGACATGCCGCCGCGCGCCGACGGAAGCAAGCTCGCCGCGCTCGCCGGGCCGGGCGAGTCGGAGTACACCTGGTACGACCGCGAGATCGCCGCGCGCGCGCAGATCTGGCTGCGCGAGCAGGCGGCGAAGCCCGCCGCGCAGCCGTGGGTGCTGTTCGTCTCCTTCGTCGCGCCCCATTTCCCGCTGACGGCGCCGCCGCACTGGTACTACCGCTATCCGTTCGAGCGCATCCCGATGCCGAAGCTCTATCGGGAGAAAAACGTTCATCCCTACGTGCGCGACCAGGGCGAGAACACCGGCTACGACAAGCACTTCGCCGACGAGGCGGCGGTGAAGCGCGCCCGCGCCGGCTACTTCGGCCTCATCAGCTCTCTCGACGAGAACGTGGGTAACCTCCTCAATGCAATGCGGGATACGGGACTTGAGAAGACTACGCGCGTGCTCTACACCTCCGACCACGGCGACAACATGGGCGCGCGCGGCCTGTGGGGGAAGCAGGTGCTCTACGAGGAGGCGGCCAAGGTGCCGATGATCCTCGCCGGGCCGGGCGTGCCGGCGGGCGCGGTGCGCCGCGAACCGGTGAGCCACGTCGACGTCTACCCGACGGTGATGGAATGCGTGGGGGCAGCCGCGCCGGAGGCGGCAGGTGCATCGCTCTTCGGCGCCATTCCCGCGCGCGGCGTGCTCTCGGAGTACCACGCCTCGTCGTCGCGGGCCGGCGAGTACATGATCCGCTACGGCAAGTGGAAGTACGTGTACTTCGTGCGCTACCCCGACCAGCCGCAGCTCTTCGACCTGGAAAAGGATCCGGAAGAGCTGAAGGACCTGGGCACGGACAAGGCGTTCACGCATGAAGTGAGCTTCCTGCACCAGAAGCTCCTGTCCCTGCTCGACCCCGTCGAGGTCGACCGGCGCGCCAAGCGCCGCCAGGCCGAGCTGGTGGCGGCGAACGGCGGGCGGGAGGCCGTGCTCCGGCGCGGCAGCTTCGCCTACTCGCCGCCGCCCGGATTCAAGGCCGAGTTCAACAACTGATCAGAACGGGATGTTGAAGCGGATGGAGACCCCGCCGTACGGCGCGGGCGGGCCGTAATAGACCGGCGCCGGCGCGTAGTACACGCGCGGGGGCGGCATGATCACCACGCGGCGCTGCGGCGGGTAGTAGTGGTGGAAGTGACGCCGGGTGAAGTCGCGGCGCACCACCCGATCATCGACGCGGTGCGCGGGCTCCCGGTGCAGGAACGGGCCATGGCCGCGCTGCGAGTCGGCGAGCGCCGGGACGGACACGGCCAGGGCTGCGGCGGCGATTGCGAGCTTGCTCAACATGGGCTGCCTCCTTTCGAAACGGCCCCCATTTCACGCGCAAGAGCGCCGCGAGTGAACCGATAAAGTGCAACATCTGTAACCGCGTGTAAACTTCGCGGCCGAAGGAGGACCTATGCCACGCATTCTCGCCGGCCTGCTTTTCTCGCTGTTTCTCTCGCCCGCCTGGGCGCAGGGCTTCCCCACCAAGCCGGTCACCATGATCGTGCCCTTCCCGCCGGGCGGGGTGGCCGACATCGTCGGCCGGCCGCTCGCCGCGGTGATGGAAAAGAGCCTCGGGCAGCCGGTGGTGGTGGTGAACCGCACCGGCGCCGGCGGCGCGGTGGGCATGGCGGTGGTCGCGAAGAGCGCGCCGGACGGCTATACCTTCCTGATGGGCCTCTCTTCGATCTCGGTTTTCCCGGTGGCCGACCGCATCAACGGCAAGCAGCCCGCCTACGAGATGGCCGACTTCGCGCCCATCGCGCTGGTCACCGCCGACCCGACGGTGCTGGTGGTGCGTGCCGACGGCCCCTACAAGTCGGTCAAGGACTTCGTTGCCGCCGCCAAGGCGAATCCGGGCAAGATCAACTATTCCTCGGCCGGGGTGTACAGCACCCTGCACGTCGCGATGGAGATCTTCGCGCAGGCGGCGGGCGTGCAGCTCTTCCACGTGCCCTACCAGGGCGGCGGGCCGGCGGTCACGGCGCTGCTGGGCGGGCAGGTCGAGGCGCTCGCCTCGGGACCCGCAGCGGCGATCGGCCAGATCAAGGCCGGCAAGATGCGCGCGCTCGCGAGCTGGGGCACCGAGCGCCTGAAGCTCCTGCCGGACATCCCGACCTTCAAGGAGCTCGGCTACGACGCCGAGTTCTACATCTGGTCGGGCGTGTTCGCCCCGGCGGCCACGCCCGCGCCGGTGCAGCGGAGGCTGCGCGAGGCGGTGCGCGCGGCGGCCAACTCGCCGCAGTTCAAGGGCGCGATGGACAAGGTCGCGACCCCGATCCAGTACCTCGATGCGCCGGAGTTCAAGAAGTACTGGGACCGCGACGCTGCGCGCCTCAGGCTCGCGCTGGAGAAGATGGGCAAGATCGACGCGAAGAAGTAGCGACCTTTCCAGCCGCTACTTTTTCCGCTTCTTCTTGAGCCGCGCGAGCTTCTCGATGAGGGCGCGCGGGCGGCGGTACTGAAGCAGCAGCGCGGCGCGGCGCTCGAACGGGTCGCGCCGCGTCACCGCCTGCAGGTGGTGGCCGTTGACGAGCTTGAAGTGGCGCAGCTCGTCCAGGCGCTCGGCCACCTCCCAGGCGTTCTTCTCGCCGCTCACCCAGAGCTTCGGGTCGACGCGCCGCAGGTCGTAGGGCAGCGAGTACTCGCGCAGCGTCTTGTGGTCGCGCCGGTTGGTGTACTCGTGGAAGTAGGACATGGCGAGCTCGCGCAGCGTGCGGTACACCGGGTCGCGCGAGCGCAGGCCGATGCCGTTGGTCTTGGAGATCGCGCCCCAGCGGCCCTTGCGCCGGTAGACCGCCACCACGTGGTCGAAGTCGCGCACCGCGCGCATGTCGAGCAGCAGCGGCGGCTCGCGTGCACCCAGAAGGCGCAGGCGGCGAGCATCGCGCCCTCGATGCAGTGCGCGCTGCGCTCGCGCAGCACCGAGCGCACCGGCCGGCAGGTGTCGCCGTCCAGCTCGAAGTTCTGCCGCAGCCCATGCACGAACGCCTGGATTTTCTGCGGGCTGTCCAGGCGCGCGAGCACGCCGAACTCGGCCGGCGTCAGGCCGAGGTCCTCGCGCCGCGGGGTGCGTTTGCGCAGCATGGTGCGGAAAAAATATAGCGCCGCGCCCCGGCCCGCAATCGGTTCCGCAAGCCCCTGATTTCTCGGGCCCTGGCATGCGCTCCGCGCATGCCCTGCATGCCCCGATTCCGTTTGAGCGGCCCAGGCGGGGCCGGCATGCTCCCGCCCATGAGGCTGCTGCTTCTTATCTGGCGTTCCTGGGTCGCGGCACGCACCCGCTCCGAGCTGCGCGCGCTGAGCGACCGGGCGCTTCGCGACATCGGCCTCGAGCGCGGCCAGATCGAGCGGCTGTTCTAAGCGAGCTTCGCCTCCAGCTCGGCGATGCGGTCATGCAGCGGCTGCACTGCCGAGCGCACCTCGGCTTCGGTAAAGCGCGGGGTAATGTGCTGCGGGCAGTTCCAGTCGAACGCCTCCACCTCGACCACCGCCACCCGCTCGACGCGGCCACGGTAGGCTGGCAGCTGCACCGCCTTCGAGATCTCCGGGTCGACGCGGCTCGCATCCTCGAAGCGGATGTGCCCGAGGAGCTTGAGCCGCCGACGATGGGGGTAGTCCATCAGGATCAGCGACACACGATCGTTCCCGACCGCGTTACCGGCGGAGACAAGCTGGGTGTTGCCACGGAAATCGGCGAACGCCAGCGTCTTGGGTCCCAGCACCTTCAGGAAACCCGGCGGGCCTCCGCGGTGCTGCACATACGGCCAGCCGGTCGCGCCGACCGTGGCCATATAGAAGCTGTCGCGTCCGGCGATGAAGGCGGTCTCGACATCGCCCAGCGCGTCGTGTGGACCGCCCGTTCGCTGCAGGCGCTCGTTCCGCGAGCGCGATCGGTACTGCTCCTGGGCGGCCTTTACTGCGTCGGTGAACGCGATGTCGGCGAAGCGATGGCTCATCGTTGGCCTATGCGGCGATTTTCTCGGCGCTGGCGAGCAGCGCCACTTCCGGGAAATCGATGTTGATCAGCGTCGACTTGCCGAGGAGGTTGGTGAACACGTTGAGCGAACGCCACCGCGGCTGCGGCCTTGGCGCTGCTGGAGTCGCCCTGGCGGTTGAGCAGCATTTCCTCGTTGCTCAGGCCCGCGCCCCTGCCGATCGCGGTGTGCGCGGAGACGCAATATTGGCAGCCGTTTTCCTCGGCTACGACCAGCGCGATGCGCTCCTGCGTCGCCTTGTCGATCGCCGCGCCGCCCAAGGGCCCGTAGAGGCCGAGGAAGGCCGACAGCGCCTTGGGCGAGTTGGCCAGCGCGCGGATGAAATTGGGCACGATGCCAAGTTGCTGCCGGACGGTTTCCAGCAGCTCCTTGGCTTCGCCCGTGGCGGTCTTCGGATCAACGACATTGATGCGGGACATGCTTGCTCCTTTCCATGATTTCGGTCGGCTCGCGGCCGCTTGCCGCGTGGAGCACATGGTCGGCACGCGAGGGCGTGCAATAAATGG
>Ga0156230_1119_pt1 | contig 11059 bp, 13 predicted proteins | sample RifCSPlowO2_12_FD_107877 | JGI IMG/M metagenome (GOLD analysis project Ga0156230, IMG submission 107877) | Betaproteobacteria bacterium RIFCSPLOWO2_12_FULL_68_19 | reverse complement strand
GCTCACGGATCAGTATGCAAAGGTGAGCGGCGTGCCGATGCCCTCGTCGCCCGAGGAATACGCCGTCTACCTCGTGCAGGAGCAGAAAAAATGGGGCGCGGTGGTGAAGGCGATCGGATTCAAGGCGCAGTAACGCGGAACTGGCACAGGCGCAGGGGATTGTCCGCCAGCAGCGCCTGCCGCTGCGCGTGCCGGGCGGGGGATGAAACGACGGCTTCGGACCGTTCAACCCGGCTTTTTGCCGGAAATCGAATCGAGCAGGTCGCCCATGGTCTGGTCGGCCCAGTACTCCGGGTCCTTGTCGATGATCGCCTCTCCCGTTGCGACCACATCCGCGCCGATCTTGCGGCGCTGGCAGAAGCCGCGCCAGAACTGTTTGACTTCTTCGGCTGACATTTCCATCGGCTGAACCCGGACGGTGAGGTTTGAGAAACGCACCCGGATCTGGCTCCCCGGCCTGGGCTGGAACCAGGGACCTGCCGATCAGCAGGGAGAGTTCCAGTCCGTCAAGCATTGTAACTTGGCCCGCCCCCGCTAGCCAGCAGGCACCGGGAGAGCGGGTTTGGCAACGTCCGGTTTTTACGACCGGATGCATAACGAGAACGTGTGCTGTTTCCGGCCGCAGGTTACGCGTGGCACCCGATCGACTGCGCTAGGCGCGCGCAGCGGTTTGTTCTAGACTCTTCGCCAAGCCCGTGGGAGAACGCGCGGCAGAACTCCCGCGCGTCCCGATCATGACTTCTGTCAATCATCGAGGGGAAAACCATGAACAACTTCCGTATCAGCCCGGACCGCCGCCGGGTGCTGCTCGGCGCAGCGGCCGCCGCGTCGTCGCCGTTCTGGTTCAACATCGCACGCGCGCAGTCCGATCCGATAAAGATCGGCTTTCCGGTTCCGCTGACCGGGCCGTTCAGCGCCGAGGCCCAGGGTCAGGAGCGCGCGGCGCAGATCGCGGTCAGGGAATTCAACGACGCAGGCGGTTTCAAGGGGCGCATGGCGGAACTGCTGGTGCGCGACGACAAGCTCAATGCGGGCGAGGCTGCGACGCGGACGCTCGAGCTGATCGAGAAGGACAAGGTGAACTTCGTCGTCGGATCGCTGTCTGCCGCGGTGCAGCTATCGGTGAACAACGTCACCAAGGCGCGCAAGGTCATATTCAACTCGATCAGCCAGTCGGATACGATCAATGAGGCCTCCGACTGGAGCCCGTACACCTTCCACGAGGCGCTCAATCCGCACATGACGGCGGGCGCGGTCGGGCGCTACCTGTTCAAGAATTTCGGCAAGCGGGTGGCGTTCCTTACCGCGGACTACGCCTACGGCCACGAGATGGTGCGCGGTTTCCAGACCGCCGGCAAGGCGTTTGGCGTCGAGACTCTGGCCGATATCCGGCATCCGCTCGGCACCTCGGACTTCTCGGCGTTCCTGCCGCGGATCCAGGCGCTCAAGCCGGATATCCTCATCCTGTGCAATTTCGGCCGGGATCTCGTCAACTCGGTCAAGCAGGCTGCCGATTTCGGCATCAAGTCGACCACCAGGATCGCCACGCCGGTGCTGCTGTTTACCGCACGCCTGGCGGGAGGCGCGGACGCCTTCGACGGCGTGGTCGGCGGAGCGTCGTTCTACTGGGGGCTCGAGAGCAGCGTGCCGAGCGCCAGGGCGTTCAACGACAAGTACCGCAAGGCTTACGGCGGCGAAGTACCCTCGGACTACGGCGCGCTCGGCTACGGCGGCGTACGCACGGTACTCACCGCCGTCAGGAACGCGGGCACCACCGAAGCGGATAAGGTGATCGCCGCGTTGCGCGCTCTGAAATACGATTACTACAAGGGCCCGCAGTACTATCGTGCCTGCGACCACCAGTCGGTGCAGTCGGTGCTGATCTTGCGGTCGAAGTCCAAGAACATGAAAGACAAGAACGACGTGTTCGATATCGTTTCGATCGAGCAGCCCGGCGAGGGGAACCTGCGCAGTTGCGCCGAACTGGGCCACAAGGCCTGAGCGTACCGGGCGTCGTCTGACGCGCCGCGCCGCGGGGGCGCAGGGTGCCGCCCGGCGCGGCGTTTCCGTGTAGTTCGACTTGAGGGGCTTGCGGGTTTGGCGGACGTCAACCTGTTCCTGCTTCAGCTCTTTACCGGACTCGCGCTGGGTTCGGTGTACGTGCTTCTCGCGACCGGCCTGTCGCTGATTTTCGGCATGCTGACGGTGGTCAGCTTCGCGCACGGCGCTTTCTTCATGGTCGGCGCGTACATCGGTGTGTACCAGTACGGCGTCACCGGAAACTTCTGGATCAGCCTTGTCGTGGTGCCGCTGGTGGTCGGGACGGTGGGCCTGCTGACCGAGCGTTTCCTGGTGCGCCCGCTTTACGGCCGCGGCATCGACTACCCGCTCCTGCTGACATTCGGGTTGTCGTACGTGCTCATCGAGATCGTGCGCATTTTCTTCGGGGTCCAGGGAATTCCGATCAGCACGCCCGAGGGCCTGCGCGGCGCGGTGAACATCGGCGTCGGGCACTTTCCGCTCTACCGGCTGTTCCTCATCGTCGCGACCGCGGTCGTCGTCGGTGGATTGTGGCTGTTCATCGAGCGCACGCGCTTCGGTCTGATCATCCGCGCCGGCGCCCGGGATCCGGAAATCGTGCGGGTGCTCGGAATCGACATCTCGCGCGTCTGGTTGCTGGTGTTCGGTCTCGGGACGGCGATCGCAGGGCTGTCGGGCATCCTCGCGGCGCCGATCCGCGCGGTGACCCCGGAGATGGGGATTCCGGTCCTGGTTGAATCGTTCGTGGTCACCGTGGTCGGGGGCATGGGGTCGCTGGCCGGCGCGGTGGTTGCCGGGCTTCTGGTCGGCGTGGTGTTCAGTTTGACGTCGCTCTACGCGCCGGCGTTCGCCGAAACGTCGATTTTTGCGCTGATGGCGCTGGTGCTGCTGGTCCGGCCGCAGGGCCTGCTCGGCCGCGCCGGGCTGATGGGCTGAGCGATGGAGGCTTTTCGCCCGCAGGTCGATTTCATCGCGCGGCATCGCGTCGCTGCGGTGGTCGTGTTCCTCTCGCTGTTCCCGTTGCTGGTGCCCTACCAGGCGCTTGCAGTGAACATCCTGATCTTCGGTTTGTACGCCATGGGATTCAACATTCTGTTCGGCTACACCGGAATGCTGTCGTTCGGCCACGCGGCGTTCCTGGGCACCGGAAGCTACGGCGCCGGCATCGCGATCGTGCATCTTGGCTGGCCGTGGTATGTCGCCATTGCCACCGGCGTCGCGGCGGCCACGGCAGTCGGCATGGTGGTCGGATTTCTCGCCATCCGCGCGCGCGGCATTTATTTCGCGATGGTGACGCTCGCGCTCGCCCAGTGCGTGTACTACGTTTTTTTCCAGGCCGAGACCTACACCGGCGGCGAAAACGGCCTGCGCGGGGTCGAAGTGGGCGTCATCGACCTGTTCGGCTGGCGGCTCGACTTCGTCGATCCGACGGTCAAGTACTACGTCGTGCTGGCGTTCGTCGCGTTCGCGCTCTGGTTCGTTTCGCGCGTGCTGGGTTCGCCCTTCGGCGCCGTGATCGAGACCGTGCGGGAGAACGAGCGCCGCGCGCAGGCCTGCGGCTACGATGTGGCGCGGACCAAGCTGGTCGCGTTCGTCATTTCAGCGGCGCTCTGCGGCCTGGCGGGAACGCTGCGCGCTCTGCACCTTTCGATCGTGCCGATCGATTCGCTTCATTACCTGACCTCCGGCCTGGTGGTGATGATGTGCCTGTTGGGCGGGATGGGAACGTTCTTCGGCCCGTTCGTCGGCGCGGCGACGCTGCTGCTGATCGAGGAGACGTTCACCAACCTGACGCGGCACTGGCAGCTCATCACCGGGGTCGTGTTCATGGCGTGCGTGCTGTTCTTTCCCCGCGGGATCTGGGGCTCGATCCTGCACTGGATCCGCCGGGAGGGCCGATGACGCCGCCGATCCTCGCCGCCGAGAACCTCAGCATGGCGTTCGGGCGGTTCCTTGCGTTGAAGAACGTGACCGTGTCCTTCGACCGCAATACGCTCGCCGCGATCATCGGGCCGAACGGCGCGGGCAAGAGCACCTTTTTCAACGCGATTTCGGGCGCCTTCGCGCCGAGTTCGGGACGCGTCATCTACGAGGGCCGTGACATTACCGGCAGCCCGCAGCACGCATTTGCGCGCATGGGAATCGCCAAATCCTTCCAGATCACCAACGTTTTCCCGCAGCTCACGACGCACGAGAACGTGCGTGTCGCCTGCCAGATGCGGCGTGCGCGATTCGACATTCTGACGCCGCGCGAGTCGCTCGGGGACCTCAGTGACAAGGCGGACCGCCTGCTCGGGACCGTGGGGCTGGCGGGCGCGCGCAAGCGGCCCGCCGCGGACCTTGCGCATGGACAGCAGCGCGGGCTGGAGATCGCCCTGGCGCTCGCCTGCGATCCGAAGCTGCTGCTGCTCGACGAGCCGACCGCCGGCATGTCGCCGGAGGAAACAGTCGGCATGATGAACCTGATCGTCCGGCTCGCCGCCGAGCGTACCGTGATCCTGGTCGAGCACAAGATGAAGCTGGTGATGGGCATCTGCCAGCGCGTCATCGTCCTGCACCACGGCGAGCTGCTCGCCGATGGGTCGCCGGAAGAGGTGCGGGCGAACACCGAGGTCCGGCGCGTGTATCTCGGCCAGAACGTCTGACATGCTGGCCGTCGACAAACTGCACGCGTGGTACGGCCGCAGCCACGTGGTGCAGGGGATCTCCCTCGAAGTGAAGGCGGGCGAGATTGTCACGCTGATGGGGCGCAACGGCGCCGGCAAGACCACCACCCTGCGCACGGTCATGGGACTGGTGGCGAGGCGCGCCGGCAGCGTGCGCTTCGACGGCGCGGAGATCCTTTCCGAACCCCCGCACCGGAGGTTCAGGCGCGGCCTGGGCTACGTGCCGGAGGACCGGCGCATCGTTCCGGGTCTCAGCGTGCGGGAGAACCTGCGCCTGGGATTGCTCGCCTCCCCGCGCCTGCGCGAGGAGCAGCGCCTGATAGAGCGCATCGCCGGGACGTTCCCGCGACTCAAGGAGCGCATTGACCAGGACGGCACCTCGCTCTCCGGCGGGGAGCAGCAGATGCTGGCGATCGCCCGCGCCATGATGTCGGAGCCGAAGATGATCCTCCTGGACGAGCCTTCGGAGGGCATCATGCCGGTGCTGGTCGACGAGATGTTCGCGCTGTTCCGCAAGATGAAGGAATCCGGCACCACCATTCTGCTGGTCGAGCAGAACGTCGAGCGGGCGCTGGCGATCTCGGACCGCGCCTACATCATGGACCACGGCGAGATCGTGTTTCACGACAGCGCCGCGAACCTGATCGCCAACCAGGAGATCCAGGAGCGTTACTGCTCCATTTAGGGTGCCGCGCCGGTCACACCTTGCCGAGCGCCTGCAGCACCCGCTGCGGCGTGAACGGCTGCGCGGCGACGCGCGCCTTGAACGGCCGCAGCGCGTCGTTGATCGCGTTCATCACCGCGCCGGGCGCCCCCGCGGTGCCGGCTTCGCCGGCGCCCTTCGCCCCCAGATCCGATTGGCGGGGCGGCGTCTCGATGTGGGCGACGATGATGTCGGGCATCTCCGCCGACATCGGCACCAGGTAGTCGGCCAGGCTGCCGTTCAGCAGCTGCCCCTCGGCGCTGTAGAGGCATTCCTCGTAGAGCGCCGCGCCGATGCCCTGCACCACGCCGCCGCGGATCTGCTCGTCGACCAGCATCGGGTTGATGATGGTGCCGCAGTCCTCCACGCACCAGTGCTTGAGCAGCTTCACGAATCCGGTCTCGACGTCGACTTCGACGAGGCACGCCTGGATGCCGTTGGTGAAGGTGAATCCGTACTCGCGCGGCGTGTAGTGCCGCGTGACCGTGAGTTCGGACTGGAACTTCAACGGCAGCGTGTCGGGGCGGAAATAGGCGACGCGGCCGAGTTCGACGAGCGGCAGCCTCGACTCGAGCGTGAGCCGGTTCACCACCTCGCCGCCGACGATGTCGAGTTCGGCGCGGTCGGCGTGCAGGATGTGTGCTGCCACCTCGAGGATGTTCGAGCGAAGCGCGCGGCCGGCCTGCAGCACCGCCTCGCCGCCGATGCCCGCGCCGCGCGAGGCCCAGGTCCCGCCGCCGTAGGGGGTCACGCCGGTATCCCCGGTGATGACGCGCACTTTGTCCAGCGCGACGCCGACGGCGCTCGCCGCGATCTGCGCCATCGCCCCCTCGGTGCCTTGCCCCTGCTCGGTAACACTCGCAATGCAGGTCACCATCCCGGTCGGCTCCAGGCGCAGCGTGGCGCCGTCCTGCGCCGAGATCCGCGCGCCGCCGACGCCGTAGAAGGCCGGCGACGGATTGGTGACCTCGATCATCGCCGCGAGCCCGATGCCGCGATAAATGCTCTTATCGCGCAACGCCCGCTGTTCTTCGCGCAACTCCTTGTACGACATCAACTCCAGGAGCCGGTCGAGCGACTGGTGGTGCGACAGCTTCTCGAACTTGATGCCGGAGGGGAAGGTGTACGGATAGGCGCTGTCGGGGATCAGGTTTTTCCTGCGGAACTCCGCCGGATCGATGCCGAGCTTCTCGGCCGCGAGATCGACGATGCCCTCGGTGAGGGCGACGGCGATCGGATGGCCCACCGCGCGGTACTGGCAGGTGACGTTCTTGTTGGTGAACACCACGTTCATCTGCGCCCGGTATTGCTGGTGCTTGTACGGGCCGCCCGTGAGATTGACCACCTGGTTGCCCTCGATCCCGCTGGTGCGGGGATAGACCGAGTACGGACCGATGGCGGTGAGATCCCAGAGATCGAAGGCGAGAATTTCACCTTCCCTGGTGCACGCGATCCGGACCCGCGCCTTGTGCTCGCGGGCGTGGATGTCGGTGAGGAAGGACTCGAGCCGGTCGGCGATGAACTTGACCGGGCGGCGCAGCATCACCGAAATCGCCGCGGTCGCCATTTCGTCGGGGTACACGTGCACCTTGATGCCGAAGGACCCGCCGACGTCCTTGCAGATCACCCGCACGTTTGCCTCGGGGATGCCGAGGTGGCGCGAGAAGACGTCCTGCATCATGTGGGGTGCCTGGGTGGAATGGTAGACCGTCAGCGTGTGCTCCGCCGCGTTGTAATCGGCGAGGATCGAGCGTCCCTCGAGCGTCACGCCGGTGTGGCGGCCGAACTCGTAGGTCTCCTCGACGATGACGTCCGCTTTTGCGAACGCCTCGTCGACGCCCCCCGTGTCGAGCCCGCGCGTGAAGCAGACGTTGTCGCCGAGATCGGCGTGAATGACGACCTTGCCGGCGAGCGCTTCCTCCATGTCGGTGACCACCGGCAGCTCCTCCCAATCGGCCTCGACGTGCTGCAGGGCGTCCTCGCCCTGCGCGCGGGTTTCGGCCACCACCGCCGCCACCGCCTCGCCCTGGCAGCACGCGCGCTCGATCGCGATGGCGAACTGCGGCGGCGATTTGATGCCCTTGAGATGGCCGAGCACACCGACCCACGGCTTGCAGTACTCGGCGACCGCGCGGCCGTCGAATGCCGCGATCACGCCCGGCTGGCGCGCGGCCTTCGACAGATCGAGGCGCTTGAGCCGCGCGTGCGCGTAGGGGCTGCGGAAGAACACGACGTGCGCCAGCCGCGCAAAGCGCAGGTCGTCGACGTAAGCGCCGCGGCCCTGCAGGAGGCGCCTGGCGTTCGGGCGCGGGACGCTCTGGCCGATGTAGCCCTTGTCGGTGGTGGCGCCAGGGGCGTGCAGCGGCAGTTCGGCGCGGGCGTTCATTTCCTGCCTCTCCGGCGCGATCCCAGCACGTCCTCGACCGCGTCGACGATCGCCTGGTAACCGGTGCAGCGGCAAAGGTTGCCCGACAGGTGCTCGCGAACCTCTTCGCGCGTCGCCTCCGGCTGGCTGGTGAGCAGATCCTGCGCCGCCATCAGCATCCCCGGCGTGCAGAAACCGCATTGCAGTGCGTTGCGCCGGTGGAACGCCTCCTGCAGGTCGGCGATCTCCCCGGAATCGGACAGGCCTTCGATGGTGTCGACCTTGCGCCCGTTCGCCTGGACCGCGAGCATCAGGCAGCCGCGCACGATCGCCCCGTCCACGCGCACGGTGCACGCGCCGCACACGCCGTGTTCGCAGGCCGTGTGCGAACCGGTAAGGCCGAGCTCGTCGCGCAGGAAGTCGCTCAGATGCTGGCGCGCGGCGACGTTGCGGGTCACGCGCTCGCCGTTCACGATCAGGGTTGTCGGCAGGGTGTCGTCCATGTCGGTCGGATGGGTGCCGGCAAGTTCTACCGGGCAAGCGCGCCCAGCGCGCGGCCGAGCAGTACGCGCGCCAGATGCAGTTTGGTGGCGCGCGAGGCGTAAAGGTCCGCCGGCGCCTCGAGCTCATCGCCGAGCGCGGCTTGCGCGGCGGCGACCGTCCGAGCGTCCGGCGGCCGGCCCTCGAGCGCTGCAGCGGCGCGCACCGCGAGCACGGGGGTGCCTGAAACGGCGAGGAACGCGAGGCGCGCGTCGCTGATGCGCCCACCGGCGGTGCGCGCGTGCGCCGCGATTCCCACCATCGCGTAGTCGCCGCGCCGCCGCGCGAGTTCCAGGAAAACCGAGCGGTAACCGTCGCCGGAGACCGGGAATTCGCCCGCGATCAGCAGCTCGCCCGGCCGCAGCGCAGTCTCGTAAAGGCCGCGGAAGAACTCCCGCGCCCTGACGCGGCGCTCCGCCGCGCGCCCGGCGAGCACGAACGTGGCATCGAGCGCGACGGCGCAGGCGGGATACTCGGCCGCCGGATCGGCGAGCGCGATGCTGCCGCCGAAGGTGCCGACATTGCGGATCGCGGCGCACGCCACGTTGCGGACCGCCTGGGCAAGCAACGGCAGGTGCCGGGCAACTTCGGGCGAGCGCTCGATCTGGCGATGCGTGGTGAGCGCGCCAATGCGTACCTTATCGCCGGCGACCGTGATGCCGGTCAGGCCCGGAACGCACGCGATGTCGACCAGCAGCTCCGGCGCCGAGAGCCGCAGGTTGAGCGAAGCGAGCAGGCTCTGGCCGCCGGCGAGCACCCTTGCGCGGTCGCCATGGCGCTCGAGCAACTCGAAAACCCCGCTCAGAGAGCCGGGCCTGGCGTAGGAAAACGACGGCGCTTTCACGATTCGCTCCGATGGCGGGAATGATACAGCACCGCTTGCTCACGCCGGCGCAGGGCCGGGGTGAATAGAATACCGTTGTGCGCATTTTGTTCCTGCCCCGGCTTTTCGCCCCATTCCACTGTTACGCAAGGAGAAAGTCATGCCTCGCCGCTACGACGCAAAGAGATTCGACATCAAGCATCTGAGAGCCGCCGCCGAGCGGTGCAAGAACTGGGGCCGCTGGGGACCGGATGACGAAGCCGGGACGCTCAATTTCATTTCCCCCCGGGAGGTCGTCAACGCGGGCCAGCTGATCCGCCGGGGCAAGGTGTTCTCGCTCGGCCTGAATTTCGACCGCAGCGGTCCGCAGCGCGGGCTCTGGGGCAACCGCTTCAATCCGATCCACACCATGCTGGCGACCGGCACCGACGCGGTGTCGGGCAACCAGGACAAGGGCGGGCTGCGCTATGCCGACGACATGGTGTCGCTGCCGCTGCAATGCGGCACCCAGTGGGACGCGCTCGGCCATATTTTCTACGACGACAAGATGTGGAACGGCTACGACGCGCGCCTGGTGGACAGCAACGGCGCGCAGAAGAACGGCATCCACAAGGTGAAGGACCGGATGGCGGGCCGCGGCGTGCTGCTCGACGTCGCGCGTCACCTCGGCGCCGCGTTCCTCGAGGACGGCATGGCGATCACCAATGACGATCTCGAGGCCACCGCGCGGGCGCAGGGGGTCGAGATCCGCAGGGGTGATTTCGTGATCGTGCGGACCGGGCAGATGGAAGAACGGCTGGCCTGCGGCGAGTGGGGCGGCTACGCCAGCGGCGACGCGCCCGGGCTCGCTTTCGAGACCTGCGAGTGGATCCACGGGAAGGAGATCGCCGCGATCTGCACCGACACCTGGGGTTGCGAGGTGCGGCCGAACGAGACCGACGACGCGAGCCAGCCCTGGCACTGGGTGGTGATACCCATGATCGGCATCACCATGGGCGAGATCTTCTACCTCAAGGACCTCGCGGCGGACTGCGCCGGGAACCGCGTTTACGAATTCTTTTTCTGCGCGCCGCCGCTGCCGGTCACCGGGGCGGTGGGCTCCCCCATCAACCCGATGGCGATAAAGTAGCGATGGAACGCGCGGGCACGGCCGCCGCCGTCACCGGCGCGGCGGGCGGCGGCCGCGTCACGCAGGTGATAATATCGTAATACCTGCATGCCGGAGGTCACCATGGCCACCTCGATCAAGCTTCCCGAAAACCTGAAAAAGCGCGTCGCCCGCGTCGTCAAGGGCACCAATCAGAGCGCTCACGCGTTCATGGTCGAGGCGATCCGGCAGGAAACGGAGCGCGCCGAGAAGCGGCGCCGGTTCCACGCCGAAGCGATGGCGGCGCGTGCGCAGTTTCAGCGCACCGGCCTGGGATATGTGCTGGGCGAGGTCAAGGCACACTACCGCGCGAAGCTGCAGGGCCGCAGGACACGCAAGCCCGCGCCGCGGCTGTGGCCGAAGTAATCGTCTCGGAGAATGCGGACGCCGATCTCGGCCGGCTGGTCGAGTTCCTGACCGGGCAAGAGCCCGTCGCGGCGCTCGCGACCTACGACCTGCTGCTCGGCGCCCTGGAGGTGCTGCGAACCTACCCTTCGATCGGCCGTCCGGTGGATGACGACTTGCGGGAGTTGGTCATCTCGCGCGGCGAGACCGGCTATCTGGCGCTCTATGCATACGACGTTCGCATGGACCGGGTCCTGATCCTGGCGTTCCGGCATCAGCGCGAAGCAGGGTACCTCGAGCGGGACTCGATCGAATAACCCGCTTCGCCGGCGCCGTCAACGCGACCATCTGGCTCCTCGACCTGGACTCGAACCAGGGACCTGCGGATTAACAGTCCGACGCTCTACCAACTGAGCTATCGAGGAATCGT
>Ga0156230_1117_pt2 | contig 11133 bp, 12 predicted proteins | sample RifCSPlowO2_12_FD_107877 | JGI IMG/M metagenome (GOLD analysis project Ga0156230, IMG submission 107877) | Betaproteobacteria bacterium RIFCSPLOWO2_12_FULL_68_19 | reverse complement strand
GACCTTGGCGAGCTCTTCGGTTTCCTTCCGATCAGCTGGCTGCATATCGCATGATGCCATCAGGATCGATACGGCGCCTTGCCCGCCCTGCGTAGTACAGGTAGTGCAGGTGGGCTATCGCCTCGCCCATGGCGAAGAAGGTCTGGTGGACGTCGAGCGGGCGTCGGAACAGCACCCCGAGGAGCTCGCCGGCGCTTTGCGGCTTGTCCTTCAAGGCAGACACCAGCTCCGCGAACCGCGCCTGATGATGCTTCTCGAGCTGCTCGACCCGCCGGTGAGCGCCGCGGAAGGGCTTGCCGTGGGAAGGCAGCACCAGCACGTCTTCGGGCAGCCCGCGGTAGCGCGCCACCGAGTCGAGGAACAAGCGCAGCGGGTCGCCCTCGGGGTCGATCGACCAGACGCTCACGTTGGTGGAGATGGTCGACAGCAGCATGTCGCCGGCGATCAGCGTGTTCGCTTCCTCCGAGAAAAGAGACAGGTGCTCGGGCGCGTGGCCGTGGCCGATGATGGCGCGCCAAACATGTTTTCCCACACGAACTTCATCTCCCTCGATGATGCGGCGATAGGAAAACGGAAATTCGGGCACCAGCGCGGCGTAGCGGTTGCGACCGCCCGCCATCGCCGCGGCGCGCCCCTCGTCCAGGCCGTTGCGGCGGAACACCGCCAGCACCGCGTCGGTGGTGTAGCCGGCGCCGCCCGAGCGCACCGCGTGCGCCGTCAGGTACTCCCCCTGCGTCATCCAGAGCTCGGCGCCAAGACGCTGGCACAGCCACGCGGCATTGCCGGCGTGGTCGGGATGATAGTGAGTGACGATCACGCGCTTCGCGGTTTTGTCATGAATTATCGTTTCCCAAAGCTTCCTCGTCTGGCCGTTGCCGATGCCGGTGTCGACGATGGTCCAGCCGCCTTCGTCCTCGAGCAGCCAGAGGTTGATGTGGTCGAGCTGGAACGGCAGCGGCATCGACAGCCAGTGAATCCCAGGCGCGACTTGGACGGTCGTGCCGGGCGCGGGAACTTCGGGGAAGGGATACTCGAGCGATGACATCAGCTAGAATCAGGACGAAAGCTATCATGGAAAAGGAGCGCGCCCGCGCACTTGACGTTGAGTTCTCGATCAGTGAGCTGGCGCACGAGTTCGACGTCACGCCGCGCGCGATCCGCTTCTACGAGGACCAGAGGCTGCTCGCGCCGCGACGCGAGGGCCAGCGGCGCATCTACACGGCGCGCGACCGCACGCGCCTCAAGCTCACGCTGCGCGGCAAGCGGCTGGGGCTGAGCCTGTCCGAGATCCGCGAGCTGATCGACATGTACGAGCCGGGGCGCGACGCGCGGCCGCAGCTCGAGCGCTTCCTCTCGGTGCTGGAGTCGCACAAGGCGAGCCTGCTGCAGCAGCGCGCCGACATCGAGGCGCAGCTCGGCGAGCTGCAGGCATTCGAAAAGCGTGTCCGCAAACAACTGCGTCGCGGTGGCCAAAGTTGACGTTTACGTAAACGTCAAGTAGCCTCCCCAGGCTGATGAACGCCCCCGCCGACCCCCAGTTCGCGGCCCGGATCCGGGCGAGCTTCGGCCGCCAGAAGGCGATGTCGCTGATCGGCGCGCGGCTCACCCTGGTCGAGCCCGGGCGGACCGAGATCGCGCTCGCCTACCGGGAAGACCTGACCCAGCAGAAGGGCTTCATCCACGGCGGCATCATCGGCATGATCGCGGACACTGCCTGCGGCTACGCCGCGTTCTCGCTCATGCCCGCGGGCTGCTCGCTGGTGACGGTCGAATACAAGCTCAACATCCTTGCCCCGGCGCGCCGGGCGCTGCTGGCGCGCGGCGAAGTGGTGAAGGCGGGCCGGACGCTGACGGTCGCCCGGGGCGAGGTGTACGCTGACGATGGCGGGCACGTCGCCACCATGCAGCAGACCCTGATGATGCTGCCCGGCACCCCGGACACGCCCGAATGAGCTTTCTTCAGTTCGACCATGGCGAGGACATCGCCATGCTGCGCGACTCGGTGCGCAGCTTCGCGGCGAAGGAGATCGCGCCGCGCGCCGCCGGCATCGACCGGGCGAACGAGTTCCCCGCCGACCTGTGGCGCAAGCTCGGCAGCCTGGGGCTGCTCGGCATCACCGTCGAGGAGAGCTACGGCGGGAGCGCCCTGGGCTACCTCGCGCACGTGATCGCGATGGAGGAGATCTCGCGCGCCTCGGGCTCGATCGGGCTGTCCTACGGCGCGCACTCCAACCTGTGCGTCAACCAGATCCGCCGCAACGGGAGCGAGGCGCAGAAGCGCAGGTACCTGCCGAAGCTCGTCTCGGGCGAGCACGTGGGCGCGCTCGCGATGTCGGAGCCCGGGGCGGGCTCCGACGTGGTCGGCATGCGCCTGCGCGCGGAGCGCCGGGGCGAGCACTACGTGCTGAACGGCAGCAAGATGTGGATCACCAACGGCCCGGATGCCGACGTGCTCGTGATCTACGGCAAGACGAGCGACCAGGGGATCACGGCCTTTCTGGTCGAGAAGGGCATGAAGGGATTCTCGACCGCGCAGAAACTCGACAAGCTCGGCATGCGCGGCTCCAACACCTGCGAGCTGGTGTTCCGCGATTGCGAGGTCCCCGCGGTGAACGTTCTGGGTGAGGAAGGCAAAGGCGTCAAAGTCCTCATGTCGGGTCTCGACTACGAGCGCGCGGTGCTCGCGGGCGGACCGCTCGGCATCATGGCCGCCTGCCTCGACGTCGTCGTGCCCTACGTGCACGAGCGCAAGCAGTTCGGCCAGCCGATCGGCGAGTTCCAGCTCATGCAGGGCAAGCTCGCCGACATGTACACGACCTTCTCCGCGTGCCGCGCCTACGTCTATGCGGTGGCACAGGCCCTGGATAGAAACGAAACCACCAGGAAGGACGCGGCCGGGGCGATCCTCTACGCCGCGGAGAAGGCGACGTGGATGGCGGGCGAGGCGATCCAGGCGCTGGGCGGCATGGGCTACATCAACGAAGCGCCTACCGGCCGGCTGTGGCGCGACGCCAAGCTCTACGAGATCGGCGCCGGCACTTCCGAGATCCGGCGCTGGCTGATCGGCAGAGAGCTGTTTACCGAGACGGGCTGACGATGACGGCAGAAGCCTTCGAGACCGCACGCGGCACCGTGCACGCCTGGCAGTGCGACCATATGGGGCATGCGAACCTGCGCGTTTACGGAGAGTTCTTCGAGCAGGCGCTGTGGCACGTGTTCCAGCGCGTCGGCATCACGCCGTCAGTGCTGCGCGGCGACGCGATCCGCATGGCCGGCGTGCAGCAGAACATCACCTACCGGAAGGAACTGCTGCCCGGCGACCTGATATTCGTGCGCTCGAATCTGGTCGAACTGCGCGAGCGCACGCTGAAGATGGCGCACGAAATGGTGCACGTGGAATCCGGCGAAATTTGCGCCGTCTGCGAGCTGACCACGGTCTGCCTTGACATGCAGAGCCGCAAGCCGCGAGCGTTTCCGCCGGAAATCGCGGCGCGGGCAAGGCAACTACTGAAAGGAGAAGCTCATGAATCCTGATCCGATCGTCATCGTCGCCGTCGCGCGCACGCCCATCGGCGCGTTCCAGGGCGAGCTGAAGAGCTTTGCCGCCCCCGAGCTCGGCGCCGCGGCGATCCGCGCCGCCGTGGAGCGGGCGAAGCTCGCGCCCGAGGAGGTGCAGGAAGTGATCATGGGCTGCGTCCTGCCCGCGGGCCAGGGCCAGGCGCCGGCGCGCCAGGCCTCGCTCGGCGCCGGACTGCCGCTCGCCGCGGGCTGCACGACCGTGAACAAGATGTGCGGCTCGGGCATGAAGGCGGCCATGTTCGCTCACGATCTGCTATCAGCAAATTCAGTTGAGGTCGTCGTTGCCGGCGGAATGGAATCGATGAGCAACGCCCCCTATCTGCTTCCCAAGGCGCGCGCCGGGCTGCGCATGGGCCATGCCCAGCTCCTCGACCACATGTTCTACGACGGCCTCGAGGACGCGTACGACAGGGGGCGCCTGATGGGAACGTTCGCCGAGGATTGCGCAGCCAAGTATCAGTTCTCCCGCGAAGCGCAGGACGAGTTCGCGATCAGCTCCCTGAAGAGAGCCCAGCAAGCCAACAAGGAAGGCTGGTTCGCCTGGGAGACGACCCCGATCGCCATCAAGGCCGGCAAGGGCGAGAAGTTCGTCGAGACCGACGAGCAGCCGTTCAAGGCGAACCTGGAGAAGATCCCGAGCCTGAAGCCCGCGTTCCGCAAGGACGGCACGGTGACCGCGGCCAATTCGAGCTCGATCTCCGACGGCGCGGCCGCGCTGGTGATGATGCGGCGCTCGAGCGCCGAGCGCCGCGGCCTGCAGCCGCTCGCGCGCGTGACGGGCCATGCCACGCACGCGCAGGAGCCGGGCTGGTTCACGACCGCGCCGGTGGGGGCGATCGCCAAGCTCTTCGATCGCACCGGATGGAGCGCAAGAGAGGTCGACCTCTACGAGATCAACGAGGCATTCGCGGTCGTGACCATGGCGGCGATGCGCGAGCATGGCCTGCCGCACGAAAAGGTGAACGTCCACGGCGGCGCCTGCGCGCTCGGGCATCCGATCGGCGCCTCCGGCGCGCGCCTGCTCGTGACGCTGATCGGCGCGCTGCGCAAGCGCGGCCTGCGCCGCGGCGTGGCGAGCCTGTGCATCGGCGGGGGCGAAGCCACCGCCATGGGGATCGAGCTGGCGTGAAGAAGCAGCTGCAGGCCCTTGTCGACCGGGCGCGCTTTCTGCGCGGCTACGGCTTCCGGGTCGTCTCGGTCGGAAGAAACAAGTGCACGCTCGAGCTGCCGCACCGCACAGCGCTGGAGCGGCCGGGCGGGATCATCAACGGCCCGGCGCTGATGGCGGCCGCCGACTGCGCGATGTGGCTGGCGATCAAGGCGCGCATCGGCATCAAGGAGGATGCGCTCACCTCCGAGCTCAACACGGCATTCCTCGCCCCGGCCAGGGCCGAGCATGTGTACTGCACCGCCAGGATCCTGAAGCTCGGGCGCCGGCGCATCTACGGCGTGGCCGAATGCCACGGCAAGCGCGGCGGGCTGTTCAGCCATCACACGATGACATATGTCAGATCAGACTGAGGAAATTCGCCTGGCCGTGCGGCGCTTCGCGCGCGAGCGGCTCGCCCCGAACGCGGCGCGCTGGGACCGCGAGAAGCTCTTCCCGCGCGAGGCGGTGCAGGGCCTCGCCGCCATGGGCCTGTGCGGCGTCGCGGTCGCCGAGCAGTGGGGCGGCGCAGGCCTCGACTACACCGCGCTCGCGATCGCTTGCGAGGAGATTTCCGCGGGCGATTGCGCGACGGCCACGATCGTGATGGTGAACAACCTGGTCGCAGGCATTGTCGCCGGGTACGGCAACGAACGGCAGAAAGAGGCATTTCTAAGATCTCTCAGTTCCGGAAAGGCCCTTGGTGCATTCGCCTTGACCGAGCCGCAGGCCGGCTCGGATGCCTCGACCATCGCCACGCGCGCCGAGCGGCGCGGCGAGCACTACGTGCTGAACGGCGTGAAGCAATTCATCACCTCGGGACAGAACGCGGACCTGGCGGTGGTGTTCGCGGTGACCGACAGGAGCGCCGGCAAGAAAGGCATCAGCGCCTTCGTGGTCCCGACCAAGACCCCCGGCTACATCGTCGCGCGCATCGAGGAAAAGACCGGCCAGCGCGCCTCCGATACCGCCCAGATCGTGCTGGAGAACTGCGAGGTTCCGGCGGACCAGCTGCTCGCCCAGGAAGGCGTCGGCTACCGCATCGCGCTTGCCAACCTGGAGTCGGGCCGCATCAACGTCGCGGCGCAGGCAACCGGCGTGGCGCGTGCCGCGCTCGAGGCCGCGCTCGCCTATGCGCGCGAGCGAAGAAGCATGGGCAAGGCGCTGGTCGAGCACCAGGCGATCAACTTCCGGCTCGCCGACATGGCGACCCAGGTCGAGGCGGCGCGCCAGCTCTACCTGCATGCCGCCGCCCTGCGCGACGCCGGACGCCCCTGCATCAAGGAGGCCTCGATGGCAAAGCTGTTCGCCTCCGAGATGGCCGAGAAGGTCTGTTCCGACGCGATCCAGATCCACGGCGGCTACGGCTATGTCGCCGACTTCGTGGTCGAGCGGCTGTGGCGCGACGTGCGCGTGACCCAGATCTACGAGGGCGCGAACGACATCCAGCGGCTGGTGATCGCTCGCGAGCTGACGGGACGATGAACGCGATCGCCACCCAGCTCAACGCCCGCTCGGCCGAGTTCGGCGCCAATGCCGGGCGCATGCGCGGCCTGGTCTGCGACCTCAAGGAGAAGATCGCGCTGGTCACGCAAGGCGGAGACAGCGCCGCGCGCGAGAAGCACCTGGCGCGCGGCAAGCTGCTGCCGCGCGAGCGCGTGCGCACGCTGCTCGATCCGGGGTCGCCGTTCCTCGAGATCGGGCAGCTCGCGGCCTGGGGCATGTACGGGGGCGATGTCCATTGCGCCTCGATGATCTGCGGCGTCGGCCGGGTCTCGGGCCGGGAGTGCGTGATCGTCGCGAACGACGCCACGATCAAGGGCGGCACCTACTACCCGATGACCGTGAAGAAGCACCTGCGCGCGCAGGAGGTGGCGGCGCAGAACCGCCTGCCGTGCATCTACCTGGTCGATTCGGGCGGCGGCTACCTGCCGGAGCAGGACAAGGTGTTTCCCGACCGCGAGCACTTCGGCCGCATCTTTTTCAACATCGCCAACATGTCCGCCGCCGGCATTCCGCAGATCGCCTGCGTGATGGGCTCTTGCACGGCCGGCGGCGCCTATGTCCCGGCGATGTCCGACGAGACGATCATCGTGCGCGGCCAGGGAACGATCTTCCTCGGCGGGCCGCCGCTGGTGAAGGCGGCGACCGGCGAGGTGGTGACGCCCGAGGAGCTCGGAGGCGCGGAGGTCCATACGCGCGTCTCCGGGGTCGCGGACCACAATGCCCAGAACGACCAGCACGCCCTGGCCCTGGTACGCCGCATCGTCTCGAACCTGAACCAGAAGAAAAGCGTCTCGCTCGACGTGCGGGAGCCGCGCGATCCCCTGTATCCCGCGGAGGAGCTCTACGGCGTGATTCCCGCCGACCCGCGCAAGCCCTACGACGTGCGCGAGCTGATCGCGCGCATCGTGGACGGCTCTGAGCTCGACGAGTTCAAGCAGAACTACGGCACGACCCTGGTCACGGGCTTCGCGCACCTGCACGGCTATCCGGTCGGGATCCTCGCCAGCAACGGCATCCTGTTCTCCGAGTCCTCGCTCAAGGCGGCGCACTTCATCGAGCTCGCCTGCCAGCGCGGCATCCCGCTGCTGTTCCTGCAGAACATCACCGGCTACATGGTGGGCAAGAAGTACGAGGCCGGCGGGATCGCGAAGGACGGCGCCAAGATGGTGACCGCGGTCGCCACCGCCGCGGTGCCCAAGCTGACCATGATCGTCGGCGGCTCGTTCGGCGCCGGCAATTACGGCATGTGCGGGCGCGCTTACGGCCCGCGCTTCCTGTGGATGTGGCCGAACGCGCGCATCTCGATCATGGGCGGGGAGCAGGCGGCGAGCGTGCTTGCCACGGTCAAAGGAGAATTTCCTTCCGCGGAGGCGGAACAGGCTTTCAAGCAGCCGATCCGGGAGCAGTACGAGCGGCAAGGGCACCCGTACTACTCGAGCGCGCGCCTCTGGGACGACGGCGTGGTCGATCCTGCCGACACACGCCGCCTGCTGGGGCTCGCGCTCTCCGCGGCGCTCAATGCGCCGATCGAGAAGACGCGCTTCGGCGTGTTCAGGATGTAGCGCATGTCCGAGCACCGCGCCGGCGTCGAATGGCATCGCTCGGGAGAGTTTCGCTACGAGACCTACTCGCGCAACCACGAGATCAGGTTTCAGGATGGGTTGATAATCCTGGGAAGTGCAGCTCCGGCCAACATCCCTCGTACCGCCGCGGGCGCGCCGGGCGTCGACCCGGAGCAGGCCTTCGTCGCTGCGCTCTCGGCCTGCCACATGCTCTGGTTCCTGCATGTCGCCTGTCGCGCCGGCTGGGTGGTCGAGCGCTACGTCGACGAGGCGGTCGGCGTTCTCGACAAGACCTCGATCTCGCGCGTGACCCTGCGTCCCGCCGCGACCTTCTCCGGCCGCAGCCCTTCGAGGCAGGAGCTTCAGGCGCTGCACGAGCAAGCCCACCGCAAATGCTTCATCGCCAACTCGGTGAAGAGCGAGGTGCTGGTAGAGCCATGCTGAGCATCGAGAAGAAGGGCGGCGTCGCCCGCGTCACGCTCGACCGGCCCGAAGTGCGCAACGCCTTCGACGACGTCCTGATCGGCCGGTTGAAGGAAGCGTTCGTCGACATCGAGAAGGACCCGGGCGTGCGGGTGCTGGTGCTGGCGGGCAACGGTCCCGCGTTCTGCGCCGGCGCCGACCTGAACTGGATGCGCCGCATGGCGGACTACGGCTACCACGACAACGTGGCCGACGCCCGTGCGCTCGCGGAAATGCTCGGTGCGCTCGACCGCATGACCAAGCCGACCGTCGCCCGCGTTCACGGCGCGGCGTTCGCAGGCGGCACCGGACTGGTCGCGGCCTGCGACATCGCCGTCGGCACCCCGCAAGCGAAGTTCTGCTTCTCCGAGGCGAAGCTGGGGCTCTCGCCCGCGACCATCAGTCCCTACGTCATCCGCGCCATCGGCGAGCGCGCCGCGCGCCGCTATTTCCTGAGCGCGGAAGTCTTTGGTGCCGAGGATGCCCTGCGCATCGGCCTGCTCTCCATGCTGGTCGCGGCGGACGAGCTCGATGCCGCGATCGAGGGCCTTCTGCAGCATCTGCTTTCCGGGGGGCCGCGGGCGCATGCAAAGATCAAGGAGCTGGTGCGCGCCGTCTCGGGCCGCTTGCTCGACGAAGCGCTGATCGCCGATACCGCGCGGCGCATCGCCGAGATCCGCGCCTCCGAGGAAGGCAAGGAAGGCATCGCCGCGTTCCTCGAGAAGCGAAAGCCATCCTGGTGTTCGCCAAAGTCCTGATCGCCAACCGCGGCGAGATCGCCTGCCGCATCATCCGCACGGCCCGCCGGCTCGGGCTACGGTGTGTCGCGGTGTATTCGGATGCCGACCGCAACGCGCGCCACGTCCGGCTCGCCGACGAGGCGCGGCGCGTCGAGAGCTACCTCGACATCGGGGCGATCCTCGCTGCGGCGCGGGACTCAGCTGCCGAGGCGGTCCACCCCGGCTATGGCTTCCTCGCCGAGAACGCGGATTTCGCCGCGGCCTGCGGCAAGAGCGGGCTCGTGTTCGTCGGCCCGACGCCCGAGGCGATCGCCGCCATGGGCGACAAGGCCGCGGCGAAGCGGCTGATGGAGAAGGCCGGCGTGCCGCTCGTGCCCGGCTACCACGGCGAGGAGCAGGACGCGGCACGCCTGGCGAAGGAGGCGGCGCGCATCGGCTACCCGGTGATCGTCAAGCCCTCGGCCGGGGGTGGCGGCAAGGGCATGCGCATCGTCAATGACAGGAAGGATTTTCTCTCGAGCCTGGAAGCGGCGAGAAGGGAGGCAAAAGCCGCCTTCGGCGATGAGCGAGTGCTGATCGAGCGCTATCTCGAGCGCCCGCGGCACATCGAGATCCAGGTGTTCGGCGACAGCCATGGCAACCTGGTGCAGCTTTTCGAGCGCGACTGCTCGGTGCAGCGGCGCCACCAGAAGATTCTCGAGGAGGCGCCTGCGCCGGGCATGAGCGCGAAGCGCCGGCGCGAGATGGGCGAAGCGGCCCTGGCCGCCGCCGCGGCCATCGGCTATACCGGCGCCGGCACGGTGGAGTTCATCGCCGAGCAGGACGGCCGCTTCTATTTCATGGAAATGAACACCCGGCTGCAGGTCGAGCACCCGGTCACCGAAATGACTACGGGGCTGGACCTAGTGGAATGGCAGCTGCGCGTCGCGGCGGGAGAAACGCTGCCGTTGCTCCAAGAAGACATCTCCTTTACGGGCCACGCCATCGAGGCGCGCATCTACGCCGAGGATCCGGAGCGCGGATTCCTGCCGGCGGCCGGGAGGCTCGTGCATCTCGCTTTTCCCGCCGAGAACTCCCGGCTGCGCCTCGACGCGGGCGTCGAGGCGGGCGATGAGATCACGCCCTGGTACGACCCCCTGATCGCCAAGCTGATCGTGCACGGCGAGGACCGGGCCGCGGCGCTGGCGCGCCTGCGCGGGGCCCTTGCCGAGGTCGAGATCGCCGGCGTGATCACCAACGTAGCCTTCCTGCGCCGCGTCGCCGGCAGCCGCGCCTTCGCCGGCGCCGATGTCGACACCGGCCTGATCGAGCGCAGCCGCGACGAGCTGTTCGCGCCGCTCGAGAAGCTCTCCGACGAATTGCTCGCGGCAGCGGCCTTTGCCGAGCTCGCCGAGGAGGAGGCGGCGGGGCGCGAGCGCGCGCGGGGCTCGGGCGACCCGCATTCTCCCTGGCACAGCGCGGACGGCTGGCGGCTGAACGAGGACTCGCATCACGACTTCGTGTTCATCGAAGGCTCCAGCGAGCAGGCGGTGCGGGTGCGCTTCCTGGGCGAGGGCCTGAGGATCGCCATCGAAGGGCGCGATTACGCGCTCGAAGGCGAGCGCATGGGAGGCGCGGCGCTGCGGATCGGCCTGGATGGCCGCGTATTCAAGGCGAGCGCGGTGCGCGAGGGGACTGACTGGCACATGTTCTGGGAAGGAAGCTACCGGCGGCTTTCGCTCAAGCGGGAGCTGCACGACGCCGATGAGGAGGTGGTGAGCGGGCTGCTGACCGCGCCGATGCCGGGCAGGATCATCAAGGTAATGGCGCAGCCGGGCGGCGCGGTGAGCCGGGGCGAGCCGCTGCTGATCCTCGAGGCGATGAAGATGGAGCACACCATCACGGCCCCGGCCGACGGCGTAGTGAGGGAAGTGCATTACGCCGCCGGCGAGCAGGTGCTGGAGGGCGCCGAGCTCATCAGGTTGGAATGACAAGATTTGTGCGAATCGTGGAAGTCGGGCCGCGCGACGGGCTGCAGAACGAGCCCGGCGAAGTGCCGACCGCGGTGAAAGTGGAGCTGATCGAGCGGCTCGCCGACGCCGGACTGCCGGCGGTGGAGGCGACGGCGTTCGTCTCGCCCAAGTGGGTGCCGCGGATG
>Ga0156230_1004_pt1 | contig 11254 bp, 11 predicted proteins | sample RifCSPlowO2_12_FD_107877 | JGI IMG/M metagenome (GOLD analysis project Ga0156230, IMG submission 107877) | Betaproteobacteria bacterium RIFCSPLOWO2_12_FULL_68_19 | reverse complement strand
CAGGGGCGATCGGCGTCTCCACCGGCCTTTACTACGAGCCGGCCAGCGCGGCGCCGACCGAGGAAGTGATCGAGATCTGCCGGCCGCTCGCTGCGCGCAACGGCCTTTACTGCACGCACATGCGAGACGAGGCCGATCGCGTGGTCGACTCGCTGGAAGAGACGTTCCGCATCGGGCGCGAGCTCGGCGTGCCGGTCGTGATCTCGCACCACAAGGTGGTCGGAAAGCCCAACCACGGCCGCTCGGCCGAGACGCTGCCGCTCATCGAAAGCGCGATGCGCGGCCAGAGGATCGGCCTGGACTGCTACCCTTACTGCGCCTCCTCGACGATCCTTTCCTACAGCCGGACGCTGGTCGCCTCGAAGACGCTCGTCACCTGGTCGAAGCCCCATCCGGAATTCGCCGGGATGGAGCTCGATGCAATTGCTTCAAAGCTCCGGCTCTCGATTCCGGATACCGTGAAAGCGCTGCTGCCTGCGGGAGCGATCTACTTCTCGATGGACGAGGGCGACGTGCAGCGCATCCTCGGCTTCGAGCACACCATGATCGGCTCGGACGGCCTGCCGCACGACGCCGCGCCGCATCCGCGCCTGTGGGGAACGTTCCCGCGCGTGCTGGGCCATTACTCGAGGGGCCTGAATCTCTTCCCGCTCGAGACGGCGGTCTACAAGATGACCGGGCTCACGGCGAAGACCTTCGGCCTCGAGGACCGCGGGGTGCTGAAGGAAGGCTTCGCGGCTGACATCGTTGTTTTTGATGGCAATACCGTCGCAGAGGGAGCGACGTTCCAGAAGCCGATCCAGCCGGCGAAGGGAATCGATACCGTGATCGTGAACGGCTCGGCCGTCTGGCGCGGCGGCAAGCCCACCGGCGCGCGCCCCGGCCGGGTGCTCTCGCGCGGCTAGCTCACCACGTTGCGCGGCGCGCCGCGCACGAAGCTCTCCACGTTGTCCATCAGCTGGTCCGCCAGGGCTTGCATGGCTTGCTTGCCCGACCAGGCGACATGCGGCGTGAGGATGAAGTTCGGCATATCGAGCTCGAGCAGCGGGTTGCCGTCGCGCGGCGGCTCGACGCTCAGGACGTCGAACCCGGCGCCGGCGAGGGTCCCGGCGCGAAGCGCGTGCGCGAGCGCGCGCTCGTCCACCAGCCCGCCGCGCGCGGTGTTGATCAGCAGCGCCCCGGGCTTCATGCGGGCGAGCTCGGGCGCGCCGATGAGGTTCCTGGTTTGCGGGGTCAATGGAAGATGCAATGAAATGACGTCGGAGCGCGCGAGCACCTCGTCGGCCGGCGTGAACTTCACATCCGGCGCCTTGGGCGGCGCGTGGTCGGCGAACAGCACTTCCATGCCGAACGCGCGCCCGAGGCGCGCCACGCCCTGGCCGATGCTGCCTTCGCCGAAGATGCCGAGCGTGGCGCCGTGCAGGTCCCGGATCGGATGGCCGGACAGGCAGAAGCGCTCGGCCTGCTGCCACCGGCCGCGCTTCACGTCTTCGCGATAGGCGAGGAGGCTGCGGCGCAGCGCGAGGATCAGGCAGAAGGCGTGCTCGGGCACGGTGTGCTCGGCGTAGCCGCGCACGTTCGAGACCACGATCCCGCGGCCGCGGCAGGCGGCGATGTCGACGTTGTCGGTTCCGGTGGCCGCGACGGCGATCATTCTCAGCCGCGGCAGGCGCGCGAGCGTGGCCGCGCGCAGCGGGGTCTTGTTGACGATGGCGATGGTGGCGGGCTCGAGCAGCCGCGCCGTCTCCTCCGGCCCGGGGATGCCGGTGTGCTCGCGCCACGAATGCGCGAACGCCGGGCGGCGCAGCTCGGCGTCGAGCGAATCGCGCTCGAGAAAGACGATCTCTTCCATAGCTAGAGCGGCGAGAAGGCCGCCGGAACCAGGAACACGCTCTCCTGATGGACCAGATAAGGCAGCAGCGTCGGCACGAACGCCTGCCAGTCCTTGTCCTGCGCGAGCTTCCCGCGCTGGGCGCTGCGGTGGCCGAAATCCTCGTAGCCCCACAGGAATACCACCGAGTTGAGCGTCCCGGATTCCTTCGTCCAGCAGCCGGCGAGCCTGGCGTAGCGGCTGATGATGGCGAGGCCGTTCTTCTCGTAGAAGCGGAGGAACTCCGGCGCCTTGCCGGGCGGGACCTGGTAGGTGCGCATTTCGTAGATCATGGTGGGCGCTCCGAAGTCGTCGAGCGACGACATGCTAGCATGGCGCTGGAGGAGACCATGCGAAGCCCGACGCTGATCAAGGCGAAGTCCGAGGTGCTCGCCGACAGGCGCCGCAACAGCAGGCCCAGGCGCAGCGCCAAGAGCAACGGGCGCATCCCGCTGCGCGAGCGGCGCGAGCGCATCCTGGCGATGGCGAGCGAGTTCTTCGCCGAGTACGGCCTCACCGCGCAGACGCGCGCGCTCGCCGACGCCTGCGGCATCTCGCAGCGCCTCCTGTACCGCTGCTTCCCGAGCAAGGGGGCCCTCATCCATGAGGTGTACCGGCGCGACATCGCCGGCCCGTTCCAGGCCACCTGGCTCGCGAGGCTCGAGGACCGCAGCCGGCCGGTCGCCGAGAGGCTGAACGAGTTCTACCGCGACTATTACGAGGCGGTGCTGACGCGCCGCTGGCTGCGCCTTTTCCTGTACGCCTCGCTGGCCGAGATCGACATGGCGCCCAGCTACATCGCCGAGGTGATCACGCGCATGCTGGAGATCATCGTCGCGGAGGCCTGCGCCGAGCGCGGCGTGCGCCCGCCGGCGCAGCGCGCCCTCAAGCACGAGCTGGGCTGGCTGCTGCACGGCGCCGTCTCCCACCTCGCGATCCGCCGCCACATCTACGCCAACAGCAACCCGACGCCGGTCGAGGACGTGATCGCCATGCACGTGCAGCTGTTCCTGGCGGGCCTGGCCGCGGCGCTGCCGGCCAGGAGCGCGGCCCGCGCGCAAGTCGTCGATTGACGACGAAAGGCCGCTTTGCTATGTTGGACATTTCCGAGGGGGATCCCATGAAGCAGTTCGACAGACGCGACTTTCTCAAGTCATCCGCGGCGGCCGCGCTCGCGGGAAGCAGCAGCTTCGGCGTACTGAGCCGCGCGCTCGCCGCCGACCCGATCAATTTCTTCGCCTGGTCGGCGGGCGTCGACCAGGTCAAGAGCCATATCAGCGCCTTCGAGGCGAAGACCGGCCTCAAGGTCGCCTACGCCAACGCGCCATGGGCCCAGTACCGCGACACGCTGGTCACCAAGTTCGTCGGCGGCGCGCCGCTCGACGTGCTCTGGGTCTCCGACAGCTGGCTGCCGGAGTGGGCCGAGGCGGGCTGGCTCGCGCCGATCGACGGCTATCGGGAGCTCACCAAGTACAACGCCGAGGTCGACGACTTCAGCACCAAGTCGATGACGTACAAGGGCAAGCAGTACGGCCTGACCTACTACACCGACTACATGGGCTTCTTCTACGACGAGCAGATGCTGAAGAAGGCCGGCATCTCCGCCCCGCCGAAGACCTGGGACGAGGTGGTCCAGCAGTCGCTGAAGATCAAGAAGGCCGGCCTCTCCGAGTACCCCATGATGCTCTCGATGGCGCGCGAGACCTGGCTCATCGAGTTCATCTCGGCGATGGTGTTCTCGCACGGCGGGCGCCTCGTCGACGACACGGGCGTCGCGGTGATGGACGATCGCAGGAAAGGCGCGCGCGAGGCGCTCACCTGGGTCGTCGACGCGGTGAACAAGCACAAGATCGTGTCGCCGGCCTGCGTCGAGATCGGCGAGCTGAACGGCCTCAAGGCGTTCTCCTCGGGCCAGCACGCCTTCGCGATGCTCGGCCGCTATCGCGTGCGCACGCTGAACGATCCGAAGCAGTCGCAGATCGCCGGCCGCGTGAAGCAGGGGCTGATGCCCGCCGGCCCGAACGGCTCGCACGCCACGGTGGGCTGGAACCGCTTCTACGGCCTCACCGCCAGCGCCGCGAAGAACAAGGCGAAGGCGGCGGACGCGGTGAAGTTCATCGAGTGGTTCGGCGGCAAGGCGGACGGCAAGTACGCCTTCCAGAAGCTCATGTTCATGGACGTGGGCGCGGGCTTCGCGGTGAAGCCGCTGTTCAAGGACCCCGAGATCATCAAGACCTACTCGCAGTACTCCGACATCAAGATGTACGAGAGGCAGCAGGCGCTCGCCAGGAAGAAGGACGTGGTGAGCCCGTGGTTCGGCGAGTGGGACGAGGTGAACGGCACCGCGTGGCAGGCGGCGATCCTCGGCAAGAGCTCGGTGAACGACGCGCTCAAGCGCTCGGCCGACACCTGGAACAAGCTTCGCAGACGGTCCTGAATTAAGGCTCTTTTCAAGTGAGTATCCGGGCCGGGGCCCTGCGGGGCGTGTTCGGGGCCCCGGTAAGCCGCTACGACCAGGCGAGCGCCCTGTGGCTGCTCGCGCCGATGCTGGCGGTGCTGCTGGTCGTGGCGGTGTTCCCGGTGCTCTACTCGTTCTGGATCAGCCTGTTCGACCTCAGGCTGACCCGGCCGCACCGCGTGCCGTTCGTCGGGCTCGACAATTATCTCGAGGTCTTGCAGGACGAGCTGTTCTGGTCCTCGGTGTGGCGCACGACCTCGTTCACGCTGATGTCGGTGACGGCGATCATGGTGATCGCGCTCGCCATGGCGCTGCTGCTCAACGAGGAGTTCCGCGGGCGGCGCTTCCTCTCGGCGATGCTGCTCGTGCCCTGGGCCATCCCCTACGTGGCGAACGGCCTGATGTGGAAATGGATCTACGACTCGGGCTACGGCGCGCTGAACGGGCTTCTCTTCCAGCTCGATTTCATCGACAAGTACATGGTGTGGCTGGGCGACTCGCACAAGACGCTCGCGCTCATCGCCAACGCCTTCGTCTGGAAGGAGGTGCCGCTCGCCACCATCCTGCTGCTCGTCGGCCTGAAGTCCATTCCCGCGGACCTCTATTCGGCGGCGCGCGTCGACGGCGCCGACCTGTGGCGGCGCTTCGTCCACATCACGCTGCCCGCGCTGCGGCCCTCGTTCATGCTGGTGATGATCTACGAGACCATGATGGCGATCCGCCACTTCGACCTGTTCTTCATCCTCACCGAGGGCGGGCCGGCCGAGGCCTCGCATGTGCTCGCCTGGCAGGTCTACGTCGAGACCTTCCGCAAGCTCTCCTTCGGCACCGGCTCGGCGCTCGCGTACATCATGGCGCTGGTCACGTTCCTGCTCGCCTTCTGGCTGATCCGCACCCTGGGACGCAAGCTATGAAGGGTCTCGGAAGGAACGTGCTTCTCTTTACCGCGTCGGCGCTGTTCCTCGTTTACGTGCTGGCGCCGGTCGCCTGGCTCGTCTCCTCCTCGGTGCAGCAGGAAGCCGAGATCACCTCGCGCCCGCCGCACTGGATCCCGCGGCAGCCGACGCTCGAGAACTTCGAGGCCATCTTCCAGGCGAAGGAGAAGAAGGTCACTTACGAGACGCGCCGGGCGGGCGACCCGGCGACCGGCGGCTACATCCCGTCGACCGCCCGCGACCTCGTCCCGTCGATGTGGAACAGCCTGATCGTCGCGGTGTCGGTGGTGGTGCTGAACCTCCTGGTCGCGGTCCCGGCCGCCTACGCGATGGCGAAGATCCGCTACATCGGCCGCTCGACCTCCATCTACTTCATGCTCACCACGCGCGTGATCCCGGACATCGCGCTGGTGGTGCCCTTCTTCCTGTTCATCCGCACCTTCGGCCTGCTCGACCACTTGGGGTCGCTCGTCATCACCTACCTCGCCATCACGATTCCCTTCAGCGTCTTCATCCTGGTGGGCTATTTCGAGTCGCTGCCCGACGAGCTCGACAAGGCCGCGCGCGTCGACGGCTGCTCGCGGCTGCAGACGCTGCTGCGCGTCTACGTGCCCCTCGCCATGCCTTCGCTCGTGGCCGTCGTGCTCTTCACCTTTCTCACCAGCTGGAACGAGTTCCTGCTCGCGCTCATGTTCACGCAGACCCCGGCGTCGCAGACCATGCCGATCGTGGTCGCCTCCTTTGCGTCGGACTTCACCATCAGCTTCTCCTTCATCAACGCCGCCGGGGTGCTCGCCGTCGTCCCGCCGGTGCTGATGGCGGTCGTCTTCGAGCGCTACATCGTCTCGGGCCTGACGGCGGGCGCGGTAAAGGGATAGAGAGACAGGGCTGCCCATGGCGAGGATCAGGCTCGAGTCGGTCGGCAAGCGCTACCCCAACGGCTTCGTCGCGCTGGAGGAGCTGTCGCTCGAGATCGCGGACCGGGAGTTCGTGGTGCTGCTCGGGCCCTCGGGCTGCGGCAAATCGACCACGCTCAACCTGATCGCGGGGCTGGAGGACGTGACCGCCGGGTCGCTCTACTTCGACAGCACGCTGATGAACGTCGTGCCGGCGCACAAGCGCGACGTCGCCATGGTGTTCCAGAGCTACGCGCTCTATCCGCACAAGTCGGTCTACGAGAACATCGCCTTCGGCCTGCGCATGCGCGGCCATCCCAGGGCCGAGATCGAGAGCCGCGTCAAGGACGCGGCGCGCAGCCTCGAGATCGAGCCGCTGCTCGAGCGCCGGCCGCACCAGCTCTCCGGCGGCCAGCGCCAGCGCGTCGCGCTCGGGCGCGCGCTGGTGCGCCAGCCGGCGGCGTTCCTCATGGACGAGCCGCTCTCCAACCTGGACGCGGCGCTGCGCATCGCGATGCGCGCCGAGATCAAGAAGCTCCACCACACCATGCGCACCACCTTCGTCTACGTGACCCACGACCAGGCCGAGGCGCTGACCCTCGCCGACCGCATCGTGGTGATGCGCGAAGGCGTGATCCAGCAGATCGGCAGCCCCGAGGAGATCTACGACCGGCCGCGCAATACCTTCGTCGCCTCCTTCCTCGGCAACCCGCCGATCAACTACCTCGAGGGCACGCTTGCCGCGGACGGCGCGCGTTTCGTGCGCGGCGGGCTCTCGCTTGCCTTACCCCCGGAGCTTTCAAAAAAGATCGGTGCAGAGAACGGCCGGCAGGTGCGGCTCGGCATCCGCGCCGAGGACGTCGATCCCCGGGGGACAGGCGAGACGCTGCAGGGGCGCATTTCTTCGGTGCTGCCGGTGGGCTCCGACCAGTTCCTCGGCGTCGAAGTGGAAGGCACGACGCTCTTCTTCCGGGTCGGGCGCGAGCTGCGCGCGGCCGAGGGCGAGAACGTGGCGCTGTCGGTGAACATGAACCGCGCGCAGATCTTCGACTCGTCCTCCGGGGCGAGCCTGCTCTGGAAGTGAAGCCCGCGCCCTTCCGCTATCACCGGCCGCAATCGCTCGGCGAGGCGCTCGCCTTGCTTTCCGGGCATCCGGATGCCAGGGTGATCGCCGGCGGGCAGAGCCTCGGGCCGATGATGAACATGCGCCTCGCGCAGCCGGCCGAGCTGGTCGATCTCAACGACCTCAAGAATCTGAGTTTTGTGAACGAGCATGAGAATGCCCTCGAGATCGGCGCGCTTACGCGGCACCACGCCGTCGCGACTTCCCCCCTCGTACGCAAGCACTGCCCGCTGCTCGCCGAGGCGGCGCAGACCATCGGCCACTACGCGATCCGCAGCCGCGGCACGCTCGGCGGCTCGCTCGCGCACGCCGATCCCGCCGCGCAGCTGCCGCTCGTCGCGGCGACCCTCGGCGCCGAGATCGCCGTCGCCGGCAAGCGCGGCGAGCGGCGCATCGCCGCAAAGGACTTCTTCGTCTCGCTCATGAGCACCGCGCTCGAGCCCGACGAGATCCTGGTCTCGGCGCGCTTTCCGAAAGCCGCGCCGGGCGAGCGCCACGCCTACCTGCAGTTCAGCCGGCGGCAGGGGGATTTCGCCATCGTTGCGGTTGCATGCACCCTTCTTCATCAGAAACTGAAAATCGGCATTGGCGGCGTCGAGGACAAGCCCGTCGTGCTGCTCGATCTCGAGCCGTCGGATCCGGCGGCGCTCGGCCGAGCCGCGCGCGAGGCGGTCGATCCGACCGAGAACCCTCGCGTCCCGGCGCTTTATCGGAAGGAGCTGGTGGAAGTTCTTGTGAAGCGATGTGTTGCGAAATGCTTGACTTCGAGCTGACGGTAAACGGCGAGCGCCACGCGGTGCGCGCGGAGCCGAGGAAGCTCCTCTGCGACGTGCTGCGCGAGGACTGCCGCCTCACCGGCACCCACGTCGGGTGCGAGCACGGCGTGTGCGGCGCCTGCACCGTGCTCATCGACGGGCGGCCTGCGCGCGCCTGCCTGACCTACGCCGTGCAGATGCAGGGGCACGAGATCACCACCATCGAAGCGGTCGCGAAGGACGGCAAGCCGAGCGCGCTGCAGCAGGCGCTGCACGAGGCGCACGGGCTGCAGTGCGGCTTCTGCACCCCCGGCATCGTGATGACCTTCGAGGCCTACCTGAAGGAGAACCCGCGCCCGAGCGAGGAGGCGGTGCGCGAGGTGCTCTCGGGGAACCTGTGCCGCTGCACCGGCTACCAGAACATCGTCGCGGCAATCCTTCGGGTGGCGCAGGCGGCCTCCGATGGCAAAGCCTAGGTTCCGCCACATCGGCGCGGCGCTGCCGCGCAAGGAGGACCTTCGCCTCCTGACCGGCCACGGCCGCTACGTCGACGACATCGAGATCCCGGGCGCCCTGCATGCCTGCTTCGTGCGCTCGCCGCACCCGCATGCGAGGATCAAGGCAATAACGACCGATCCTGCAAGACAATCATCGGGCGTGGTCGCCGTTTTCACCGGGGCGGATCTCGCGCAGTGGACCACGCCGCTGCGCATGGCGCCGCCCATCGAGGGGCTGCTGCCGGTGGAGATGACGACGCTGCCGATGGACAAGGTGCGCTTCCACGGCGACCCGGTGGCCTGCGTCATTGCCGAGAGCCGCTATCTCGCCGAGGACGCCGCGGAGCGGGTCGAGGTCGAGTACGAGCCGCTGCCGGCCGTCGCGGATCTGCAGCAGGCGCTCGCGGCGGGCGCGCCGCTCGTCGACGAGTCGCTGCCTTCGAATCTTGTTTCTGTCCAGAAATATTCGACTGGTGACGTGGCAGCGCGCCGCCGGGAGGCGCACCGGGTGCTCGAGTGCGCGTTCCACCAGCAGCGCATGACGCACCTGCCGATCGAGACGCGCGGCTGCGCGGCGCTCTGGGACGAGGGACGCCAGCACCTGACGCTCCACATCGGCTCCCAGGTGCCGCATCCGCTGCGCACCCAGCTCGCGGCGCGCATGCGGCTCTCCGAATCCCAGGTCACCATTTCCTCGCCCGACGTGGGGGGAGGCTTCGGCCAGAAGATCGCGCTGTACCGCGAGGAGCTGACGGTGGCCGCCGCAAGCAGGCGCCTGAAGCGCCCGGTGCGCTGGCGCGAAGACCGGATGGAGAACCTGCTCGCGGCAAGCCACGCGCGCGAGGACAGCTGCCGCACTCGCGCCGCCGTCACCAAGGAAGGGCGCCTCCTCGGCCTGGAGCTGGAGATCCTCGAGGATTTCGGCGCCTACTGCTTCTATCCGGCCAACTACCTCGCCCGCGTGGTCGCGATGATCCTCACCGGGCCCTACAAGCTGCGCGACTACGCTTTCGAGGTGAAGGTCGCGCTCACCAACAAGTGCGGCAACGGGCCGATGCGCGCCCCCATGGCCGTCACGAGCTGGGTGATGGAGGGCACCATGGACGCGATCGCGCGCGAGCTCGCGCTCGACCCGCTCGAGGTGCGCCGCCTGAACATGGTCGAGCCCGGCGATCTCCCGTACACCATGCCGAGCGGCGAGGTGATCGCGGACATCACGCCGCGCGAGACGCTGGAAGCCGCGGTCAAGGCGATCGACTATGCGGGGTTTCGCGGCCGCCAGGCGGCGGCGCGGCGCGAGGGCCGCCATCTGGGCCTGGGGCTGTGCTCGGTGGTGGAATCGACGACCTACGGCTCGAAGTTCTACAAGGCCGCCGGCATTCCCGGGTCCGGGCACGAGGCGGCATGGCTGCGCATCGAGCCGAGCGGCGCGGTCAATGCTTCGCTCGGCCTCGGCGCGACCGGGCAGGGCTACGAGACCGCGTTCGCGCAGGTCGTCGCCGACGGCCTGGGCGTCGAGCCGTCGCAGGTGCGCATACAGCTCGGCAACACCGACGTCGCGCCTTACGGCATGGGAAGCCGGGGGGCGCGCGGCGGTACCGCGGGCGGGGCGGCGCTGTATCTTTGCGCCCGCGACGCCAGCGAGAAGGTGCTCGCCATCGCGGCGCAGATGCTCGGCTTCGACTCGGCGGAAGGGCTGCGCATGGTCGACGGCAAGGTCGAGCGCGAGATCCTGGGCGAGCGCGTCGAGACCGGCATCACGCTCGCGCAGGTCGCGCGCACGGCGTACCTCGACCCGACCGCGCTTCCGGCCGGCATGGCGCCGGGCCTGGACTTCTCCAAGACCTACGATCCGCCGCCGATGACCTATTCCAATGCCGCGCATGCCTGCGAGGTCGAAGTGGACGTCGAGACCGGCGCCATTCGCATCCTGCGCTACCTGGTCGCGGAGGACTGCGGCACGGTGCTCAATCCCTTCGTGGTCGAGGGCCAGCAGCACGGCGCCATCGCCATGGGGCTCTCCGGCGCGCTGCTCGAGCACATGCGCTACGACGAGCACGCGCAGAACATCACCGGCTCGCTCGCCGATTACCTGGTCGCGACCGCCACCGACCTGCCGAACTTCGAGGTGCTCGCCATGCACACGCCGAGCCGCAGCAACCCGGTCGGCACCAAGGGCATGGCCGAAGGCGGGGTGATGGGCGCGACCGGCGCGATCGCGAACGCGGTGAACGACGCCCTCGCGCCGTTCGGCGTGCTCGCCGAGCGCCAGCCGCTCAGCCCGGACTACCTGCGCTCCCTGCTACGCTCCGCTCGGCGCGGCGCGCGGTAGATCTGCTGCTAGCCTTCTGTCACGAAACCGATTCGGCGTTTAGGTGGAGCTACTGGAGTCATGAGCTCGCGAATGGCATCGAACACGACCTTGAACTGGCGATCGTATTTCGACTCGAGCGCGTCTAGCCTGCGGCCAAGGTCTGCGCTGTACGCGACCATTCTGCGCAGGCGGACGAACGCGCGCATGATTTCCACGTTCGCCCGGACCGCCCGCCTGGACTTCAGCACAGAAGAGAGCATGGCCACGCCCTGCTCGGTGAAGGCAAACGGCCGATATTTGATGTTCTGGCCTCTGATCTCGCGCCGACGGGCGTGCTTTAAGGTCACAAATTGTGACCTTGATCGTTCCGCCTCTTCCCAGGAGAGCTGGAACATGAAGTCCGACG
>Ga0156230_1059_pt1 | contig 11272 bp, 10 predicted proteins | sample RifCSPlowO2_12_FD_107877 | JGI IMG/M metagenome (GOLD analysis project Ga0156230, IMG submission 107877) | Betaproteobacteria bacterium RIFCSPLOWO2_12_FULL_68_19 | reverse complement strand
GAACGGCATCAGCGGCCTGCGCCCGACGCTCAAGCGCTATCCGCAGGAAGGCATCACGCCCATCGCGCACACGCGCGACACCGCCGGCCCGATGGCGCGCACGGTGGAGGACCTGGTGCTGCTCGACGGCGTGATCGCCCGGGCGAAGGACAAGGTGGCGCCGGCGCGGCTCAAGGGCCTGCGCATCGGCGTGGAGAAGGCGTACTTCTTCAAGGGCATCGATGCCGAGACGGAGAAGCTCACGCTCGCCGCGCTCGACAGGATGAAGGCCGCGGGCGCCGAGATCGTCGAGGTTGAAATGCCCGGCCTGGCGGAGCTCAACGGCAAGGTGAGCTTTCCCATCGCGCTCTACGAAGCCAACGTGGATCTCGCGAAGTACCTGAAGAAGTACGGCATCCCGCTCGACGTGAAGGGCGTGGCCGCGCAGATCAGGAGCCCCGACGTGAAGGGCGTGTTCTCGGACATGGTGGTACCGGGCGCGCCGAAGGCGATGCCCGCCGAGGCGTACAAGGCCGCGCTCGCGACGCGGCCCGCGCTGCAGAAGCTCTACGCCGACACTTTCGCGAAGCACCGCATCGCAGCGCTCGCGTTCCCGACCACGCCGCTGCCCGCGGCGCCGATCGGCGAGGACGAGACCACGAAGCTGAACGGCAAGGACGTGCCGACTTTCCCAACCTTCATCCAGAACACCGATCCGGGCTCGAACGCCGGCATCCCCGGCCTCACGGTGCCGCTCGGCCGCACGCAGGCGGGGCTGCCGCTCGGCCTGGAGCTCGACGGCCCCGCGGGCAGCGACCGCAAGCTCCTCGCGATCGGCCTGTCGCTCGAGAAGCTCTTCGGCAGGCTGCCGGCGCCCTGAGCCGGCCGGGCCTCCCAGGCATATGCCTTGATATATACCAGCGGGCGGCCTAGAATGCCGTGTCGCTTTCCGGAAGCAGCGCCCATGGACCGCCCCACCACTGCAAAGCTGTTCCGCAACGGCCGCAGCCAGGCCGTGCGCCTGCCCGCGAAGTTCCGCTTCGAAGGCGCCGACGAGGTGTACGTGTCCAAAGTCGGCGACAAGGTCGTGCTTTCGGCCAAGCCGTCGTCCTGGGATGATTTCTTCGACGCGAAACCCGAAGGCGCGAAGGGCTTCCTCGGCCGCCGCCACGACCGGCCGCCGCAGAAGCGCAGGCTCTTCAGATGAAGCATTACATGCTCGACACCGACATCTCGAGCTACGTCATCCGCGAGCGCCCGGAGCCCGTGCGGGCGCGATTCCGGGAGCTGGACGGCGCTCAGCTGTGCATCTCCGTGGTGTCCGAGGCCGAGCTGCTCTACGGTGTGAAGGCCAGGGGCTCGCCGCGCGCTCTGGCGTCGACGGTCGCGGACTTCCTGCGCCGGCTGGCGGTCCTCGAGTGGTCCCGCGCCGCCGCCCGGCACTATGCCGACATGCGGGCGAAGCTCGAGGCGGCGGGAACGCCGATCGGCAACATGGACCTCATGATCGCGGCCCACGCGCGCAGCGCCGGCGCGGTGCTGGTCACGAACAACGAGAAGCACTTCCGCCGGGTCGAAGGCCTCAAGGTCGAAAACTGGACCTGACGGAACGAATCCAGGAGGGGTAGTCTCGTTCGGTCGAGAAAGCCCCGAAGGCCCGGATGATCCATGGCACTGAAACGCCCCAAAGGCCCCGCCGGCACCCTCGTGGTGCTCGAGCACACCTCGCAGGTCCTCCGGCACAACCCGCTCCGCGACCAGCACCTGCGCAAGCTCGGCGTCTGGCTGCCGCCGCAATACGACGATGGCGGCAGGCGCCGCTTCCCCGTGCTCTACGACCTCGTCGGCTTCACGGGCTCAGGCCTCGCGCACGCGAGCTGGAAGGCTTTCGGCGACAACGTCCCCGAGCGCGCCGCGCGCCTCATCCGCGAGCGGAAGATGGGACCCGCCATCATCGTCTTCCCCGACTGCTTCACCGCGCTCGGCGGCAACCAGTACGTGAACTCCTCCGCCATCGGCAACTACGCCGACTACCTCACGCGCGAGATCATCCCCTTCGTCGACCGGGAGTTCCGCACCCTCGCCGGCAGGGAGCACCGCGGCTGCTTCGGCAAGTCCTCAGGCGGCTACGGCGCGATCATCCACGGCATGAAGTACGCGAAGTACTGGGGCGCGATCGCCAACCATTCCGGCGACGCGTACTTCGACTTCGTCTACTGGCACGACTGGCCCAACGCCCTCAACGAGCTCGCCAGGTACCGCGTCCCGAAGCGCAAGCCCGGCCCCTACGACGCGCGCCGCGAGGCGCGCCGCAAAGGCCTCGACAAAGGCCTCGACGACGGGCGCATCAAGCGCTTCCTCGCCCACGTGTGGAAGAAGGAGAAGCTCTCGGGCAAGGAAGGCCACGCCATCATGAACCTCTGCATGGCCGCCACCTACGACCCCGACCCCCGCGCGCCGCTCGGCTTCCGCATCCCGTTCAACGCCGAATCGGGCGAAGTGATCGAAGAGCGCTGGCGCAACTGGCGCCGCCACGACCCGATCAACCTTGTCTCAAAGTACCGGGCCAACCTGAAGTCACTCCGCGGGATTTACATCGATTGCGGCTGGCGCGACCAGTACCACATCCACTACGGCTCGCGCATCCTTTCGCAGCGCCTCGCCAAGGCCGGCATCCGGCACCGCTACGAGGAGTTCGACGACGACCACTCCGACATCGACTATCGGATGGACCTCAGCCTGCCGTTTCTCTACAGGGCGCTGTGCTAGTGCCCGCTTCGGCTTCAGGCGCGGTGCTTGCCTGCGCTCCAGCCGCCGCCGGCCAGGAAGCGTTCGCCACTAGCTATAGTAGATAAAATCAATAATAGACACATTTAGATTGATATTTTAGTGATTTTCTATCAAAATATACAATCTAAATGCACACAAGATCACTTTAAGACATGCTCATCGAGTTCAGTGCGGCCAATTTTCGCTCCATCAACGAAGTCCAGAAGCTCACGCTCGTTGCGGGCCCCGGGAAGGAGCATCTCGGGCAGAACACCTTCGATTCGGGCCTGACCGGATTTCCGAGACTGCTTCGGTCCGCGGTCATCTACGGAGCGAACGCAGCCGGCAAGACCAATCTTCTTCGCGCCTTGCAATTCATGCAGGGGCTTGTCGTCAATTCTGCGACGTTCCAAGAAGCGACGCGGGTCGCGCACAACCCCTTCAGACTGAGCAAGAAGACCGCGGCATCGCCAAGCGAGTTCGAGGTCGCATTCATCGACGAAGGCGTGCGCTACGAGTATGGCTTCTCGGTCGACGCGAATCGGGTTCACAAGGAGTGGCTGATCGCCTATCCGCATGGCCGGCCGCAGAACTGGGTCGAGCGGACGTACCACGAGAAAAAGAATGAATATGAGTGGCAATTCAGCGCCAAGTTGAAGGGCTCGCCTCGAGTTTGGCGCGACGCCACGCGCGCCAATGCGCTCTTCCTGTCCACCGCGACGCAACTCAACAGCGAGCAGCTCCGGCCGATCTTCCAGTGGTTCCAGAAAAAGCTCGTGATCATCGGGACGGGCGGGTCCGAACTCAACCCTGCGCTCACATTTAAGCTGCTCGAGCAGCCCGATGGAAAGCAGAAGCTGCTCCAATTCGTCCACGCTGCGGACCTTGGAATCGATGACCTATCGCTACAACGCGCAACAGCCGCTCCAACGATGGCAATCGGCGGAAACATCGTGAGCGAGCCGCAGCCCCAAGGCCCGATTACGACGCTGCTGCGCGTCACCTCATATCACAAGGCGTCCGATGGCGAGCAGCGTGTCGCGATGGACTTTGGCGATGAATCATCAGGCACGCAAAGGCTGTTCCAATCTGCGGGAGCGTGGCTCAATGTGCTTAATAACGGCGAAGTAATTCTCTACGACGAGCTGGATACCAGCCTGCATCCGCTGATGACGCGGTTCCTGATCGGCCTTTTCCACTACAGATCGACGAACCCGAAAAACGCACAGTTGGTCTTCACGACGCACGACACGTCGCTGCTCGACAGTGAGATCTTCCGCCGAGACCAGATTTGGTTCATCGAAAAGGACAAGAAGGGCGCATCCCGCCTCTATCCGTTATCCGACTTCAGCCCGCGCAAGGACGAGAAACTGGAGCGGGGTTACCTGCGAGGCCGCTACGGAGCGCTGCCCTTCATCGGTGAACTCAAGCTCTGATGGCGAGACGTAGACCGCGGCCGGCCAGGACCTTTCGGAGACAGGCGCCGGCCAGGGCGCAGTATGACGTCGCGTTGATTGTGTGCGAAGGCGAGAAGACCGAGCCCGAGTACCTGAGAGGACTGCGAAAAGCTTGTGACCTCAACCCCGCCAACATCAAGATCGTGTCCGCTGATGGAAACGATCCGGTGAGCATTGTGCGGGAGGCCATCCAGACGTATCGCAGCAACCCCGGCGAATTCGATCGGGTGTTCTGTGTTTTCGACAGGGACGGCCATGCGAATTACCAGCAGGCACTCGACCTGGTCGCGAACTCGCCGCTCGGAAGAGGAGGAATCCTTACGGCGATCGTGTCAGTACCATGCTTCGAGATCTGGATCCTGCTTCACTATGCGTACAGCAGCGCCCCGGTAGCCGCATCAGGCGGGCGATCGGCGTGCGACAACGTAGTGGCCGCGATCCGCCGTCACCTGCCGGAGTATGAAAAAGCATTCGACGGTGTGTTCGAGAAGATTGCGCCAATGCTGGACACTGCAATAACGCATGCACACCGGCTGGCACTGCACAATCACGGCACCGAGTCGGACAATCCGGCCACCAAGGTTCACGAGCTCGTGAAATACCTGCGATCGCTCAAGAGGGATTAGGGAGAATATCCATGTACTGGGTTGCACCATCCGAAAGACACCGCTAACCTAACGCTGGAGAAGCGCCTCTAGGCCGCTGCCGACCAGTTCCGCGCCAACTCCGGAGAGCGGGGCTGCTATAATGCGGCCTCGCAGTTAGACCCAACCAAAGCTGGCCGCGGCCGGCTTTTTTGTTTCTGGAACCCCAAAGTGATCGTCGCCTCCGGCATCGCCATGCAGTTCGGGGCCAAGCCCCTGTTCGAGAACGTCTCCGTGAAGTTCGGCGGAGGGAACCGCTACGGCCTGATCGGGGCCAACGGCTGCGGCAAGTCGACGTTCATGAAGATCCTGGGCGGGGAGCTGGAGCCGAGCGCGGGGGCGGTGGCGATCGACGCGAACGAGAGGGTGGGAAGGCTGCGGCAGGACCAGTTCGCGTACGAGGGCGAGCGGGTGCTGGACGTGGTGCTGATGGGGCACGCGGAGATGTGGAACGCGATGCGCGAGCGCGACGCGATCTATGCGAATCCCGAGGCGGGGGAGGCTGAGTTCCTGCGCGCGGCGGAGCTGGAGGCGAAGTACGCGGAGTACGGCGGCTATACGGCGGAGGCGCGGGCGGGGGAGCTGCTGCTCGGGCTTGGCGTGCCGAAGGAGCAGCACGAGGGGCCGATGAGCGCGGTGGCGCCGGGGTGGAAGCTGCGCGTGCTGCTCGCGCAGGCGCTGCTCGGGGACCCGGACATCCTGCTGCTCGACGAGCCGACCAACAACCTGGACATCAACAGCATTCGCTGGCTGGAAGACGTGCTCAACCGGCGCACGAGCACGATGGTGATCATCTCCCACGACCGGCATTTCCTCTCCAGCGTGTGCACGCACATGGCGGACGTCGACTACGGCGCCATCCGCGTGTACCCGGGGAACTACGACGACTACATGGAAGCCTCGACGCTCGCGAAGCAGCAGCAGGAGAAGGCCAACGCGCGCGCCAAGGACCGCATCGCCGACCTGGAGGAGTTCGTGCGGCGCTTCCGCGCCCACAAGGCCAAGGCGCGCCAGGCGACCTCGCGCATGAAGCAGATCGAGAAGCTCAAGGTGGAGGACGTGAAGCCCTCCAGCCGGCAGTACCCGTTCATCCGCTTCCTGGTGGACCCCAAGGAGAAGCTGCATCGCCTCGCCGTGGAGGCGAAGGGCCTCTTCTACGGCAAGCTCGACCTCTCGATCGAGGCGGGCGAGAAGGTGGCGATCGTCGGCCCCAACGGCGTGGGCAAGACGACGCTTCTGCGCACTCTCGCGGGACAGTTGAAGGGAACCGTCAAATGGGCGGAGAAGGCGCGGCTAGGGCATTGGCCCCAGGATGCTGCAACAGAGTTGGCTTTTGACGAAAGCCTGGCCGACTGGATGACCCGGTGGCGGCGCAAGGACGACGACCAGATCGTGCGCGCGACCCTCGGCCAGCTCCTCTTCTCCGGCGACGACCAGAAGAAGTCGCTCAAGGTGATCTCGGGCGGCGAGGCGCAGCGCATGATCGTCGGCAGGCTGGTGCTCGACATGCCGAACGTGATGCTGCTGGACGAGCCGACCAACCACCTCGACATGGAGTCGATCGAGTCGCTCAACACCGCGCTCGACAAGTACCCCGGGACGCTGGTCTTCGTCTCGCACGACCGCGAGTTCGTTTCCTCGCTCGCCACGCGCGTGATCGAGCTCAAGCCGGGCGGCGAGGCGGTCGACTTCCGCGGCAGCTACGAGGACTACCTCGCCGGCGAGAGCAGGATCCTCCAGGAACGGATCGAGCGCGCGGCGTAACGGATCAGCCCTTGTCCGGGGTGCGCTCCAGGTTCTGGATGAAGTTCTTCGTCTGATCGACTCCCGCGCCCCAGATGAAAAGCGTGATGTAGTCGCCGAGGCTGCCGAAGGCGGGCTTGTTCAGGTAGTACGTCATCAGGCCCGAGAGGGTGGCGGCGAGGGCGGCGATGACGACGGCGATGACCTCGTTCACCCGGAAGGCGCTCAGCCATCCGTATTCCCTGGATCTGCGTATGCGCAATGACTCGAGCACGATCGGCTTCGGCAGGGTCTGGTCGTTGTAGCGAAGAGAGACGGACACGCGCAGCGTGCCCTGCTCCGGAACGTACTGGACCACGCTAGGCTCGTTGGTCCTTCCCTGGGTGAGCTGTTTCATCCCCTCGTTCTTCCTCAGGAGATCGCGCAACCGGCCGCCTGCCTTCTGGAAATCGAGCGTCCAGACGTACTCGAGCTTGTGCTTGAACAGGTAGTTCCTGCCGAGGCTGCGGTTCGTGGGCGCGACCTCGAAGCGGATCAGCTGATAGGCGCGCGGCGGGTCCAGCTCGTTGACGGCCGGGGCGGTGAACTCGAAATCGGCGCTCTGCAGCTTCGACCACGCGATGCCGTCCGCCTCGCGGAAGAACTCCTCGATGCCCATGCCCGGCTTTGCTCTGAGCTTGTCGCCCAGCGTCTTCAGGGTATCGCCGTCGCCTTCCTGCTCGCGCTCCCAGAGGACCTTCAGCTTGGCGTACGATTCCTCCACTTGCGCGAGCGCGGCTCCGGCCGGGGGCTGTTCCATGGCCGCCAGGAGCTCCGCGCGCAGCCTCTTGACCAGATCGTTGTGGTGCGTGAAGTTTTCCGGCTTGATCTGGTTGGTGAGGCTCTTCATTTCGTTCTGGAGAGCAGACCAGTACTGCTCGTCGAAGCGCTTGGAGTCGAACCAATGATCCAGCCCGTCGAGCTCGGCCTCCAGCTTCTTGGCCGCGCTTTCGTCCACCGTGCCGGGATCGAGCGAGCCGGTGATGCGGGCGAGCTCCTTGTTGGCCCGGTTCCTGATCAGGGAGCTCCAGGCCGCGGACTTGGCGCGCGCCCGGATGCCGCGCACGCGCGCGAGAATCCTGAGCAGCAGCTCGGCCTTGTCGATGCGGGTGCCCGTCGTATCCTGTCCGAGGAGAGCCTTGAACCAGTTCCGGTTGCGGTCCTCCGCCTGCTTCAGGATGGCGCGCGCCGCGACGGTGGGCAGCGGCGCCGGCTCCTCCCGCAGCCAGTCCTGCTGGATGTCGGCGATCTTTTTCAGCTGCGAAGCGCGCCTGCGCTGCGCCTCCATGCCCTTCGTGGCGAACCAGGAGGTCAGGATCGCGATCAGCAATATGAGTATCGGCAGCCCGATCCCGTGCTTCACATGCAGCTTCAGCGTGATCTGCTGGTCGCCCTCTACCGTGGCGTTGGCCGCGCCCAATCCGACCTTCACCGTGTATTCGCCGGGCGCGACGCCGACCAGCTCGCCGCCTATTTCCGCCTGCCGGCTCGGCGCGATGGAGCGCGCCGTGCTGCCCGCCGGCGGAGAGCGCCACAGCTCCTCTTTCGCCTCGCCGTTCCAGGTCAGTCTCAGGTGCCGGGCGGGATCGAAGTTGGTCCCCGCCGGGGCCGTCACCTCCAGGAGCCGCAGAAAAACGCCGTCCGCCTGCCATTCGGCGCTGGCGTTCGTCGCCTGCACCCTGAAAGTCGCCTTGTCGCTCGATCCGGTCTGGTAGACGACGACCGACTTCGGGTCGACCGTCATTTTCGCGGGGCGTTGTGCCGCTGCCCGGGTGAGGACGATGTGGTTCGTCTGCAGCACCTTGCCTTGCTGCACGACGGCGAGCGCGCCCGTGTACCTGCCGGCCGTAGGCAGCGCGGGCCCCTGCAATCGCAAGGTCAGGATGGGCCGATCCACCGGGAACAGGAGCCGCTGCTCCTTCACCGCCACGTCGGGCAGCTCCACGATGGACGGCTGAACGGAAAGCCCGTCTCCGTGCTCGCTGCGAAACGGCAGCAGATGGAATTCGAGCGTGCCCTCCTGGGTCGCGGCGAACGGCAGAAGCAGATCGACGTCGGTGCCGACGGCGTACGTGATCGTTCCGTCCGCCGCCGCAGGGGGGCTCAGGAACCGGACCGCTTGCGTTTCCGCGGCGGCCGCGGGAGAGGGCGCGAGCGGCAGGACGGCGCACAGCACGGATGCCGTCCAGGACACGACATGCGATGCCGCGATCTTGCGCATGATTGTTTCCCCCTGTCACGTGCAGGAGCCGTCGTGCGCTCCTTCGGAAGATTCTATGCCTTCGCCATGCCGGGCCGCCGCTACGAGCGCTCGAGCTCGAGCGCCGGCGCCCCCGCAAGACAATCGGACAAAAAGACCCCCGAGCCGCGCTCGCCCGGAGCTTGACTGCGAGTCAACCGGCCGTGCGGGCCGATGGAAGGGCCGATTTAAGATCGCAGAATGCGATCCTAAAGCGCGGCCAGCACGCTAAGTACCCGCCATATGCATTCACCGAGCATGGCGCGATCATGGCTGCAATGATGCTCAGCAGCCCCCAGGCCATAGCGATGAGCGTCTACGTGGTCCCCCGATCCGCCGAAGCGACGCATCGGATTTCACTCGACAGACGATTAACTGCCATCATCGCGCTATGCCGGACGCCTCCGCACTCGAAGCGGTGATGCGCTACCACGAGCGCAGCAAGCACCACTTCAACCGCTTCGCCCCCGGGCCGGGAGGGCTCGACTGGGCGAACCAGCCCGATCCGTTCCGGCGCTACGCGGGCGCGGCGCTCACGCGGCTGCCGATCCTGCGGCCCGGCGAGGAGCCGGTCTCGCCCGCCTACGAGAGCCTGTATGTGCGCGGCGCCGTGCCGGGCGCGCCGCTGACGATCCGGGCCCTTTCGCGCCTGCTCGAATACGCGCTCGCGCTCTCGGCATGGAAGCAGGCCGGCGCCACGCGCTGGGCGCTGCGCGCGAATCCCTCGAGCGGCAATCTTCATCCCACGGAAGGCTATGTGCTCATCGGCGGCATTGCCGAGCTCGGCGCCTCGCCGGGGCTCTTCCATTACGCGCCCGCGGAGCACGGCCTGGAGCGGCGCGCCGACTGCCCGCCTGAGCTGTTCGCTCGGCTGATGCGCGGCTTCCCGCCGCAGGCGTTCCTCGTCGGGCTTTCGTCGGTCTACTGGCGCGAGGCCTGGAAGTACGGCGAGCGCGCCTTCCGCTACTGCCAGCACGACGCCGGCCACGCCATCGGCGCGCTGCGCATCGCGGCGGCGACGCTCGGCTGGTCGGCGCTGGTACTGCAGGACGTGGCGGACGAGACGATCGAGGCGCTGCTCGGTCTCGACCGGGCCGCGGACTTCGACGGCGCCGAGCGGGAAAGCGCGGAGCTCGCGATGGCGCTATGGCCGGGAGAGGCCGCGGCGAGGCCTTCTTCGAGTCTCGATGGCGAGGCGGTGAAGGAGCTGAAAGCACAGCGCTGGTACGGGAAAGCGAATCGGCTGAGCCCCGAGGACCCCGTGCGCTGGGAGGTCATCGATACCGTTTCGGAAGCGTCGCGAAAGCCGTGAGCTCTGCCGGACAAATCATTCGCCAGCGGCGCAGCCTCCTCGCCTGCGACGGCAAGACCTCGATTGCGGCCGGGCGGTTCTACCTGATGCTCTCTCGAACCATGCCGGTGCCCTGGGACGCGATCCCCTGGTCGCCGTCGATCCACTTCGGCCTGTTCGTGCATCGCGTGGAAGGCATCGAGCCGGGCCTGTACGCCATGGCGCGCGACGCGGCGAAAGTCGAGAAGCTCAAGGCAGCCATGCACGCCCATTTCCCATGGGAGAGCCCCCCGGGCTGCCCCGGGAGCCTCCCGCTCTACCTGCTCGAGCGCGGCGACGCGAGGCAGGTGGCGACGCAGGTGAGCTGCCGCCAGGACATCGCGGGCGACGGCGCGTTCTCGCTCGGCATGATCGCGGAGTACCAGGCGAGCCTGGTCGCGCACGGGCCGTCGTTCTACCGGCGCCTGTTCTGGGAGGCCGGGGCGATCGGCCAGGTGCTCTACCTCGAGGCGGAAGCGGCCGGCGTGCGCGCGACCGGCATCGGCTGCTTCTTCGACGACCCGGTGCACCAGGTGTTCGGCTTGCGCGACCTGGAGTTCCAGTCGCTCTACCACTTCACCGTCGGCGGGTACGTCGACGATCCGCGCCTCACCACGCTGCCGCCTTACGGGCGCGAGCGGTCCTAGCACGCACCCGCGTCCTCGTGGACAAGAGGAGCGGCGCCCGGCCGCGTGAGGGGAGTTCACGCTTCCTGGGCGCCGCTCAGGCTCCTGTTTCCGTTTAATGCGTACCAGTCGATGCGCCGCGTGGCGACCATCACCACGGCCAGCAAACCGAACAGCAGCAGCGAACCGCCGAGCAGCGAGTAGTCCTCCGCCTTGAGGAGCGCGTAGAGCATTGCGTAGAGCGCGGTGAGGGCGGCGCCGAAGGCGAGGCCGGCGAGGGCGCTGCGAAGGACGCGCATCAGGTAGCCGGAGATGAGGCCGACGCAGGCGCCGGTGGCGATGGCGTAGGCGGCGGTGAAGTCGATGTGCTCGCTGAGCGCGGTGAGGAGGAGGAAGAACATCGCGAGCGCGAGGCCGACCAGGGCGTACTGGATGGGGTGGATGGC
>Ga0156230_1044_pt1 | contig 11290 bp, 8 predicted proteins | sample RifCSPlowO2_12_FD_107877 | JGI IMG/M metagenome (GOLD analysis project Ga0156230, IMG submission 107877) | Betaproteobacteria bacterium RIFCSPLOWO2_12_FULL_68_19 | reverse complement strand
CGCAACCGGCTGCGAACGCGAGTGCCACGAACCACAGCCAAATGTTCTTGATCATTCTAGCCTCCCGGTCTGAAATCTTATTTCTATCAAGAGTCTGCGAGATTCCTCAAGGCATTCTGCCACAACTGCCCCCGGGTGTCCAAGCCGCGCAGCGCGGGAACTAGCAGCTCGCGCTCCTGGAGCAGCAGCTCGCCCGCGACCCAGACATGGCTGACGTTCTCGCGCCCCGCCGCATAGACGAGGTGCGAGACCACGTCGTAGCAGGGCGCGAGCTCGGGCGCGCGCATGTCGATCGCCGCGAGGTCGGCCGACTTCCCGGGCACGATCGACCCGGCGATGCGCTCTATGCCGAGCGCGCGGGCGCCGCCCAGCGTCGCCGCGCGCAGCGCCGCGTGCGCCGGCAGCGCCTGCGCGTCGCCCGCCACGGCTTTCGCGAGCAGCGCCGCGGTGCGCATTTCCTGGAACATGTCGAGGCGGTTGTTGCTCGCGGCGCCGTCGGTGCCGAGCGCGAGGTTCACGCCCTTCTTCACCAGGGCATCGACCGGGGCGAAGCCGCTCGCGAGCTTGAGGTTGGACGAGGGGCAATGCACCACCGAGCAGCCGTGGCGCGCGAGCAACTCGATCTCCGCCTCATCGAGGTGCACCGCGTGGACCGCGATCAGGCTCGGCCCGAGCAGCCCGAGCCGGCGCAGCCGCTCGAGCGGGCGCGCGCCGTGCTCGGCGAGCGAGCGCTCGAGCTCCTCGGCGGTCTCGTGCAGGTGCACGTGCACCTGCAGGTCGAGCTCGGCGGCGAGCGCCGCGATGCGGCGGAAAGTCGCGTCGGACACGGTGTAGGGCGCGTGCGGCGCGAAGCAGAAGGACACGAGCGGCTCGTCGCGCCAGCGGTCGCGGATCGCGAGGCCGCGGCGCAGGTAGTCCTCGGCGTCCGAGGCGTAGGCGGAAGGGAACTCGATCGCGATGATGCCCTGCGCCGAGCGCATGCGCGCGCCGAGCGCCGCCTCGAGCGAGGCCTCGGGGAAGAAATACATGTCGTTGAAGCAGGTGACGCCGCCGCGCAGCATCTCGGCGCAGGCGAGCAGCGTGCCGTCGCGCACGAACTCCGGCGAGACGTGTCTCGCTTCGGCGGGCCAGATGTGCTCCTGCAGCCAGAGCATCAGCGGCAGGTCGTCTGACAGCCCGCGCATCAAGCTCATCGCCGCATGGGTGTGCGCGTTGACCAGCCCGGGAATGAGCGCGTGCCCGGGGAGCTCCAGCGTCTCGTAACCGGGATAGGCGGCCGCGGCCTGCTCGGCCGGGAGCACCGCTTCGATCAGGCCGTCGCGCACCGCGACGGCCTGATCTTCGAGCACCGCGCCCGCAGGCTCGACCGGCACTACCCAGCGGGCGCGAAGGAGCTTTGCCGCCGCTATCTTGGCGTGCCCTGCACTTCGACCACGACGCGGCGGTTGGGCGCGAGGCACTCGATCAGCGCCCTGCGGTCCTTCTGGTCCGGGCAGGCCTTCACCGGCAGCGTCTTGCCGAAGCCCAGCGTCTCGATGCTCGAGGCGTCGGCGCCTTTCGAGACCAGGTAGGCGCGCACGGCTTCGGCGCGCCGCTCGGACAGCTTCTGGTTGTACTGCGGCGTGCCGAGGCGGTCGGCATGGCCGTTGACGTTGATGTAGCGGATGGTGCGCATGTCCCTGAGCCTGGCGAGCACCTCGCTGTCGAGCTTGCCGCGCGCCTCGGGCGTGAGCGTCGCCTTGTTGAACTCGAACAGCTCGGTCGACGAGAGGTTGATGAGCGCCGGCTTCTTGGCCGCGGGCTGCGGTGCCGGCTTCGGGGCCGGCGCGGGCGCGGGCGCAGGCGCGGGCGCAGGCGCCGGCCGCGGCGCCGGTGCGGGAGCGGGCGCCGGCTGGGGCGCGGGTTTTTCCGGTTCGGTGGCGCAGCCGGCGACGAGCAGCGCGGCGATCGAAGCGGCCGCGAGCAGCGAATTCGTTTTGTTCATTGTCCCCTCCCGATTCTTGTCTTTTCGACCCGCGCAATTTAAGCACAGGGACAGGGCCCCCGACAAGGCGAGTTCGCGGCCGGAGGGCCGAGTTTTTCGAAGGAAAACGAGGGCTTGCGTGATAAAATTTCGCTCTCCCCGATATGGAATCCTTCGCGAAAGAAATCCTCCCGATCAGCCTCGAGGAGGAGATGCGGCGCTCCTACCTCGACTACGCGATGAGCGTGATCGTGGGGCGCGCGCTGCCCGACGTGAGGGACGGCCTGAAGCCCGTGCACCGGCGCGTGCTGTTCGCGATGCACGAGGCGAACAACACCTGGAACCGCCCCTACGTGAAGTGCGCGCGCATCGTCGGCGACGTGCTCGGCAAGTACCACCCGCACGGGGACGCCGCGACCTACGAGGCGCTGGTGCGCATGGCGCAGGACTTCTCCATGCGCTACACGCTGATCGACGGCCAGGGCAACTTCGGCTCGGTCGACGGCGACTCGGCCGCCGCCTACCGCTACACCGAGTGCCGCCTCGAGAAGCTGGCCTCGGAGCTGCTCGCCGACATCGAAAGCGAGACGGTCGATTTCGCGCCGAACTACGACGGCAAGGAGCTCGAGCCCGCGGTGCTGCCCTCGCGCGTGCCGAACCTGCTGGTGAACGGTTCCTCGGGCATCGCGGTGGGCATGGCGACCAACATCCCGCCGCACAACCTCGGCGAGGTGGTCGAAGCCTGCCTGCACGTGCTCGCGAGCCCGCATTGCGCCATCGAGGAAGTGATCAAGCTGATGCCGGCGCCCGACTTCCCGACGGCCGGAATCATCTACGGCCTCGCCGGCGTGCACGAGGGCTACCGCACCGGCCGCGGCCGCGTGGTGATGCGCGCGCGCACCCATTTCGAGGAGATCGGCAAGGGCGAGCGCCAGGCGATCATCGTCGACGAGCTGCCCTACCAGGTGAACAAGAAGACGCTGCTCGAGAAGCTCGCCGAGCTGGTCACCGACAAGCGCCTGGAAGGCATCTCGGACCTGCGCGACGAGTCCGACAAGTCGGGCATGCGCATGGTGATCGAGCTGAAGCGCGGCGAGATCCCCGACGTGGTGCTGAACAACCTCTACAAGACGACGCAGCTGCAGGACAGCTTCCACATGAACATGGTGGCGCTGGTCGACGGCCAGCCGCGCCTGCTCAACCTGAAGGAGCTGATCGAGTCCTTCATCTCGCACCGGCGCGAGGTGGTGACGCGGCGCGCGGTATACGAGCTGCGCAAGGCCCGCGAGCGAGGCCACGTGCTCGAGGGCCTGGCAGTGGCGCTCTCCAACGTGGACGCGGTGATCGAGCTGATCAAGAAAGCGCCCAGCCCGGCCGAGGCGAAGCGCGGCCTGATGGAGCGCGCCTGGCCTTCCGAGCTGGTGGGGAAGCTGGTGGGAAGCGGCCCGGTAGCGCAGTTCAGGCCCGAGGGGCTGAGCGAGATGTACGGGCTGGGGCCCGACGGCTACCACCTCTCCGAGGAGCAGGCGCAGGCGATCCTGGAGCTGCGCCTGCAGCGCCTGACCGGCCTCGAGCAGGACAAGATCCGCGACGAGTACCGCGAGGTGATGGCGGCCATCGCCGACCTGCTCGACATCCTCGCCAAGCCCACGCGCATCACCGCGCTCATCGCCGCGGAGCTCAAGGCGCTCAAGGCCGAGTTCGGCGACGCGCGCAAGAGCGAGCTGGTGACGGTGGCCGAGGACATCTCGATCGAGGACCTGATCGCGCCGCAGGACATGGTGGTCACCTTCTCGCACGGCGGCTACGTCAAGTCCCAGCCGCTCGCCGACTACAGGGCGCAGAGGCGGGGCGGGCGCGGGCGCATCGCCACCTCGATGAAGGAGGATGACTTCATCGAGCGGCTGTTCGTGGCGCACTCGCACGACTACCTGCTGTGCTTCTCCGACCGCGGGCGGCTGTACTGGCTGAAGGTGTACGAGGTGCCCGCCGGCAGCCGCGCGAGCCGCGGCAGGCCGATCGTCAACATGTTCCCGCTCGAGGAGGGCGAGAAGATCACCGCGGTGGTGCCGGTGAAGGAGTTCGACGAGAACCACTACGTGTTCATGGCGACCGCGCAGGGCACGGTGAAGAAGACCCCGCTCGCCGAGTTCTCGCGCCCGCGCCCGAGCGGCATCATCGCCGTCGGGCTCGATGCCGGCGACTACCTGATCGGCGCCGCCCTCACCGACGGCAAGTACGACGTGATGCTGTTCTCCTCGGAGGGCAAGGCGGTGCGCTTCGAGGAAGGCGAAGTGCGGCCGATGGGGCGCCAGGCGACCGGGGTGCGCGGCATGCGCCTGCCCGAGGGCGCGCGCGCGGTGTGCATGCTGGCCGCCAAGTGTGATGAAGAGGCAGACTCGTCGACATCAGTGCTGACCGCGACCGCCAACGGCTTCGGCAAGCGCACGCCGATCGGCGAGTACCCGCGCCACGGCCGCGGCGGGCAGGGCGTGATCGCGATCCAGACCTCCGAGCGCAACGGCGCCCTGGTCGGCGCGGTGCTGGTCGACGACCACGACGAGGTGATGCTGATCTCCACCGGCGGGGTGCTGATCCGCACGCTGGTGGCGCAGATCCGCGAGCAGGGCCGCTCCACGCAGGGCGTGACGCTGATCGCGCTCGACGAAGGCGAGAAGCTCGCCGGCATGGAGCGCATCGAGGAGCGCGACCTCGCCAACGGCAACGGCGGCAACGGGGGCAACGGCGGAAACGGCGACACCCACGAGGAGCCGCCCGCGCCCGCGCAGCCTCCGCCCACCGTTCATTGAGAGCACGTATTTCGACTTTGACTTTGGGCATCTAACCTTTGTCACGCATCTATAACTTCAGCGCCGGGCCGGCGATGCTGCCCGCCGAGGTGCTCGCGCGCGCAGGCGACGAGATGCTCGACTGGCACGGCAGCGGCATGTGCGTGATGGAGATGAGCCACCGCGGCAGCGAGTTCATCTCGATCGCCGAGGAGGCCGAGCGCGACCTGCGCGAGCTGCTCTCGATTCCCTCCAACTACAAGGTCCTGTTCCTGCAGGGCGGGGCCACGCTGCAATTCGCGCAGGTGCCGATGAATCTGCTGCGCGGCAAGGGCAAGGCCGACTACGTCGTCACCGGGGAGTGGTCGAAGAAGGCGGTGAAGGAAGCGAAGAACTACTGTGACGTGGCGATTGCGGCCAGCTCGGAAGACCGCAACTTCACGTATGCGCCGAAAAAATTCGCCGTGAGGAAAGACGCGGCGTATGTCCATTACTGCTCGAACGAGACCATAGGGGGCGTTGAATACCATTCGATTCCCGAAGCGGGTGAAGTACCCCTCGTTGCCGACGCCTCGTCGCATTTCCTCTCGCGGCCGATGGAGGTCTCGAAGCTCGGCCTGATCTACGCCGGCGCGCAGAAGAACGCGGGCCCGGCCGGGCTCACCTTCGTCATCGTGCGTGACGATCTCGTCGGCCACGCCCAGAAGGGCACGCCGACGGTGATGGACTACAAGCTGCAGGCCGACGCCGGCTCGATGCTCAACACGCCGGCCACGTACGCCATGTACATCGCCGGCCTGGTCTTCAAGTGGCTGAAGCAGCAGGGCGGTTTGCCTTCCATGGAGAAGAAGAACGTCGAAAAGGCGAGGCTGCTCTACGACTTCCTCGATTCGAGCAGCTTCTTCAGGAGCCCGGTCGCCAGGGAAGACCGCTCGCGCATGAATGTCCCCTTCACGCTGAAGGATGCGAAGCTCGACGACGAGTTCCTGAAGGGCGCGGCGAAGGAGGGCATGGTGCAGCTCAAGGGCCATCGCTCCGTGGGCGGCATGCGCGCCTCGATCTACAACGCCATGCCCATCGAAGGCGTGCAGTGCCTCGTCCAGTACATGAAGGATTTCGAGAAGAAGCATGCCTAAGAAGAAGTGCGAGATCCTGGTGATCAACAACATCGCCCAGGTCGGCCTGAAGCGCTTTCCGCCCGAGATCTACTCGGTGGTGAAGGAGTCGAAGGACCCTTGTGCGATCCTGGTGCGCTCGCAGGACCTGCACAAGCACGAGTTCGGCCCCTCGCTGCGCGCGCTGGGCCGCGCCGGCGCGGGCGTCAACAACATCCCGGTCCCGGCGCTCTCGAAGCGCGGCATCCCGGTGTTCAACGCCCCTGGCGCCAATGCCAACGCGGTGAAGGAGCTGGTGCTCGCCGGCATGCTGATGGCCGCTCGCAACCTGCCGTCGGCGCTGGAATTCGTTTCAACACAGAAGAATTCTTCTGATCTCGAAAAGAAAATCGAGGCGGGCAAGAAGGAATTCGCCGGCTTCGAGCTGCCCGGCCACACGCTGGGCGTGATCGGCCTGGGCAAGATCGGCAGCCTGGTCGCCGACGCGGCGATTCGCCTCGGCATGAACGTGCTCGGCCACGACCCGCACATCACGGTGGAGGCGGCGTGGAGCCTGCCTTCGCAGGTGCGGCGCGCGGGCTCGGTCGAGGAGCTGCTCAAGGCGAGCCACTTCGTCAGCCTGCACGTGCCGCTGGTGGAAAAGACCCGCCACCTCGTCAGCGCGAAGAACATCGACCACTTGCGCCACGGCGCGGTGCTGCTCAATTTCTCGCGCGAGGGCGTGGTCGAGGATGCCGCGGTGCTCAAAGGCCTCGCGAGCGGACGGCTGAAGTGGTACGTCACCGATTTCCCGAGCGCGGCGCTGATCGGCCAGCCCGGCGTGATCGCGCTGCCGCACCTGGGCGCCTCGACCGGGGAGGCCGAGGACAACTCGGCGGTGATGGTGGTCGACCAGCTGCGCGAGTACCTCGAGCACGGCAACCTGCAGAACGCGGTCAACTTCCCCGACGCGGTCCTGGCGCGCGAGGCGCCCTACCGCCTCGCCATCGCCAACGCCAACGTGCCCGACATGCTGGGGCGCATCTCGCACTGCCTCGGCAAGCGCAAGATCAACATCCACAACATGCTGAACAAGTCCAGGGGAGAGATGGCGTACACGCTGGTCGATACCGACACGCCGGTGCCGGCCGAGGCGCTCCAGGAGCTCGGCAGCCTGGACGGCGTCGTCGCGGTGCGCTATCTGCCGGCCCATGGCTGACGACATCGGCAAGCTGCGCGCGCAGATCGACGCGCTCGACGACGAGCTGCTCGCGCTCCTGCAGCGCCGCGCCGCGGCCGCGCGCAAGATCGGCGCGCTCAAGGACGGCGCGCACGCGTACCGGCCGGAGCGCGAAGCGGAAATATTGAGGAGGGTCTCGGGCAACACGGGGATCCTTCCTGCCGAGCAGATCACGGCGGTGTTCCGCGAGGTCATCTCTGCCTGCCGCAGCCTCGAGGAGGCGATCCGCGTCGCCTACCTCGGCCCCGAGGGCACCTTCAGCGAGCAGGCGGCGCGCAGGCACTTCGGGCGCGCGGTCGAGGCGCTGCCCGCCGTCTCGGTGGACGAGGCGTTCCGCCGTTGCGAGTCGGATGCGGCGCAGTTCGCGGTGGTGCCGGTGGAGAACTCGACCGAGGGCGCGGTCGGCCGCACCCTCGACCTGCTGCTCGCCACGCCGCTGCGCATCTGCGGCGAGATCGAGCTGCGGGTTCAGCAGAATCTTCTCTCCAAGGGCGAGAGCGTCAAGGCAATCAAGCGCGTCTATTCCCACTCCCAGTCCCTGGCGCAATGCAACGACTGGCTGGCGCAGCACCTGCCGCTCGCCGAGCGCATCCCGGTCGCCTCCAATGCCGAGGCCGCGCAGCGCGCCGGGCGCGAGGCGGGCGCGGCGGCGATCGCCGGCGAGGTCGCCGCCGAGCGCTACGGCGTGCCGGTGCTGGCGCGCTCGATCGAGGACGAGCCGAACAACACCACGCGCTTCCTGGTGCTCGGCAAGCTCGACCCGGAGCCGACCGGGCGCGACCGCACCTCGCTGGTGATGTCGGCGGAGAACAAGCCCGGCGCGGTGCACGCCCTGCTCACGCCGCTCGCCGAGCACCGCGTCAGCATGACGCGCATCGAATCGCGCCCCTCGCGCGCGCGCGGCTCGCTCTGGGAGTACATGTTCTTCATCGATCTCGAGGGGCACCAGAAGGACGCAGCCGTGGCGCGCGCGCTCGCGGCGCTGCGCGACAAGGCCCCGTTCCTGAAGGTCCTCGGCTCGTATCCCGCCGCCCTATGATGATGGATCCCTGCGAGCTGTCGCCGTCCTACGTGCGCTCGATCGCGCCTTACCAGCCGGGCAAGCCGATCTCGGAGCTGGCGCGCGAGATGGGCCTCGAGGAGGCGGCGATCGTCAAGCTCGCCTCCAACGAGAACCCGCGCGGCATCGGCCCGCGCACGCGCGCCGCGATCGAGGCCGCGATCGGCGAGGTCGCCCGCTACCCCGACGGCAACGGCTTCGAGCTGAAGCAGAAGCTTTCCGCGCGCTACGGCGTCGACATGGGCTCGATCGTGCTCGGCAACGGCTCGAACGACGTGCTGGAGCTCGTGGCCTCCGCCTTCCTCGGGCCGGGCCGCGCCGCCGTGTTCTCGCAGCACTGCTTCGCCGTCTACCCGCTCGCCACCCAGTCGCGCGGCGCGCGGCCGATCGTGGTGCCGGCGAAGAACTACGCGCACGACCTCGAGGCGATGGTGAAGGCGATCGACGACGAGACCTACGTCGCCTGGGTCGCCAACCCGAACAACCCCACCGGCACCTTCGCCCGCCACGAGGAGATCGAGGCGTTCCTGCGGCGCGTCCCGGAGCGCGTGCTGGTGGTGATCGACGAGGCCTACAACGAGTACCTCACGCCCGAGCTTCGCTCCGACAGCTTCAAGCTCGTGAAGCGCCATCCCAACCTGGTCATCACGCGCACCTTCTCCAAGGCCTACGGCCTCGCCGGGCTGCGCGTTGGCTATGCGCTCGCGCATCCCTCGGTGGCCGACGTGATGAACCGGGTGCGCCAGCCCTTCAACGTCAACAGCGTCGCGCTCGCCGCGGCGGTGGCCGCGCTCGACGACATGGAATTCGTGGCGCGCAGCTACGCCGAGAACCTGCAGGGGCTCAGGCAGCTCGAGGAGAGCGCGACGCAGCTCGGCCTCGACTACATTCCCTCGCACGGCAACTTCCTCACCATCCGCGTCGGCAAGGCAGCGGAAATCTACAGGAAGCTCCTGAAGCGCGGCGTGATCGTGCGCCCGGTCGGCGGGGGCTACGGCCTGCCCGAGCACCTGCGCGTCACCGTCGGCACGGCCGCGGAGAACGAGAAGTTCCTCGCCGCGCTGGCCGCAAGCCTCAAGGAATGAAGCTTGCGGTCATCGGGGTCGGTCTCATCGGCGGCTCCTTCGCCCTGGCGCTGAAAAAGGCCAAGGCGGTCTCGCACGTCGTCGGCGTCGGGCGCGGCGAGCAGAACCTGAAGCTCGCGCTCGAGCGCGGCATCGTCGATTCCATCGCGCGCGACGCCGCCGTCGCCGCCAAAGACGCGGATCTCGTCCTGGTTGCCACCCCGCTCGCGCAGTTCGCCTCGATTTTTTCCGCGTTGAAGGATTCCAGAGCGCTCATCACCGACGGCGGCAGCACCAAGCGCGACGTCATCGCCGCCGCGCGCAAAGCCCTGGGCAGCGGCATCGCCCGCTTCGTCCCGGCGCATCCCATCGCCGGCGCCGAGAAAAGCGGCGTCGCCGCGGCGAGCGCCGATCTCTTCGAGGACAGAAGGGTTGTGCTCACCCCCCTGAAAGAGAACTCGCCCGCAGCAATCGCGAAAGTGACCTCCGCCTGGCAGGCGTGCGGCGCGCGCGTGAGCGAGATGCCCGCCGACGAGCACGACGCGGTGCTCGCCGCGGTGAGCCATCTGCCGCATCTGCTCGCGTTCGCGCTGGTGCACGAGGTCGCCGGCCGCAAGAACGCCGAGCAGCTTTTCTCCTTCGCCGCCGGCGGCTTCCGCGACTTCACCCGCATCGCTTCCAGCCACCCCGAGATGTGGCGCGACATCTGCCTGGCGAACAAAGATCAATTACGCAAGGAGATCGACCGCTTCTTAGGGAAGCTCGGCCAGGTGAAGGCGCTGCTCGACGACCCGGCCGGCCTCGAGAGGCTGTTCGCCGAGGCGCGCGAGGCGCGCGACCGATGGATGCGCTCGAGCTGAAGCCGGCGCGGCGCGCCGCCGGCACGGTGCGGCTTCCCGGCTCGAAGAGCATCTCCAACCGCGTGCTGCTGCTCGCCGCGCTCGCCGCCGGCGAGACCGAGGTGAGCGGGCTGCTCGACGCCGACGACACGCGCGTCATGCGCGATGCGCTTGTTGTTCTTGGGGCTCGCTTTTCAGATTCAAGAATTACCGGGGTGGGTGGTGCTTTCCAGGTGAAGAAGGCAGATCTCTTCCTCGGCAACGCCGGCACCGCGTTCCGGCCGCTCACCGCCGCGCTCGCGTTCTCGCAGGGCGAATACCGCCTGTCGGGCGTGCCGCGCATGCACGAGCGGCCGATCGGCGACCTGGTGGACGCGCTGCGCGGCATCGGCGCGCGCATCGATTACGCGGGCAAGGAGGGGTTTCCGCCGCTCGCCATACACCCGGGGAAGATTGATGCTTCTGTTGTGAAGGTTCGAGGCGACGTCTCCTCGCAGTTTGTCACCGCGCTGCTGATGGCACTGCCGCTGCTGGAGAGGAAAAGCACCCTCGAGGTGCAAGGCGAGCTCATCTCCAAGCCCTACGTCGAGATCACCCTCAACGTCATGCGCCGCTTCGGCGTGGAGGTCACGAGGAACGACTGGCGCTCGTTCCATATCCCGTCGGCGAAATACAAGAGCCCGGGAAAGATCTTCGTCGAAGGCGATGCCTCGTCCGCGTCCTACTTCCTCGCCGCCGGCGCGCTCGGCGGCGGGCCGGTGCGCGTCGAGGGCGTAGGGCGCGCGAGCATCCAGGGCGACGTGCGCTTCACCGAGGTACTGGAAAAGATGGGCGCCCAGGTTTCTCTCCATGACGATTTCATTGAAGTTCGAGGGAAGGGGAAGCTGCGCTCTATCGATATGGATCTCAACCACATCCCCGATGCCGCCATGACCGCCGCCGTCCTCGCCCTCTTCGCCGACGGCCCGAGCAGGCTGCGCAACATCGGCAGCTGGCGCGTGAAGGAGACCGACCGCATCGCGGCTATGGCAACCGAGCTGCGCAAGCTCGGGGCAGACGTCGAGGAAGGTCCTGACTATCTGAGGATCACTCCAGGACCAATCCGCCCGGGGGTGGCGGTCGATACCTATGACGACCACCGCATGGCGATGAGCTTTTCGCTGCTGGCGCTCGGCGGTGTGCCGGTGCGCATCAACGACCCGGGCTGCGTCGCGAAGACCTTCCCGGATTACTTCAAGGCG
>Ga0156230_1120_pt1 | contig 11487 bp, 10 predicted proteins | sample RifCSPlowO2_12_FD_107877 | JGI IMG/M metagenome (GOLD analysis project Ga0156230, IMG submission 107877) | Betaproteobacteria bacterium RIFCSPLOWO2_12_FULL_68_19 | reverse complement strand
CACCAGATGCATCTACGCGCAAACAACTTCTGAGATCGGAAGACAGCTTCAACCTGTGGCAGAGCATCCTGCGCGGCGCGGGCGTGGTCACCGGCTGCCGGCGCTGCGCCGACGTGTGCCCGGTCGGCGCCGACTACGCGGCGATGCTCGCCGACGCGCTGGAAGAGATCCCCGAGAACACCCCCGAGAAGGAGAAACGCCTCGTGGAGATGATGCGGGCCGAGTCGCCCGCTTATGAGAAACAGAAGCGTTTCATCGGCTTCCTGAAGCAGGTCTGATGCCCCTGGCGCTGCCCAAGTCCCGCGACGAGATCCGGCGCGTCCAGTCCGAGCGCAAGCGCGCCGCGGTCGAGCAGGCGCTGCGCTCGCCGTTCTGGCGCAAGAGAATTCCGCAGAGCATTTCTCTCGACGGGCTGGAGGACCCCGAGGTCTGGCGCAGGATCCCGATCCTCGACAAGGAAATCCTGCGCGCCATGCCGGACGAGCAGTTCTACGGCGAGTTCTGCCTCTCCGGCCACGACGGCATCGCCGAGTTCTGGCGCTCGGGCGGGGTCACCGGGCAGCCGCTTTTCTACCCGCGCAGCTTCCGCGACATGGTGTACGGCCTGGAAGCGTTCGCGCGCGCCTTCGACTGCGCCGGCGCCGGGCGGGGCGAGCGCGCGCACGTCTCCTTCCCCATGGGCATCCACCCGGTGGGCCAGGCGTTCTCGCGCTGCGCCGCCTCGCGCGGCATCACCGTCAACTGGGCGGGCTCCGGCACCTCGACGCCTTCGGCGCTGCAGCTCGAGCTGATCCAGCGCCTGAAGCCCACCCTCTGGCTCGGCATGTCGAGCTACGCGCTGCACCTCGCCAACCTGGCCGAGGCGCGGGGAATCGATTTAAGGGATTCTTCAGTAAAAATAATGCTCACTTCGGCCGAGCCGGTGTCGAAAGCCAAGCGCGACAAGATCGAGCGCAGCTGGGGGGCGAAGCTCACCGACACCTTCGGCATGACCGAGGCCGGCATGATGGGCGCGGAGAGCAAGGAAGATGAGTCCGGGAAGGGCTTCCGCGTCTGGACCGACCTGTACTTCGTCGAGGTGCTCGACCCCGGGACGCTCGAGCCGGTGCGCGAGGGCGAGGTCGGGACGCTGGTGGTGACCGCGCTGTGGAGCAACAACGTGACGCCGTTCCTGCGCTGGAGCTCGGGCGACCTCGTGTCCTACGCCGAAGCCGACGACGGCCGGGGTCCGTTCTCGGTGTTCCCGCGCCTCAAGCACGCGCAGCGCACCGCCGGCTTCTTCAAGATCCGCGGCGTCAACCTCGGCCACCAGGAGCTGGAGGACTTCATGTTCCGGCAGCCCGAGATCGGCGACTTCCGCGCCGAGGCGCTGAACGAGGGCGGCAACGACATCCTGCGCCTGTCGATCGAGGTTCGGCGGGGGGCGGATGGCAACGCGGTCTCATCCAGGCTGAAAACCGAGCTGAAGGAGAAATTCGAGCTGCTGCCCGAAGTCCTGGTGCTCGAGAGCGGCACGCTGGCGCGCGAGTTCGAGGCCAACGTCAAGGCCGCGAGGTTCGTCGACCGGCGCGGCTAGCGCAGCAGCGCGAGCGCCTCGTCGGAGCCGCGCACGTCGCCGAACTGCTGGATCACGTTCTCGAGCGTGGCGCGCTGCTCCTCGTCCGAGAGCGCCGCGGTGCAGTCCGAGAGCAGCACCACCTTGAAGTCGAGCATCATCGCGTCGCGCGCGGTGCATTCGCAGCACACGTTGGTCTTCGTGCCCGCAATCAGCAAAGTATCGAGAGATCTTTGCCGGAGGATGCCTTCCAGGGGAGAGGCGTTCCCGATAAAGGCGCTGTAGCGGTTCTTGGCCACGCGCAGGTCCCCGGGGGCGGCCTCGAGCTCGGGCCACAGGCCCTGCAGCCGGGAGCCGGCCTCGAGCGCGGCCGCCGCCTGGCCGCGCTTGCCCGGGGCGACGAAGGCATCGAAGAAGCCGGCCCAGTCGCGGCCGCCCTGCTGGTTCTCGTGCATGACCCAGATCACCGGCACGCCGCGGCCGCGCAGCGCGGCGGCAAGGCGGTTGATGGGCGCGACGATGGCGCGCGCCGCCGGCACCTCGATCGGCGCGCCGGGCGCGACGAAGGCGTTCTGCATGTCGATCACGAGCAGCGCCGTGCGCTTCGCCTCCAGCGCCTCGAAGAGGTGCAGCCGCCCGCGGCGCGCCACCACGCGCTCCACGATCTCGGGGCGGATGGCGACGTTGTGCATTACAGGGCGCCGAGGTAGTCGGCCATCTTCTTGCGCGCCGCCGCGTCCGGCAGCGGCCCTTGCGCCGCGCCGAGGTTGTCCTTCATGTGCTCGGGCTTGCTCGTGGCCGGAATGGCGCAGGTCACCGCGGGGTGCGAGACGATCCACTTCAGGAAGTACTGCGCCCAGCTCGCGATGCCCACCTCGGCAGCCCAGGGGGGAAGCTGCTTGCCTCTGGTCCTCCTGAATAACGAGCCTTCGGCGAACGGCCGGTTGACGATCACGCCCAGGCCCCTCTCGCGCGCGAGCGGCAGCAATCTCCTCTCGCATTCGCGCTCCGCGAGCGAGTAGTTGATCTGCAGGAAGTCCCACTTCCCGCTCGTCAGCACGCGCTCGACTTCGGCGTACGCCGACGAGCTGTAATGAGTCACCCCCATGTATCTCGTCCTTCCTCGAGCTTTCATCTCCTCGAGCGTCTTTGCGTGCACTTGAACGTCCGCCAGGTTGTGCACCTGCATCAGGTCCATGCGCTCGACGCGCAGGCGCTTGAACGAGGCCTCCATCTGCGCGATGCCGGCCTCGCGGCCGCTGGCCCAGACCTTGGTCGCCAGGAACAGCCGCCCGCGCATGCCCAGCTCGGCGACCAGATCGCCCACCACGCTCTCCGCGCTGCCGTACATCGGCGAGGAGTCCACCACGTTGCCGTCGAGCAGCTTCAGCACCTCGCGCAGCGGCGCGCGCGCGGCGGGGTCGTTGCCGACGTCGAAGGTCTGCCAGGTGCCCAGGCCGATGGCAGGCAGCTTCACTTTTCCCTGTGAAAACACTTTTTTCGTTGCCAATGCAGCGAGCGCGCCGAGGAGGGCGCGGCGGCGGGCGTCCATGATTCATTCTAGCGCCGGGCCGCAAGGCGACCGCGGCCCCGGGCGAGCGCACGGCCATGCGCTATAGTAGGCGAGAGGGAGGAAGAACATGGGCACAGGCGGATGGATCACGCTCGGCGTGGCGGTGGCGATCGTGCTGTTCGCGATCGCCGTCTACAACCGGCTGGTGGTGCTGCGCAACCGCTTCAAGAACGCGTTCGCGCAGATCGACGTGCAGCTCAGGCGCCGCTATGACCTGATCCCGAACCTGGTCGAGTCGGTGAAGGGCTACATGCAGCACGAGCGCGGCACGCTCGAGGCGGTGATCCAGGCGCGCGGCGCGGCGGTGAGCGCCGAAGGGCGCGCCGCGGCCGCGCCGGGCGATCCGGCGGCGATGCGCGCGCTCGCCCAGGCCGAGGGCGCGCTCGGCGGCGCGCTCGGGCGCCTGCTCGCGGTGTTCGAGGCCTACCCCGACCTGAAGGCGAACCAGAACGTGCTCGGCCTGCAGGAGGAGCTCTCCAGCACCGAGAACAAGATCGCGTTCGCGCGCCAGGCCTACAACGACTCGGTGATGCAGTTCAACACCCGGCGCGAGAGCTTCCCCGACAACCTGTTCGCCGGCTTGTTCGGCTTCTCGGGCGCGGAGCTGCTGCAGGCGACCGGCTCGGAGGAGGAGCGCAAGGCGCCGAAGGTCTCCTTCAGCTAGCTTGGACTTCTTCGAGGAGCAGGAGCGCGCGCGCCGCAGGTCGCGCTGGCTCGTCCTGTGGTATCTCGCCGCCGCCGCCGCGGTGGTCGCGAGCTACTGCGCCGTCGCCGCAGGGTTCTACGCGCTGCTCGCGCTCTACTGGGGCGCGAGCGTGCAGCCGCCGCGCGAGCTGCTCGCCGGCGTCGCGCTGCTGGTCGGAGGCGGCATCGTCGCGGTTTCTGCGTGGCGCATCTGGCAGCTGAGGGACGGAGGCGCCGCGGTCGCCTACCTGCTCGGCGCGCGCTACGTCGAGCCGGGCAACTGCAGCCCGGCCGAGCGGCGCCTGCTCAACGTGGTCGAGGAGATGGCGATCGCCTCGGGCGTCGCCGTGCCGCCGCTGTACTGCCTGCAGCGCGAGGAGGCGATCAACGCCCTGGTCGCCGGCTATTCGCCCAACGAGGCGGTGATCATCGTCACGCGCGGCGCGCTCGCCAGGCTCTCGCGCGACGAGCTGCAAGGCGTGATGGGCCACGAGTTCAGCCACATCCTCAACGGCGACATGGCGCTCAACGTGCGCCTGGTGGGCCTGCTCGCCGGCCTGGAGTGGCTGGTCGACGCGGGCGAGAACATGGTCTTCCAGGTGGGAAAGGAATTTCAGTCGAAGGAGCGCGAAGAGCGGGGCGGGGAGGCGCTGCTCGCGGTGTGCGGCGCGCTCGTCGCCTTCATCGGCTTTCCCGGCGCGCTCGCCGCCGACGCCATCAAGGCCGCGATCTCGCGCGAGCGCGAGCTGCTCGCCGACGCGGCGAGCGTGCAGTTCACGCGCAATCCCGAGGCGATCGCGGGCGCGCTCGACTCGATCCTGGCGCTGCGCGCGCACACCGCCGTGAGCGCGCTGCACTGCGAGCTTTTCTCGCACATGTTCTTCGCGCAGGCGCTCGGGCGCTGGTGGGGCTTCCCGACCCATCCGCCGCTCGAGACGCGCATCCGGCGCGCGCACCCGCGCTTCCTGCGCGACGACTACCGCGCGAGGCGCCACGGCCGGCGCCAGGAGGTCGCGGCGATCGACGGCGCCGGCAACGTCGTCAAGCACGTCAAGGCCCTTTCTTTCATAAGTTCAATAGGACACCCGGGAGCGCAGCACGTCGATCACGCGGCGAAGCTGCTCGCCGACATGCCCGAGCGGCTGCGCCTCGCGCTGCGCCGGCCCGGGGAGGCCGAGGCGGCGATGTTCGCGCTCGCCCTCGAGCCCGAGGACGAGACCCGCGGGCGCGAGCTGGCGGCGCTCGAGGCGCGCCGCGGCCCGGCCGCGGCCGCGCGCGCCAAAGAGCTGTACGCATATGTCGGCATCCTCGCGCGCAACCACATGCTCACGCTCGCCGACCTGGCGGTGCCGGCGATCAAGGAGCAGCGGCAGAAGGCGCGCGACGCCTTCCTCGCCGACCTCGCCGCGGTCGTGGAGGCGGACCGGCGCGTCACGCTGCGCGAGTTCGTGCTGCTCACGCTGCTGCGCCAGCGCCTGCGCGAAGGGGCGGGCCAGCCGATCGCCACGCAGTTCCGCCGCGTCGAGGAGGTGGCCGCCGACGCGCAGGACGTCGTGTCCCTGGTGGCGCTCGCCGGCGGCGACCATGCCACGGCATTCGCGAGGGGCGCCGCGGTGCTCAAGCTGGGCTGGACGGAAATCGTTTCAATAGAAGCCTTGAGCACTGCACGCGTGGGCGAAGCGCTCGAGCGCCTGCGGCATCTCGCGCCGTTCCAGAAGCCCGGAGTGCTGAAAGCCTGCGTCGAGGCGGCGGCGGCCGATGGCAAGGTCGGTCTCGCGGAGGCCGAGCTGGTGCGCATGGTGGCCGCGACGCTCGACTGCCCTGTGCCGCCGACTATTTTTTCCTAGAGATCCGTTCCAGGATGGCGCGCCGGGTCTCCTCGATCGCTGCGGCGTGCGGGCCGCCGGCGGCCGCGGCGCGCTCGATGAAGGGCAGCGCCTCCTCGTCGCGCCCCTGGTCCGAGAGCGTCTGGGCGAGGTTGTTGAGCACGATCGCGGAATTCGGGTCGCGCCGCTCGGCCGCGCGCAGCACGCGCTCGGCCTCGCGCAGCTCGCCCAGCGCATGGTGCGCGTTGGCGAGACCGATCGCCGCGCCGAGGTTGTCCGGCCAGCGCTCGAGGAAGGCGGCGTAGGCGACGCGGGCGCCCGAGGCGCCCCCGGCGCGTTCCAGCGCGGCGATGGAAGAGAGCCAGCGTCCCTCCTCGGCGGTGGCCGGCATGCGCCCGGGCGGGAGCGCGACCATCGCCCAGTAGCCGCTCCTCTTCCAGAACGTCTCGTGCGCGGCGAAGGGCAGCACCTGGCGCTCGGTCTCGCCCGAGCGCAGCACCAGCTTGCCCGCGGGGTAGTCGTAGCCCACCGCGACCGCGTAGTGCCAGCCTTCGCCGAGCGTGAGGTTCTGCAGCACGATCACCGGCGTGCCGGCGGCGAGCTCGCGCAGCAGGTCCTCGAAGCGCGGCGCGAGCTGGTAGGACACCAGGCCGTGGCGGCGCGCCGCCGCCATCATCTCGATCTGCAGGCTGCCCTTGCGGCTGGGCAGATAGACCTGCGGGACCAGCTCCTCGGGCGTGACCTTGACGCCGGAGGCAACGATCGCGGTGGCGAGCGCCGCGGGCCCGCACTGGTACTCGACCTGGGGGAAGAACGGCACCTCGCTCAGCTCGACGCGCTCGGGCAGCCCCGGCGGCAGCCCTTCGGCGAGCTGCGCGGTCTGCGGCCAGAAGCTTGCGCAGCCCGCGAGCAGCAGCGCGCAGGCAAAAACGAAAACGCCCGCGACGGCGCGGGCGTTCCGTGGGTTCGTCGGCGAGCCCCTTATCGGAAGCCTCCTCTCCAGACGTACCATATCGCAGCCAGCACCAGGATGAGAAACAGCACGCCGACGGCGTCGGCGCCGGCCGGCAGGCTGTCGATCCTCGCCGCGAGGGCCTGGACTTCCTGGTCGGTCATCGCGGCCACGCGGTCCTTCGCGTCCGCGGGATCGAGCCCCAGCGCCTGGAGCTGGCGCGCGACGTCGCCGCGGGTGACGAAGTTGAGCACGGTGTCGCGCTCGGCCTGCGAGGCGGGTGCGGCGAGCTGGTCGGTGCCGATCATTCCTGCCTGCGCGACCTGGTATGGCGCGAGCGCCATCAGCACGATCAACAGGCGGCAAATACCTCTTGCCCATGCGGTGTTCATGTCTGCTCCTGGGAGGGGGAAGGGAGAGGTGGAAAAATAGTCGCCGCCCCGGGCAAAGTCAAGCCGATTCCCCATGCAAGAATCCGCGACGCATGGTCGATTTCCGGCGACTCGAAGCACGGCTGCGCAGGGCGATCGCGGGCGAGGTGCGCTTCGACAAGGGCGCGCGCGGCGCTTATGCCGCGGACGCTTCCAACTACCGGCAGGTGCCGATCGGCGTGGTGCTGCCGCGCAGCGTCGAGGACGTGGTCGCGGCGCTGGCCGCGGCGCGCGAGCACGGCGCGCCGATCCTCGCGCGCGGCGGCGGCACTTCGCAGTGCGGGCAAGGCGTGAACGCGGCGCTGGTGATCGACTGGTCCAAGTACCTGCACCGCGTGATCGGCGTGGACCCGCAAGCGCGACTGGCGCGCGTCGAGCCCGGCGCGGTGTGCGACACGCTGCGCGAGGCCGCCGAGCGCCACGGCCTGACCTTCGCGCCCGATCCGGCGACGCACTCGCGCTGCACCCTGGGCGGCATGATCGGCAACAACTCCTGCGGCCCGCACTCGGTGATGGCCGGCAAGACGGTCGAGAACGTCGAGCGCCTCGAGGTGCTCACCTACGACGGCGCCCGTTTCTGGTGTGGTTCCAATGAAGATATTTCTTTGCTGGAAGGAAGAAAGGCGGAGATCTATCGCGGCCTGAAAAGCCTCGCCGACCGGTACGGCGATCTCATCCGCAGGCGCTTCCCGAAGATCAAGCGCCGCGTCTCGGGCTACAACCTCGACCAGCTCCTGCCCGAGAACGGCTTTCACGTCGCGCGCGCCCTGGTCGGGACCGAAGGCAGCTGCGCGCTCACGCTGCAGGCCGAGGTGCGGCTGGTGCAGAGCCCGCGGCATCGCGTGCTGGTGGTCGCGGGCTTTGACGACATCTTCGCCGCGGGCGACGCCGTGCCGCGGGTGCTCGCCGCGGGGCCGATCGCCTGCGAGGGCCTGGACGAGAACATCATCGGCGGGCTGAAGAGCCGCGGCCTGCGGCTGGAGGACATCGCGCTGCTGCCGCCGGGCAAGGCCTGGCTGATGCTCGAGTTCGGGGCGGACACCAAGGAACAAGCCGTTCGATTGGCGAGAAATGTAGAGGGAATTCTCATCGACGACCCCGTCCTGATGGCCCGCATCTGGTCGATCCGCGAGACCGGCGCCTCGGCCACCGCGCTCAACCTCGGGGCGAAGGGCCCGGACCCGGTGGTCGGCTGGGAGGACGCGGCGGTCGACCCGATGCGCATCGGCGAGTACCTGCGCGAGTTCACCGGGCTGGTCCGGCGCTTCGGCTACCGCACCTCGATCTACGGCCACTTCGGCGACGGCTGCATCCACGCGCGCATCGACTTCGAGCTGCGCACGCGCGAGGGCGTGGCGCAGTGGCGCGGCTTCCTCGAGGCCGCGGCCGAGCTGGTGGTGAAATACGGCGGCTCGCTCTCCGGCGAGCACGGCGACGGGCAGGCGAAGGCCGAGTTCCTGCCGATCATGTTCGGGCCCGAGCTGATGCAGGCCTTCCGCGAGTTCAAGGCGCTGTGGGACCCGCACCACCGCATGAACCCGGCCAAGCTGATCGACCCTTACCGCGCCGACGAGCACCTGCGCCTGGGGCCCGAGTACCGCCCCGTCTCCTTGAAAACCCGCTTTTCATTCGAAAGCGACGTAGGAAACGGCTTCGTGCGCGCCACTGAGCATTGCGTCGGCATGGGCAAGTGCCGCGCCGAGAAGGGCGGCACCATGTGCCCGAGCTACCGCGCCACGCGCGAGGAGCGCTACTCGACGCGCGGCCGCGCGCGGCTGCTCGCCGAGATGCTGCGCGGCGAGCTGATCACCGAGGGCTGGGCGAGCGAGGACGTGAAGGAGGCGCTCGAGTGGTGCCTGGGCTGCAAGGGCTGCCGCAGCGACTGCCCGACGCACACCGACATGGCGGCCTACAAGGCCGAGTTCATGTCGCACTACTACGAGACGCATCGCCGCCCGCGCCAGGCGCACAGCATGGGCAGGATCGGCGAATGGGCGCCGATAGCGGCGCAGGCACCCTGGCTTTTCAACCGGATTTCCTCTTTCGGAAAAACGATCGCGGGGGTGGCGCGCGAACGCCCGCTTCCGCAGCTGCAGGCGAGCTTCCGTTCGCAGTTCAAGCCCAACGGGGGCGGTGGCGCGCCGGTGCTGCTGTTCGACGATACCTTCAACAACCATTTCCGCCCGGGTACCGCGCGCGCGGCGCAGCGCGTGCTCGAAGCCGCGGGCTGCGCGGTGCGCCTGCCGCGCAGCCACGTCTGCTGCGGCAGGCCCTACTACGACTACGGCATGCTCGACCGGGCGAAGCGCGCGCTCGAGCGCACGCTCGACGTGCTCGCCCCGGAGCTCCAGGCCGGCGCGCCGGTCGTGGTGCTCGAGCCCGGCTGCCTCTCGGTGTTCCGCGACGAGCTGCGCCAGCTCATGCCCGGCGATGCGCGTGCCAGGCAGCTTGCCGGCCAGGCAATAGGTTTTGCGGAGATGGTGAAAAACCTGCAGATCCCGAAGTTGAATTCGAGAATCCTGTTGCACGGCCATTGCCACCAGAAGGCGCTGTGGGGCACGGGCGCGGACCTCGAGGTGCTGCGCAAGGCGGGCTGCGAGGTGCTCGCCCCGGACACCGGCTGCTGCGGCATGTCGGGCTCCTTCGGCTACCGGCCGGAGTTCTTCGAGGCCTCCAGGCGCATCGCGGGCCTCGCGCTGCTGCCGGCGCTCGAGGCCGAGCCGCAGGCCGCGGTGGTGGCGAACGGCTTCTCCTGCCGCGAGCAGATCGAAGGTCTGGGCGCAAGGCGCACGCTGCATCTTGCCGAGGCGTTAGCCGAAGGCCTCGATCAGTAGCTCGTAGGAGCGGAGCCTCGAGGCGTAGTCGCCGGTGATGGTGAGCACCATCACCTCGTCGGCGCCATAGCGAGCCGCCATCGCCTCGATCTCGCGCCGGCAGGTGGCGGGGGAGCCGATCACCGCGCGGGCGCGCTGGCCCATCACGTAGCGGCGCTCCTCGTCGCTGTAGCGGTGGCGCGCGGCTTCCTCGGCGGTAGGCATCGGGGAGTCGATGTTGAGCGCCATGTGCAGCCGCCTGAGGTCGATCGGCGCGGCGAGGCGCTCGGCTTCCTCGTCGCTCGCCGCGCAGATGGCGAAGCTGCAGACCATGGTGCGCGGCGCCTTCTCGCGCCCGGGCTTGAACACTTCGCGGTAGGCGCGCATCACCGTGTCGCCGCCCTGCGGGTTGATGAAGTGCGCGAACGAGAACGGCAGGCCGAGCTCGGCGGCGAGCGCGCCGCTGTAGTCGGAGGAGCCGAGCAGCCAGACCTCGGGCGAGCCCTCCACCTCGGGCTGCACGCGCACGCGCTCGAGCGGATGCCCGGCAGGCAGGCTCCCGTCCAGGTGGCCGACGAGCTGCCAGACCTGCTCGGGGAAGCGCGCCGCGTCCGGGAAGCCGCCGCCCGACACCGCCTGCGCGGTGCGCGCGTCCCCGCCAGGAGCGCGGCCGATGCCGAGATCGACGCGGCCGGGGTAGAGCGCCTCGAGCATGCGGAAGGCTTCGGCGACGCGGAAGGCGCTGTAGTAGGGAAGGAGCACGCCGCCGGTGCCTACGCGCATGCGGCGCGTTTCCGCGCCCAGCCGGGCAAGCAGCACTTCCGGGCAGGGGTCGGCGAGCGCTGCGATGGCGTGGTGCTCGGCGAGCCAGTAGCGGTGGTAGCCCAGCTCGTCGGCGCGGCGCGCGAGCGCGAGGGTTTCCTCGATCGCCCGGCGCGCGCCCAGGCCGCTGATCACCGGCGACTGGTCAAGGATTGAAAGGAGCATGGTTTTCCGTCGCCGCCCGGCGACAGCGAAAGGCTTGTCGGCTCAAGGCCCTTTCCCGATACGTGACATCGTTCGTCGCCGCAGCCCGACAACTCCTGGGGCTAAGGTGCTGTTCGGACTAGGGAGCCAGGCAGGCACGCAGTTTGCAGTAGCCCTGGCATGCAAATCGACGCAATCAAGCTGAAGCAGGAAATCCAGGCGCTCTTGCAGGCCATGATCGGTTTCGCCGTGGTCGGGCTGGTCCTGACCGGCATCGGCGGGACGATCTACAAGGTCATCTCGCCCGAGGGCTGGGTCGCGCAGGCCTTCGGCCGCAGCGCCTCGGCCGGCGCCGCGGCGCTCGGCTCGCTGCTGATGATCGCCGCGCTCGCCTGGTTCTCGCGCGGCTGGAGCTCGCCGCGCTCTCGCAACCACTTTTCCGACCTGCTGGTGTACGGCTTTGCCGCGGCAGGCCTCGCCTACCTCGCCATGTTCTGGACGAAGGGCAGCTTCTAGCGCGCACATTTTTTCAAGCGGCGGCCGCAAGGCCGATCTCTCCCCTGGGCCCGTCCTTTGTCCCCCTGAAGGCGGGCCTTTTTTTCGGTTCTTCATTGGCTGCTTCCGCTGCGGACGAATCCAAGCAGCGGGACGTAGTCTCCCCGATCGGCCGCCTGCAAGGCCGCGATG
>Ga0156230_1049_pt1 | contig 11595 bp, 9 predicted proteins | sample RifCSPlowO2_12_FD_107877 | JGI IMG/M metagenome (GOLD analysis project Ga0156230, IMG submission 107877) | Betaproteobacteria bacterium RIFCSPLOWO2_12_FULL_68_19 | reverse complement strand
CAGCGGCGGTAGGCCTTGTAGCCGCCCTCGAGCGTGCCCGCCTGCCAGCCGATCTCGCGCAGGATGTGCGCCATCGCGGCCGAGCGCTTGCCGCCGCGCCAGCAGTACACGAGGGGACGCCAGCTCTTCGGCTTATCGGAGAATTTCTGGTTGATTTCCGAAGCGATGTTCTTCGCCACCAGCGCGGCGCCGAGCTTCTTCGCCTCGAAGCTCGAAACCTGCTTGTAGAGCGTGCCGACCTGGGCGCGCTCGGCGTCGTCGAGCACCGGCGCCGAGATCGCGCCCGGAATATGGTCCTCGGCGTACTCGGCCGGCGTGCGCGCGTCGATCACCGCGTCGAAGCGCGAGAGCCCGTCGAGCTTCACAGCAAGGGGCGAAGCCGCTGCCATACGCGTTCGAGCATGAGCGGCTGGGCCGCTTCGGTGGGGTGGATGCGGTCGGGCTGGAAGAGCTCGGGCTTCTCGGCGAAGCCCTCGAGCAGGAAGGGCACCAGCGCCGCGCCGTGGCGCTTCGCCAGCCCGGCGAAGGCCGACTCGAAGCCCTGCGCGTACTGCGGGCCGTAGTTGGGCGGCAGCTTCATGCCCACCAGCAGCACGCGCGCGCCGGCCGCGCGCGCCTGGCGCAGCATCGCGCCCAGGTTGTCCTTCATCTGCTCGAGCGGCAGGCCGCGCAGGCCGTCGTTCGCGCCCAGCTCGAGCACCACGATCGCGGGCTTGTGGCGCGCGAGCGCCGCCTGAAGGCGCGCGCGCCCGCCGGCCGTGGTCTCCCCCGAGATGCTCGCGTTGACGACGATATAATCGGGGCGCTCGCGCTTGAGGCGCTCGGCGAGCAGCGCCACCCAGCCGCGCGCCTGCGCGATGCCGTAGGACGCGGATAAGCTGTCGCCATAAACCAGGATCGACTTTTGCGGCGCCGCCCGCGCATCGGCCGGCGCGCCCATCGCAAGGCACATGAATAACAGCAAGCTGTTGAGCGCGCGCGGCATCGGCAAGACGGTGAAGAGCGGGGACGCGGACCTCGTCATTCTGCGCGACATCGACCTCGAGGTCACGCCCGGCGAGGCGCTCGCGGTGCTCGGCGCCTCGGGCTCGGGCAAGTCGACCCTGCTCGCGATCCTCGCCGGCCTGGACACGCCCTCGAGCGGCACGGTCGAGCTCGAGGGGGTGGAGATCTTCGCGCTCGACGAGGACCGCCGCGCCGAGCTGCGCGGCCGCGCGGTGGGCTTCGTGTTCCAGTCCTTCCAGCTGCTGCCGGCGCTCACCGCCCTGGAGAACGTGATGCTGCCGCTGGAGCTTTCGGGCAACCGGGACGCGGAAGCGCTTGCGCAGCGCATGCTCGAGCGCGTCGGCCTGGGCGAGCGCCTGCACCACTATCCCAGGCACCTCTCGGGCGGCGAGCAGCAGCGCGTGGCGCTCGCGCGCGCCTTCGTGGTGCGGCCGAAGCTCCTGCTCGCCGACGAGCCGACCGGCAGCCTCGACGCGGCCTCGGGCGAGGACGTGATCGAGCTGCTGTTCGGCATGAACCGCGAGTACGGCACCACGCTCGTCATGGTGACGCACGACGAGAGCCTCGCCGGGCGCTGCCACCGGCGGCTGCGGCTCGCCGGCGGGAGGATCGTGCCCTGAGGCAGTCCCTGAGGATGCTCGCGCGCGACTGGCGCGCAGGCGAGCTGCAGGTGCTCGCCGCGGCGCTCGTGATCGCGGTCGCGGCGGTGACCAGCGTCGCCTTCTTCGCCGACCGGCTCGGCCAGGCGCTGCTGCGCGACGCGCACCAGCTGCTCGGCGCCGACCTGGTGCTGGTCTCCGATCATCCCTGGCAGGAGGAGATACCCGAAAGGATAAGAAGCTCCGGATTGAAGAGCGCCGCAGCCCTGAACTTCGTCAGCATGGTGCTCAACGCCGGCCAGAGCCAGCTCGCGGGCGTGAAGGCGGTCACCGAGGGCTACCCGCTGCGCGGCCGGCTGCGCACCGCGCCGGCGCCGGGCGCGCCCGACGCGCCGAGCGAGCGCGGGCCGGCGCGCGGCACGGTGTGGCTGGAGGAGCGGCTGGTCTCGGCGCTCGGCGCGCCGGTCGGATCGAGCATCCGCCTGGGGGGCGCCGAGCTCAAGGTGGCGGCGGTGCTTACCCTCGAGCCCGAGCGCAGCGCCAACTTCTTCAACATCGCGCCGCGGCTGATGATGCACCTCGAGGACGTGCCGGCGACCGGCCTGGTGCAGACCGGCAGCCGCGTCTGGTACTACCTGTATGCCGCGGGGCCGCAACAGAAAATTTCCTTGTTGGAAAAAGATTTGAAAGGCAACCTCGGCCGCGGCCAAAGGGTCGAGAACCTCGAGACCGGCCGGCCGGAGGTGCGCGCCTCGATCGAGCGCGCGGAGCGCTTCCTCGGCCTCACCGCGCTGCTCGCCGCGATCCTCGCCGGCGTGGCGATCGCGCTCGGTGCGCGGCGCTTCGTCGAGCGCCACCTCGACGGCTGCGCGGTGATGCGCTGCCTCGGGGCGACGCAACGCAAGCTGGTTTACCTTTTTGGCACGGAATTTTTCCTGCTCGGCGTCGCCGCCTGCGCCGCCGGCACGCTGCTCGGCTTCGCCGCGCAATCGGCGCTCGCCGCGGCGCTCGCCGGGCTGCTGCGCGGCGAGCTGCCGCCGCCGGGCGCGGCGCCCGCGCTGCAGGGCTTCCTCGTCGGCCTGGCCCTGCTGCTCGGCTTCGCGCTGCCGCCGCTCGTGCAGCTGAAGAACGTGCCGGCGCTGCGCGTGATGCGCCGCGAGACGGCTCCCGGCCCCGGCACGCTTCTCTCGTACGCCGCCGGCTTCGGCGTGCTCGCGGCGCTGCTCGTGTGGCAGGCCGGCGACCTGAAGCTTGGCCTCACCGTGGTCGGCGGCTTCAGCGTCGCGCTGCTAGCGTTCTTCGCCCTCGCCTGGGGCGCGCTGCGGCTGCTCACGCACCGGCGCCTCACGCGGCTCGCCGGCCACCGGCTGCGCTACGGCCTCGCCAACCTCAGGCGCCGCGCGCGCGGCAACGCGGTGCAGGTGGCGAGCCTCGCGCTCGGCCTGACCGCGCTGCTGCTGCTGAGCTTCACGCGCAACGATCTCATCGACGCCTGGCGCCGCGCCGCGCCCGCCGACGCGCCCAACCGCTTCCTGATCGGCGTGCAGCCCGATCAGCGTTCGGCCGTGGAAGAGTTTTTCAAGCAGAAGGGAGTCGAGCTGCCGGAGCTCTACCCGATGGTGCGCGGCCGGGTCGTGGCGCACAACGGCAGGCCGGCGAGCGAGGCCGACTACACCGAGGAGCGCGCGCGGCGGCTGATCGAGCGCGAGTTCAACCTCTCGTACATGGAACAGCCGCCCGCGCACAACCAGGTCGTCGCCGGCCGCTGGTTCGACTTGAATTCAAAAGAACTCTCAGTAGAAGAGGGGATCGCCGAACGGCTCGGCTGGAAGCTCGGCGACGAGCTCGCCTTCTCGGTGGGCGGGGAGACCTTCAGCGCGCGCATCGGCTCTCTGAGGAAGCTGCGCTGGGACTCGATGAAGGTCAATTTCTTCGTCATCGCGCCGCCGCGGCTGCTGCAGGGCCTGCCGACGAGCTTCATCAGCGCCTTTCGCCTCGAGCCGGGCCAGGAGCCGGTGGCGGGCGAGCTCGCGGCGCGCTTTCCCAACCTCACGCTGGTCGACGTCGGCGCCGCGCTGCGCCAGGCGCAGGAGGTGATCGACCAGCTCATCGCCGCGGTGCAGGTGGTGTTCCTGTTCGCCCTCGGCGCCGGCCTGCTGGTGCTGTATTCCGCGCTGGTCGCCACCGAGGACGAGCGCCGGCGCGAGGCCGCGGTGATGCGCGTCTACGGCGCCTCGCGCTCGCAGGTCACCGGCGCGCAGCGCATGGAGTTCCTCGCCATGGGCGCGATCGCCGGGCTGCTCGCCACGCTCGGCGCGGCGGCGATCGGCCAGCTGCTCGCGCGGCGCGTGTTCGAGCTCGACCTGCCGCCGTCGGCGGCGCTGTGGCTCGCCGGCCCGCTCGCCGGCCTCGCGCTCCTTTCCCTCAACGCCTGGCTCTCCTCGCGCAAGGTCCTGCGCGTCTCTCCCGCCCTTACTCTGCGCGACTCGGTCTGAACGGGCGCGTAGAATGCGTTGCAGTTGAAGATCAGACGGAGGCGGCCCGTACCGCAGTGCCATGACGTTGATTGAAATCGGATTTCTGGTGCTTGGGGCATTGGGCGGCGCACTGTCCCTGTGGCTCTGGCACCGTGGCGCGCTTACAGCCGCGGTCGAGCGGGCCCGCGGCGCTGCTGCCGTAGAAATTGCGACCTTGAACGAGCGGCTCAGCTCATTGAGGGCGGAAGTGGAAGCGCTCGGTTCGGAGAGCGGCCGCATAAGGACGCAACTGGAGAGCTCCCGCAACGAGGTGCAAACGTTGCGCGAGCACAATGCGCGGCTGGCGACGGCAAGCGAAGGCGAACGCAAGCAGGCAGGGGAAAAGCTGAAGCTCCTGCTTGAAGCAAGAGAGTCGCTCACCGAACAGTTTCAGAACCTGGCGAACAGGATATTCGAGGAAAAGGGCGACAAGCTGGTCCAGCAGAACATCGCGAATCTGGACAGCCTTCTCAAACCGCTGGGCGAACGCCTCAAGGACTTTCAAGGGCGGGTCGAGGAAACCTACGACAAGGAGTCGAAGCAACGCTTCTCCCTGCAAACGGAGATCCAGCGCCTCGTCGAGCTGAACACGAAGATCAGCGAGGATGCAGTCAACCTGACGAATGCACTGAAGGGCAATTCCAAGACGCAGGGTTCTTGGGGCGAATTGATTCTCGAGCGCGTGCTGGAAGCGTCGGGCCTGCAGAAAGGCAGGGAGTACGAGGTCCAGGTCAACGTTCAGCGCGATGACGGAACCAAAGGGCAGCCGGACGTCATCGTGCAGCTTCCCGAAAACAAGCAGGTCGTGATCGATTCCAAAGTGTCCCTGACAGCGTATGAAGCGTATTGCTCGACGGGCGATGAAGCCGCCAAGGCGCGCGAGCTGGCAAGGCATGTTGAATCGGTAAAGCGCCACGTCGAGATGCTCGCCGACAAGAACTACCAAGGCCTGCCCGGGCTTCGCGCCCTGGACCTCGTGCTCATGTTCGTTCCGGTCGAGCCGGCGCTGATCCTTGCAGCTCAGGCCGACCAGGACCTCTTCATCAGCGCAATCAAGAAAAGAGTGATGATCGTCAGTCCTACGACCTTGCTGATGTCGTTACAGGTCATCGCAAGCGTATGGCGGTACGAGCACCAGAACCGCAATGCGCAGGAGCTGGTCCGGCACTGCGGCACTCTCTACGACAAGTTCGTGGGCTTCGTCGCCGACCTGGAGGACGTCGGCAAGAAGATCGAGGCTGCCGAGCGAGGCTACGAAGAGGCGTATTCGAAACTGAAGAGCGGCAAGGGCAATCTCATCCGGCAGGCCGAGCGAATCCGCGAGCTCGGTATCAAGCCAGCCAAGTCGTTGCCGCCGCATATCGTCGAGCTCGCCATGGACGACGAAATGGAAGCGGATGCCGAAGTGCAGAAACTCGCGGCGCCCAAAGCAGGCGAGGCGGCATAGTCCGAAAGGCCTAATCTCTCCGTCCGAAAATCCGCCGCAAACGCAGGTCACTGACGACAAAAGGGTTTCATTAACGGTGGCCGCGTCGTAAAATCCGCCCTGGCGTAAGGGGACGCCCAAGGAGACGAATGCCGCTATCGCTGCGCTTTGTCGTGCCCCTTGCTCTCGCGCTGGCGGCCATCGCCTACGCGGTGGTGCCGCTCGTCGACCGCCTCACCTTCCAGTGGTTCGTGCGCGACCTCGACGCGAGGGGCGCGCTGATCGCGCAGACCGCGCAGGAGCCGCTTGCCGAGCTGATGGGCTCGCCGCGCGGCTCGCGCACCCGGGTGCTGCGCTACTTCGAGCGCATCATGCACGGCGAGCGCATCTACGCGCTCGGCTTCTGCGACCTCAGGGAGCAGCTGCTGTACGCGACCTCTGCCTTCCCCAAGGCGGTTGGCTGCAGCGCCTCGGGCGAGCCCGAGGGGCGCAACTGGGTGCTGCAGCTCGCCGACGGTCCGCTGCACGTCTCGGCCAACCCCGTTTCCTACGAAGGCACGCTGCTCGGCCAGCTCATGATCGTGCACGACATGAGCTTCGTGCAGCGTAGGAGCGAAGACACCAAGAAATACGTGCTGTGGCTGTTCGCCGCGATCGCCGCCGTGGTGGCGCTGATCACGGTGGTGATCGCCGAGATCAGCTGGCGCGGCTGGGTGGCGGGGCTGACGGCGCTGCTCTCGGGCGAGACGCTGCTGCGCTCGCCGCTCGGCTTCAAGGGCACCGCGCCCGAGCTGCGCCCGATCGCGCGCGACCTGCAGTCGCTGCTGCGCGACATCGAGTCGGAGCGGCGCACGCGCGACGAGAGCCAGACCACCTGGGGGCCGGACGCGCTGCGGCGCATCCTGCGCCAGGACCTGAAGGGCGACGAGGTGCTGATCGTCTCCAACCGCGAGCCCTACATCCACGTGCGGCGCAAGGACAACGTGATCGACATCCAGCGCCCGGCGAGCGGGCTGGTGACCGCGCTCGAGCCGATCGTGCGCGCCTGCTCGGGCACCTGGATCGCGCACGGCGCGGGGAACGCCGACCGCGACACGGTCGACAAGCACGACCACGTGATGGTGCCCCCCGAGCACCCGAGCTACCGCATCCGGCGCGTCTGGCTCTCGCCGGAGGAGGAGCAGGGCTACTACTTCGGCTTCGCCAACGAGGGCCTGTGGCCGCTGTGCCATATCGCGCACACCCGCCCGGTGTTCCGCGCCCCCGACTGGGAGCACTACCAGACGGTGAACCGGCGCTTCGCCGACGTGGTCGCCGACGAGGCGCGCACCGAGGACCCGATCATCCTGGTGCAGGACTACCACTTCGCGCTGCTGCCGCGCATGGTGCGCGAGCGCCTGCCGCGCGCCACCATCATCACCTTCTGGCACATCCCCTGGCCCAACCCCGAGGCGTTCGGCATCCTGCCCTGGCGCGAGGAGGTGCTCGACGGCCTGCTCGGCTCCTCGATCCTCGGCTTCCACACCCAGTTCCACTGCAACAACTTCTTCGACACGGTGGACCGCTTCCTCGAGGCGCGCGTCGACCGCGAGACCTTCACCATCTCCTACGGCGGCAACCCGACGGAAGTGCGCCGCTACCCGATCTCGATCGAGTGGCCGCCCGCGGCGCTGCAGGTGCAGGCGCCGGTGCCCGAGTGCCGCACGCGCGTGCGCCAGCGACTCGGGCTCGCCGCGGACGTGAAGCTCGGCGTGGGCGTCGATCGCCTGGACTACACCAAGGGGATCCTCGAGCGCTTCAGCGCCATCGAGCGGCTGCTCGAGCTCGAGCCGCGCTGGATCGGCCAGTTCTCGTTCGTGCAGGTCGCGGCGCCCTCGCGCTCCTCGATCGAGGAGTACCAGAACCTGGAAGCGAGGGTGAGGGCGCTCGCGGCGCGCATCAACGAGCGCTTCGGCCGCCCGGGCTACACCCCGATCGTGCTGAGGATCGAGCACCACGACGCGGCGGAGGTCTACGAGCTCTACCGCGCCGCCGAGCTGTGCGTGGTCTCGAGCCTGCACGACGGCATGAACCTGGTGGCGAAGGAGTTCGTCGCCGCGCGCGACGACGAGCACGGCGTGCTGATCCTGTCGCAGTTCACCGGCGCCGCGCGCGAGCTCGCCGAGGCGCTCACCATCAATCCCTACGACATCGAGCAGAGCGCTGCCGCGCTGCACCTCGCGCTCGGCATGTCGCCCGACGAGCAGCGCGCGCGCATGAGGAGCATGCGGCACCTGGTGCAGGAGTTCAACGTCTACCGCTGGGCGGGGCGGATGCTGATCGACGCCGCGCGCATGCGCCACCGCCGGCGCGTGATGGCGCGCACCCGCGCGGCGCGCCGCGAGGCGGGCGCCGCCTAGGAGATGCCGCCGCTGCGCCCCGACTGGGCGTTCTTCCTCGATCTGGACGGCACGCTGTTCGAGATCCGCAGCACCCCGCAGGCGGTGCGGCGCGAGCCCGAGGAGGTCGAGCTGGTGTCGCGGCTGCACGGCGCCGCGGGCGGGGCGGTGGCGCTGGTGAGCGGCCGCGCCATCGCCACCATCGACGAGCTGTTCGCGCCGCTCAGGCTCGCTTGCGCCGGCCAGCACGGCGCGGAAAGGCGCGACGCCCAGCTGAAGGTTCAGAAAATCGAACTGCCCGAGGAACCGATGAAGCGTGCCGCGGATGCCATCCGCGCCTTCGCCGCGCGCCACCAGGGCCTGCTGTTCGAGAACAAGGGCCTGAGCATGGCGCTGCACTACCGGCTCGCGCCGCATCTCGCCGAGGCGGCGCACGCGGCGGTGCGGGACGCGGCCGCGGCGCTCGGCGACGCGGTCGAGGTGCAGGTCGGCAAGATGGTCGCGGAGCTGCGCCCGGCCGGGCGCGACAAGGGCGGCGCGATCGAGGCCTTCATGCGCGAGCCGCCCTTCGCCGGACGCCTGCCGGTGTTCGTCGGCGACGACCTGACCGACGAGCACGGCTTTCGCGTCGTCAACCGCCTCGGCGGGCATTCGGTCAAGGTGGGCGAGGGCGCGAGCGCGGCGCGCTGGCGCCTCGAGGCGCCGGCGGCGGTGCGCGCCTGGATCGCCGCGGGGCTGGCGCATGCGGCTCGGTGTTGACATCGGCGGCACGAAGATCGAGGTCGCGGCGCTCGAGGGCGCAGGCGCGCAGCGCCTGCGCCGCAGGATTCCCACCCCGCACGGCGCGTACGAGCCGGCGCTCGAGGCCCTGGCGCAGCTGATTCTCCAGGCCGAAAGCGAGGCGCAGGAGCGCTGCACGGTCGGCGTGGGCATGCCTGGAGTCATCTCCCCGGACACGGGGCTGCTCGCCAATGCCTACAACACGCCGTACAACGGCCGGGCGCTCAAGCCGGATCTCGAAAGGATTCTCAGGAGAGAGATCCGTTTCGCGAACGACGCGAACTGCTTCGCCCTCTCCGAGGCGCTCGACGGCGCGGCGCGCGGCGCGCGCGTGGTGTTCGGCGCGATCCTCGGCACCGGCGTCGGCGGCGGCATCGTGGTGGAGCGGCGCATGCTCGAGGGGCGGCACGGCATCGCCGGCGAATGGGGCCATACGCCGCTTCCCTGGATGAGCGCGGAAGAGCATCCGGGGCCGCTGTGCAACTGCGGGCGGCGCGGCTGCATCGAGCAGTTCGTCTCCGGGCCGGCGAAGAACCGCGAGCTCGCGCGCCTCGGCGAGGCGCAGGCGATGGCGCGCTACGCGGACCGCCTGGCGCGCGCCTTCTCGCTGGTCATCAACGTGCTCGACCCGGACGTGATCGTGGTGGGCGGGGGCATGTCCAAGCACGACCAGATCTACGCCGAGGTGCCGGCGCTGCTCTCGAAGTACGTCTACTGCGAGCGCCCGAGCACCCCGATCGTGCGCGCGGCGCACGGCGACTCGAGCGGCGTGCGCGGCGCCGCGATGCTGTGGCCGGCTACCTGAGGGCTTTGTTGATCAGCTTGAGGTCGCCCACCAATTGCTCGAACGCCGCTTCCTTCTCCTTCTCGTCCTTCAGCCTGAGCAAGGCCGACGGATGAAGGGTGGCGAACACGCGAGGCGCGAGCGCGCTTGCGACGAACCGGCCGCGCATGGTGGAGACCTTGAAGTCGCGCGAGATCACCGAGCGCGCCGCGGTGGCGCCGAGGCAGACGATTACCTGCGGGCGTACCGCCGCGACCTCGCGCTCCAGCCACTGGCGGCAGGCCTCGATCTCGCGCTGCGCCGGGGTCTTGTGCAGCCGCCGCTTGCCGCGCAGCTGCCACTTGAAGTGCTTCACCGCGTTGGTGATGTAGACATGGCTGCGGTCCACCCCGGCGGCTTCCAGCGCCCGGTCGAGCAGCCGCCCGGCGGGCCCGATGAAGGGCAGCCCCTTGCGGTCCTCCTCGTCGCCGGGCTGCTCGCCCACCAGCATCACGCGCGCGTGCGGGTCGCCGGCGCCGAACACCGTCTGGGTGGCGTTCGCCCACAACGGGCAGTCCCGGCAGCGCTTCGCGTCCTCCCGGATCTGTTTCAGGCTTTGGGCCATCGAGCCTTAGAATCGGTCGCGTGAAAAAGATTGCAGTCCTGACGAGCGGCGGCGACGCGCCGGGCATGAATGCCGCGGTGAGGGCCGTGACGCGCGGCGCCCTCGCCAAGGGCTGGGCGGTGATGGGCGTGCGCAATGGCTATGCGGGCCTGCTCGCGGACCATTTCGACCCGCTGCAGGCGCGCGACGTGGGCGGCATCATCCAGTCCGGCGGCACGGTGCTCGGCAGTGCGCGCTGCCCGGAGTTCGCCCAGCCGCCCGGCCGGGCGAAGGCCCTTTCGAATCTTTCGAATAGAGGAATAGAAGCCCTGGTCGTCATCGGCGGCAACGGCAGCCAGTCGGGCTCGGCGAGCCTCGCGCGCGAGGGCTTCCCGGCGGTGGGCGTGCCCTCGACCATCGACAACGACCTGTACGGCAACGACGTCAGCATCGGCTGCGACACGGCGATCAACGTCACGCTGGAGGCGGTCGATCGCCTTCGCACCACCGCTTCGTCGCACCAGCGCGCCTTCGCGGTCGAGACCATGGGGCGCAACTGCGGCTACATCGCCCTGATGGCGGGAATCGCCGGAGGCGCCGAGGTGATCGCGCTGCCCGAGCAGGAGATGCAGCCCGCCGAGGTGGCCGAGCGCCTGCGCGCAGCCTACCAGCGCGGCAAGACGCACGCGCTGGCGGTCATCGCCGAAGGCGCGAAATGCGGCGTGCACGAGCTGATGCAGTACTACGGCGCGCACCGCAGGTCGATCGGCTTCGACCTGCGCGTCACGCGCCTGGGGCACGTGGTGCGCGGCGGCATCCCGAGCGCCGCCGATCGCGTGCTGGCGACGCGGCTGGGCGCCGCCGCCGTCGACACCCTTGCCGCCGGCAAGCACGGCGTGCTGGTCGGCATCATCAGGGGCGAGGCGCTCGTCACGCCGCTCGCCGAGATCACCGGCAGGATGCGCCCCGCCGACGCGAGCCTGCTCGAGCTCGCGCGCGTCATGGCGATGTAGCCCGAATGCTCGAGAGGCAATGGCTGCATGTTCTCGCGCTCTTCGTGCTGCTGCCGGCGCTCTTGCTGATCCAGGATACGCAGTCCGTGCAGCGCGGCGAGCTGTGGGGCCTTGCCACGCCCTTCTGGCTCTGGCTCGCGGTCCTCATCGCCGTCGCCCACCAGGTCTACGTCTGGTTCTGCTGGCGCGCGCAGCTGCATGCCGGGCTGCTGACGCGGGTGCTGGGCAGCCGCGCCTTCCCCGCCTATGCCGCCGGGTTCGCCGTGCTGGGAATCTCGCGCGTGCTCGCCGTGTTCGCGCTCGCGTTCGCGAACCGCGACAGCCTGCCCGTGCACCCGCTGCTCCTCAAGCTCGCCGCGCTGGTCGCGCTCGTCCCGGCGCTCTATCTCTTCTATTCCGTGAAGCGCTACTTCACGTTCACGCGCGCCCTGGGCATCGATCACTTCGAGTCCGCCTGGCGCTCGGCGCCGTTCGTGCGGCAGGGGATCTTCCGCTTCACGCGCAACGGCAT
>Ga0156230_1122_pt1 | contig 11747 bp, 8 predicted proteins | sample RifCSPlowO2_12_FD_107877 | JGI IMG/M metagenome (GOLD analysis project Ga0156230, IMG submission 107877) | Betaproteobacteria bacterium RIFCSPLOWO2_12_FULL_68_19 | reverse complement strand
ATCTACAGCCACGACACCTTCGGCCTCGGCCACCTGCGCCGCTGCCGGGCGATCGCGCATTCGCTGGTCGAGAGCTTCAAGCAGCTCTCGGTCCTGATCCTTTCGGGCTCGCCGATCATCGGCAGCTTCGACTTCCGCGCGCGCGTGGACTTCGTGCGCGTGCCGGGCGTGATCAAGCTGCGCAGCGGCGAGTACACGCCCCTCAACCTGCACCTCGACATCGAGCAGACGCTGTCGATGCGCGCCTCGATCATCCAGCACACCGCCGAGCTCTTCGACCCCGACCTCTTCATCGTCGACAAGGAGCCGGTCGGCCTGCGCGGCGAGGTGCTGCAGACGCTGAAGTCGCTGAAGAGGCGGGGAACCCGCCTGGTGTTGGGCCTGCGCGACGTGATGGACGAGCCGCGCCTGCTCGAGCCCGAATGGCAGCGCAAGAAGGCGCTGCCGGCGCTGCGCGAGCTCTACGACGAGATCTGGGTCTACGGCCTGCCGCAGATCTGCGACCCGCTGGAGGGCATCGCGCTGCCCCAGCGCGTGCGCCAGAAGATGGTCTACACCGGCTACCTGCATCGCGAGGTGCCCACGCACGGCGCGCCGCCGCGCATGCCCGAGATCACCAAGCGGCCCTACCTGCTCGTCACCACCGGCGGCGGCGGGGACGGCGAGGGCCTCATCGACTGGGTGCTGCGCGCCTACGAGCACGACCCGCTGCTGCCTTACCCGGCGCTGCTGGTGCTCGGGCCTTTCATGCAGTCGGAGCGCCAGGCGGAATTCATGGACCGCGCCGCGAAACTCAAGCGCGTCGACGCGATCACCTTCCACGGCCAGCTCGAGACGCTCGTGTCGCGCGCCGCCGGCGTGGTCGCCATGGGCGGCTACAACACCTTCTGCGAGGTGCTCTCGCTCGACAAGCGCGCCCTCATCGTGCCGCGCACCGCGCCGCGCCTGGAGCAGTTCATCCGCGCCTCGCGCGCCGCCAAGCTCGGCCTGATCGGCATGCTCTCCGACGACGGAAGCTACGACCCGGCGGTGATGGCGGCGGCGCTGCGCGCCCTGCCGCGGCAGCACCGGCCCTCGGAAGTGATCGTTCCCGGGCTGCTCGAGGGGCTGAAGAACGTCTCGCGCCTGGTCGCCCCCTGGATCGCGGAGGCCGAGGAAGAGCCCGCGCAGGTCCTGTCGCGCATCGGTTGAATTGCGCGTCGCCTTCGTCCTCAAGGGGTATCCCCGGCTCTCCGAGCCTTTCATCGCCCAGGAGATCGCCGCGCTCGAGCGGCGCGGGCTCGAGATCCTGATCGTCTCGCTGCGGCGCCCGACCGACGCGCGCACGCACCCGGTGCACCGCGAGATCCGCGCGCCGCTTCTGTACCTTCCCGAGTACCTGCTGCTCGAGCCGATACGTGTTTTCAAGTCCTGGTGGAAGGTCCGGAAACTGCAGCGGTATCGTGAAGCGAAAGATCTCTGGCTCAAAGATCTGCTGCGCGACCCGACTCCGAACCGCGTGCGCCGCTTCGGCCAGGCGCTCGCGCTCGCCGCCGAGCTGCCGCGCGACGTGTCGAGGCTGCACGCGCACTTCCTGCACACGCCGGCCTCGGTGACGCGCTACGCCGCAGCGCTGCTCGGGCTGCCCTGGAGCGGCTCCGCGCACGCCAAGGACATCTGGACCACGCCCGCCTGGGAGAAGCGCGAGAAGCTCGCCTCCTGCGAGTGGCTGGTGACCTGCACCGCGGCGAACCGCGAGCACCTCGCCGCGCTCGCGCCGGCCGGGCGGGTCGAGCTCGTCTACCACGGCATCGACCTGGCGCGTTTCCCGCGGCCGCACGGCGAGCGGGCCGCGCGCGACGGCACGGCGGAGCCGGTGAGGATCCTCTCGGTGTGCAGGCTGGTCGAGAAGAAGGGCATCGACGTGCTGCTCGAGGCGCTCGCGCGCCTGCCGGCTGGCCTGAGCTGGCAGCTCGTGCACGCCGGGGGTGGGCCTCTCGGGAAGAATCTGAAAAAAAGGGCGGAAGAGCTACAGATCTCGAATCGAATCCGCTGGCGCGGCGCCCTGACGCAGGAGGAGCTGCTCGCCGAGTACCGCGCCGCCGACCTGTTCGCGCTCGCGAGCCGCGTGGCGCGCGACGGCGACCGCGACGGCCTGCCGAACGTGCTCGCCGAGGCGCAGAGCCAGGCGCTCGCCTGCGTCGCGACCCGCGTCTCGGCGATCCCGGAGCTGGTGAGCGACGGCGCGAGCGGCTTGCTGGTCGGCGAGAACGATGCCGCGGCGCTCGCGCAGGCGCTCGAGGCGCTGATCCGCGACCCGGCGCGCCGGCGCGCGCTCGGCGAGGCCGGCTTTGCCCGCGTGCAAGGCGAATTCGCACTGGAGGCGAACCTCGAGCGCCTGGCGTTGAAGTTTGGGCTGCGCCGCGATGCGGGTCGCCTTTTACGCACCGCTTAAGTCGCCGACCCACGGCACGCCCTCGGGCGACCGGCGCGTAGCCGGCCTGCTCATGGACGCGCTGGCGCTTGCCGGCCACCGCGTCGAGCTGGTCTCGAGCTTCCGCAGCTACGATCGCGACGGCGATGCGCTCCGGCAGGAGGCGCTGCGCGCGCAGGGCGAGGCGCTCGGCGGGCGCCTGGCGGCGCAATGGCGCGCCGCGCCGCCCGAGGAGCGGCCGGAGCTGTGGTTCACCTACCACCTGTACTACAAGGCGCCGGACTGGCTCGGGCCGCTCGCCGCCGAGGCGCTCGGCATTCCCTACGTCGTCGCCGAGGCCTCGTACGCGCCCAAGCGCGCCGGCGGCCCTTGGGCGATCGGCCACGAGGCGACCGCGCATGCGCTGCGCCGCGCCGCGCTGGTGCTGTGCCCCTCGCGCGACGACCTCTCCTGCCTCGAGCCGCTGGTGGCGAAAGAGCGCCTGGAGCTGCTTGCGCCCTTTCTCGACCCGGCGCCGTACCGTATCGCCGCAGGCGAGCGTGACGCGCACCGTTCCCGCCTGGCGGGGCAGCATTCACTGGACAAAAATGTTCCATGGATCGCCGTCGCCGCGATGATGCGCGAGGGAGACAAGCTCGCTTCCTACCGCCTGCTCGCCGGCACGCTTGGGCGGCTCGGCGCACTGCCCTGGCGCCTGCTGGTCGCGGGCGACGGGCCGGCGCGCGCGGCGGTCGAGGCTGCCTTCAAGGGTCTCGCGGAAAAGGTTCGCTTCCTCGGGTCGCTGAAGGAAAGGCCGCTCGCCGAGCTCTACGCAGCCGCCGATCTCTACGCCTGGCCTGCGGTGAACGAGGCCTACGGGATGGCGCTGCTCGAGGCGCAGGCGGCAGGGCTGCCGGTGGTGTCCTGCGCGCTGCGCGGCGTGCCCGACGTGGTGCTCGACGGGCGCACCGGCCTGCTCGCGCCCGCGCTCGAGGAGCCCGCGCTCGCCGAGCGCGTGCGCGCGCTGCTCGTCGACGGCGCGCGCAGGCAAGCGCTCGGGCGCGAAGCCGCCAGGTTCGTCGCCGAGGAAAGAAGCCTCGCCGTGGCGGCGCGGCGCCTCAAGTCCCTGCCGTGACGCTGCTCGCCCTGCTGCGGCACGCCGAGACGGCGTGGAGCGCGCAGCGCCGCATCCAGGGCCGGGCCGACGTGCCCTTGAGCGACGCGGGCCGGGAGCGGCTGCGCTCCATGAAGCTGCCCGAAGCCTGCCGCGGCATGCGCATCGTGGCGAGCCCGCTCGCGCGCTGCGTCGAGACCGCGGCGCTGCTCGGCGCGCCCGATGCGCCGCGCGAGCCGCGCATCATCGAGATGGACTGGGGCGACTGGCAGGGCGATACCCTCGAGCAGCTGCGTCGACGCCTCGGCCAGGCGATGCGGGAGAACGAAGCGCAGGGCCTCGACTTCACGCCCGCGGGCGGCGAAAGTCCAAGAATGGTCTTACACAGAATCACCAGCTGGCTGCAGGAGGTGTCGGTGCCGACTCTCGCCGTCACCCATCGCGGCGTGATCCGCGCGCTCCTCGCCGCGGCCTGCGGCTGGGACATGCGCGGGGCGCCGCCGGCGAAGCTCGACTGGAGCGCGGTGCACCTGTTCGAGCTGGACGCGCAAGGCCGGCCGCGCGTTCGCCAGCTCAACGTCAAATTGGCGAGCGGATAAGCAAGCGAGCGGGCGGACAAGCAAATGAGCGATCGCACAAGCCGCCCCCCTGACAAGGGGGGAAGCGAGCGGGTTTTTCGCGAGCGGGGGGTTGGTTTTTTGTGGATTCTTGAAACCAACCCCCCGCTCGCCTGCCGCTGCGCGGCAGGCTCCCGACCCCCTTATCAGGGGGTCGACCATTCCGCCCCCTGTCGGGTCGGCAGAATTCGCCCATGAGCGCCAAACGCGTTTTCTTCCACGTCCAGCACCTGCTCGGCATCGGCCACCTCAAGCGCGCCGCGACGCTTTGCCGCGCGCTCGCCGCGGCGGGCTTCGAAGTCACGCTGGCGAGCGGAGGACAGCCTGTAGAAGGACTTTCCTTGAAAGGCCTGAACTTCGTGCAACTGCCGCCCGTGTCCGCGGCCGACGTGTCGTTCAAGCTGCTCCTGGATGAAAACCATCAACCCATAAGCGAGCTCTGGAAGCGCAAGCGCAAGGCGGCGCTGCTCGAGGCCTGGCGCGCCGCGCGCGCGCAAGTGCTGGTGATCGAGCTCTTTCCCTTCGGCCGGCGCCAGCTGCGCTTCGAGCTGCTGCCGCTCCTCGAGCAGGCGGGCGAGGCGCTGGTGCTGTGCTCGGTGCGCGACCTGCTGCAGAGCCGCCCGTCGCGCGAGGCCGAGGCGCTCGAGCTCCTGGAGCGCCACTTCGACCACGTGCTCGTGCATGGCGACCCGCGCATCGCGCTCTTCGAGCACAGCTTCGGCGCCGCGGCGCGCATCGCCGGGCGGCTGCATTACACGGGCTATGTCGTGGACGAGCCGCCGCAGGCGATCGGCGAGGCGGGCCGCGGCGAGGTCCTGGTCTCCGCCGGGGGCGGCGCGGTCGGCCGGCGCCTGCTCGAGGCCGCGATCCGCGCCCGGCCGCTCACGCGGCTGCGCGGCCTGACCTGGCGCGTGCTCGCCGGGGTCAATGCAGACTACCTCGAAGAGCTTCAACGGCTCGCGCCACCCGGCATCGTGGTGGAGCAGAGCCGCCAGGATTTCACGACTTTGCTTCGAAACTGCGAGCTATCGATCAGCCAGGCGGGTTACAACACCGTCGTGGAGACGCTCCAGGCCGGCGCCCGCGCGGTGGTGGTGCCCTTCTCGGACGGCAACGAAGCCGAGCAGGGGCTGCGCGCGCGCCTGCTCGCCGAGCGCGGCCTGCTGGAGCGGGTCGAGGCGAGCGGCCTTGCGCCCGAGGCGCTCGCCGCCGCCGTCGAGCGCGCGGCCGGGCGCCCGCGGCCGGCCGCCCACGACATCGACCTGGACGGCGCGCGGCGCAGCGCCGAGCTGGTGCGACAGTGGACGAGCTGAGCTGGGAGCGCTTCGAAGCCGAGGTCGCGCGCCGCGGCGGCGCGCGCTGCTGGTGGCGCGACGACGATGCCGCCCAGCCCGATCCCGCGCTCGCGCGCCTGCTCGCGCTCTCCTCGAGCTTCAGGGTGCCGCTCGCCCTGGCCGTGGTCCCGCTGCTCGCGGCTGGCGAGCTGTTCGACTCTTTGCGCGACAACGTCAGCGTGCTGCAGCACGGCACCGACCACCGCAACCGCGCCGCCCCGGGCGAGAAGAAGACCGAGTACCCGGCGGCCGAGCCCGATGCGGCGGCGCTCGAGCGCATCGCCGCCGCGCGCTCGAGGCTGCAGCAGCTGGCCGGCGCGCGCGCGCTGCCGGTGTTCGTGCCGCCGTGGAACCGCATCCGGCCTTCCCTGGCGGGCTGTCTTTCGAAGATCGGCTTTCAGGGACTGAGCTGCGACGCGGGCGCCGCGCGGGTCGCGGGCGTGGAGCAGGTCGACACGCACATCGACATCGTCGCCTGGCGCGAGGGCCGGCGCTTCATCGGCGAAGACCAGGCGCTCGCGCTGGCGCTGCGCCATCTCGCCGGCGGGCAGCCCATCGGCTGGCTCACGCACCACGCGGTGCACGACGAGCAGGCGTGGCGCTTCCTCGAGCGCCTGTTGCGCGTCAAGGGGATTCGCTGGGCAGGAGCGGCCGAGCTGTTCTCGTATACTGCGGCCCGCCATGGCTGAGCTGCTCACGCTCCGCGATCTCAAGGTCACTCTCGCCGTCGACGCCGGCACGGTGAAGGCGGTCGACGGCGTGTCGTTCCGCGTGCCCGAGGGCGGCACGCTGGCGCTGGTCGGCGAGTCGGGCTCGGGCAAGTCGGTGGTGGCGCAGTCGATCATGGGCATCCTGCCGCGCATCGCGCGCATCGAGTCGGGCGAGATCCTGTTCCGCGACCCGAGGCGCCCCGGCAGCGAAGTGGACATCGCCCGGCTGCCGGTGCGCAGCCGGGCGATGCGGGGCATCCGCGGCGGGCGCATCTCGATCATCTTCCAGGAGCCGATGACGGCGCTCTCGCCGCTGCACACGGTCGGCGACCAGGTCGGCGAGGCGCTCGCGCTGCACCGCCAGGACCTGGGCCGCGCGCAGCGCCGCGAGGCGACCGTCGAGATGCTGCGCCTGGTCGGCTTCCCCGACCCGGCCAAGGCCGCGCATACCTATCCCTTCGAGCTCTCGGGCGGGCTGCGCCAGCGCGCGATGATCGCGATGGCGCTGGTGTGCCGCCCGGCGCTCTTGATCGCGGACGAGCCCACCACCGCCCTCGACGTCACCACCCAGGCGCAGATCCTGCAGCTCATCAAGCAGCTGCAGGCCGAGCTGGGCATGACCGTGATGCTGATCACGCACGACCTGGGCGTGGTGGCCAACATGGCCGACGAGGTGGTGGTGATGTACCGCGGCCGCGTGATGGAGGCGGGCGGGCTCGCCGACATCTTCCGCGACCCGCGCCACCCCTACCTGAAGGCGCTGATGCGCGCGGTGCCGCGCTTCAACATGGCGAGCGGCGAGCGCCTCACGCCGCTGCGCGAGGTCAAGGTCGACGTGGAAGGCTCGCACTTGCTTGCGCGCAAGGATCTCGTCAAGCCGAAAAGCCCGATCCCTCTGCTCGAGGTGAAGCAGCTCAGCAAGCGCTACGCGACGCGCCGCCGCGGCATGTTCGGCGGCCGTGCCGGCGAGCTGCTCGCCGTCGACGACCTGTCCTTCGACGTGGCCGCGGGCGAGTGCCTCGGGCTGGTGGGCGAGTCGGGCTGCGGCAAGACCACCACCGCGCGCATGATCCTGCGCTCGGTGACGCCCGATTCGGGCCGCATCGTGTTCCAGGGCCAGGATGTCCTTCCGCTCAAGGCCGCGGCGCTGTTCGCCTACCGGCGCAAGGCGCAGTTCGTGTTCCAGGACCCGTTCAGCTCGCTCAACCCGCGCATGACGGCCTACGACATCGTGAGCGAGCCGCTCGTCATCCACGGCATCGGCGACGCGGACGAGCGCTTCCAGCGCGTCAAGGAGGTGATGGGGCTGGTCGGCCTGGACCTGCGCTTCCTGCGCCGCTATCCGCACAGCTTCTCCGGCGGGCAGCGCCAGAGGATCGGCATCGCGCGCGCGCTCGCGCTCGGGCCGGAGCTCTTGATCCTCGACGAGCCGGTCTCGGCGCTCGACGTCTCGGTGCAGGCGCAGGTGCTCAACCTGCTGCGCGACCTGCGCGAGGCGCTGGGGCTCACCTACATCTTCATCTCGCACAACCTGGCGGTGGTGAACTATCTCGCCGACCGCATCGCGGTGATGTGCGCGGGCCGCCTGGTCGAGATCGCGCCCGCCGCGACGCTGTTCCGCGACCCGCAGCACCCGTACACCAAGGCGCTGCTCGCCGCGGTGCCCGAGCCCGACGTGTCGCGCAAGCTCGACTTCGACGCGCTGATGCAGGGCAAGGCTTCCGACCCGGCCGCCTGGCCGGGCGCGTTCCGCTTCGACGCCGGCGCGCGGCCGGGGCTGCAGGACCTGGGCAACGGCCACTACGTGCGCGCGGCATGAAATCGGTTCTCGCGGCGTTGGTCCTGTGCACTCCCATCCTTTCCTGGGGGGGGGATTTCATCGAACCCCCGGCGCTGCGCGATGAAGTCGCGGCGGGGAAGCTGCCGCCGCTCGAGAGGCGGCTGCCCCAGGAGCCGCTGGTGGTGCCGCTGGGCGAGGCCGGCACGAGCCTCGGGCACCACGGCGGCACGCTGCACACCCTCGCCGGGCGCAGCCGCGACACGCGCCTGTTCACGATCTACGGCTACGCGCGGCTGGTGGGCTACGACCGCAACTTCAACCTGGTGCCCGACCTGCTGCAGTCGCTCGAGGTGAAGGAGGGCCGCATCTTCACGCTGCGCCTGCGCAAGGGGCACCGCTGGTCCGACGGCCATCCGTTCACCGCCGAGGACTTCCGCTACTACTGGGAGGACGTCGCCAACAACAGGGAGCTCAGCCCCTCGGGGCCGCCGCGCGAGCTGGCGGTGCGCGGCGAGGCGCCGAAGTTCGAGGTGCTGTCCGAGAGCGCGGTGCGCTATAGCTGGACGCACCCCAACCCCGACTTCCTGCCGCGCCTCGCCGGCGCCTCGCCGCTGTTCATCTTCCGCCCGGCGCATTACCTGAAGCGCTACCACAGGAGGTACTCCGAGAAGGTGAGGAAGGCCCAGGCCGACGGCAGCGCCAAGCGCAAGTGGTCGGCGGTGCACAACCGGCTCGACAACATGTACGAGTCGGACAATCCGGAGCTGCCGACGCTCAACCCCTGGGTCAACACCACCAAGGCGCCCGCGGACCGCTTCGTGGCGGTGCGCAACCCCTACTTCCACCGCGTCGACGAGCGCGGTCGGCAGCTTCCCTACATCGACCGCTTCGTGATCGCGATCGCCGACGCGAAGCTGATCCCGGCCAAGGCGGGCGCCGGAGAAGCCGACCTGCAGGCGCGCGACCTGAACTTCAGCAACTTCACCTTCCTCAAGCAGAACGAGCGGCTGAACGGCTACCGCACGCTGCTCTGGCGCCCCGGGCGAGGCGCGCACTTCGCGCTCTTCCCCAACCTAAACGTGAACGACCCGGTGTGGCGCAAGGTGCTGCGCGACGTGCGCTTTCGCCGCGCGCTGTCGCTCGCCATCGACCGCTCGCTCGTCAACCAGGTGCTGTACTTCGGCCTGGCGGTGGAGTCGAACAACACCGTGCTCGAGGCGAGCCCCCTGTACCGCATCCAGTACCGCGACGCCTGGGCGCGCTACGACCGCAAGAGCGCGGCGCGGCTGCTGGACGAGATGGGCCTGGAGCGCGGCGTCGACGGCACGCGCAAGCTCCCCGACGGCCGGCCGCTCGAGATCATCGTCGAGACCGCGGGCGAGAGCACCGAGCAGACCGACGTGCTGGAGCTGATCCGCGAGACCTGGCGCGAGGTCGGCATCAAGCTCTACAGCAAGCCCTCGCAGCGCGAGGCCTTCCGCATGCGCGTGTTCTCGGGCGAGACGCTAATGTCGGTGTGGAGCGGCCTCGACAACGGCCTGCCCACGGCCGAGACCAGCCCCGAGGAGCTCGCGCCCACCAACCAGGTGCAGCTGCAGTGGCCGAAGTTCGGCCAGTACTACGAGACCAGCGGCAGGGCGGGCCAGGTGCCCGACATCTCGGAAGTGCAGGAGCTCGGCGACCTGTACCGCGCCTGGCGCGCCGCCACCTCGAGCGAGGAGCGCGCGGACATCTGGCACCGCATGCTCGAGATCCACGCCGAGCAGCAGTTCACGATCGGGGTGGTGACGGCCGTGCCGCAGCCGGTGATAGCGCGCGAGACGCTGATGAACGTGCCGCTGCAGGGCTTCTACAACTGGGATCCCGGCGCGTTCTTCGGCATCTACCGTCCCGATACATTCTGGTTCAGATGAGCCTCGCTCCGTAATGCTGCGCTACACGCTGCGTCGCCTCCTGATCATGATCCCGACGCTGCTGGTGATCAGTTTCGTCACCTTCGTCATCATCCAGCTGCCGCCCGGGGACTTCCTGTCGAACCAGATCGCCGAGCTGCAGAGCCAGGGCGACCGCGCGGCGCTCGAGAAGGTGGAGTTCCTGCGCAAGCAGTACGGCCTCGACAAGCCTTTCCTCGAGCAGTACGGCGTGTGGGTGGGCCTGTGGCCCGGCGAGCGCGGCTTCTCGGGCCTGCTGCAGGGCGACATGGGCTGGTCCTTCGAGCACGACATGGCGGTGAAGAGCGTGGTCGGCGACCGGCTGCTGCTGTCGTTCATCCTCAACTTCTCGGTGATCCTGTTCACCTGGGCGGTCGCTTTCCCGATCGGCGTGTACGCCGCGACGCACCAGTACAGCTGGGGCGACCACGGCCTGACGCTGCTCGGCTACGTCGGGCTCGCGACGCCCAACTTCCTGCTCGCGCTGGTGCTCATGTACTTCGCCAACGTGCAATTCGGCCTGTCGATCGGCGGCATCATGGACCCGGAGTACCTCGGCCAGCCCTGGAGCTGGGGCAGGGCGCGCTCGGTGCTCGAGCACCTGTGGATCCCGGTGATCGTGATCGGCACCTCGGGCACCGCCGGCATGATCCGGCGCCTGCGCGCCAACCTCCTCGACGAGCTGCAGAAGCAGTACGTGGTCACCGCGCGCGCCAAGGGCATGCCGCCGTTCCGGCTGCTGGTGAAGTACCCGCTGCGCATGTCGCTCAACCCGTTCATCGCCGACATCGGCAGCCTGCTGCCGAGCGTGATCTCGGGCTCGGCGATCGTGGCGGTGGTGCTGTCGCTGCAGACCTCGGGCCCCATGCTGCTCGACGCGCTGCGCAGCCAGGACCAGTATCTCGCCGGCTCGTTCCTCATGTTCCTGTCGCTGCTCACCGTGGTGGGCATGTTCATCTCCGACCTGCTGCTCGCCGCCCTGGATCCGCGCATTCGGCTGACCGGAGGTGCGGCCAAATGAAGTTGGAACATTACGTTTCCCAGAAGCCCTTCGAACCGCACGCGACGGAAACGCTCACGCCCGAGCAGGAGCGCTTCTACCGCGCCTCCCAGTGGCAGATCATGTGGTGGAAGTTCAGGCGCCACCGCATCGCGGTGGCGGCGGGCGCGATCCTGCTCGTCTTCTACGCCTCGACGCTGGTGAGCGAGTTCATCGCGCCGTATCATCTGCACACGCGCGACACGCGCCACATCTACGCCCCGCCGCAGGACCTGCACCTGTTCCACGAAGGGCGCTTCGTCGGGCCGTTCGTCTACGGCTACCGCATGCAGCTCGACATGGTGCGCCTGAAGCGCGAGTACAGCCCGGACCCGAAGCTGGTGCAGCCGCTGCGCTTCTTCTGCCTGGGCGACGAGTACCGCTTCTGGGGCCTCGCCGACGGGCGCTTCCACTTCGTCTGCCCCGCCCACGAGGGCACGCTCTACCTGATGGGCACCGACCGCCTGGGGCGCGATCTGTTCTCGCGCATCGTCTACGGCACGCGCATCTCGCTCACCGTCGGCCTGCTCGGCATCGCGGTCAGCTTCCTGATCGGCGTCGCGCTCGGCGGCGTCTCGGGCTACTACGGCGGCTGGATCGACAACGTCATCCAGCGCTTCATCGAGATGGTGCGCTCCTTCCCCGAGCTGCCGCTGTGGATGGCGCTCTCGGCGGCGCTGCCGGTGACCTGGAGCCCGATCCTCATCTACTTCGGCATCACCATCATCCTCGGGCTGCTCGACTGGCCGGGACTCGCCCGCGCGGTACGCTCGAAGCTCCTGGCCTTGAGGGAAGAGGATTTCGCCACCGCCGCGGTGCTGATGGGCGCG
>Ga0156230_1002_pt2 | contig 11841 bp, 16 predicted proteins | sample RifCSPlowO2_12_FD_107877 | JGI IMG/M metagenome (GOLD analysis project Ga0156230, IMG submission 107877) | Betaproteobacteria bacterium RIFCSPLOWO2_12_FULL_68_19 | reverse complement strand
CAAAACGCCCCGGGGGATTACCCGGGGCGTCGCTTGCGTGACCTGCCGGCGCTTCTAGACCGAGAAGGACGAGCCGCAGCCGCAGGTGCTCTGGGCGTTCGGGTTCTTGATGACGAACTGGGCGCCTTCCAGGCCCTCCTGGTAGTCGATCTCGGCGCCGGTCAGGTACTGGTAGCTCATCGGGTCGATGAGCAGCCTGACGCCGTTCTTTTCCATCACGGCGTCGTCCTCGTTCTGCACCTCGTCGAAGGTGAAGCCGTACTGGAAGCCGGAGCAGCCCCCGCCGGTGACGAACACGCGCAGCTTCAGCTCCGGGTTGCCTTCCTCGTCGATCAGCTGCTTGACCTTGTTCGCGGCGCTGTCGCTGAACACCAGCGGCGCGGGCATTTCGGTGACTGCGTTCATTTCACCTGCTCCTGGATATGGTGCCTCTATTATGAGGCAAGCTTGAGCTCGACGCCCTTGACCTCGGCGGGGTGATGCACCAGCCGGCCCTCGACCACCGCCCCCTGGTGGATCTCGATGCTCTTGTAATACACATCGCCTTTGACCCGGGACCCGGCCTGGAGTTCTAGCGTCTCGGTCGCATGGACCGGGCCGTTGATCGTGCCGTTGACCACGATGTGCGCGGCCTGCACCTCGCCGTCGATGCGCGCCTCGGAGGACACGACCAGCGTGCCGGGCTGGTCGGGCAGGGCGGCCACGTTGCCGCGCACCATGCCGTCCACGCGCAGGCCGCCGCTGAAAATGACGTTGCCCTCGATGCGCGTCGTGGCGCCGATCAGGCTGTCGATCCGGTTCTGCGGCTTGCTCGACTTGTTGAACATCTTCCTCTCCCTTCGTCCCGTTAAAGGGCCACGCTGTGCGTGGCGCGCGGCTGGGTCGAGCCCGTCTCGTACACGCGCACCTGCACGCTTTCCACCTTGGCCTTCGGGTTCACCCGGAAGGTCCCTTCTACCCGCCGGAAGTACTTGAATGCCAACCGGAAAGCCCCGGCATCGGCGTCCGCCGGCTCGGGAAAGCTCATCATAGCACTCCGGTCGCCCTCCGTCAGGCTGACCACCAGCTCGAGCCGGCCGTTGAAGTCCCGCTCGCGCCGCGTGCTGGGCGTCACGAGCAGCAGCCGGTAACGGTACTCGCCCGGCAGCAGGTCGGGCTCGACCTTGAAGCGGTATATGGAGAGCGTGGGGGCGCTGCGCGCGTCCGAGGAAATCATGCTCTCGAACGTGGCGAGCTCCTCGCGCACCCGGGCGTTCTCCTTCTCGAGGGTGCGGATCTGCTGCGCGAGCTTCTGCTGCGCGGTGCGCTCGATCGCGACCCGGCTGTCGGCCGCGCTGGCGATGGACCGCAGCTGCTCGAGCTCGGCGCGCGCCTCCTCGAGCTCGCGCGTGACGAGCGCAAGCTGCTGCGCCACCTCGCTGCGGTCGAACCCGGCGAAGCGCCGGCCGGCGTCGTAGAACCAGGCCGCCGCCGCGGCGGCGATCCCCAGCAGGACCGCGACGCCGACCCAGCGCCAGTACCACGGCACGTGGGAATGGATCGCGACGCGCGGCGCGGCGATGCCGAAGCGCTGGCGCAGCTTCCAGAAGCGTCCGCTCACGTCGCGCATCAGGGCACCACCGGCAGCTGGCCCAGGCCGGCCGCCTCGGGCAGGCCGAACATCAGGTTCATGTTCTGCACCGCCTGCCCGGCGGCGCCTTTCACCAGGTTGTCGATCACCGCGAGCACCACCAGGGTGTCCGAGCGGCCGGAGCGCTGCGGCGGCCGGTGCAGCGCGATCCGGCAGACATTGGCCGCGCGCACCGAGCGCGTGTCGGGGTGGCTGCCGGCCGGCATCACGTCGACGAACGGCTCGCCGGCATAGCGCTTCTCGAACAGGGCTTGAAAATCACCTTCCCGGGTCACCCTGGAATACAAGGTTGCATGAATCCCCCGGATGAGGGGTGCGAGGTGCGGGATGAACACCAGCCCGACCTCGCGCCCCGCGGCCTGGGCGAGCCCCTGGCGGATCTCGGGCCAGTGCCGGTGGCCAGGCACGTTGTACGCCATGAAGTTGTCGGAGGCCTCGGAGAAGCTCAGGTGCAGCTCGGCCTTGCGGCCCGCCCCGCTCACGCCCGACTTCGCGTCGGCGATGAGGTGATCGAGGTCGACCAGGCCCGCCTCGACGAGCGGCAGGAAGCCGAGCTGGGTGGCCGTGGGGTAGCAGCCCGGATTCGCGACCAGGCGCGCGCCGCGGATCTTCTCGCGGTTGAGCTCCGGCAGGCCGTACACCGCCTCGGCGACGAGCTCGGGCGCCGCGTGCTTGAGCTTGTACCAGCGCTCCCACTCGGCCAGGTCGCGCAGGCGGAAATCGGCGGAAAGGTCGATCAGCCGCGCGCCGCTGTCGAGAATCGCCCGCGCCTCGCCCATCGCCACGCCGTTCGGCGTGGCGAAGAACACCACGTCGCAGCCGCGCAGCGCCTGCGCACCCGGCTGGGTGAACGCGAGCCCGACCCGCCCGCGCAGGCTCGGGAACATCGCCGCCACCGGCGTGCCCGCTTCCTTGCGCGAGGTGATCGACTTGAGCTCGACCTGCGGATGCTGGGCGAGCAGGCGCAGGAGCTCTACCCCCGTGTAGCCCGTGCCGCCCACTATGCCCGCCTTGATCATCGCCCGCACACCCCGAAAAAAGAAAGCCGCCCTGAGGCGGCTTTCACGATCCGGTGCTTCTGTCGCTTAACGCTTGGAGTACTGCTTGCGCCGCCTCGCCTTGTGCAGACCCACTTTCTTTCGCTCCACTTCGCGCGCGTCTCGCGTCACCAGGCCCGCGGCGCTGAGCGCACCCTTCAGAGCGGCATCATACTCGATCAGCGCCCGGGAGATGCCGTGGCGCACCGCGCCCGCCTGCCCGCTCTCGCCGCCGCCGTAGACGTTCACCATGATGTCGAAGCTCGCCAGGCTCTTGGTGAGCTCGAGGGGCTGGCGCACCACCATGCGGCCGGTCTCGCGGCCGAAGAACTCGTCGACCGGCTTGCCGTTGACGCTGAACTGCCCCTTGCCGGGCTTGAGGAACACGCGCGCGACCGCGCTTTTCCGCCTGCCCGTTCCGTAGTAGTAATCGCCAACCATCAAATCTCCAAGGGTTTAGGTTGCTGTGCCGAGTGCGGGTGCGTCTCGCCGGCGTAGACCTTGAGCTTCCTCATCATCGCGTAGCCGAGCGGACCCTTCGGCAGCATGCCCTTGACCGCCTTCTGCAGCACGCGCTCCGGGCGGGCGGCCTGGAGCTTGGCGAAATTCGTCTGGCGGATGCCGCCCGGATAGCCGGAGTGGCGAAAATACGTCTTGCGCTCGGCCTTGCGGCCGGTGACGCGCAGCTTCGCCGCGTTGACCACCACGACGTAATCGCCGGTGTCGACGTGGGGGGTGTACTCGGGCTTGTGCTTGCCGCGCAGGCGCGAGGCGATCTGCGAGGCGAGGCGGCCGAGCACCTTGTCCCGGGCGTCGACCAGGACCCAGCCCTGCTCGACTTCGCCCGTCTTTGCGGTATACGTTGTCATGAAAAGGCTGCGGATTTTACACGAAAAGGACGGCTCGATGGAATGCAAAGTGAGATGGACGGGCGAGGGCATGACCTTCCTCGCCGAGACCGGGAGCAACCACGTCGTGGCGATGGACGGCGCGCCCGAAGGCGGCGGCCGCAACCTCGCTCCCCGGCCTATGGAGATGGTGCTGCTCGGCACCGGCGGCTGCAGCGCCTACGACGTGGTGGTGATCCTGAAGAAGAGCGGCCAGGAGGTGACCGGTTGCGAGGTGAGGCTGAGCTCCGAGCGCGCCGCGACCGACCCGAAGGTGTTCACCAGGATCCACATGCATTTCGTGCTGCGCGGCCGGGCGCTGAAGCCCAAGCTCGTCGAGCACGCGATCCGCCTCTCGCACGAGAAGTACTGCTCGGCCTCGGTCATGCTCGGCAAGAGCGCCGAGATCAGCAAGGATTTCGAGATCGTCGAGGGCTGAGCGCTTGGCGAACCTGATCCTCGTTCACCAGCAGACCAAGCAGGACCGCGCCGACTATGAGGAGATCGCGCGTCGTGTCGATGTGGAAGTATTCATCGTAGACACCAAGGACGGCGGCCTTCACGAAGCGCGCTTCGATCCCCGGGCGCCGACGCTTACCGTCTCGCCGATGCCGATCAAGAAGTTCGTGCCGCCGCGCGGGGCGCTGTGCCAGGGATTCGAGCACCCCAAGAGCGAGCAATACGAGCGGCTCTCGCGCCTTGGCCTGCCGGTGCCCAGATGGGTTTCGATTTCTCCGGGTCTTTCTCTTGATGCACGCGAGTGGGGACCCTATGTCGTGGTCAAGCCCGACCTCGGGCGCAAAGGCGCCGAGATCTTCATCAAGCGCACCGGCCGGGTGCGCTACCGCGCGCCGGCGTTTCTCGCGCAGCAGTTCATCTACACCGGTCGCTGGCCGGCGAACTATCGCGTCGTGACGCTGTTCGGGCGCGCGCTGATGAGCTGGCGCTGCGAGGCCGACCATCGCTACGTGCCGCTCGAGTCGCGCTGGGACTTCAAGGCGCGCGGCGGCATCACGGTGGTGTCGAACAAGAAGGACTCGCGTTACGGCCTCGCCTTCGAGGCGGACGTGATCTCGCTCGCCGAGCGGGCGCATGCGGCGTTTCCCGATCGGCCGCTGCTCGGCACCGACATCGTGCGCGATGCGGACTCGGGCGAGCTGTACCTGATCGAATGCAATCCGCGCGGCGACGCCTGGCTCATCTCCTCGGTCATGGGGCGCATGATCGAGCAGGCCAACGGCCTGGACTTCGCCGCGCAGTTCGGCGCGCTCGACATCGCGGCCGAGGCGCTCGCCCGGGAAACCCACGTGCGCGCGGCGTAACATCGCGCGAAAATCCAACTCCGCGCGGCGTAACATCGCGCCATGAACCCGGCCACGACCCCTCACGTCATCACTTCCCTGCTCGCGCTGGGGATGGCGCTCGCGTTCCTCGCCGCCGACCGGCGCTCGCCGACCAGCCGCGCGCTCGCGCTTTTCCTCGGCTCGGTCGGGCTCGCGATCGCGGTCGGCGCCCTGCTTGCGCCGCACGTCCACGCGCGGCCCACGCTGCCCCCCTGGGCGGGGGTCCTGGTCCTGCCCGAGACGCTGGCCTTCGTGTTCGCCTATGAATGGCTGCTGCGCGTGCGGCGCACCGTGCCGGCGGGGACTTTCTACACCGAGGGCCCGGACCGGCTGCTCCGGGTCGCGCAGGGGCTGGCCGTCGTCTATGGTGTTCTGTCTTTGGCGTTCCCGGAACAGCGCGCAGCCTTCTTCTCGGGCGAGCTGCTGCTCGAGCCCGGCGAGCGCAGGCAATGGTGGTTCTACCTGTTCGCCGCGCCGCTCGCGATCTCGCTCGTGCTGGGCAGCTTCTCGGGCCTGCTGCTGCTCAAGCGCCGTCCCGACCGCGCCGAAGCCTTGCGCGTCGTGGCCTTCATCGTGGCGGCGCCTTTCATGGCCTCCGGGATCGTGCTGCCGCAGGAGGTCTCGCCCATCCCGACCACCGTCGGCCTGCTCATATTCCTCGTCCGGGCGGTGCAGTACCACGTCATCCAGGGCCGGCGCGCGCAGTTCATGTCGCGCTTCCTCGCGCCGCAGGTCGCCGAGCTCGTCCACCGGCGCGGCCTGAAGGCGGCGACGCAGGAGAACACGCTCGAGCTCTCGGTGGTGTGCTGCGACCTGCGCGGCTTCACCGCCTTCTCCAAGAACACGCCCTCGCAGAAGGTGATCAAGATCCTGCGCCAGTACTACGACGTGGTCGGCGCGGCTGCGACACGCTCTGGCGGCACGATCAAGGACCAGGCAGGCGACGGCGTGCTGATCCTGGTCGGCGCCCCCGTGCCCTTCGCGGATCACGCCAGGCGCGCGCTGGACATGGCGAAGAAGATCCGCGCGGACGCCATGGCGCTGATCGAGCGCTGGTCGGACGCCGAGCTGCGCCTGGGCGTCGGCGTGGGCGTGGCAAGGGGCTTCGTGACCGTGGGCGTGATCGGCGCCGCCTCGCGCCTCGAGTACACCGCGGTCGGCCCGGCGGTGAACCTCGCGTCCCGCATGTGCTCCGAGGCCGAGCACGGCGAGGTGCTGGTCGACCAGCGCACCAACGAGCTGCTCGACGGGGGCGCCCGGGAGCGCGAGCTGCGACCCGGCGAGGCGCTGCGCCTCAAGGGCTACGAGCAGCCGGTGCAGAGCTACGTCCTCGCGGCCGCGTGAATCCGCGGTGAGCCGGCTCGAGAGCTTCATCCGCCGGCTCGAGGCGCAGCGCGCCGTCCTGGAGCGCGTGATTGTCGTTGCGAGAGACGTCCCCGGCATGGCGCTCGAGCTCGGGCTCGGCAACGGCCGGACCTACGACCACCTGCGAGCGCGCCTCGCCGGCAGCCGCCCGATCTTCGCCCTCGACCGGCAGCTCGCCGCGCACCCGGGCTGCGTCCCCGATGCCGAGCACCTGCTGCTCGGGGAATTCCGCGACACGCTGGCCCGGCTCGCCCGCCGCATCGGCCGCTCGGTGGCCCTGGTGCACGCCGATACGGGCTCGGGCGACGAGCCGGCGAGCCGCGCGCAGGCGCTCCAGCTGCCGGCGCTGCTGGATCCCCTGCTGGTCGACGGCGCGGTCGTCGCCTCGGATCAGGACATGCGGCCGCGCTGGACTGCGCTCGCGCTCCCTGAGGGCATCGAGCCAGGGCGCTACTTCATCTGGCGGCGCTCTTCGAACCATTCGCCGGCGTAGTCGCAGTCCCGGTATTCCTCGAAGTACGGGCCGCCGAGCGTGTAATGCACGATCTTGGCCGCAGGGTTGTAGGCGTACTCGCCGACCAGCCAGTTCCATTCGAGCGGCAGCTCGCCGATCAGCCGCTCCTCGGTCCACGCGAAGCGGTGCAGGTCGAGGCCCGAGGCCGAATTCACGTACTCCGGCGTGAGGGCGCGGCAGCGCTCGTTGTTGAAGAGCATCAGGCTCGACCAGTTCTTGCGCGCATAGCGGGTCTGGACCTGGCCGAGGAACTTGCGCTCGGTCTTCGGTACGTAATCATGCTTGCAGACCAGTACCGCTTGTTCTTTCTCGGAAGAAATTCCTGCCGCAAGCTCTGCAATATCGGCGCGGCACAGCATGTCGCAGTCCATGTAGAGCGACCAGCCGCGGAACCCGGACAGCGCCGGAACCAGGAAGCGCGTCATGCTGAACTCGGTGGACTCGGTCGGACCGCGAGCGCGCCAGTAGAGCCCGCCGAGCTGGCCGCGCATGAGCGGCGCGATGGACACCGGGATCGACGAGCGCTGCAGGATCGAGTGCGCCAGGGTGTAGAACGCGACCGACTCCCTCGGGTCGTACCCGATGTAGACGTCGAGCATCGCTACAGCCGGTACGCGACGCTGGTCATCACCTTCGAAGCGAGCCGCATCGCCACCCTTGCCGGCCGGGGCAGCTCGGCGGCGCCGAGCTGGATCGCCGCAGCGCGGTGCTTCGCCTCGTCGGCGCGCATCGCCTCGACCACGGCGCGCGTGCGGGCGTCCTGCGCCGGCAGCGCCTTCAGGTGTCCCGAGAGATGCTCCTCGACCTGGCGTTCCGTCTCGGCGAGAAACGCCAGGCTCCAGCGGTCGCCCAGCGCGCCCGCGGCCGCCCCGATCGCGAGCGACCCGGCGTACCAGAGGGGATTGAGCAGGCTCGGCCTGCCGCCCAGCTCCCGTATCCGATCCGCGCTCCAGGCGAGATGGTCCTCCTCCTCGCGCGCCGAGCGCTCCAGGACGGCCCTGCTCCGGGCGTTGCGCGCCGTGAGCGCCTGCCCCTGATAGAGCGCCTGCGCGCATACCTCGCCCACGTGGTTGACGCGCATCAGCGCCGCCGCGTGCGCCTGGTCGAGATCCTGCAACTCGGATTCGGGAACGGCCCGGGCCGGGGAAGGCCGCGCCGCGCGATGCACTCCCGCCACGGCGCGCAGCGCGCGGTCGAGCTCGCCGATCAGACGATCAAGCATGCTCCCGATTCTACGGGGCAAGGCCCGGGAGTTGAATCTAGAACGAGTGCAGCAGGCCGAGCTGGAAGCCGCGCGGGTCGTAGCCGGCCGCGACGGCGCTCGCGAACGCGTTGAGCTCGACCGCGGAGGCGGCGTCGTTGTCCACGCGTCCGAGGCTGGTGTAGATGCGCGTGCGCTTGGACAGCACGTGCTGATAAGTGAGCGCCACGACGCTGGCGTCGCCGCCGGCGAGGAGCTTGTTCTTCACCTTGCCCCACAAGGCGTAGAGCTCGTGCCGGCCGCCGAAGCGCGCGACCGGGTTGACCCAGAATGAGCGCACATCGGTCGGCGTGGCGCCGGCAGAGGCTCCCTGGTTGCGGCGCGTGATGTAGCCGCCGTAGAGGCCGTAGGCCCGGTTGTCCCAGTTCGCCGTGACCTGGTTGAGCTTGAGATGGTTCTCGACGCCGGCCGCCTGCGTGATCTGGCGCGCGCGCGACAGCGCGATGCCCAGCGGCCCGGGCGTGAAGCGCAGCGCGAAGTCCGTATAGTCGCCGTTGTCGGAAGCGCCCACCGCCGTGCTCTCGGTGGCGAGCGTCCCGCCCGGCGCCCACAACGCGCCGACGCTGAAGCCGCCCATCACCGGGCTCGAGTACTTGACCGAGTTGCTGGCGCGGGTGGTGATGCCCGGCCCGTCGGGGACATAGAACGAGCTGAACGTGCCGTAGCCGGAGGCCGAACCGACTGCGAACGTATGGAAGCTGTGCGTGTACTGGCGGCCGAGGGTCAGCTCGCCCCACGCTTTGCTTCCCATGCCGACCATCGTCAGTCGGGTCGTGTCGGTCGCGCCGGGGCCGCCGGTGTCCGCCAGGATGTTGAATTCGACCTGGTACATCGCGTAGGTGCCGGCGGCAAGGTCCTCGCTGCCCCGCACGCCGAAGCGCGAGCCGCTGTGCTGGCCCGACTGGATGAAGCGCTTGTTGACGTCCCCGTCCGCGTGTTTCGCATGCTGATAGCCGACGTCCACGATGCCGTAGATCGTCTGTGCGAACGCGGCGGGCGAGGCCAACGCTCCCGCCACCGCGACTGCCAACAGCTTGCTCTTCATGAAACTCCCCCCGCGGCATTCTCCCAAAGTTTGCGCACCGGCACAAATAAAACGGGCGCCCGAAGGCGCCCGTCGAGAGCTTAGGACTTAGGCTCTTAGAACGAGTGCAGCAGACCGAGCTGGAAGCCGCGCGGGTCGTAGTTCGCCGCGGGCGCCGCACCGGCCTGGCCGTTGAGCACGCCAGTCGCGCCGCCTTCGTTGGTCACCCGGCCAATACTGGTGTAGATGCGCGTGCGCTTCGACATGACGTGCTGGTACGTGATCGCCATGCGCTTGGACTCCTGCCCGGTGACGAGGTTGTTCTCGCCCTGGCCGTACAGGAAGTACAGCTCGTGCCTGCCGCCGAAGCGGGCCACGGCGCTGAGCCACCAGGCCTCGCTGTCCACCGCTGTCGCGCCGCCGACCGCGCCGTCATTCTCCCGCTGCTGGAAGCCGCCGTAGATGCCGAACGCACGGTTGTCCCAGTTCGCGGTGATCTGCGTCGAGTCCGTGTCATTGTCGACTCCGGCCGCCTCAGCGGTGGCAATCGCATGCGAGATCGCGACGCCGAAGGGTCCTGGCGTATAGCGTACCGCGAAGTCCATGTAGTTGCCGTTGCCGGAAGCGCCGACCGCCGTCGGCTCGGTCGCCACGCCCGGAGACCACAGGGCGCCGACGCTGAAGCCGCTCATCACCGGGCTCGAATACTTGACCGAGTTGCTCGCGCGCGTCGCGATGACCGATCCGGTAGCACCGCCGGTGTAGAACGAGGAGAACGTGCCGTAGCCCGCGGCCGAGCCGACCGCGAACGTATGGAACGAGTGGGTGTACTGCTGGCCGAGGGTCAGCTCGCCCCAGGCTTTGCTGCCCAGGCCGACGAAGGTCAAGCGCGTCGTGTCGGTTGCACCCGGGCCGCCCGTGTCCGCGACGATGTTGAACTCGATCTGGTACATCACGTAGGTGCCGGCGGCAAGGTCTTCACTGCCGCGCACGCCGAGGCGCGAGCCGCTGTGCTGGCCCGACTGGATGAAGTGCTTGTTCACGTCGCCGTCGGCGTACTTCGAGTTCTGGTAGCCGACATCGACGATCCCGTACAGCGTCTGTGCGAAAGCGGCGGGCGAGGCCAGCGCCCCCACAACCGCAACTGCCAAGAGCTTCTTCTTCATTGATAACTCCCCCAGGGTTGGTGGTTAGTTAACCTCTCAATCGAGAAGTCAGGCGAAATTCTCCCAAGGGGAGCCGCGGCAGGGCAACGCAAATGACCGAATTACCGGGGCTTACGCCGCTTTCTGTTGTGTTGGCGCGACAAGGCGGAAGTTTCGGTATGTCAAGGGGTTAGTGCAATTCGAACAGTTCCGCCAGGGCCTGGCCGGGGTCGGGGGCGCGCATGAACGCTTCGCCGACCAGGAAAGCGTCGATTCCCGCGCAACGCAGCCGAGCCACGTCCGGGCGGGCCAGGATGCCGCTTTCGGCGACCATGATGCGGCCCCGGGGCACGCGCGGCAGCAGCTCGAGCGTGGTCTCGAGCCGCGTCTCGAAGGTCTTCAGGTCGCGGTTGTTGACGCCGACGAGCGGCGTGTTAAGGCGAAGCGCGAGCTCGAGCTCGCCGGCGTCGTGCACTTCGACCAGCACGGCCATCCCGAGGCCCTGTGCGAGCGCCTCGAGCTCGGCCATCTGCGCGCCCGAAAGGCAGGCGGCGATGAGCAGGATGCAGTCGGACCCCATCGCCCGCGCTTCGTAGACCTGGTAGGGATCGATGACGAAGTCCTTGCGCAGCACGGGCAGCCTGGAGGCGGCGCGGGCTGCGATCAGATGCTCGGGAGACCCTTGGAAGAACTGGAGGTCGGTAAGGACCGACATGCAGGCGGCGCCGCCCAGCTCATAACTCTTTGCGATTGCCGCCGGGTCGAAGTCGGCGCGAAGCACGCCTCTGGATGGGCTGGCGCGCTTGATCTCGGCGATGACGGCAGGCTTCTTGGCCCGCAGCGCCGCGATGAAGTCCCGCACCGGTGGGGCTTGACCGACGAGTTCTTCGGCCCTCGGAACGGCTTTCCTTGCCGCGGCCACCTCGGCCCGTTTCGCTTCGACGATGCGCCGCAGGATGTCGGTCACTTGCCGCGTGCGATGCGCCGGCGCTTGCATTGCCAGTAGGCGCGATCACGTACCCTGAATCCGCGCGACAAACGGCCCAAAGTCTTGCCTTCCATGGATCACTGCCGCCATAAGGATGCGCGTCTGCTCGATGCGGTAAATGACGCGATAGCGATGAACAAACCGCTCGCGAATCGCCGGGTCGCCGATCTCGGGCACCACGCGGCCGAGCTCAGGATATTGGGGAATCGTTTCTGCCGTTTCAACGATTTTTGACGCCACCGCCCGCGCATACCAGGGCGAATCCCGCTCAATGTAGGCGGCAATTCCCTTTACGTCGTCGACCGCTTCGGGCGACCAAACTAGGGCGCGAGCCATTTACCAAGGCGGGCCTTGGCATCTTCGTGCGGGATGGCGCCCTCGATTTCAGCCCGCTCGAAGCCGCGGTTGACCTTTTCGAGAACGTACAAGTGATACTGAATGTCCTCGTAGCTTGCGTCGTCCGGCAGTTTCTCGAGCAGGGCGCTTACATCGTCTTTGGGTCTGGGCATGTCGTCTCCGTCTCCGGAAGTTCGAGTCTATCACCCGCTCTTCCCCGCAACCTTCCGGCTGAACGCTACGAGCTCCTCCATCTTGTGCTTCGCGGCGCCGCTCTTGATCGCCTGGCTCGCGCGCTCGATGCCCGCCTT
>Ga0156230_1006_pt1 | contig 11909 bp, 10 predicted proteins | sample RifCSPlowO2_12_FD_107877 | JGI IMG/M metagenome (GOLD analysis project Ga0156230, IMG submission 107877) | Betaproteobacteria bacterium RIFCSPLOWO2_12_FULL_68_19 | reverse complement strand
CTCGAGCTTGGCCAGCTCGGCGATGCGCGCCGCGTTCATCGGATCGAGCCGGCGGCGGAACACCGCCTCGATGAGCGCGTGCTTGGAGCCGAAGTGGTAATTGACCGCCGCGAGGTTCACCCCGGCGCGCGAGGTAAGCTGGCGCATGGAGGTGGCCTCGAAGCCGTGCAGCATGAAGAGCTCTTCGGCCGCGTCCAGGATGCGGGTACGGGTGACGTGTTCAGGCTTGATGGCGTGCATGGTCTCTCTCAAACGAACGTTTGAATATTAGCATGACCGGCACCGGCCTGATCGCCCTGATCCTGATCTCGATGGGCTGGCTGTTCTTCCTCTTCGGCCTGGTGCTGCATTACCAGCTGCTGCTGCGCTCGTTGAGGGCAAAGCCCGGGGAGCGCGTTGCCTCGAGCCTGGGGTTCGTGCCCAGCGTGGTCGGCTCGCTCACCGTGTTCTTCACGCTGCCGCAGCTCGCAAAGCACGGCGTCGAGCTGCCCTGGCCCTGGCTGTGGATCCTGCTGCCGCTCGCGGTCGATCCCTATTGCCTGCCGCTGTTCGTGCTGCTGCTGGTGAGAAAACTCGGTCGATAATCGCGCCATGGCACATAGCGCCGCTCCCGCCCGGCGGCTGACGGGGAACGAATGGCGGGCGCTCGGCGCCCTCGTTCCGTATCTGCTTGAATACAAATGGCGGGTCGGCGCCTCCCTCGCCTGCCTGGTCGTCGCCAAGCTCGCCAACGTGGGCGTGCCGCTGGTGATGAAGGAGGTGGTCGACAGCCTGGACGCTGCCGCCGCGATGGTCGCCGTGCCGGTGGCGCTGCTCGCGATCTACGGCATCCTCAGGTTCTCGACCACGCTGTTCGCCGAGCTGCGCGACGTGGTGTTCGTGCGCGTCACGCAGCGCGCGATCCGTCGCGTGGCGCTGGGGGTGTTCCGCCACCTGCACAGCCTGTCGCTGCGCTTCCACCTCGATCGCCAGACCGGGGGCATGACGCGCGACATCGAGCGCGGCACGCGCGGCATCTCCACGCTCCTGTCCTATCTGATTTTTTCCATCATTCCCGTGATCCTCGAGTTCGCCCTGGTCGCCGCGGTGCTGCTCGCGAAGTTCGACTGGCGCTTCGCCGCGATCACCTTCGGCGCGGTCGCCGCGTACATCGCCTTCACGGTGGCGGTCACCAACTGGCGCATGGAGATCCGCCGCCGCGCCAACGAGCTCGACTCGAAGGCCAACACGCGCGCCATCGACAGCCTGCTCAACTACGAGACGGTGAAGTACTTCGGCAACGAGGACTTCGAGGCGCGCCGCTACGACGAGAACCTGAGGAAGTACGAGGACGCCGCGACGCAGAACGAGGCCTCGCTCGGCATCCTCAACATCGGCCAGTCGCTCATCATCGCCGCGGCGGTCACGGCGCTGATGCTGCTCGCCGCCGAGGGGGTGGCCGCGAAGTCCTTCACCCTAGGCGACCTGGTGCTGGTGAACGGCCTGCTGATCCAGCTCTACATCCCGCTCAACTTCCTCGGCATGGTGTACCGCGAGATCAAGCAGTCGCTGATCGACATGGACCGCATGTTCCGCCTGCTCTCCGAGAACCGCGAGGTCGAGGACCGGCCGGGCGCGCCCGAGCTGCCGCCCGGGCCGGCAGCCGTCGAGTTCCGCGCCGTGGACTTCTTCTACGAGAAGGAAAGGCAGATCCTGCGCGGCGTGAGCTTCGTCATTCCCGCCGGCCACCGCGTCGCGGTGGTCGGGCATTCGGGCTCGGGCAAGTCGACGCTCGCGCGGCTGCTGTACCGCTTTTACGACGTTTCAGGGGGCTCGATAAGAATCAACCACGCCGACATCCGCGAGGTAAGGCAATCCAGCCTGCGCGCCGCGATCGCCATCGTCCCGCAGGACACGGTGCTGTTCAACGACACCATCCTCTACAACATCCGCTACGGCCGGCCCGAGGCGAGCGACGCGGAGGTGATCGAGGCGGCGCGCGCCGCGCACATCCACGAGTTCATCGAGAGCCTGCCGCGGAAGTACGAGTCGATGGTGGGCGAGCGCGGCCTGAAGCTCTCGGGCGGGGAGAAGCAGCGCGTCGCCATCGCCCGCGCGCTGCTGAAGAACCCGCTCATCCTGATCTTCGACGAGGCGACTTCCGCGCTCGACTCGCGCGCCGAAAAGGCGATCCAGGCCGAGCTCGAGCGCGCTTCGGCAGGCCGCACCACGCTCGTGATCGCCCACCGCCTCTCGACGGTGATGGACGCGGACCAGATCCTGGTGCTCCAGCAGGGGCGCATCATCGAGCGCGGGACGCATCGGCAACTCCTTGATGCGCAAGGAGAATACGCGCGGATGTGGGCGCTGCAGCAACAGCAGGCGGAAGCCCAGGCCAAGCTCGAGCAGGCCGAAATACTGTAGCCTCAACCCGACACTGCAATTTCTTCACTACAATTAGAGGAATTAGTTCCTACCCCATGATTTTGTTTGCATTTTTTTTAAGGTGTAGGTTAGACTGCGGCAAACCCATGCGCCAGTTAGGGCATGGAGAAGCTCCAAGAAAATCGCGTCCGCTCAGGGAAGATTCACCGCAATGCAAAGAAAGCTGCATCCGCTCGAGGGCATCGTCGCCGCATTCGCGCTGTTCATCGCCCTCGCGCTCACCATCGGTTTCGCGCAGGCCGACGAGATCAAGAAGCAGAAGGCGGTGTTCCTGCGCTCCTCCTCGGCGCTGGTGCTCGACGCCGCGACCGGCGAGGCGGTGATCGACAAGAACAGCGACGCGGTGGTGCCGATCGCCTCGATCACCAAGCTGATGACCGCGATGGTGATCCTCGACCGCGGCCTCGACCTCGAGACCAGGATCGTGCTCTCCCGCGACGACATCCGCACCATCAAGCGCAGCCGCACGCGGCTTCGCACCGGCGCGAGCCTGACGCGCGACGAGCTGCTGATGCTCTCGCTCATGGCCTCCGAGAACCTCGCCGCCGCGGCGCTCGGGCGCACCTACCCCGGCGGCATGGAGGCGTTCGTCGAGGCGATGAACGCGAAGGCCGAGGCGCTCGGCATGAGCGACACGCGCTTCGTCGAGCCCACCGGCCTTTCGCCGCAGAACGTGTCGAGCGCGCGCGACCTCGCGCAGCTGGTGCGCGCGGCCAACAACTACCCGCTGATCCGCGAGTACTCGACGCGCGAGCGCGGCACGGTGCAGGTGTTCAAGCGGCCGCTGTCGTTCGGCAACACCAACCGCCTGGTGCGCAGCTCGCAATGGGACATCGACCTCTCCAAGACCGGCTACATCAGCCAGGCCGGCCGCTGCCTGGTGATGCGCGTGCGCCTCGCCTCGAAGGACCTGATCGTGGTGCTGCTCGACTCCTGGGGCCGGCAGTCGCGGATCGGCGACGCCAACCGCATCCGCAAGTGGCTCGAGAGCAACCTCTCGAGCGCGCGCAGCAGCTAGAGAAGATCGGGGTCTGACCCCGATCTTCTGACCAGCTCCGGTTTCTCAAGTCGCAGTCAGGCCGTGCAGGGCGAACAGGCCCCTGCGGTCCGTCCACAGCCTCTTTCCCGAGTAGCCGGCGCGCGCCGCCAGCGCGCGGAACTCCTCCACCGAGTACTTGTACGAGTTCTCGGTGTGGATCGACTCGCCGCGCTCGAAGCTGAAGCGGTGCCCCGCCACGCGCACCGTCTGCCGCGCGAGCGACACGAGGTGCATCTCGATGCGCCCGAGCGTGGCGTTGTAGAAGGCGTAATGCGAGAACTTGCGCGGCTGGAAGTCGCCGCCGAGCTCGCGGTTGACGCGCTTGAGCAGGTTCAGGTTGAACGCCGCCGTCACGCCGCGCGCGTCGTTGTAGGCCGCGTGCAGGAGCTGCGCGTCCTTCTTCAGGTCCACGCCCACCAGCATGCGGCCGGCCTGGTCGCGCGCCATGGCGAGGAAAGCGTGGGCTTCCTCGGGCGCGAGGTTGCCGATGGTCGAGCCGGGAAAGTAGCTCACGCGCGCTGCACGCGCCTTCGCCAGCTCGATCGGGCGCGAGAAGTCCCCGCGCACCGGAAAGACGTCCAGCCACGGAAACTCCCTCGCCAGTCTTCTTGTCGTGCGCTCCAGCGCCGTGTCCGAGATGTCGACCGGAAGGTAGGCGGCGGGCCTGAGCGCGCGGATCAACAGCCGGGTCTTGAGGCCCTCGCCGCTGCCGTACTCCAGCAGCTCGCAACCCTTGCCGGCGAAGCGCGCGATCGAGCCGAGGTGCGCGCGCGTGAGCGAGAGCTCGGCGCGCGTCAGGTAGTACTCGGGCAGGCGGCAGATGCGCTCGAAGAGCCTGCTTCCGGCGGCGTCGTAGAAGTACTTCGCCGGCAGGGACTTCTGCGGGAGCGAGAGCCCCGCAATGACGTCTTCAAGAAAAATCAGGCGATCCCTATGCGGGAGGTGGGCCGGTGGCCGATGGCGCGCGAGATGCGGTCGGCGGTCTCCTTGACCAGCGGCCCCCATTGCGCCTTCATGCGGTCGGCGGGGGTCGAGAGCGAGAGCGCGGCGACCAGGCGCCCGGCGTCGTCGCGGATGCCGGCGGCGACGCAGCGCACGCCGATCTCTGCTTCCTCGTTGTCGGTGGCCCAGCCCTGGCGCTGGATGCGCTCCAGGTCGCGCTCGAGCAGCGTGATGTTGCTGATGGTGTTCCTGGTGTGCGGCGCGAGGCCGGTGCGCTTGGCGTACTCGCGCAGCCGCGCGAAGCCCTCCTCGAGCAGGAACAGCTTGCCGGCGGCGGTGACGTGCAGCGCCGCGCGCGCGCCGATGACGTGCACCACGCGCATCGCCGAGCGGCCCGAGGAGGTGCGCTCGACGTACACGATCTCGTCGTCGTGGCGCACCGAGAGGTTCGCCGTCTCGCCGGTCTGGGCGTGCAGCTCGCGCATCATCGGCAGCGCGAGCTCGCGCACGCTGATGCGCGACTTGACCAGGTTGCCGAGCTCGAGCAGCCGCATGCCGAGCCGATAGCTGCCCGGCTCGACCCGGTCGACGATGCGATCGGCCGACATCGACGAGAGGATGCGGTGCGCGGTCGAGGGATGCAGCCCCGTGTACTGCGAGATCTGCTTCAGGCCGAGCGGCTCTGGGTGCTGCGCGAGCACCTCGAGCAGCCGCATCATGCGGTCGATCACCTGGATCGGGCTCTTCGCTTCGTCCCTGGGCGTGGCCATCGTCATCGCGCATTGTAGAATGCGGCGCAATGCCCGTGGTGACCTGCATCGAGGACTTGCGCAGCCTCGCGAAGAAGCGCGTCGCGCGGGCGGTCTTCGAGTACGTCGACGGCGGCTCCTACGCCGAATGCACGCTGCGCGCCAACCGCGCCGACCTGGACTCCCTCGCGCTGCGCCAGCGCGTCGGGATCGACGTCGAGCACCGCTCGCTACGCACCACCATGGTCGGCCAGGAGGTGCGCATGCCGGTGGCGCTCGCCCCGGTGGGCCTGACGGGGCTCAACTGGGCCGACGGCGAAATGCTCGCGGCGCGCGCCGCCGAGCGCTTCGGCGTGCCCTTCACGCTCTCGACCATGTCGATCTGCTCGATCGAGGACGTGGCCTCGGCGCTCACCAGGCCCTTCTGGTTCCAGCTCTACGTGATGCGCGACCGCGGCTTCTCCGCCTCGCTCATCGAGCGCGCCAAGGCCGCGGGCTGCTCGGCGCTGGTGCTGACCCTCGACCTGCAGGTCCAGGGCCAGCGCCACCGCGACCTGAAGAACGGGCTGACCGTGCCGCCGCGCCTCACGCTCGCCACGATGCTCGATGTCATGAGCAAGCCGGGCTGGACGCTCAACGTGCTCCGGGGCAAGCGCAAATCGTTCGGCAACCTGGAAGGCCAGATCCCCGACGCCAGGAACCTCACCACCCTTTCGCACTGGATCGCGGGCCAGTTCGATCCGACGCTCAGCTGGAAGGACATCGAGTGGGTGAAGCGCCTGTGGGGCGGCAAGCTCATCCTCAAGGGCATCCTCGACGCGGAGGATGCCAAGATCGCCGCCCAGAGCGGCGCCGACGCGATCGTGGTGTCGAACCACGGCGGCCGCCAGCTCGACAGCACCATTTCCTCCATCCGCGCGCTGCCCGAGATCGCGCAAGCCGTCGGCGGGAAGATCGAGATCTGGTTCGACGGCGGCATCCGCAGCGGCCAGGACGTGCTGAAGGCGCTCGCGCTCGGCGCGCGCGCGACCCTCGTCGGCCGCGCCTTCGCCTACGGCCTGGGCGCGATGGGCGAGGCGGGCGTCACGCGCGCGCTCGAGATCATCGAGAAGGAGCTCGACGTCACGATGGCGCTGTGCGGCCTGCACGACGTGGCCGAAGCCGACCGCTCCATCCTCAGGCCTGCCTGAACGAGACCAGCTCGATCCGCTCGTTGTTCAGGACGCCGCTCCGCCCGCCCGGGGGCTTGGGCTTGCGGAACCGCACCGGGGCAGGCCCGACGCGGCCTTCGACCTTGCGGTACTGCTCGCTCGCGATCGGGCGGCGCACCCGCTCCGGCGCCATCCAGCGCTTAAGGCCGAGCGCGATCCTGAAGCCGGCCTCGCTCATCGCGTAGCCCTCGCCCTCGATCACGAAGCAGTCGAACGTGCCCGCGGGGACGCTGATCCGCTCGCGCCCGACGATCCTGAAGTTGAAATGCGACTCGCTGCGCCGGCCCTGCGGGCTCTGCACCGAGAAGCGCGTCGTCCACTTCTTGCCGACCGCGTACTCCAGCGGCTGGTCCTGGCGCGGCGAAAACCGCCGCCCGTCGCGCAGCCGGAGCGCGTTGCCGAGGCGATCGAGCACCAGCCCGCTGTCGAAAACGACCTCGGCATCGGTGAGCTCGGTGACCGTGGCGGTGAAGCGCGTCCGCTCCTGCCGCGTGTCGCGGTCGAGCTGGACGTAGCTGTAGCTGTCGCCCAGCTTGTAGCCGATGTCGGCGCGCGCCGATCCCTGCGTGAACGGGTTGCCCTGCACCGGCGCGGGCTGCACCGGCTTCTCGCCCTGGGCGGCGAGCAGCTGGTCGAGCCGCAGCTGCGCCAGCTCGGCGAAATGCCCGCTCGGGTAGCGGCGCAGGTAGTCCTCGAACGGCGCCGGGCCGGTGGCGGCGGCGATGCGCTCCCACAACTCGAGCTCCGCGTTGTACAGCCGCTCGAGCTCTTCCTGGCGCGCGCGCTCGGCCTGCTCGCGTCGACGCCGCTGCTCCTCCTCGAGCCGCGCGCGCTCGGCTTCCTGCTCACGCCGCAGGCGTTCCCGCTCTTCCTGGCGCGCACGCTCGAGCTGCTCGCGGCGCCGGCGCTCGGCTTCCTGCTCCTCGCGCAACCGCTCCGCCTCCTCCTGCGCCTGGCGCAGCAAATCCCTGGGAGGAGTGAACCAGAAGTCCTGCTCGAGCGAGGTGCTCTCCCAGGGGATCTGGCGGCCTTGCGAGCCCCGGCGCACGCCCAGGCGCACGCGCTTGAACACGTCCTCGATCTTGGCTTCCGGCACCTTCATCTCGCGCAGCAGGTGCTCGGTATACAGACCGTTCGCGCCCTCGCCGTCGCTCGCGATGTTGCCCGGCGAGGTCGCGTACGCGAGCAGCGTCCCGGGCGGTGCGTCGAGCTGCGAGAGGCCCTTCTGCTCGCCGCGCGCGTCGCGCCCGAACGGGTTGTCGCGGCACGCGTCGAGGATGATCATGTTCATCGGGTTTGCCGCTTTCGCGATGCCCTCGATCACCGCGTTCACGTCGACGCAGCGCGCCTTGATGTCCTCGGGCCGCTCGACCGCCGCGTCGACGGGCACGAGGTAGTTGCGCCAGGCGAGCTGCAGGCCATGCCCGGCGAAGTAGAACAGAGCGACCGGCTTGGTGCGCGCGATCGAGTCGCCGTACGCGCCGATCGCCTGCAGCATCTCGTCGCGCTTGAGATCGAGGCCGAGGCTCACCTCGAAGCCCTGGCGCTTGAGCTCCTCGGCGATGGCGCGCGCGTCGTTGGCGGGGTTCTTGAGCGCGCCGACCGGGTAGCTGCTGTTGCCGATCACCAGCGCGCGCCGCGGCGCGGTGAGCACCGCCGCGTCGGCTCCGATCTGCGCCGAGGGCGCGCGCGGCGCGGCAAGCAGGTTGCGGCCCGGCGTCTGCGCCGCAAGATGGCGCCAGTCGAGAAATGCCGCGCCGATGCCGGCCAGGCCTGCCTGAAGAACGCGGCGGCGATTCGAGGGCGTCATTTTTCTTGCAGTCTAGCAGAGGCGCGGCGCGCGAATCGCGCCGGGTGCAGCGCCTCGACGAGCGCGCCTTCGAGCGGCAGCGGCTCGCCTTCGAGCTCGGATGCGATCAGCTCGGCGACGAGCGCCGCCCACAGCAGCCCGCGCGAGCCGTAGGCGAACGCGCCGTAGATTCCATCGGCAATTTTTCCCGCGACCGGCAGGCGGTCGGGCGTCACCGATCGCCACGCGACGCGCCCTTCGAGCGGAATATCTGCAATTTTTTGCCCAAGCACCTGCGCCATCCGCTCCAGATTACCGGCGTGGCTGTCGGCGCGCGGCGAGGGATCGTCGTCGTCGAGGTCGTAGGAAGCGCCCACCACGCACAGGCCCTCGACCGGCGGCAGGACCATGCCGCCGCGCAGCACCACCACGTGCGGCGCGTCGATGCGCTCGGCCGGGACGTGGCTGATCTGGCCTCGTACTCGGCGCAGCCTCAGGTGCGGCACCGCGTGCAGCTTCGGCGCCTCGCCGGAATTTGCCAGGATCACGACCGGGGCCGCGGGGAGCCGCGCGATTTCCTGGCCGAAGCTCTTCTTCAAAAGACTTCCACACGCGGCAAGCTGCGCCTGCACCAGGCCCTGCGGCTGGATCCAGCCGCTTTGCGGGAACCACAGCCCGCCGGCGGGCAGCGGCACGCCCGCGTGCGCCGCTGCCTCCTCGCGCGTGACGTACTGCGCGTACTCGAGCGGCCATCCCGCGACCGCGCGTTGCTGCGACGAGCCTTCCTTCGCCGTGCGCGCGAGCTGCAGCACGCCGCAAGGGTCCCAGCGCAGGTTCTCGAGGAAAAACCAGCGGTGGAGGGCATACAGATAGGCAGCCCTTGTGAGCCGCGCCATCACGCTGTCGTCGGGCGTCGCGAGCGGGTGGAAGGTGCCGGCGTGGTTGCCGGAAGCCTCCTGCGCCGGCGCCGCGTGGCGCTCGTAGAGCTCGACTTCCCAGCCGCGCGCGCACAGCCGCTCGCACAGCGCCGCGCCGGCGAGGCCCGCACCCACCACGGCCGCGCGCCTTTCAACCGTCGCAGGGGCTTTGCCTTTCAAGCTGCGCGCGACCAGCATTTCCCTCTTATGGCCGAAGCCGGGGCGCTTCTCGACCGCAAAGCCGGTCCGTTCCAGCGCAAAGCGAACCGGCGCAGCGACGCTCCAGGTCGCGACCGTGGCCTCGGCCGCGCACAGCCGCGAAACCGCGCGCATCAGCGCCGGCGACCACATGTCCGGGTTCTTCGCCGGCGAGAAGCCGTCGAGGTAGACCGCGTCGGCGGCGAGCCGCAGCTCGCGCAGGATCCTGATGTCGGAAAAGAACAGGCTGAGCACGACCCGCCCGCCGTCGAGCTCGAGGCGCTGCGCGCCCGGCACGAGCAGCGGCCAGCGGCTGTGCAGCTCCGCCGCCTCGTGCTGCAGCTCGGGGTAGCAGGAATGGAATTCCTTCGCGTCCTGCAGCGTGAAAGGGTGCCTCTCGATCGACACGAAGTGCAGCCGCTCGCAGCGCTGCGGGTCGCGGCGCCATGCCTGCCAGGTGACGAGGAAGTTCAGGCCGGCGCCGAAGCCGGTCTCGAGGATGACGAAGCGCCGGCGCCCGGCCCAGCGCTGCGGCAGGCCGTTGCCCTGCAGGAAGACATGGCGGGCCTGCCCGGCCCCGCCCGCGGCGCTGTGGTAGACGTCGCCGAAGGCCGCGGAGTAGGCGACGCCGTCCTTGAACGCCAATCGCGCTGGCTCTAGGGGCGGCGGCATGCCCATATTGTGGCGCAGCAAAGGCCCGGCTTGAGGCAGATCAAAGCGCGCCGCAGGCGAGCAGGTAAGGTCATCGGCATGGGCACACTGCTGACCACCATCGTGATCGTCGGGTTGCTGCTGTTCGCTGCGGCGGCCGTCGTGCCGGGGGTGGTTGCCGTGTGGCGGCGGGTGATGAACGATTCCGGGACGCTGCAGCTCTGGCAGATGATGAGGCGGCGCGGCCTCAAGCCCGAGGACGCCGCGGGCGAGGAGCGCGCGCTCGCGGTCGCCGTGCGCCGCTGCACCCTGTGCCCCAGCACCGAGCAGTGCGAGCGTTGGCTCGCGGGCGAGGGCGAGGCGCCGGAGAGCTTCTGCCCGAACGCGACCTACCTCGAGAACCTGGAGCGCTCGAAGCGCCGCGCCGCAGCGAAGCTGATTCCTACCTCGGCGAAGGTCGCAGCGCCGCGCTGAGCACCGCGTAGCCCGCGGCCGCCGAAGCGAGCGATCCGAGCAGGATGCCGAGCCGCGCCTGCGCCATGTAGGCGCCGTCGGCGCCCTCGAACGCAAGCCCCGAAATGAACAGGCTCATGGTGAAGCCGATGCCGCAGAGCAGCGACACGCCGAGCAGCCCGCCCCATCCCGCGCCTTCGGGCAGGCTCGCGGCGCCGGCCCGGATCATGGCGAACGAAGCGAGGAACACCCCGGCGAGCTTGCCGCCGAGCAGCCCCGCCGCGATGCCGAGCGGCACCGGCTCGAGCAGCGCGCCGGGCGAGACGCCCGCGAGCGACACGCCGGCGTTGGCGAAGGCGAACAGCGGCAGGATGCCGTAGGCGACCGGCGGGTGCAGGTCGCGCTCCAGGCGCCGCGCCGGGCGGCGCGGGATGAAAAGCGCGAGCGCGGCGCCCGCCAGCGTGGCGTGCACGCCGGACTTGAGCACCGAGGCCCACAGCACGAGCCCGACCAGGAGGTAGGGCGCGATGCGCTGCACGCCCGAGCGGTTGAGCGCCGCGAGCGCGGCGAGCGCCGCCGCCGCGACCGCGAGCGAGGGCGGCGCGAGGTTCGCGGTGTAGAAGAGCGCGATGACCACGATCGCGCCCAGGTCGTCGAGGATCGCGAGCGTGAGCAGGAACACCTTGAGCGAGCCGGGCACGCGCGGCCCGAGCAGCGAGAGCACCCCCAGGGCGAAGGCGATGTCGGTCGCGGCGGGAATCGCCCAGCCATGCAGGGTCACGGGGTCGTTCCAGTTGAGGGCGGCGTAGATCGCCGCCGGCGCGGCCATGCCCCCCGCGGCCGCGACCGCCGGCAGCGCCACCTGCGAGGGCCGCGACAGCTCGCCTTCCTGCGCCTCGCGCTTGAGCTCGAGGCCGACCAGGAAGAAGAACACCGCCATCAGCCCGTCGTTGATCCACAGCAGCAGCGGCTTGGCGATCTCGAAGGCGCCGGCGCGCACCTCGAGGGGCGTTTCCAGGAACGCCGCGTACCAGCGCTCGAGCGGCGAGTTGGCGCACGCCATCGCCGCGAGCGCGGCGCCGGCGAGCAGGACGCCGCCGGCGGCCTCGAGCGCGAGGAATTCGCGGATGGCGGCGAGGGGTCGCATTGGATACCATTATCGCGATGAACAAGCCCGCCGACCTGAGGCTGGAAACCGTCCCGGCATGGATCAACGGCAAGGCCGTTGCGCTCTCCGGCAGATCGGGCGAGGTCTACAACCCGGCGACCGGCCAGGTCACGAAAAAGGTCGCCTTTGCGGACGAAAAGCTTGTGGACGCGGCTGTGAAGGCCGCTGCGGCGGCGTTCCCCGCCTGGCGCGACACCCCGCCGCTGCGCCGCGCGCGGGTCATGCAGAAATTCCTGCAGTTGCTGCAGGCGAACCATCAGCAGCTCGGGAAAATCGTATCCGAGGAGCACGGCAAGACGCTCGAGGACGCGATGGGCTCGGTGCAGCGCGGCATCGAGGTGGTCGAGTTCGCCTGCGGCATCGCGCAG
>Ga0156230_1115_pt1 | contig 11989 bp, 9 predicted proteins | sample RifCSPlowO2_12_FD_107877 | JGI IMG/M metagenome (GOLD analysis project Ga0156230, IMG submission 107877) | Betaproteobacteria bacterium RIFCSPLOWO2_12_FULL_68_19 | reverse complement strand
GCGCGCGCTGCCAGCGCCGCCACCGCGGGCAGCGTCCTGCCCTCCAGGAACTCCAGGAACGCGCCTCCGCCGGTCGAGATGTAGGAAATGTTCTTTTCCAGACCGTATTTCGCGATCGCCGCGATCGTGTCGCCGCCGCCGGCAAGCGAGAAGGCCTTCGAGGCGGCGATGGCGCGCGCGAGGGTCTCGGTGCCCTTGGAGAACTGCTCGATCTCGAACACGCCGAGCGGCCCGTTCCACACGATGGTGCCGGCCTGCGCCACGATCGCCGCCAGCTCGGCTGCGCTCTTCGGCCCGATGTCGAGGATCATCTCGTCGGACGCCACTGCGTCTGCCGGCTTTATCCTGGCATTCTTGTCTTCAAGGCTTTTTGCCACCACCACATCGGCGGGCAGCGGCACTTTCGTCGCGGCCATGATCTGCTTCGCTTCGCCGACCAGATCGGGCTCGGCGAGCGACTTGCCGATCGGCCTGCCCGCCGCGAGCAGGAAGGTGTTGGCAATGCCGCCTCCGACGATCAGATGGTCGACCTTGCCTGCCAGCGCCGCGAGCACGGTGAGCTTGGTGGAAACCTTGGCGCCTGCGACGATGGCGACGAGCGGCCGCTTCGGGCTGGCGAGCGCCTTGCCCAATGCATCTAACTCCGCCGCCATCAGCGGCCCGGCACAGGCGACCTTGGCGAATCTCGCCGCGCCGTGCGTGGTGGCCTCGGCGCGGTGCGCGGTGCCGAAGGCGTCGTTCACGTAGACGTCGCAGAGCGCAGCGATCTTGCGCGCCAGGCGCTCGTCGTCAGCCTTCTCGCCCTTGTTGACGCGGCAGTTCTCGAGCAGCACCACCTGGCCGGGCTTCACCTCGACGCCCTCGACCCAGCCGGTGACGAGGGGAACCTGCATTTTCAAGTATTCAGAAAGTTTCTTTGCGATCGGCAGAAGCGAGTCCTCGGGCTTGAGCTCGCCCTCCTTCGGCCTGCCGAGGTGCGAGGTCACCATCACCGCCGCGCCGGCGTCGAGCGCCATGCGGATGCCGGGCAGCGAGGCGCGGATGCGCGTGTCGTCGGTGATGCCGCCCGAGTCGTCCTGCGGGACGTTCAGGTCGGCGCGGATGAACACCCGCTTGCCGCGCAGGTCGAGCTCCGACATGCGCCTGAACTTCATCTACTTCGCGTTCATCAGCGCCACGGTGGCGTCGAGCATGCGGTTCGAGAAGCCCCACTCGTTGTCGTACCACGAGGAGACCTTGACCAGCGTGCCCCCGGAGACGCGCGTCAGGCTAGCCTCGAAGATCGAGCTCGCCGGGTTGTGGTTGAAGTCCGAGGACACCAGCGGCTCGGTGTTGTACTCGAGGATGCCCTTGAGGTCGGTCTCGGAGGCCTGCTTGGCCGCCTTGTTGACCTCCTCCACGCTCGTCGCTCGCTTCGCCATGAAGGTCAGGTCGACGATCGACACGTTGATGGTCGGCACGCGGATCGAGAAGCCGTCGAGCTTGCCGTTCAGGTGCGGCAGGACCAGGCCGACCGCCGCGGCGGCGCCGGTCTTGGTGGGGATCATGTTGTGCGTCGCCGAGCGCGCGCGGCGCAGGTCCTTGTGGAAGACGTCGGTGAGCACCTGGTCGTTGGTGAAGGAATGGATGGTGTTCATCAGCCCCGAGGACACGCCGATGCGGTCGTCGAGCGCCTTGACCAGCGGCGCGAGGCAGTTCGTGGTGCACGAGGCGTTCGAGATCACGGTGTCGGAGGCCTTGAGCGTCTGGTGGTTGACGCCGTACACGATGGTGCGGTCGACGTCCTTATCGCCCGGCGCGGAGACGATCACCTTGCGCGCTCCCGCCTGCAGGTGCGCGCCGGCCTTGGCCTTGCTCGTGAACAGGCCCGTGCACTCCAGCACCACGTCGACGCCGAGCGGTTTCCACGGCAGCTTGGCCGGGTCGCGCTCCGCGACCACGCGGATGCGCTCGTCGTTAACGACGATGCTGTCGCCGTCCACGCGCACGCTGCCCGGGAACGGGCCGTGCGCGGTGTCGTACTTGAGCAGGTGCGCGTTGGTCTGCGCGTCGCCCAGGTCGTTGATCGCGACGAACTGCAGGCCGTGCTTCTTCCCGCCCTCGTAGTGGGCGCGCAGGATCATGCGCCCGATGCGGCCGAAGCCATTGATGGCGACTTTGATCATTGCCTCACCTCTCCTAATACGCTCCTGACTGCTTTCACCACGTTCTCCGCGGTGAAGCCGAAATGCCTGAAAAGCTCCCCTGCCGGCGCCGACTCGCCGAAGCGGTCGATGCCGACCACCGCGCCCTTGAGGCCCACGTACTTGCGCCAGTAGTCGCTCACGCCCGCCTCAACCGCAACCCTTGGAATTTCCCTCGGAAGAACGGAATTGCGGTATTCCTCCGGCTGCCGGTCGAACACGCTGGTCGACGGCATGGACACGACGCGCACCGGGATCCCCGCCTCGGCGAGCTGCTTCTGCGCGCCGAGCGCGAGCGACACCTCGGAGCCGGTGGCGATGATCACCGCCCGGGCGCCGGGGGCATCGGCGAGCACATAGCCGCCCTTCTCGATGTGCTCCAGGGAGTTTCGCTCCGCGTGGGGCACGTTCTGGCGCGAAAACAGCAGCGCGGTGGGGCCCTTGGCGCGAGCGATGGCCGCCCCCCATGCGACCGCCGACTCCACCGTATCGCAGGGGCGCCAGACGTCCATATTGGGTATGAGCCTCAGGCACGCCGCGTGTTCCACCGGCTGGTGCGTCGGCCCGTCCTCGCCCAGGCCGATCGAGTCGTGGGTGAAGACGTAGATGACGCGGATCTTCATGAGCGCGGCCATGCGCAGCGCGTTGCGCGCATAGTCCGAGAACACCAGGAAGGTGCCGCCGTAGGGGATGAAGCCGCCATGCAGCGCGATGCCGTTCATCATCGCGCACATGCCGAACTCCCGCACGCCGTAGAACAGGTAATTCCCGCCCAGCGCCTTCGGCCCGATGACCTTGGATGCCTTTGCCATGGTGAGGTTCGAGCCGGTGAGGTCGGCCGATCCGCCCAGCAGCTCGGGCAGCACCGCCTTCACGGCGTCGAGGACGTTCTGCGAGGCCTTGCGCGTGGCGATGGTCTCGCCTTTCTGGTGCGACTCGCTCAGCAAGGCGGAAAACCTGCCCGCGAAATCGGCCGGCAGCGCGCCGGCCATGCGCCGGCGGAATTCGGCCGCCTGCGCGGCAAACTGCTTTTCATACGACGAAAAGAGCCGGTTCCACCTGCGCTCCGCGCGCTTGCCCGCTTCGCGCGCGTCCCAGGCGGCGTAGATCGCGCGCGGGATCTCGAACGGCGGGTGCGGCCAGCCGATCGCCGCGCGGGTCGCGGCGACCTCGTCGGCGCCGAGCGGCGCGCCGTGCGCCGCGCCGGTGTCGGCCTTGTGCGGCGCGCCTTTCGCGATCGTGGTCTTGCAACAGATGAGCGTGGGGCGCGACTTCTCGCGCTTTGCCCTGCGGATGGCGCGGTCCACGGCCTCGACGTCGTGGCCGTCGACATTCGGGATCACGTGCCAGCCGTAGCCGGCGAAGCGCTTGGGCACGTCGTCGGTGTACCAGTGGGCGATGTGGCCCTTGTCGGAGTCGATCGAGATGCCGTTGTCGTCGTAGAACGCGACCAGCTTGCCCAGGCCGAGCGTGCCGGCGAGCGAGCACACCTCGTGGGAGATGCCTTCCATCATGCAGCCGTCGCCGGCGAACACATAGGTGTGGTGATCGACGATCTCGAAGCCGGGGCGGTTGAACTCGGCGGCGAGCAGCCGCTCCGCAAGCGCCATGCCCACGGCGTTGGCGAGGCCCTGCCCGAGCGGCCCGGTGGTGGTCTCGACGCCCGGCGCGTAGCCGTACTCCGGGTGGCCGGGGGTCCTCGAGCCGAGCTGGCGGAAGCGCCTGAGCTCCTGCATCGGCAGGTCGTAGCCGGTGAGGTGCAGCAGCGCGTACTGCAGCATCGAGCCGTGCCCGTTCGAGAGCACGAAGCGGTCGCGGTTCGGCCAGGCCGGGTTGCCGGGGTGATGGCGCAGGTGCCGCTTCCACAGCGCCACCGCGATCTCCGCCATGCCCATCGGCATGCCGGGATGGCCGGACTTGGCTGCCTCCACCGCATCCATGGCGAGCGCGCGGATGGAATTGGCGAGCGCGCCGTCGGAGGCCTGGGCGGTTACGGACGATTCCATGGGGAGGGCGCAAATTATACTCAGCGCATGTTCGAACTGCCCTTCGCGAGCCCGGTCGATTTCGAGCACTGCGTGAGCTGCGAGGCGCCCGCCGACGCAAGAGAGGCGGGCCACTGGTTCGTGTTCCGCGGCGACCAGCTGCTGGTCGAGATGGGCCCGCTCGAGCGGCCCTCGGACGATCCGCGGGTGCGCGCGCGGCCGGCCTGGGCGCGACTGCCGTTGCAAAAAAACCACAATTGGTTGGGGGGCGCGACTTCCAGGACCCTATATCTAGGGCGTCTAGGCGGGATCGATTGCTGGGTGGCGGAGCTCCCGGCGCGCGCCGAGCCGCCGGCGGGCATGTCCTGGCAGGGACTGCGCACGCTGTTCTCGGTGCTCGAGGACGCGCACTTCGCGCTCGCTGGCCGGGCGCTGCAGCTCGTCGACTGGGACCGCAACCACCAGTACTGCGGCACCTGCGGCACGCCCACCGAGGCGAGGCGCGAGGAGCGCGTGCGCGTCTGTCCCGCCTGCAAGCTCTCCGCCTACCCGCGAGTGGCGCCGGCAGTCATGGCCCTGGTAAGGCGGCAAAGGCAGATCCTGCTCGCACGCAGCCCTCACTTCCCGCCCGGCATGTGGAGCGCGCTCGCCGGCTTCGTCGAGCCGGGCGAGTCGCTCGAGCAGTGCCTGGCGCGCGAGGTCGCGGAGGAAGTCGGCGTGCAAATAAGCAACATCCGCTACTTCGCGAGCCAGCCGTGGCCGTTCCCGCACTCGCTGATGATCGCGTTCGTCTGCGACTGGAAAAGCGGAGAGCTCAGGCCGCAAGCAGGAGAAATCGAGGCCGCGAGCTGGTTCGAAGTATTGCAATTGCCTAAACTTCCAAGCAAAATCTCGATCGCTCGAAGATTGATCGATGCCGTGGTTGCACAGATCGTCGACGAGCTCAAGAGCACAACTGACGTCTAGGAGGTTTTGAACGAGTTGAGCGCGATCGAAGAGCGCTGTGCGCCGCAAGGCGCGGATGGGAGGCGTAGCCTGGACTCCAGAGGCTGCGCCTTCGCATTTTGGAGGGTACGCAAATGAATGGCCTGCATCTCATCGGTGACCTCACCGGCTGCCGCTGCGATCCGCAGCTCCTTCTGAACGGCGAGCGCTTTCGCGCGAAGTGCGTCGAGCTGGTCGAGGCCTGCGGCCTCACGACCGTCGGCGTGAGCTTCCATCAGTTCGACGGCTCGGGCTACACCGGCTGCGTGGTGCTGGCCGAGTCGCACCTCGCCATCCATACCTGGCCCGAGCGCCAGGGGCTGACGCTCGACGTCTACGTCTGCAACTACAGCGCCGACAACTCCGCCAAGGCGAGGAAGCTGTTCGAGTCGATCGTCGCGTACTTCCAGCCCACGGAGATCGCGCGCCAGGAGCTCGACCGCGGCGAGCACCTGCTCATGGAGCCGCTCAACGCCTCGACCGGCTTCCACATCAAGGCGACGCGCCAGCTCGGCGAATGGCAGACGCGCTTCCAGAAGCTGCAGATCTACGAGACGCCGCACTACGGCAAGATCTTCCGCCTCGACGGGTTCAACATGACCTCCGAGAAGGAGGAGTTCGTCTACCACGAGAACCTGGTGCACCCCGCGCTCACCGCGCACGGCGCGCCCAAGCGCGTGCTGATCATCGGCGGCGGCGACGGCGGCTCCTCCGAGGAGGCGCTCAAGCACCCCTCGGTCGAGGAACTGACCATGGTCGAGATCGACGCGGACGTGATCGAGGTCGCCAAGCAGCACTTCCACGCCGTGCACAACGGCGTGTTCGACAACCCGAAGCTGCGGGTGCTGATCGAGGACGGCATGAAGTTCGTGCGCGAGACGCACGAGCGCTTCGACATGATCGCGCTCGACCTGAACGACCCGGTCGGGCCGGCGGCCGCGCTCTACTCGAGCGAGTTCTTCCAGCAGCTGCGCCAGGCGCTCGCGCCGGGCGGCGCGCTCACGCTGCACCTGGGCTCCCCGGTCGCGCAGCCGCAGCGCGTCGCCGACCTCGCCCAGCGCCTGAACGGCGTGTTCCGCATCGTGCGCGTGTACACCATGTACATCCCGCTCTACGGTTCGCTGTGGTCGATGGCGGTGTGCTCGGACAAGCTCGACCCGAAGGCATTCACCGCCGACGAGATCGACCGGCGCATCGAGGCGCGCAAGCTCCAGGAGCTGCGCTACTACAACGGCGAGACCCACGAGGGCGTCTTCGCCCTGCCGAACTTCGTGCGCGACCTCGTGACCCCGGCGCGCCTGAAGCAGCCGGCGCGCGGGCGCCGGCTGGGCGTGGTGCGCGCCGCCGCGAAGTAGCCGGCCCTTACTTTCTCCGGTAGCGCTCGAGCAGGGCGCGCATCGCCGCATCGTCGAGCTCGAGCGCCACGCGGCGCGCGCGGTCCGGATTCGCGCCTGCCTTGAGCAGCACCTCGGCGCTTGCCGCATCGCCCAGCATCACCGCCACAGCGAGCGGCGTGAGGCCCCGGCCGTCGGGCCTGTCGGGCCATTTGCCGAACGCCAGGAGCTCCTGCACGCCGGCCGCATCGCGGTACATCACCGCGGTCATCAAATCGTTGAATTTCGGCCCCGGCACCGAGGGGCCGGGACGGAACGGCGTAGCCGGGGCCGCGCGCACTGGCGGGGCTACCGGCACCGGGGCGGAAGCCAGCTTCGCCACCGACGGAGGTGGCGGCGGCGGCGCTTTCGCCGCGGGGGCGGGTTTTGGGAGCTCCACGGGCTTGGGCAGTTCCTTGGCAACGGCCACGGCCGGAGCGGCGGGCTTCGCCGGGGCCGGCGGTTTCGCCGGCGCCTTGGCCTGCGGCGCGGGTGCGGGCTTGCTCGGGCGCGGCTTGGCCACCTGCGCCGCGGGCGGCCGGGCGGGCGGCTGCGCTTCCATCACGGCCCCGGCCATCGGGCCCAGCATTGCCGCCATCATGCCCAGGCCGAGGAAGGTGACGAGCACGAAGGGCGCCGCGATCGCGGCCAGCGCGAGCGCGAGGGCGGCGAGCACATGGCCGGGGCTGTCGCGCACCACCACCGTCGAGGCCACCATGTCGTGCAAGGCCTGCTTGCGCTGCGTGAACGCGGCAAGCAGGAAGCCGATCATCAGCGCGAAGGCCGAGATGAGCTTGGCGAGCTCGCGGCCCAGGGAGCGCAGGAACGAGATACGGCCGCCGCCCGCGCCTGCGACCTTCAGCCCGAGCAGCGCCTTGCCGAAGGTCGCCTGCCGCGCCGAGGCCTGCATGCCGGCGAAGTAGAGGAACGGGCCGACCAGCAAGACCAGCGATCCGATGGCAGAGGCGATCTCGCCGGCAAGCGCGGCTGCCGCCGCGATTACCACGCAGCCGATGAAGACGATCAGGCTGTCGACGATGTAGGCGAGAAAGCGGATCCAGAAGCCGCCATACGCGCTTGCCGCGCCGGTCTGATCGGTCATAGCCTCCCCCTTCATTTCCCCTTGTCGGGAAAGCCTACTCCTGTTCAGGCGATGCTGGCGAGCGCGTCCCGGATGACGCCGAAAATGCGATCGATCTGCGCCGGCTCGATGATGAGCGGCGGCGAGAGCGCGATGGTGTCGGCGGTGACGCGGATCAGCACGCCGTTCTCGAAGGCCTTGACGAAAGCCTCGTAGCCGCGCGCGGCCGGGGCGCCGGGCCGCGGCTCGAGCTCGATTGCCGCCATCAGGCCGAAGTTGCGCACGTCGATCACGTGCCGGGCGCCCTTGAGCGCGTGCGCGGCGGCTTCCCAGTAGCCTTCCAATCCTCCTGCTCTTTCCAAAAGGCCTTCTTCCTCGCAGGTATCGAGCATGGCGATGCCGGCGGCGCAGGCGACCGGGTGGCCCGAGTAGGTGTAGCCGTGGAAGAGCTCGATGCCTTCCGGGCCCTGCATGAACGCCTCGTGAATCGAATCCTTCGCGAACACCGCGCCCATCGGCACGGTGCCGTTGGTGAGCGCCTTGGCGGTGGTGAAGAGGTCGGGCATCACGCCCAGCCGCTCCGAACCGAACGGCTTGCCGAGCCGCCCGAACCCGGTGATCACCTCGTCGAAGATGAGCAGGATGCCGTGGCGCGTGCAGATCTCGCGCAGGCGCTCGAGGTAGCTGCGCGGCGGCACCAGCACGCCGGCGGAGCCGGCGACCGGCTCGACGATCACCGCGGCGATGGTCGAGGGGTCGTGGAAGGCGCAGAGCCGCTCGAGGTCATCGGCGAACTCGACGCCGCCATGCAGCGGTTGACCTTTTGAAAACGAATTTTTTGAAAGATCATGGGTATGCCGGATGTGATACACGCCGGCGAGCCCGGGCCCGAACACCTTGCGGTTCGACGGAATGCCGCCGACGGCCATGCCGCCGAAGTTGACGCCGTGATAGCCGCGCTCGCGCCCGATCAGCCGATAGCGCTGGCCTTCGCCGCGCACCCGGTGGTAGGCGAGCGCGATCTTGAGCGCGGTATCGGCCGACTCGGAGCCCGAGTTGGTGAAGAAGACGTGCGAGAACCCCGGCGGCGCGATGGCGGCGAGCCGCTGCGCGAACTCGAAGGCGATCGGGTGTCCCATCTGGAAAGTGGGCGCGAAGTCCATCTCGCCCACCTGACGGCGCACCGCCTCGACGATTTTCTGCCGGCAGTGGCCGGCGTTCACGCACCACAGGCCCGCGGTGCCGTCGAGCACCTGGCGGCCTTCGGGCGTCCAGTAATACATGCCCTCGGCGCGCGAGAGCAGCCGCGGCGCCTTGCGGAACTGCCGGTTGGCCGTAAACGGCATCCAGAATGCCGAGGACTCGAGCTGTGCTCTGGCTTCCGCGCGCTTGTTCATGAGCGTCCCTTCCTTGTTCTCAACCGGGGTAAGCGACCACTTTCTGGCGCTGCTCGCCCAGGCCCTGGATGCGCAGCGTCATGACGTCGCCGGGCTTGAGGAACACCGGGGTCGGCTTGATGCCCAGGCCCACGCCCGGCGGGGTGCCGGTGGCGATGACGTCGCCGGGCAGGAGCGTCATGTACTGGCTCACGTGCGAGACGATCTTCGCCACGCTGAACACCATGGTGCGCGTGTTGCCGGTCTGCATGCGCTTGCCGTTCACGTCGAGCGCCATGTCGAGGCCCTGCGGGTCGCGCACCTCGTCGGCGGTGACCAGCCAGGGGCCGATCGGCCCCGCAGTGTCGAAGCCCTTGCCCTTGTCCCACTGGCTGGTGGCCATCTGGAAGCTGCGCTCGGAGACGTCGTTCACGATGCAGTATCCGGCGACATGCTCGAGCGCGCTCGCTTCGGAGACGTATTGCGCCTTGGTGCCGATCACCACGCCGAGCTCGATCTCCCAGTCGAGCTTGGTCGAGTGCTTCGGCTGGACGACGTCGTCGTGCGGGCCGTTGATGCAGGTCGTGGCCTTGAGGAACACGATCGGCTCGGCGGGCAGCGCGAGCCCGGCCTCCTTGGCGTGGTCGGAGTAGTTGAGCCCGATGGCCACGAACTTGCCGATGCCGACGTAAGGCACGCCGAAGCGCGGGGCTCCGTTCACGAGCGGCAGGGACTCGGGCTTGAGCCTGGAGAGCATCTTCAGCCCGCGCGGCGAGATCTCCTTCGGCCCGAGGTTGTCGATGACCTTCGACAGGTCGCGCACCCGTCCCTCGCCGTCGATCATCCCGGGCTTCTCGTAGCCGGGTTTGCCGTAGCGGCACAGCTTCATATCGTCATTCCCCCATCGATCGAATAAGCGTTTCCGGTCGCGAAGAGCGACTCGTCTGAAGCCAGGAACACCAGTAGCCCGGTGACGTCGTCGACCGTGCCGAGGCGGCCCATGGGCTGGCGCGCCACGAAGTCCTTGCGCGCCTGCTCCGGGTCGGGCTGCGCGTCGATCCTGCCCTGCAGAGACGGCGTATCGACCGTTCCCGGGCAGACGGCGTTGCAGCGGACCCCTTGCCTCACGTAATCGGCGGCGATCGCCTTGGTAAGCCCGATCACGGCGGCCTTGGTGGCGCCGTAGACGAAGCGGTTGGGCAGGCCGCGGATCGAGGAGGCGACCGAGGCCATGTTGATGATCGAGCCGCGACCCTTCTTCAGCATTCCAGGCAGGAAGGCGCGCGTCACCAGGTACATGGACTTCACGTTGACGTCGAAGGCGCTGGCCCAGTCCTTCGGCGTGCAATCGAGGATGGTGCCGTGGTGGACGATGCCGGCGCAGTTGAACAGCACGTCGATGTCGCCGACCGTTTTGCTTGTTTCCTGAATGGCTTGTTCATTCGTGGCATCCAGCACGCGCGTCCGGATGCCGTCCTTGCCCTCGAGCTCGGCGACCTTGGCGTTGATGTCGGTCGCCCAGACGCGCGCGCCCTCGCGCGCGAAGGCGAGCGCCGCGCCGCGTCCCATGCCTTGCGCTGCAGCGGTGATGAACGCGGTCTTGCCGGCGAGGCGGCCTGCCATGAGGGCAGCGATTATACTTCGCGTGCTCATGAGCGAATCGGTTTTTGCGGGCCGGCACGCGATCGTCACCGGCGGCGCGCAGGGCATCGGCGCCGCGATCGCGAAGCGCCTGCGGGCCGGCGGCGCGCGCGTGAGCGTCTGGGACCTCGACGGCTCGCCGAAAGTGGATGTGTCTGTTCCGGCTTCCATAGAAAAAGCTGTGGCCGGAATCGATCGGATCGATATTCTGGTCAACAACGCCGGCATCGCCGGCGTGAACAAGCCGACCGTCGATTATCCGGTCGAGGAATGGGAGCGCGTGCTGCGCGTCAACCTCACCAGCCAGTTCCTGTGCTGCCGGGCGGTCGCGCCACGCATGGTCGCCGCGGGCTACGGGCGCATCGTCAACATCGCCTCGATCGCCGGCAAGGAGGGCAACCCGAACGCGGTCGCCTATTCCGCGTCCAAGGCCGGCGTCATCGCCTTGACGAAATCCCTGGGCAAGGAGCTCGCGCAGACCGGCGTGCTCGTCAACTGCGTCACCCCGGCGGCGGCGAAGACCGCGATCTTCGAGCAGATGAGCGAGAGCCACATCGAGTACATGCGCTCGAAGATCCCGATGGGCCGCTTCGTCGAGGTCGACGAGATCGCCGCGCTCGTGTGCTGGCTGGCAAGCGGGGACTGCAGCTTCTCCACCGGCGGCGTGTTCGACATTTCGGGAGGTCGGGCAACCTACTAATGAAAAAACGCTCTGCACGGTGGTTCGCTCGGCAGGACATCTATGGGTTCATCTACCGCAGCTGGGTGAAGAACCGCGGCGTGCCGCACGACCAGTTCGACGGGCGGCCGGTGATCGGCATCTGCAACACCTGGTCGGAGCTCACGCCGTGCAACACGCATTTCCGCGTGCTGGCCGAGCATGTCCGCAACGGCGTGCTGGAAGCCGGCGGCTTCCCGCTCGAGTTCCCGGTCATGTCGCTCGGCGAGACGCTGCTGCGCCCGACGGCGATGCTCTACCGCAACCTCGCAGCCATGGACGTCGAGGAGTCGATCCGCGGCAACCCGCTGGATGGAGTCGTCTTGCTCGCAGGATGCGATAAGACGACTCCGGCAACCCTCATGGGCGCGGCGAGCGTCGACCTGCCGACGCTGCTCGTCTCGGGCGGGCCGATGCTCTCGGGCAAGTACCGCGGCACCGACATCGGCTCGGGCACCAATACCTGGTCGATGTCGGAGGACCTGCGCGCCGGCAGGATCCGGCTTGAAGAGTTCCACGAGGCGGAGTCCTGCATGCACCGCTCGCACGGCCATTGCATGACCATGGGCACCGCCTCCACCATGGCCTCGATGGTCGAGGCGCTCGGCGTGGGCATGCCGGGCAATGCGGCGATCCCGGCGGTGGATG
>Ga0156230_1113_pt1 | contig 12325 bp, 4 predicted proteins | sample RifCSPlowO2_12_FD_107877 | JGI IMG/M metagenome (GOLD analysis project Ga0156230, IMG submission 107877) | Betaproteobacteria bacterium RIFCSPLOWO2_12_FULL_68_19 | reverse complement strand
GAGAGCCGCTACTCGGCCTCCGGCAAGGTGAACGAGTTCAAGACCATGGTGAAAACGCTGCACTCGGCGGGCATCGAGGTGATCCTCGACGTGGTCTACAACCACACTGCCGAAGGCAACCATCTCGGTCCGACGCTGTGCTTTCGCGGCATCGACAACGCGTCCTACTACCGTCTGCAGCCCGACAACCCCAGGCTCTACGCGGACTACACCGGCTGCGGCAATACGCTCAACATGGTGCACCCGCGCGTGCTGCAGCTGATCATGGACAGCCTGCGCTACTGGGTGACCGACATGCACGTGGACGGATTCCGCTTCGATCTCGCCTCGGCGCTTGCGCGCGAGCTGCACGAGGTGGACCGGCTGGGAGCCTTCTTCGACATCATCCGGCAGGACCCGGTGCTGAACCGCGTCAAGCTGATCGCCGAGCCCTGGGATCTCGGCGAGGGCGGCTACCAGGTCGGCGGCTTTCCGGCGGGCTGGGCGGAGTGGAACGACAAGTACCGCGACACGATGCGCGCTTACTGGAAGGGCGACGGCGGCGTGATCGGCGAGTTCGCGATGCGGCTCACCGGCTCGAGCGACCTGTACAGCCGCTCCAGCAGGCGTCCCTATGCCAGCGTCAACATGGTCACCGCGCACGACGGCTTCACGCTGCACGACCTGGTGTCCTACAACGACAAGCACAACGAGGCCAACGGCGAAGACAGCCGCGACGGCCACAACCGCAACCTCGCCTGGAACTGCGGCGTCGAGGGACCGAGCGAAGACCCGGCAATCGGCGCGCTGCGCGAGCGCCAGAAGCGCAACTTCCTCGCCACGCTCCTGCTATCGCAGGGCGTGCCGATGCTGCTCGCCGGAGACGAGCTCGGGCGCACGCAGCGCGGCAACAACAACGCGTATTGCCAGGACAACGGGATTTCCTGGCTCGACTGGAACCTGGACGCCGGGCGCACCCGGCTGCTCGCGTTCACGCGCCGCCTGATCGCCCTGCGGCGCGCGCATTCCACGTTCCGGCGCCGCGATTTCTTCCAGGGGCGGCCGATCCACGGCGGCGGCGTCAAGGACATCGTCTGGTTCAAGCCCGACGGCACCGAAATGACCGAGCAGGAGTGGCGGCACGACTTCGCGCGCTGCCTCGGGGTCTATCTCTCGGGTGCGGGCCGCAGCGAGAGCGACGCGCGCGGGCAGCCCGTGCACGACGACGATTTCCTGCTGCTGTTCAACGCGCATCACGAGGCGGTCCCGTTCGCGGTACCGGCGCCGGGCGGCGAGACCCGCTGGCTGGCGATGCTCGATACCGCGCCCGAGGACGGCTTGCCCGCCCACGGCGTGTTCATGCCCGGCGAGACCTATCCGCTCGAAGGGCGCTCGCTCGCGCTGCTGCTGCACGCAGGCGACGCGCGCTGAGGCCGGCGGTCCCGTGAGGCGGCAGCATGCGATGCCGTTCGGCGCAGAGCTGCGACGAGACGGCGGCACGCGGTTCCGGCTCTGGGCGCCTGCGGCCGCGCGGGTCGAACTCGAGCTGCTCGGTCCCGCGGTCCGCGCGCTCGCGCCGATGCAGCCCGCCGCCGGCGGCTGGCACGAGGTGAGCGCGCGCGACGCCCCCGCCGGCACCCACTACCGGTTCGTGCTGGATTCCGGGCTGGCAGTGCCCGACCCCGCTTCGCGCCGCAACCCGCTGGACGTGCACGGCCCGAGCGAGGTGGTCGATCCCGGCGACTACGAATGGCAGGACGGCGCCTGGCGCGGCCGGCCCTGGGAAGACGCCGTGCTCTACGAGCTGCACGTCGGCGCCTTCACCGCGCAGGGCACATTTGCCGCGGCGCGCGAGCGCCTGCCCGAGCTTGCCGCGCTCGGCATCACCGCGATCGAGCTGATGCCGGTGGCGGAATTTCCGGGCACGCGCAACTGGGGCTACGACGGCGTCCTGCCGTTCGCGCCGGACGCCTCGTACGGCACGCCGCAGGACCTGAAGGCGCTCGTCGAGCGCGCACACGCGCTCGGCATGATGATGCTGCTCGACGTGGTCTACAACCACTTCGGCCCCGAAGGCAATTACCTGCATGCCTACTGCCCGCCGTTCTTCAACGCGCAGCACCCTACGCCGTGGGGGGCGGCCATCAATTTCGACGGCGAGGGCAACCGCACGGTACGCGATTTTTTCGTGCATAACGCCCTCTACTGGATCGAGGAGTTTCATTTCGACGGCTTGCGCCTGGATGCCGTCCATGCGATCCGCGATGCGTCGCCGCAGCACATCGTCTGCGAGATCGCCGGCAGGCTGCACGATGGCCCGGGGCGCGAACGGCACGTCCACCTGGTGCTCGAGAACGACGCCAACGAAGCGCACTATCTCGAGCGCGGCACGGCGCTGGCCCCGCTCTGCGCCACCGCGCAGTGGAACGACGACCTGCACCACGCGGCGCATGTGCTCGTTACCGGGGAACGCGACGGCTACTACGCCGACTACGCCGATGCGCCCCTGGCGCGGCTCGGACGCGCGCTCGCCGAAGGCTTCGTCTATCAGGGCGATCCCTCTGCGTTCCGCAACGGCGCGACGCGCGGCGAGCCAAGCGCGCAGCTGCCGCCGACGGCCTTTGTCTCGTTCCTGCAGACGCACGACCAGGTGGGCAATCGGGCGCTCGGTGAGCGGCTGCACGCCCTCGCCGGCGAGCGGCAGGAGCGTACCGCGCTCGCCTGCCTGCTGCTGTCGCCGCATATTCCGATGCTCTTCATGGGCGAGGAATTCGCCGCCTCGACGCCTTTCCTGTTTTTTTGCGATTTCGGGCCCGACCTGGCGCAGGCGGTGACCGAAGGCCGGCGCCGCGAGTTCGCGCGTTTCGCCGCATACGGCGACGAAGCCTCCCTCGCCCGGATCCCCGACCCGGGAAGCGCCGCCACCTTCACGGCGTCCAAGCTGCGCTGGGGCGAGCGCGAGCAGGGCGCGCACCGCGCGCGGCTCGCGCTGGTGCGCGAGTTGCTCGCGCTGCGGCATCGCCATCTCGTGCCGCGGCTCAAGGGCGCGCAGGGTGGCGGCCGGCTCGAGATCCTGAACGGTGCCCTGCGGGTCGAATGGGCCCTCGGCGACGGCTCGCGCCTGCGCCTGCTCGCCCACTTCGGCGCGGAGCCGGTGACGGTGCCGCCGCGCCTTGCGGGCGAGGTGATCTACTGCGACGGCGTGCGTCCCGCCGCCGGCGGAAACGTCCATCTCGAACCCGGCGCGGTGCGCGTGCTGCTGGCGTCCGCCGATGTCCGATAGCGGCCGGGAACGCGAGGTCCTCGAGCGCCTTTGCGCCGCCTGCGGAATCGCGCCCGCGTTCCACGACATCTGGGGAAGGCGCCACGAGGTGTCCGACCCGAACCTGCGCGCGCTGCTTGCCGAGTTCGAGGTGGACACGAGCACGCCGGCGGGGATTTCCGCCGCCGAACAGGATGCGCTCGCCGCCGCGTGGCGCTTGCCGCTGCCGTCGGTTGCGGCGATCGGCGCCGGCGCCGTGCAATGGGCGCTGCCGCTGCGCCTGCCGGAATCGGCGCGCCGCCTGCGCTGGACGATCGCCGAGGAAGGCGGCGCGCGCCACGAAGGCGAAGCCGATGCGTCGGTGCTCCCGGAGACCGGGCGCGCGCGACTCGAAGGGGCGGCCTATTGCGAGCGCCGCCTCGAGGTCTCGCTGGCGTTGCCCGCGGGCTACCACCGGCTGAGCATCGACGGCCTGCGGGGCGAGACGCTGATCGTATCGGCGCCGGCGCGCGCCTACCGGCCGCCCGCGCTCGCCGAAGGCGGCCGCATCTGGGGGCTGGCGGTGCAGCTCTACGCGTTGCGCTCGGAGCGCAACTGGGGCATGGGCGATTTCGCCGACCTCGCCAAGCTCGTGGAGCACGCCGCCGAGATCGGCGCGGGCATCGTCGGGCTCAATCCGCTGCACGCGCTGTTTGCGCACAACCCGGCGCATGCCAGCCCCTACAGCCCGTCGTCGCGCCTGCAGCTGAACGTGCTTTACCTCGACGTCGAGGCGATCGAGGAGTTCCGCGAATGCGAGGCGGCGCAGCGTCGCGTGCGCTCGGCCGCGTTCCAGGCGCAGCTCGCGCGGCTGCGCGAGCTGCCGCTGGTCGATTATGCCGGCGTTGCCGCCGCAAAGTTCGAGATCCTCGAGCTGCTCTACGCGCACTTCCGCGAGCGCCACCTCGGCACGGGAAGCCCGCGCGGCGCCGCCTTCCGCGAATTCCGCGAGACCGGCCGCCGGGCGCTGCGCCTCTATGCAACCTACGAAGCGCTGCAGGCGCACTTCCACGGCGCCGACGCGGCGATCTGGGGCTGGCCGGCGTGGCCCGGCCCGTACCGGGACCACGAGTCGCAGGCCGTGGCGCGCTTTGCCGAGGAGCACCTCGAACGCATCGAGTTCTACGAGTACCTGCAATGGCAGGCCGAGCACCAGCTCGCGCAGCTCGGCGAGCGCTGCCGCGCGCGCGGGCTCGCGGTGGGGCTGTATCTGGACCTCGCCGTGTCGGTCGACCGTGCCGGCGCGGACACGTGGGCCCAGCAGGAGTGCCATGCGCCGGGCGCGAGCATCGGCGCGCCGCCCGATGAGTTCAATCCGAACGGCCAGGACTGGGGGCTGCCGCCGCTGCGGCCCGACCGGCTGCGGGCGGCGGGCTACCGCCCGTTCATTGAAACGCTGCGCAAGAACATGCGGCACGCGGGCGCGCTGCGCATCGATCACGTGATGGGCCTGATGCGCCTGTTCTGGATCCCGCCGGGCAAGACCGCCGGCGACGGCGGTTACGTGCATTACGCTCTCGAGGAAATGCTGGCGATCGTCGCGCTCGAGAGCGAGCGCGGCCGCTGCATGGTGATCGGCGAGGACCTCGGCACGGTGGCCGATGAAATGCGCGCGGCGCTCGCGCGCTGCGGGGTGCTGTCGTACCGGCTGCTGTACTTCGAGCGCGGCGAGGGCGGCGCATTCAAGCCGAGCGCCGAGTATCCGCGCGACGCGCTGGTGGCGGTGAGCACCCACGATCTCGCGACGCTCGCCGGCTGGTGGACGGGGCGCGATTTCCAGATGCGCCGCGAGCTGGGGCTGTTCCCCAGCGAGAGCCTCTACGAGAAGCAGCTCGTCGACCGGGCACAGGAGCGCGTACGCCTGTTGCTGGCGCTGCAGCACGCCGGCCTGCTGCCGCCGGGCGCCGTGGTCGAGCCCGCCGGCTCGCAGGCGCTCACCCCGGGGCTGGTCGAGGCGATTCACGCTTTCGTCGCCGCGACGCCTTCGTGCGTGATGATGGCGCAGATCGAGGACGCGATCGGCGTCAGCGAACAGGCCAACATGCCCGGCACCACCGGGGAGCACCCGAACTGGAAGCGCAAACTCCCCGAGACGCTCGAGGCGCTTGCCACGAGCGAGCGCGTGCGCGATCTCGCCGCCGTGCTCGCGAAGATCCGCCCGCACCCGAAGCCGCGCGAGGCAGCGTCGCCCGCCGCTGCGCCGCTCGCGCCGCCTTCCGTCGAGGCGCGCGTGCCGCGCGCCACCTACCGGCTGCAGTTCAACAGGGACTTCACATTCGACGATGCAGCGAAGATCGTCCCCTACCTCGCGCGCCTCGGGGTGAGCCACGTGTACTGCTCGCCGATTCTGCGCGCGCGCCCGGGCAGCATGCACGGCTACGACATCGTCGCGCACGACCAGATCAATCCCGAGCTCGGCGGCGCCGAGGGCTTCGAGCGCTTCGGCGCCGCGCTGCGCAGGCACGGCATGGGGCAATTGCTCGACATGGTGCCCAATCACATGGGCGTGCTCGGCGCCGACAATGCCTGGTGGATGGACGTACTGGAGAACGGCCCCGCCTCGGCCTACGCGCAGTATTTCGACATCGACTGGCACCCCGTCAACGCCGAGCTCGAGGGCAAGGTGCTGGTGCCGGCGCTCGGCGAACACTACGGCAACGTGCTCGCGGGCGGCGAGCTTGTGCTCGTCTTCGAGCGCGAGGCGGGCAGCCTTGCGCTGCGCTACCGCGAGCATCGCTTCCCGCTCGACCCGCGCAGCTACCCCGCCGTGCTCGGGCGCGCCGAGGCGCTGCTGCCCGAAGGCGAGGCGCGCGCCGCGTTCTCCAGCCTTGCCGCCGCGTTTGGTCACCTTCCCGCGCGCGAGGCGTCCGATGCCGGAGCAATCACCGAGCGCGCGCGCGACAGGGAAATCCACAAGGGGCGGCTCGCGCGCCTCGCGGGCAGGCAGCCCGAGGTGGCGCGCGCGATCGAGGCCGCCGTCGCGGAGCTGAACGCCCCCGGCCCGCGCGATGCGCTGCACGCGCTGATCGAGGCACAGGCCTACCGCCTCGCCTACTGGCGCGTGGCCACGGACGAGATCAACTACCGGCGCTTCTTCGACATCAACGACCTCGCGGCGCTGCGCATGGAGAGCGAGCAGGTGTTCGAGGCGACGCACGCGTTCGTGCTCGAGCTCGCCGCCTCGGGCACGGTGGACGGGCTGCGGATCGACCATCCCGACGGGCTGTACGACCCGGCGCAGTACTTTCGCCGCCTGCAGGAGGGGTACGCGCGCCGCGCCGGCATCCCTCTTGCGGAGCGCGACGCCAAGGGCCGGCCCGGCCGCCCGCTCTACGTGGTCGCCGAGAAAATCGTCGCGCCGCACGAGGACGTGCCGGAGAGCTGGCACGTGCACGGCACCACGGGCTACCGCTTCGCCATGGTGGTCAACGGCGTGCTGGTGGACACCACGACGCAGGCCAGGCTCGACCGCGTCTGGCGTGCCTTCACGCGCCAGGACGAGCCCTTCGAGGAGCTCGCGTACCGCGGCAAGCGCGCGATCATGCGCAGCGCGCTCGCCTCCGAGCTCACGGTGCTCTCGACGGAGCTCTTGCGGATCGCCCGCTCCGACCGGCGCACGCGCGACTACACCTTCAACACCCTGCGCCAGGCGCTCGCCGAGGTCGCCGCCTGCATGCCGGTGTACCGGACCTATATCATCGAATCGCCATCGGCGCAGGACCTGCGCTACGTCAACTGGGGGGTGGCGCACGCCAGGCGCCGCAGCCGGGCTGCCGACGTCTCGATCTTCGACTTCGTGCGCCAGTCGCTCCTCGGCCAGGCGCTCGAGGGGGCGGACGAGGGACTGCGCTCGCGCGTCAGGGGATTCGCGATTCACTTCCAGCAGTTCACTTCGCCGGTCGCGGCGAAGGGCGTGGAGGACACCGCGTTCTACCGCTACAGCCGCCTCGCTTCGCTCACCGAGGTCGGCGGCGATCCGTCCCAGTTCGGCCTGACCGTGCGCGCCTTTCACGGCGCGAGCGCGGACCGCGCGGCGCGCTGGCCGCACACCATGCTCGCAACTTCCACGCACGACACCAAGCGCTCGGAGGACGTGCGCAACCGCATCAACGTTCTGTCGGAAATTCCGGCCGGCTGGCGGCTCGCGCTGCGCCGCTGGAGCAGGCTCAACCGCGCCCACCGGAGCGATCTCGAGTCCGGCGCTGCACCCTCGCCGGCCGACGAATACCTGCTCTACCAGACCCTGCTGGGCACGCTGCCGGCGCAGGGTCTGGACGACGCCACGCTCGGTCGCTACCGCGAGCGCATCGAGCGCTACGCGCTGAAAGCCGCGCGCGAGGCGAAAGCGCACACCAGCTGGATCAGCCCGAACGAGGAATACGAGCGCGCGCTCGGCGCGTTCGTGCGTGCCCTGCTGGCGCGCGTGCAGCCCAACCCGTTCCTCGACGACCTGCGCGCCCAGGCCGGCCTGCTCGCCTGGTTCGGCGCGCTCAACAGCCTGTCCCTGGCGCTCGTCAAATTCTCCTCACCGGGCGTTCCCGACCTGTACCAGGGCAGCGAACTGATCGATCTCAGCCTCGTCGATCCGGACAACCGGCGGCCGGTGGATTTCGCGCTGCGCGCGCGCATTCTCGAGGAGATCCTCGCGCCCGGCGCGGATCGCGCCGCCGCGGCCCGCGGCCTCGCGCAGGCGCCGCAGGACGGCCGCGCGAAGCTGCTTGTCACCGCGCGCCTGCTTGCGCTGCGGCGCGATCTGCCGGAACTGTTCCGCCTGGGAAGCTACTTCCCGCTCGAGAGCCGCGGCGCGCAGGCGGCGCACGTGATCGCCTACGCGCGCCGGCACGAGGGGCGCACGCTGGTGGTAATCGCCGGCCGGCTGTTCGCCAAGCTGCTCGGCGAACCGGGCCGCCTGCCCTTGGGCCGGGAGACCTGGGGCGATACCGCCGTCGCCGCCGGCGAGCTCGGCGACGGGGCACGCCTGGTCAACGTGCTCACCGGCGAGGCGCTTACGGTGAGCGACGGCGCGATCGCGCTGGCGCAGTCCTTTGCGAACTTCCCCGGCGCGGCGCTGCTCTTCGAGGCCCCGACCCGCGCAGCGGCGTGACCTGCACGGCATGCCAGGCGATGAGGAACGCCGCCGCGTTCCATGACTGGCCGCGCATGCCGCGCGCGGCGCAGCTCCTGCCATGCAGCCACTCGTTGAACGCCCAGCCTCCGAGCGCGTTGGCACGCGCAAGCTTGACGAGCTCCTGCCGCGCCAAGGCGCTTTCTCCGGCCTGCGCGAGCGCCGCCACCCAGAAGCCGCCGACGAACGGCCAGATGCCGCCATTGTGGTACTGCCAGGCGAAGTTCTGCCGGTGGCGCGACATGTAAGGCCGCCACAGGCGGCTGCCCGAGGGGATCGGATCACAGACGACGCGCACCGGATACGGCCGGTGCACGCCGGCGCGCTTGAGCGCGCGCAGGACGCGCGCCGCCTGCGCTCCGTCGGCCAGGCCGCCCAGTATCGCGAGCAGGTTGCCGAACACGTCGCCTTCGTCGCCGTAGGAGTACAAATTGACGAACGACAGGTACAAGCCCCGGTTCTTCGCATTGCGGGTCGCGTAGTCGGCGAGCAGGCGCGCGCGCCGGTACTCGGCGATGCGGCCGTCGAACGGATGGAACAGCAGGTTGGCGTTCTCGCGCGTCGCCTCGCGATTCGGCAGCCGGTATAGGCGCTTCGCCAGGTACCACAAGGCATTGCTGTACAGTACGAAGCCCGAGCGCGGCATGATGTCGGCCCAGTCGCTCGCCTCGTTCTGCTGCAGCAGGTGGAAGCGCTGATGCTCCTGTGCGCCGAGCCACGCCAGCGCCCGGCGCACCCGTCCCGCGAAGCGCCGCCGCAGGCGCGGCTTGCCCGCGAGCCGGTCGAGCAGCGCGAGGGCAATCAGCCACCACAGCGTCGCATCGATGCAGCCGAGATACCAGAAATCGGCCTCGGGACCCTTCGGATCGACGAATTTCGGGATCTGCCCGTTCGGCGCCTGATGTGCGGCGGCCGTGGCGAGGCCGGCCGCGGCGCCGCGCACCAGCGCGGCGTCGCCCGACAGCACCATGCCGATGGCGCACACCGCGGCGTCGCGACTGAACACCGCGCGGTAGCCGCGCGCCACGGCACGGCCGCTGTGCCCTGCGGCGAGAATTCCCTGCGGCGCGAGGTTGGCGTGCAGCAGCCGGATCGAGCGCAGCCGGCACTCCTCGACAAGCCGGGCCTGCGCGTGCGTCAGCTGTCGGGTCCCGGCCATGATGGATGATAAGATACCGCCTCCTCGCCGATGCACGGAACAATCTACCGCCTCGACGTGCGGCCGAAATTGCCGCAGCGGCTCGAGCGCCTCGCCGAGTTCGCGGGCAATCTCTGGTACAGCTGGCACCGCCCCACGCGCTCGCTGTTCGCGCGCCTGAACCCGACCCTGTGGCAGGACATCGGGCACAGCCCGAAGGCATTTCTGCGCAACATCGACCAGAGCCTCCTCGACGAGGCGGCGCGCGATTCCGCCTTCGCCGATGCGTACGACCTCGTAATCGCCGCCTATGACGCCTACCATGCGCCCGCGGCCCCGGGGTCCGCGCCGGCGCTTCCCGAGGGCGATCGCGTGGCGTACTTCTGCGCCGAGTTCGGCATGCACGAGAGCCTGCCGATCTACTCGGGCGGGCTCGGCATCCTCGCGGGCGATCACTGCAAGACCGCGAGCGACATGCGCCTGCCGTTCGTCGGCGTCGGCCTGCTTTACCGCCAGGGCTATTTCCAGCAGACGATCGACGCCGACGGGCGCCAGCACGCGCACTACGCCGACACCGACTTCGACCTGGTACCGATCGAGCCGGTGCACGGCGCCGATGGCCGCGAGTTGCGCGTGTCCGTGGCGTTTCCGGGCCGGACGGTGCTGTGCAAGGTCTGGCGGGCGCGCGTCGGACATGTGGCGCTTTACCTGCTCGACACCGACATCGAAGGCAACAGGGCTGCCGATCGGAATATCACCCACCAGCTCTATATCGGCAGCATCGCCACGCGGCTCGAGCAGGAGATCGTGCTCGGCGTCGGCGGCGTACGCGCGCTCGCCGCGCTCGGCATCGAACCGAGTTGCTGGCACGTGAACGAGGGGCATCCGGCGTTTCTCACGCTGGAGCGCATCTGCCGGCTGGTGGCGCGCGGCGTGGCGTTCGATGCCGCGCTCGAGGCGGTGGCGGCCAGCACGGTGTTCACCACCCACACCCCGGTGGCGGCGGGGCACGACCATTTCTCCGAGGATACGGTGCGGACCTATCTCGAGAGCGTGTTCCCGGAACTGCGGCCGCACGTCGAGGCTGCGCTCGCGCTGGGCCGCTTGCCGGGCGCGCTCGATTTCAACCTGACGGCGCTCGCGGTGCGCGCCTCGCGCGCGCAGAATGGGGTATCGCGCATCCACGGCGGCGTTGCGGCAAGCAGTTGCGCCCCGCTCTGGGCCCAGATCGACCCCGAGGACAATCCGCTCGGCTACATCACCAACGGCGTGCACGTGCCGACGTTCCTTTCCGACCGGTGGCACGAGGAACTGGAGCGCTGCATCGGGCAGGACTGGACTGAGCGGCTCTCGGACGCGCGCTGCTGGGAGGCGGTGCGCGCGATTCCGGATGCGAAGTTCTGGGCGGTCCACCAGGCGCTCAAGGCGCAGATGCTGCATCTGGTGCGCTTCCGCGTCAGGCGGCAGCAATTGCGCGCCGACGGCTCCGAGGCGCACCTGGACCGGCTGCTCAAGCTCGCCGACCCCGAGAAGCCGGACGTTCTCACGGTCGGCTTCGGCCGCCGCTTCGCAACCTACAAGCGGGCGACGCTGCTGTTCGAGCGCCTGGACTGGCTGAGGGAGATCGTGTCCGACCCGAAGCGCCCGGTGCTGTTCCTGTACACCGGCAAGGCCCATCCCGCCGACCAGCCGGGACAGGACCTGATCCGCCGTGTCGCCGAGGTGGCGCGCATGCCGGAATTCGAATCGAAGATCCTGTTTATCGAGAATTACGATCTGCGCGTCGGGCGGCGGCTCGTTTCCGGAGTCGACGTGTGGCTCAACAATCCCGTCTACCCCATGGAAGCCTGCGGCACCTCCGGCATGAAGGCCGCGATCAACGGCGTGCTCAATCTTTCGGTGCTCGACGGCTGGTGGGGCGAGGGCTACGGCGGCGGCATCGGCTGGGCCATCAAGCCCGCGTCGCAGGCGCTCGACGCGCAGCGCCGCGATGCCGATGAGGCGCGCACGCTCTACGAGCTGCTCCAGGATCAGGTCGTGCCCCTGTACTACGCCCGCAATGCCGAAGGATTTTCGCCGGGCTGGGTGGCAATGGCGAAGGAGTCGATGGCGTCGGTCGCGCCGCGTTTTTCCTCGCTGCGCATGCTGCGCGAGTATGTCGAGCGGTTCTACGGGCCCGCGTCGAACCGCGGGCGGCGCCTCGCAGCGCAGGACCTGCGCGAGGGACGCGCGCTCGCCGACTGGAAAGCGCGGGTGCGCGCCGCGTGGAAGGACGTGCGCCTGCAGAGCGTCGACCAGGCCGTGGCGTCGATCGAGCACGGCGGCAGCGTTCGCGTCGCGATCGCGGCGGCGCTGAACGGACTTGCGCCGACTGACGTGGTCGTCGAGATCGTGCTCGCGCGCCCGGGGGCCAGCCACGCAAGCGAGAGCCTGGAGCGCTGGCGCCTGCTGCCGTCACCGCAGCGCTCCGATTCCGGCGACTGCGTGTATGCGCTCGAGTTTTCGCCGCAGTCCTGCGGCCGGATCGATTACCGCGTACGCGCCTATCCGTCTCATGAGTTGCTCGCGCATCCCTTCGAGATGGGATTGATGCTGTGGCTGTAGCTGGAGGCGTCGCCGCGACCGACCGCCGATGAGCGGTGCGCCGCGCGTGCTGTTCGTCACGCCCGAGCTCGCACCCTGGGCCAAGGCGGGCGGCCTGGGCGAGGTGTCCCGCGACCTGCCGCGCGCGCTTGCCGATGCCGGGGCCGATGTGCGTGTGCTGGTCCCTGCGTACCCGGCG
>Ga0156230_1051_pt1 | contig 12795 bp, 11 predicted proteins | sample RifCSPlowO2_12_FD_107877 | JGI IMG/M metagenome (GOLD analysis project Ga0156230, IMG submission 107877) | Betaproteobacteria bacterium RIFCSPLOWO2_12_FULL_68_19 | reverse complement strand
GTTCGCCAGGAGCATGGGCTACTCCGGCGAGATGCTCTCGCGCCCGGTGGTCGGCGTCGCCGGCTCGGGCAGCGGCTTCAACAACTGCCACCGCCATTTCCCGGAGCTGGTCGAGGCGGTCAAGCGCGGCGTGCTCGCCGCGGGCGGGCTGCCGCTCGAGTTTCCGACCGTGTCGCTCGGCGAGGTGTTCCTCAGCCCGACCTCGATGATGTTCCGCAACCTGATGTCGATGGACGTCGAGGAGATGATCCGCGCGCAGCCGATGGACGCGGCGGTGCTGATCGGCGGCTGCGACAAGACGGTGCCGGCGCAGCTTATGGGCGCCCTCTCCGCCGACCGGCCGGCGGTGCAGCTGCTCGCCGGGCCGATGATGCCGACCTCCTTCCGCGGCGAGCGCCTCGGCGCCTGCACCGACTGCCGCCGCTTCTGGGCGCTGCACCGTGCAGGGAAGGTCGATGAGCAGGAAATCGCGGAGGTGGAGGGCAATCTTGCAACGACCGCGGGCACCTGCGCGGTGATGGGAACCGCCTCGACCATGGCGGCGGTCGCCGAGGCGCTCGGCATGGCGCTGCCCGGCAGCGCGGCGATCCCGGCGGTGCACGCCGACCGCCTGCGCGCTGCGGAAGAGAGCGGCAGGCGCGCGGTGGAGCTGACGCGCTCGCCGCTGCGCCCGAGCGAGATCATCACGGAGAAATCGGTCGAGAACGCGCTGCGCGTGCTGCTCGCCATCGGCGGCTCGAGCAACGCCATCGTGCATCTGACGGCAATAGCCGGTCGTGCCGGCATCGAAGTCGACTTGAAGAAGCTCAATGCGCTGTCGGATTCGACTCCCGTGCTGGTGGACCTCAAGCCCACCGGGCAGCACTACATGTCCGACCTCTACGCCGCGGGCGGCGTGGGCGCGCTGATGCGCGAGCTGAAGCCGCTGTTGCACCTCGAGTGCATGACCGTCGCGGGCATCACGCTGAAGGAAGCGCTTGAACGGCAGTCGCCATGGGTCGATCGCGCCGTCGTCAGGACCGCAGACAATCCTGTTTATAAGGAAGGCGGGCTGGTCGCGCTGTTCGGCTCGCTCGCGCCGAACGGCGCGATCCTCAAGCGCTCGGCCGCCGACCCGAAGCTCTTCGAGCGCGAGGGCCGCGCGGTGGTGTTCAGCTCGCTCGAGGACCTCGCCGCCCGGATCGACGATGCGGCGCTCGAGGTCGCCGCCGAGGACTTCCTGGTGCTGCAGAACGCCGGGCCCAGGTCGGGCTACGCCATGCCGGAGGCGGGCTACCTGCCGATTCCCGCCAAGCTCGCGCGCGCCGGGGTGAAGGACATGGTGCGCATCTCGGATGCGCGCATGAGCGGCACCGCGTACGGCACCATCGTGCTGCACGTCTCGCCCGAGGCGGCGGTCGGCGGCCCGCTCGCGCTCGTGCGCAACGGCGACCGCATCCGGCTCTCGGTGCGGGAACGCAAGATCGACCTGCTGGTTTCCAAGGAGGAACTGGATAGAAGAAGAAATTCCTGGAAACCCCCGGTGGCGCCTGCGGCGCGGGGCTACGCCAGGCTCTACATGGACCACGTGATGCAGGCGGAGCAGGGCTGCGACTTCGATTTCCTGCGAAAGGCGTGAGGCTCGACTACTCGCACGAGGTGCGGCATCACGAATCGCGCCTCGTCCGGGGCCTGTATCTCGGCGCCGGATTCGCATTCGTCGGCATCGGCGTGCTCGGCATCTTCCTGCCCGTGCTTCCGGCCACGCCCTTCCTGCTGCTCGCGGCGGCCTGCTTTGCTCGCGGTTCGGCGCGCTTCTACAACTGGCTGCTCAACAACCGCAGCTTCGGCCCGACCATCCTCGAGTGGCGGCGGCACCGCAGCATTCCCTGGCGCACCAAGATGATCGCCATCGTGCTGATGTCGGGCACGCTCGCCGTCTCGATCGTGTTCTACGTCGAGGAGGTCTACCTGCAGTGGGCGCTGGGCGCGCTCGGGCTGCTGCTCGCGGCCTGGCTGTACAGCGTTCCCTCGCGCGACCGGCCGCGCCGGGCGCGCGGTTGACAAGCCGCCCCGAGATGCTTCAAGCTTGATCTATTCAGGCTTGGAGCATTTAGCCCTGACCGGACCCGCCTTGCAGGACCGAGAAACCATCGCCCGCGCGGGCGACCACCGCGCGCTCAGGATCTGGCTGCGCCTGCTCACCTGCACGCAGCTCATCGAGCGGCAGGTGCGCTCGCGGCTGCGCGGCCAGTTCGACACCACGCTGCCGCGCTTCGACCTGATGGCGCAGCTCGAGCGCCACCGCGAGGGCCTGAAGATGAACGAGCTCTCGCGCCTGCTGATGGTCACCGGCGGCAACGTCACCGCGATCGTCGACCAGCTCGAGAAGGAGGGGCTGGTCGAGCGCCTCGACGAGCCCGACGACCGGCGCGCCTTCCGCATCCGCCTCACCAGGAGCGGCGAGAGGGGCTTCGCCGACATGGCGCGCGCCCACGAGGAATGGGTGGTCGAGCTGCTCGCCGGCCTCTCGCGCCGCGACCAGGAGGAGCTGCTGCGGCTGCTCGCCAGGGTGAAGGAGAACGCGGTGGAGGCCAGCTCATGACCCGGCCCGGGCTCTTCGAGGGGAGCTAGGGAGCGCGGATGGACCGTTTCCAGCATTACCAGTGGCCGTTCTTCGAGCCGCGCCATGCCGAGCTCGCGCGCAAGGCCGAAGCGTTCGCCCGGGAAAGCCTCGGCTACACGCACGGCGAGGACGCGGACGCGATCTGCCGGCGCCTGGTCGCGGACCTGGGATGCGCGGGATTCCTCGGCCATTGCGTCGGCACGCAGGTCGAAGTCCGCTCGGTGGCGGTGCTGCGCGAGGTGCTCGCCTACCATTCCGGCCTCGCCGACTTCTCGTTCGCCATGCAGGGCCTGGGCAGCGGCCCGATCGCGCTGGCCGGCACGGAGGAGCAGAAAGGCAAGTACCTGCCGAGAACCGCGAGCGGCGAAGCGATCGCCGCGTTCGCGCTGTCGGAGCCCGACGCCGGCTCCGACGTCAAGGCGCTGACCACGAGCGCGAGAAAAAGCGGCGGCGACTGGGTGCTCGACGGCACCAAGACCTGGATCTCGAACGGCGGCATCGCCGACTACTACGTGGTGTTCGCGCGCGCCGAGGGGGGCATCAGCGCCTTCGTGGTCGACGCCGCCGAGGTCGACGCCACGCGGCGCATCGACATCATCGCGCCGCACCCGATGGCGAGCGTGAAGCTCGAGGGCTCGCGCGGCGCGCTGCTCGGCGAGGCGGGGCAGGGCTTCAAGCTCGCGATGCGCAACCTCGACATCTTCCGCACCACCGTGGCGGCCGCGGCGCTGGGCTTTGCCAGGCGCGCGCTCGACGAGTCGCTCGCGAGAACGAAGAGCCGCAGGATGTTCGGCCAGGCCCTCGCGGAGTTCCAGATGACGCAGGCCAAGCTCGCCGACATGGCGACCTCGATCGATGCCGGGGCGCTGCTCGCCTACCGGGGAGCATGGGTAAAAGACGTGAAGAAGCAGCGCGTGACGCGCGAGGCGGCGATGGCGAAGATGTTCGCCACCGAGTCGGCGCAGCAGGTGATCGACGCCGCGGTGCAGCTCTGCGGCGGCCTGGGCGTGACGCGCGGCCACCCGGTGGAGCGCCTCTACCGCGAGGTGCGCTCGCTGCGCATCTACGAGGGCGCGACCGAGGTCCAGAAACTCATCATCGCGAAGGACCTGTTGAAGCCATGAGCTATACCGCGCACCTCGACAGCTTCGCGCGCGACAACCTGCCGCCGCGCAGCCTCTGGCCGGAGCTCGCCTTCGAGCTGCCCGAGCTGCAGTACCCCGCGCGCATGAACTGCGCGACCGAGCTGCTCGACAAGCCGGTGACGCGCGGCCACGGCCACCGCGTGGCGCTGCGCTCGCCCGACGGGGAGTGCACCTACACCCAGCTCTTCACCCAGTCCAACCGGCTCGCCAACGTGCTGGTGCGCGAGATGGACCTGAAGCCGGGCAACCGCGTGCTGCTGCGCGGGCCGAACAACCCGATGATGGCCGCGTGCTGGTTCGCGGTGATGAAGGCGGGCGGGGTCTGCGTCGCGACCATGCCGCTGCTGCGCGCGAAAGAGCTCACAGAGATCATCACCAAGGCCGAGATCAGCCACGCCCTGTGCGACAAGCGGCTCGAGAGCGAACTGAAGGCCGCGCAGGAAAAATGCGGCATGTTGAAAAGCGTGAAGTACTGGTACGACGACTCGGCCGACTCGCTCGACACGCTCTCGCTCAGGCAGCCGCTCACTTTCGCCAACGTCGCGACCGCCGCCGAGGACGTGGCGCTGATCGCCTTCACCTCGGGCACCACCGGCAAGCCCAAGGGCACGATGCACTTCCACCGCGACGTGATCGCGATGTGCGACTGCTTCCCGCGCTCCTGCCTCAAGGCGGGCAAGGACGACGTGTTCTGCGGCACGCCGCCCATCGCCTTCACTTTCGGCCTGGGCGGGATGCTGTGCTTCCCGATGCGCTTCGGCGCCTCCACGGTGCTGATGGAGAAGCTCGGGCCCGACACGCTGCTCGAGACCATCCAGCGCTTCAAGGCGACGGTGTGCTTCACCTCGCCGATCATGTACCGCGGCATGGCGGCGATCGCCCGGGATTACGACTTGAGCTCGCTGAAAAAATGCGTCTCGGCCGGCGAAGCCCTGCCCGATCCGACCCGCCAGCTCTTCAAGCAGGCGAGCGGCATCGAGATCATCGACGGCATCGGCTCGACCGAGATGATCCACATCTTCATCTCGCACACGCCCGAGCGCGTGCGCCGCGGCGCCACCGGCTACGCGATTCCCGGCTACCACGCCACGGTGCTCGACGCGGACGGGCGAGCGTGCCCGCCCGGCAAGATCGGCCGCCTGGCGGTGAAGGGGCCCACCGGCTGCCGCTACCTCGCGGACGAGCGGCAGAAGGACTACGTGCAGCAGGGCTGGAACCTCACCGGGGACGCCTACCTGAGGGACGAGGACGGCTACTTCTTCTACCAGGCGCGCACCGACGACATGATCATCTCGGCCGGCTACAACATCGCCGGGCCGGAGGTCGAAGGCGCGCTGCTCTTGCACGCGGCGGTGGCCGAGTGCGGCGTGGTGGGGGCGCCGGACGCGGAACGCGGCACCATCGTCAAGGCCTTCGTGGTGCTGAAATCCGGACATCTGCCGAGCGCGGAAACGGCAAAGGCGCTGCAGGATCACGTCAAGAGCGCGATCGCGCCGTACAAGTACCCGCGCGCAGTGGAGTTCGTCGAGTCTCTGCCTCGCACCGAGACCGGCAAGCTGCAGCGCTTCAAGCTGAGGACCCTCTAGATGCAAGTCCTGCAACCTCCCGGCTGGGCACGCCCGAAGGGCTTCTCCAACGGCATCGCTGCGCAGGGAAAGCTGGTGTTCATCGCCGGCCAGGTCGGCTGGGACGCGCAGCAGCAATGGCGGCAGCGCGGCTTCGCGGGCCAGTTCCGCCAGGCGCTCGAAAACGTGATCTCGGTCCTGAAGGAAGCGAACGGCGGGCCCGAGCACCTGGTGCGCCTGACGTGGTACGTGATCGACAGGGACGAATACCTGTCTTCGGTGCAGGAGGTCGGCGCGGCATACCGCGAGCTGATGGGCAGGCACTACCCGGCCATGGCGGTGGTGCAGGTGGCGGGTCTGGTCGAGGCCGAGGCGCGGCTGGAAATAGAGGCAACCGCAGTCATCCCGGAGAAAAGACCATGAAAGTCAGCGTCATCGGCGGCGGCGCGGGCGGGCTGTACTTCGCGCTGCTCGCGAAGAAGGCCTGGCCGCGCTGGGACATCACGGTCTACGAGCGCAACCGGCCCGACGACACCTTCGGCTTCGGGGTGGTGTTCTCCGACCAGACGCTCGACACCTTCAAGGCCTACGACCCGGTCACCTACGAGCGCATCCGCCGGCGCTTCGCCTACTGGGGCGACGTCGACGTGGTCTACAAGGGGCAGGTGATGCGCTCCGGCGGCAACGGCTTCTGCGGCTGCTCGCGCGTCGCGCTGCTCAACATCCTGCAGGACCGCTCGCGCGAGCTCGGCGTGCAGCTGAAGTTCCAGCGCGAGGTGGAGAGCCTCGATGAGTTCGCCGACTCGGACCTGGTCGTCGTGGCCGACGGGATCAACTCAAGAATAAGGAATCTTTATTCAAGCCATTTTCAGCCGAGCATCGATCTGCGCCCGAACAAGTTCACCTGGCTCGGCTCGACCAAGCCGCTCGACGCCTTCAAGTACTTCTTCCGCGAGACCCCCGAAGGCATCATCCTCGCGCACTGCTACCAGTACGAGGCCGACCGCTCGACCTGGGTGATCGAGACCGACGAGGCGACCTGGCGCAACTTCGGCTTCGACCGGATGGGCGAGCAAGAAATGATCTTGACTTTGGAAAAGGTCTTCTCGGAGGAGCTCGACGGGCACCCGCTCGTCGCCAACCGCTCGATCTGGCGCAACTTCCCCAACATCACCAACCGCACCTGGGTGAAGGACAACGCCGTGCTGGTGGGCGACGCCAAGGCGACCGCGCATTTCTCGATCGGCTCCGGCACCAAGCTCGCGATGGAAGACGCCATCGCGCTTTATGAATGCCTGAAAAAGGAATCGGAAGTCAAAAAGGCATTGCGGCTGTACGACACGGCACGCCGCGAGGAAGTGGAGAAGACCCAGCACGCGGCCAACGTCTCGCTCGCCTGGTTCGAGCACATGCAGCGCTACTGGGGCATGGAGCCGGAGCAGTTCGCCTTCGGCGTGATGTCGCGCTCCAAGCAGATCACCTGGGAGAACCTGGAGCTGCGCGACGCCGCGTTCGTGCGCAGCGTGCATCGCTGGTTCGCCGCAAAAGTGAAGCAGCAGGGCTTCGACATCGACCTCGAGAACCCGCCGGTGCCGATGTTCACGCCTTTGCGGCTGCGCGACCTGGTGCTCGAGAACCGCGTGGTGGTCTCGCCGATGGACCAGTACTCGGCGCTCGAGGGCGTGCCCGGCGACTGGCACTTCGTGCACCTCGCGAGCCGCGCCATCGGCGGCGCGGGCCTGGTGTACGTCGAGATGACCTGTCCTTCCCCCGAGGCGCGCATCTCGCCGGGAGACACGGGCCTGTGGAACGAGGCGCAACGCGACGCCTTCAAGCGCATCGTCGATTTCTGCCACGCCAGCTCGAAGGCGAAGCTCGCCATGCAGCTCGGGCACTCCGGGCGCAAGGGCTCGACGCAGCTCGGCTGGGAGCGCATGGATCATCCGCTCGAGAGCGGCAACTGGCCGGTGGTGTCGGCCTCGCCGATTCCCTACTACGAGGGCATCTCGCAGGTGCCGCGCGAGATGACCCGGGCGGACATGGAGAAAGTCATCGCGGACTTCCGAAAGGCGACGCTTTTCTCGGAACAGGCCGGCTTCGACATGCTGGAAATCCACATGGCGCACGGCTACCTGCTCGCCAGCTTCATCTCGCCGTTGACGAACCAAAGAAAAGATTCCTATGGAGGAAGCATAGAGAACCGCATGCGCTTTCCGCTGGAGGTGTTCCGCGCCTGCAGGCAGGCGTGGCCGCAGCGAAAGCCGATGTCGGCGCGCATCTCGGCCACCGACTGGGCGCCGGGCGGGCTGTCGGGAGAAGACCTGATCGCGCTCACGCGCATGCTCAAGGAGGCGGGCTGCGACCTGATCGACTGCTCGAGCGGCCAGACCGTGCCGCACCAGAAGCCGGTCTATGGCCGCATGTACCAGGCGCCCTTCTCCGACTGGGTGCGCAACGAGGTCGGCATCGCGACCATGACGGTCGGCGCGGTCACCACCGCCGACCAGGTGAACACGCTGCTCGCGGCGGGCAAGGCGGACCTCGTGGCGCTCGCGCGCACGCACCTCGGCAACCCGTACTTCACGCTGCAGGCCTCGGCCTGGTACCAGCACATGGGGCAGCACTGGCCGGCGCAGTACCTGACGGGGCGCGACCAGGCCTTCCGGCTCGCGGCGCGCGAGCGCGCCGAGCTCACCGACCTGCGCCTGCGCGCGCGTCCCGACAGCCACGAAGTCAAGGATGCCGGTATAAAGAAAGCGGCATGACACTCGAGCGTCTGGGCAAGTACGAAGTGAAGGGCCTGCTGGGCAAGGGGGCGACCGGCACGGTCTACCGCGCCTCCGACCCGTTCGGCCAGCGCGAGGTCGCGCTCAAGGTGATGCAGAAGCTGCCCTCCAACGCCGAGGAGGCGAGGAAGCTGCTGCGCTTCTTCCAGAACGAGGCGGCGCTCGCGGGAAAGCTGCGCCACCCGCACATCGTCAGCATCCTCGACGCGGGAGTCGAGGAAACGGCGGGCGGCGAGCCGCTGCGCTACCTGGTGATGGAGCTGGTCGACGGCGAGGCGCTGACGCGCTATTGCCAGCCCGGCGCGCTGCTCGACCCCGGCGCCGTGGTCGGCATCGCGTACAAGTGCTGCAAGGCGCTCGAGTTCGCGAACGGCCTGGGCGTGGTGCATCGCGACATCAAGCCGGCCAACATCCTGGTGCGCAGCGATTTCGACATCAAGGTCTCGGACTTCGGCGCCGCGCAGCTCGCCCACAGCCAGGTCACCCAGGTCTCGGGCGTCGGCTCGCCCGCCTACATGTCGCCCGAGCAGCTGAAGGGCGAGGAGATCGATTTCCGCTCCGACATGTTCTCCCTCGGAGGCGTGCTCTACCACCTGCTTACCGGCATGCGGGCGTTCCGCGGCGGCACCACCTACGAGCTGATCGAGGCCATCCTGAAGCACGACCCGCAGCCGCCTTCGCAGCTGCGCCGCGAGCTGCCGGCCGCGCTCGACGAGGTGGTGGCGTGCGCGCTCGCCAAGTCGCGCGAGCAGCGCTTCGCGAGCTGGGGCGAGTTCACGGCGGCGCTCGGGGCGCTGCTCGGCCTGGAGCACAGCGCGGCGGAGCTCTCGGATGCCGAGAAGTTCGCCGCCGCGCGCCGGCTGCGCTTCTTCGAGCATTTCAGCGACGTCGAGCTCTGGGAAGCGGTGCGCGCCTCGCAGTGGCGCAATCATCCCGCCGGGGAGGACCTGATCCGCGAGGGCACCGCGGACGAGCACTTCTACGTCCTCGCCTCCGGCCTGCTCAAGGTCACGCAGCGCGGCAAGCTGCTCAACGCGGTCAGCCCCGGCGAATGCGTCGGCGAGATGGCCTACGCGCGGCGCCAGGGCCAGCGCAGCGCCACGGTCACCGCGGTCGAGCCGAGCTGGGCGATGCGCCTGCGCGTGCAGGACGTGGACGCGCTCTCGGAGCCCGCGCGCGCGCGCTTCACCGCCGCTTTCCTCGCCATCATGGCCGAGCGCCTCGCCATGCTCGGCGGCCGGCTGGTGGCCATGGAGCCCAAGGCCGGCGTGGTATGAACCGTCGCTGCGGCTGGGCGCGCAACGCGCTTGCCGTCGCGTACCACGACCGGGAGTGGGGCGTGCCGGTGCGCAGCGACCGCAGGCTGTTCGAGCTGCTCGTGCTCGAAGGCGCGCAGGCGGGGCTCTCCTGGCACACGATCCTCGCCAAGCGCGCCAACTACCGGCGCGCGTTCGACGGCTTCGATTTCAACAAGGTCGCCCGCTACGGCGCGCGCGAGCGCCGCCGCCTTCTGGCGGATGCCGGGATCGTGCGCAACCGCGCCAAGATCGACGCGGCGATAGGCAACGCGCGCTGCTTTCTCGAGGTGCGGCGCGAGCACCGCAGCTTCGCGCGTTATGTCTGGAGCTTCGTCGCCGGCGAGCCGCTGCGGCCGCGGCGCCGCGGCGCGGCGGATATTCCGGCGCGCAGCGAAATCTCGGACTTGCTGTCGAAAGAGCTCGAGCGGCGCGGCTTCAAGTTTGTCGGCTCGACTATCATGTACGCCTTCATGCAGGCGGTGGGCATGGTCAACGACCACGAGATGGGCTGCTTCCGCAGGCGGGAAATCGATGCGCAGCGTTGAGCCTGCTGCCGCGGCCCTGCTGCTCGTGCTGGTGCCCTCCGCGGCCGCGGCGGCGTACGACGCGAACGGCGTGGCGCTCGGGGCGCGCGAGAGCGCGGTCAAGGAGCGCTTCCCGAGCGCCCATTGCCGGCCGCTCGAGTGGGCCAGCCTGGCCGCCGACCGGCGCTGCGACGATTCGCGCGTCGAGCTCGGCGGCGTCAAGGTGCGCGTCACCTTCTACCTGAAGAAGGACGCGGTCGAGGCTTTCGACGTGCGCTTCGACACGCGGGACCTCGAGCGCCTCCTCGAGGTGCTGCGCAAGAGCTACGGCGCGCCGGTGAGCGAGGGGCGCGAGACCGTCGAGCGCGAAGGCAAGCCGGCGCGCCGGTTCTACCGCGCGCTGTGGCAATCGGGCGCCGAGCGCGCGCTGCTGAGCGCCGAGCTCACGCAGCGCCGCGCTTCGATGCTCGTCTCGCGCGGGGACTTCGAGCGGGAGATCTACCGTGTGCGCTGAAACGTCGGCGCAGCGCCTTGCCGAGCGGCTCGCCGGCCAGGAGGAGCTCGCGCTGCTCGACGTGCGCGAGCAGGGCGTGCACTACCGCGGCCATCCGTTCTTCGCCTCGTCGGCTCCGCTGTCTCGGCTCGAGATGATGATTGGCGATCTCGTGCCCCGGCGCGGCGTTCCCATCGTGGCGCTCGACGGGGGCAAGGAAGGCCTGGCGGAGCAGGCGCAGCGACGTCTCGCGGAGCTTGGATACACCGACGTGTCGGTGCTCGACGGCGGCTGCGCGGCGTGGCGGGCCGCCGGCGGCGAGCTGTTCAGCGGCGTCAACGTCCCCTCCAAGGCGTTCGGCGAGTTCGTCGAGCACCATTACGGCACGCCGCGCATTCCCCCCCAGGAGCTCAACGACTACCTGAAGAAGAATCGCAAGCTGGTGATCCTCGATTCGCGGCCGTTCGAGGAATTCCACCGCATGAACATCCCGCGCGCGATCGACGTGCCGGGGGCGGAGCTCGCCTGGCGCGTCCACGATCTCGCGCCCGACCCCGACACGCTGGTGGTGGTGAACTGCGCCGGCCGCACGCGCTCGATCATCGGCTGCCAGTCGCTGCGCAACGCCGGCATCCCGAACCCGGTGGTGGCCCTGAAGGACGGCACCATGGGCTGGGAGCTGGCCGGCTTCGAGTGCGAGCGCGGCACGACGCGCGTCGCCCCGCCTCCGTCGCAGGAAGGCAGGAAGCGCGCCCGGGCGGTCGCCGACAACGTGGCGCGACGTTTCCAGGTCAAATTCACGGACAGAAAAAACGTCGAGCGGTGGAAAAGCGATCCTGCCCGCAGCTTGTATCTGCTCGACGTGCGCAGCCGCGAGGAGTTCGAGCAGCGGCGTATCGCCGGCTCGCGCCACGCGCCGGGCGGGCAGCTCGTGCAGGCGACCGACGAGTACCTCGGGGTGCGAAACGCGCGCGTGGTGCTGGTCGATCCCGAGCGCGTGCGCTCGGTGATGACCGCCTCCTGGCTCAACCAGATGGGCTGGAACGATGTCTACGTGCTCGAGCCCGAAGGCGCGGAGGGCTTCGCCGGCTGGCCGACCGAGAGCGGCGCGCGCATTCGCCAGGTGCCCGGCTTGCGTCCCTGGGAAAGCGTTTCCCGGGTGGACGCCGGGTCCGTGGTGATCGATTTCTCGACCAGCCTGCGCTTTCGCGCGCGGCACATCCCGGGCGCGTGGTGGGGGGTGCGCTCGAGACTTTCAGAAGCGAGGGAAAAGATCGGAAATCCACGACAACTCGTGCTGACATCTGAAGACGGGGTGCTGGCGCAGCTCGCGGCGCCCGAGGCGGCGGCGCTGTGGCCGGGCGCGCAGGTGCGCTTTCTCGAGGGCGGGAATGCCGCCTGGTTCGCCGCGGGCTTGCCGGCGCAGACGGGCATCGAGCGCGCCACCACCGCGCTCGACGACGTCTGGTACAAGCCCTACGACCACGGCGCGGACTACGAGAAGCACGCGCGCGACTACCTCAGCTGGGAGGTCGCGCTGGTGGAGCAGATCAAGCGCGATCCCGCGATCCGCTTCCGCGTCTTCAGCTGACTTTCTTCAGCGCCGCCACGGCCCTCGCCTGGTCCTCGGCGCTGTCGAGGGCGACGTAGCTGACGAACTTCCTGCCGATCGCGACCCCGGACATGCCGCGGAAATTGATCCCGGCCTGCCCGAGCGCGCGCGCGATCCTCGACCCGAGCCCCGGCTTGTCGCCGCCTTCGATGCGCACGGAATGGATGTTGGCGGGCTTGGCCATGCCGGCTTCCTGCGCGGCCTTGGTGGCTTTCGCGCCCTTGATCGGCGTCACGAACATCACGCCCTGCCCGGGCGTCTCGGTGCGCCGCGCGAGGACCATCTCGAGGTTGGCTCCCGCTTTTGCGAGCGCCTCGAGCTTCTCGGCGGCGCCGCCGGGGCGGTCTTCCAGGGTCACGACCCAGACGTCGGCCTTCGTCGCTTTGAGTGCCATGGCTCCTCCTTGTTGATGGGGGCAGTTAATTTACTCCCTTAGGCCCGGCATGGTGAAGCCGTTCGCCTGCAGCTCGGTAAGCAGCTCTTTTTCCTGCGAGGAAGTCAGCTCTACGAGCGGGGGGCGGCAGGTCTTCCACTGCGCATCGTTGCCGAAGTGCGCGATGGCCGCCTTGAGCGCGGGGATCATCGGCTGCTTCTGCACGATCTTGCGCGTCGCACTGATGCCCGCCTGCAGCTTGTCGGCCTCGGCCGAGCGCCAGTTGCGGAACACGCGCTCGATCGGCCCGGGATTGACGTTGCCGGTGGGGCCTCGGCCGAGCGCCAGTTGCGGAACACGCGCTCGATCGGCCCGGGATTGACGTTGCCGGTGG
>Ga0156230_1076_pt1 | contig 13050 bp, 13 predicted proteins | sample RifCSPlowO2_12_FD_107877 | JGI IMG/M metagenome (GOLD analysis project Ga0156230, IMG submission 107877) | Betaproteobacteria bacterium RIFCSPLOWO2_12_FULL_68_19 | reverse complement strand
CCTTCTTCTATCCAAAGCCCTGGCCTGCTTCAGCGCGAGCTCGGGCAGGAAGGTGACGATGGCGTTGACCTTCGGGTTGACGCGCTCGATCTGCCCGATGAATGCCGTCACCACCTCCGTCGCCGAGAGCTTGCGCGTGCGGATCAGGCGAGCCAGTTTCGACGCTGGCGCGTAGCAGATGTCGATCAAGTCGTCCTCCGCATGGGAAACCGCTACCGCCCCGTGACCGAGCGATACTTGCGCTCGAGCTCCCCGTAAAGCTGGTCCGCCAGCCGCGGCGTCGGGCCGAGCCGCGCCAGAATCTCCATCATGTGCTCGTTGTCCTCCCGGCCCTCCCAGATCTTCTCGTAGGCGCCGCTCTTGTAGCCGTTGTCGAGCCGGAAATGATTGAGCACGTTCTTCGACACGTAGTCGCGGTAGAGCCGTTGCGCGTCGATGCCGCAGTCATCGAGCAGCGAGGAGAAAAGGGGCAGCTCGACGCGGCGCAGCGCCGAGCAGGCGGCGAGCAGCTCGAACCGGGTGCGCAGGTCCGCTGCGGCGATGCGGGTGGTCGAGCCGTCGAGGACGATCTCGGCCGGGCCTTGCCAGTCGCGCGCGATGAGCCGCGCGGCCGCGGCGCAGTCTCCCGCAGCGCGAGACAGATAGTGGGACAGGAGAAAGTGCCAGATGTCGATGAGCTCGATGCGCAGCTGCTCCAGATTGGGGTCCTGGCGCTTCCACCATTTCCATCCGTAGTGCTCGAGGGCCTCCACGGCCTCGACCAGCACCGCGCGCAGGAACTCGTAGCCTGCGCCAAGCCAGTCGGGATTGATCTTGCGGTTCATTCGGCCCTGCAGCTCGAGCATGGCCTGGAGCATCGCGTCGGTGGGTGGTTTCATTTCACATCAGCACGATGTCGAACTGCTCCTGGGTGTAGCTCGCCTCGACGTGCATCGAGACGGGCTTGCCGATGAAGTCCGAGAGCATCGCGAGCGCGGGGGACTGCTCCTCGAGGAACAGGTCGATCACCGGCTGCGAGGCGAGCACGCGGAACTCCCTGGCGTGGAAGGCGCGCGCCTCGCGCAGCACCTCGCGCAGGATCTCGTAGCACACGGTGTGCGCGGTCTTCACCTCGCCGCGCCCGCCGCAGGTCGGGCAGGGCTCGCACAGCACGTGCGCGAGCGACTCGCGGGTGCGCTTGCGCGTCATCTCGACCAGCCCCAGGGCGGTGAAGCCGTTCACCGTCATGCGCGTGCGGTCGCGCGCGAGCGCGCGCTTGAGCTCCTCGAGCACCGCGGCGCGGTGCTCCTCGCTCTGCATGTCGATGAAGTCGACCACGATGATGCCGCCGAGGTTCCGCAGGCGCAGCTGGCGCGCGATCGCCTGCGCCGCCTCGAGGTTGGTCTTGAACACCGTGTCGTCGAAATTGCGGCTGCCGACGAAGCCGCCGGTGTTGACGTCGATGGTGGTCATCGCCTCGGTCTGGTCGATCACCAGCGTGCCGCCGGACTTGAGCTCGACGCGGCGCGCGAGCGCGCGCTCGATCTCGGTCTCGACGTCGTACAGATCGAACAGCGGCCGCTCGCCGGTATAGTGCTCGATGCGCCCGCGCACCTGCGGCATGTACTGCCCGGCGAAGGCGGCGAGCTTCTGCCAGGTCTCGCGCGAGTCGACCACCACGCGGGTGGTGGCGGCGCTCACCATGTCGCGCAGCACGCGCTGCGCGAGCGACAGGTCCTGGTACAGCAGCTGCGGCGGCGCGGCGCCGAGGGAGCGGCCGCGGATCGCGCTCCAGAGCTGGCGCAGGTAGGCGAGGTCGGCGCGCAGCTCCTCCTCGGCTGCGCTCTCGGCGAGCGTGCGCACGATGAAGCCGCCCGGCTCGTCGCAAGGCAGGAGCTCCTTCAGGCGCTCGCGCAGCGCCGCGCGCCCGCTCTCGTCCTCGATCCTCTGCGAGATGCCGATGTGCGGGTCGTGCGGCAGGTAGACGAGCAGCCGCCCGGCGATCGAGATCTGCGTGGACAGGCGCGCGCCTTTCGAGCCGATCGGGTCCTTCGCCACCTGCACGAGGATCGGCTGGCCTTCGGCGAGAATCTTTTCGATGGATTTCTCCCCATCGGTCTTCTTGTTCTCCCAGATGTCGGCCACGTGCAGGAAGGCGGCGCGCTCCAGGCCGATCTCGACGAACGCCGACTGCATGCCGGGCAGCACGCGCGCCACGCGCCCCATGTAGATGTTGCCGACCAGGCCGCGGCTCGCCGCGCGCTCGATCAGCAGCTCCTGCACCACGCCCGAGCCGGCGACGGCGACGCGCGTCTCCTGCGGCGTGACGTTGATGAGGATCTCTTCGCTCATCTGCGCACGGGCAGCCGCTCCAGCAGCTGGCTGGTCTCGTACAGCGGCAGGCCCATCACGCCGGAGTAGCTGCCGCGCAGCTCGACCACGAAGCGCGCCGCGCGGCCCTGGATGGCGTAGGCGCCGGCCTTGTCGTCGCACTCGCCGGTGGCCACGTACTGCCGGATCTCCTCCTCCGAGAGCTTCTTCAGCCGCACCTCGGAGCGCGACACCGCGCTCTCCAGCCAGTCGCCGTGCTTGAGCGCGGCGGCGGTGAGCACCTCGTGCGTGCGCCCCGAGAGCGCGGCGAGCATCTCGGCCGCCTCGCCGCGATCGGCGGGCTTGCCGAAGATGCGGCCCTCGAGCGCGACGGTGGTGTCGGCCGCGAGCACCGGCGCGAGCGGCAGGTTGCGCTGCAGGAGGCGGCGCCAGCCGGCCTCGGCCTTGGCGCGCGCCATGCGCTCGACGTAGGCGCCGGGCTCCTCGGCGGCGAGCGGGCTTTCGTCGACCTCGGCGTCCTCGCCGGGCCGCGCGCGGAACAGGAGCAGGTGGAAGCGCACGCCGATCTGCGACAGCAGCTCGCGCCGGCGCGGACTGCGCGAGGCGAGATAAATGCCGCGCTCGAGCGGGCCGATCATCGAAAAACTATACCCGATGGTAGGGGTGGCCGGTGAGCAGCGTCGCGGCGCGATAGAGCTGCTCGAGCAGCACGACCTGCGCGAGCGCGTGCGGCAGCGTGAGCGAAGAGAGCCGCAGCAGCAGCGCGGCCTTCTTCTTCGTGGCTTCGTCCAGCCCCTGCGCGCCGCCGATCACGAACGCCGTTTCCCGCCCCAGCAGGCGGGCGAACTCGACGCTCGTAAGGTCGCGGCCGCGCTCGTCGAGCGCGACCAGCCGCGCGCCCTTGGGCAGCGAGGCGCTCAGCCGCGCAGGCTTGACCGCCAGGCGCGCCACCTCGTAGCCGCGCGGCATCCGCCTTGCGTACTCGGCGCAGGCCTGCTCGGCCCAGGCCGGCAGCCTAGCGGCGACGGCGACGACGTGCAGCCTTGGCACGCGGGGACTTCGCCCTGGCGGGCTTCTTCCTGAGCCGGACCTGCCTGCCGCCCCACACCTCCTCGAGGTTGTAGAAGCCGCGCACCGCCGGATGCATGATGTGCACCACCACGTCGCCGAGGTCGACGAGCACCCACTCGCCGCCCCGCTCGCCTTCGACGCCGTAGACGCGCGCCCCGCTCTCGCGGATCTTCTCCTGCACCCGGTCGGCGAGCGCCCTGACCTGCCGGTTGGAGTCGCCGCTCGCGATCACCACGCGCTCGAACATCGAGGGCATGCGCGCGGTGTTGTAGATCACGATGTCGCGCCCCTTCACGTCCTCGAGCGCCTCGAACACCACGCGCTGCTTCTTGCGCAGATCCACTAGCGATAGAGCCGGTGGCGGGCGATATAGTTCGCCACCGGCGCGGGTACCAGGCCGGAGAGATCCTCGCCGCGCGCCGCGCGCGCGCGGATGTCGCTTGCCGACACCGGCATCGGTTCGAAGGGAACGATCTGCACCCCGGCGTCGCGCACCGGCGCGCCCGGACGCTCGAACACCGCGATGCGCGCAAGGCGCCGCACCTCCTGCGGCTCGTGCCAGCTCTCGAGCTTCGCGTACTGATCGCTGCCCAGCAGCAGGACGATCTCGCCCCCGCCGCCGGGCTCGGCGCGCATGCGCCTGAGCGTGTCGACGGTGTAGGGCGAGGCGCCGGGCGCGAGCTCGCGCGTGTCGATCTCGTAGCGCGGCTCGCCCGCGAGGGCGAGCTCGAGCATGGCGAGGCGGTGCCGGGCGCTGGCGCGCGCGGGCTTGCGATAGTCGGGGTTGCCGGTCGGGACCCACAGGATCCTGGCGAGATGCAGGTGCTCGAGCGCGGCGCGCGCCATCGCGAGGTGGGCGTTGTGGACCGGGTCGAAGGTGCCGCCGAGCATCCCGCGCGGGGCGCTCACGTGCGTATTTCGCCGTGTCCCAGCACCACGTATTTCTGCGTCGTGAGCCCCTCCAGCCCGACCGGGCCGCGCACGTGCAGCCGGTCGGTCGAGATGCCGATCTCGGCGCCCAGGCCGTACTCGTAGCCGTCGGCGAAGCGCGTCGAGGCGTTCCACATCACCGAGCTCGAGTCGACCTCGCGCAGGAAGCGCTCGGCGCGCGCCGCATCGCCGGCCACGATCGCGTCGGTGTGCTGCGAGCCGTACTTGGCGATGTGCTCGATCGCCTCGTCCAGGCCCTTGACCACGCGTATCGAGACCACCGGCGCCAGCCACTCGGTGTAGTAGTCGTCCTCGGTGGCTTGCCTGATCCCCGGGACCAGGCTGCGCGTGGCGTCGTCGCCGCGCATCTCGACCTGCTTGTCACGAAAGACCCTTCCTATTTCCGGAAGGACCCTGGGCGCGATGCCCTGGGCCACCAGCAGCGTCTCCATGGTGTTGCAGGTGCCGTAGCGCTGCGTCTTGGCGTTGTCGGCTATGCGCACCGCCATCTCGGGGTCGGCGCTGTCGTCGATGTAGACGTGGCACACGCCGTCGAGGTGCTTGATCATCGGGATGCGCGACTCGCGCGCCAGGCGCTCGATCAGCTCTTTGCCGCCACGCGGCACCAATATGTCGACGTACTCCGTCATCGTAATCAGCTCGCCGACCGCGGCGCGGTCGGCGCTCGCCAGGAGCTGCACCGCAGCCTGCGGCAGGCCGGCGAGCTTGAGCCCCGCGCGCACGCACTCGGCGATGGCGCGGTTCGATTCCAGCGCCTCGGAGCCGCCGCGCAGGATGCAGGCGTTGCCCGACTTGACGCACAGCGCCGCGGCGTCGGCGGTGACGTTGGGGCGCGACTCGTAGATGATGGCGATGACGCCGATCGGCACGCGCATCTTCGCCACCTCGATGCCGCTCGGGCGGCGCACGCGCTCGGAAATCGCGCCGACCGGGTCGGGAAGGCCTGCCACCTGCTCGACGCCCTGCGCCATCTGCTCGACGAGCGCCGGGGTGAGGGTCAGCCGGTCGATGAAGGCGGCGTCGCAGCCTTGCTTTCTCGCTTGAGCCAAATCGATGCCGTTTGCGGCGAGGATTTGCTTCGAACCAGAGCGAATCTGCCCGGCCATCGCCTCGAGGGCGCGGTTCTTGGCCGCGGTGTCGGCGCGCGCCAGCGCGCGCGCGGCAAGGCGCGCGCTCTTGCCCAGCGCGCGCACCGAACCGCTCTCAAGCACCTGCTCCATGGGCCAAGTTTAGCCCAAGGGTGACGAATTCCTGCCACGGCTCGCCGCTGCCCACGCCCTTGATCGAGCGGTCGATCGCCGCGGCGTGCCGCAGCGCGCGCTCGATCGCGGCCTTGTCGTGGCGCCCTGCCGCGGCCTCGACCGCGCGCGCGAGCGGCTTGTGGAAGACGCGGCCTTCGCCCTGCAGCGCGCACAGCGCCCCCGCGAGCGCGTGCAGCACGAAGCCCGGCTGCTCGCCCTCGCCCCGCAGCCCCTCGAGCACGCGCAGGTAGCGCAGCGTGTCGCCCGAGACCAGCGCCTCGGCGGCGAGGTAGGGGTCGTAGCGGGCCACGTCGGCGATCGCTTCGCGCACCGCCGCGAAGTCGAGCTCGCCCTCGGGGGCGAGCAGGGCGAGCTTCTGCACTTCCTGGTAGGCGGCGAGCAGGTTCCCCTCGACGCGGTCGGCGAGGTACTCGAGCACGTCGGCGCCGGCGCGCTGCTTCTGGCGCGCGAGGCGCTGCTGCAGCCATGCGGGCAGCCCCTGGCGCGGCACGGGCTCGACCGCCACCACCACCCCGGCGGACTTGAGCGCCGTGAACCACGGCGACTTCCACCACCCCGGCCCCTCGGGCCTGGGCATGGTGAGCAGCAGCAGCGCCTCGCTCGCCGGCCGCTCGCACCATTCGACCAGCGCCTCGGCGGCCTGCGCGCCGGGCTTGCCGGTCGCGAGCCTGAGCTCGACCAGCTTCTTCTCGCCGAACAGCGACCGGCTCGCGCCGGCGTGGCGAAACTCCGCCCAGTCGAAGCCCCGGCCCGGCTCGAACACCTCGCGCTCGGCGTAGCCGCGGCTGCGCGCCGCGGCCCGCACCGCGTCGGCGGCCTCGAGCGCGAGCAGCGGCTCGTCGCCGTGCACGGCATAGACCGGCGCGAGCGCTCTTGCGAGCTGGGCGGCGAGCTGCTCGGGGCGCACTTCCATCTTCACCGCCCGCCCGGGTTGAGCCGCTCGGCCGCCGCCAGGCGGCGCATGATCTGCTGCACCATGTCGGCCTGCATGTCGCGGAACAGCAGCTGCTCCTCGGCTTCCTTGGCGAGCACCTCGGCGTCGTTGAAGGTGACGTCGCGCGTGAGCTGGATCACGCTCGGGGCCACGTACTGGCGGCCCTGGCCGTCGTGCACGCGAAAGCCGACACGGTAGCGCAGCTGGAACTCGCGCACGCGGCCCGTGCCGGTGAGCGACAGGATGTCCTTCTGGCGCGATTCCTCGGTGAACTCGAGCAGCGCGTCGGCCTGCTTGGGATCGTCGACCACGCGCGCGTCCGTGCCCGCCTGGATGCTGCGCTTCAAGTCGAGCGCGATGCCGCCGCCCGCGCCCGGGATGTAGAGCGTCTGGAACGGCACGTCCGCCGCGCCGCGCAGCTTGAAGCCGCAGCCGGCGAGCAGCACGAGCGCCACCAGGAGGATTGCTTTTCTCAAACGACGACGTTGATCAGCCGGCCCGGCACGATGATGACGCGCTTGATGATCTTGTCGCCGACGTGCTTGTTCACGAAGTCCAATGATTTCACAATGAGTTCGATCGCGCGCTGGTCGGCGCTCTTCGGCACGCGCACCGAGCCGCGCTTGACGCCGTTCACCTGCACCACCAGCTCCACCTCGTCCTGCTCGAGCGCCTGCGGGTCGAAGTCGGGCCACGACTCGCGCATGATGTCCCGGCCGAACCCGAGCTCGCGCCAAAGATGATGCGTGATATGCGGAGTGATCGGTGAGAGGAGCCGAAGCAGGATCCTGAGGCCTTCCTCGGCTTCCTTGCTCTTGACGCCGGCGAGCCGCTCCAGCGCGTTCAGGATCTTCATTGCCGCCGATGCCACGGTGTTGAACTGCTGCTTCTGCAGGTCGTAATTGGCCTGCTTGAGAACCGAATGGATCTCGAACCGCGTCGCTTTCAGCAACCCCTCGCTTACCTCGGGCCCGCCGCCCGCTTTGAACCGGTTGGCGTAGCTCCAAAGACGCCGCAGAAAGCGGTAGGAACCCTCCACGCTCTCGTCGCTCCACTCGAGCGTGTTGGTCGGCGGCGAGGCGAAGATGATGTAGAAGCGCGCCGTGTCCGCGCCGTACTTGTCGATCAGCGCCTGCGGGTCGACGCCGTTGTTCTTCGACTTGGACATCGTGCCGATGCCGTCGTAGATCACCGCGGCGCCGTCCGAGCGGCGCTTCGCCGAGAGGATCTTCCCCTTGGCGTCCTTTACGGTCTGCACCTCTGCAGGGTTGACCCACTCCCGCCGGCCCTGCGTGTCGACGTAATAGGACTCGGCGAGCACCATGCCCTGCGTGAGCAGGTTGGTGAAGGGCTCGGCCACGTCGAGCAGCCCCTCGTCGCGCATCACGCGCTGGAAGAAGCGCGAGTAGAGCAGGTGCAGGATGGCGTGCTCGATGCCGCCGATGTACTGGTCGACCGGCATCCAGTACTTCGCGCGGCTGTCGACCATGCTCTTCTCCTGCCCCGGGCAGCAAAAGCGCGCGAAGTACCAGGAGGAGTCGACGAAGGTGTCCATGGTGTCGGTCTCGCGCTTCGCCGCGCGGCCGCACGATGGGCAGCTCGTCTCGTAGAACTCCGGCAGCTTCGCCAGGGGGTTGCCGGTGCCGTCGGGCACCAGGTGCTCGGGGAGCTCGACCGGGAGCTCCTCGTCCGGCACCGGAACGTCGCCGCACGAGGGGCAGTGCACGATCGGGACCGGGCAGCCCCAGTAGCGCTGGCGCGAGATGCCCCAGTCGCGCAGCCGCCACTGCACCTGCTTCTCGCCCAGGCCTTTCGCCTCCAGGTCCGCCGCGATGGCATCGGTGGCCCGCTGGAAATCCATGCCGTCGTACCTGCCCGAATTGATGCACACGCCGTGCTCGGCATACTCGGGGCGCCACGGCGCGGACACGGTGTCGCCGAGCGGGTGGCGGATCACCGGCTTGATCGGCAGACCGTACTTGAGCGCGAACTCGTAGTCGCGCTCGTCGTGCGCCGGCACCGCCATGACCGCGCCTTCGCCGTAGCCCATGAGCACGTAGTTCGCGACCCAGACCGGGATCTTCTCGTTGGTGAGGGGGTGCAGCGCGTGCAGCCCGGTGGGCATGCCCTTCTTCTCGATCTGCGCAAGCTCGGCCTCCATTGCCGGCCCGCGCTTGCATTCTTCAACGAAGTCAGCGACCCGAGGGTTGGTCTTGGCTGAAAAAGCAGCGATCGGATGCTCGGCTGCCACCGCGCAAAACGTGGCGCCCATCAGCGTATCGGCGCGCGTGGTGAAGACCCACAGCACTTTCTTCTCGCCGTTCAATTCGTACGGGAAGCCCACGCGCACGCCTTCGGACTTGCCGATCCAGTTCTTCTGCATCAGCTTCACCTGCTCGGGCCAGCCCGGCAGCGCATCGAGCGCCGCGAGGAGCTCCTCGGCATAGGCCGTGATGCGCAGGAAGTACATCGGGATCTCGCGCTTCTCCACCGGCGCGCCGGTGCGCCAGCCGCGGCCCTCGATCACCTGCTCGTTGGCGAGCACCGTCTGGTCGACCGGGTCCCAGTTCACCACCCCGGTCTTCTTGTACGCGAGGCCCTTCTTGAACAGGCGCGTGAACAGCCACTGGTTCCACCGGTAGTACTCGGGCCGGCAGGTGGCGAGCTCGCGCTCCCAGTCGAGCGCGAAGCCCAGGCTCTTGAGCTGCGCCTTCATGGTGGCGATATTGCTGTACGTCCACCTCGCCGGCGGCACGCCGTTCGCCATCGCGGCGTTCTCGGCGGGCAGGCCGAACGCATCCCACCCCATCGGCTGCAGCACGTTCGCGCCGCGCATGCGGTGGTAGCGGGTGAGGACATCGCCGATGGTATAGTTCCTGACGTGGCCCATGTGCAGCTTCCCCGAGGGGTAGGGGAACATGGACAGGCAGTAGAACTTCTTCCGGGCGGGATCTTCCGCGACGTGAAAAGAACGCTCGCTTTCCCAGAATTGCTGGGCTTCGCGCTCGACCGACTGCGGCTCGTAGGCTTCTTGCATGGGAAGCCGCGAATTATATTGCTCTTGGTCGCGGCTCTGGCGGCGCTTGCCGCGCCCGCGGCTGCCCAGGTCGCGGCGACGGTCGAAGGCGTGCAGATGCCGGCCTGGGTCGAGCGCGACGGCCGGCGCATGCCGCTCGTGCCCGGGATGCAGCTGCGCGCCGGCGACGAGGTGCACGCCGGCGGCGGATCGCGCATCGTGATCAAGCTCGCCGAGGGCAGCGTGGTGAAGCTGGGAGAGAACGGCAGGCTGCGCTTCACCGAGCTCAGCCCCACCAGGGAGCTGTTTAAGGCGTTGCTCAACGTGCTCGAGGGCGCGTTCCGCTTCACCACCGAGCTGGTCGCGAAGGAGCGCAGGCGCGAGGTCAGCATCCGCGTGTCGCAGGTCACCGCGGGCATCCGCGGCACCGACATCTGGGGCCGCTCGCGCCCGGGAAACGAGATCGTCTGCCTGATCGAGGGCGAAGTGGAGGTCGCCGCGCAGGGCGAGCCTCCCCTCACCATGAACAAGCCGCTGCAGTTCTACCGCCGCGTCCAGGGTGCGACCCAGCCGGTGGGCGTGGTCGAGCCCAGGCAGCTCGAGCAGTGGGCGCGCGAGACCGACCTCGAGGCCGGCAAGGGCGCAGCGCGCCAGGGCGGCAGGTGGAGCGTGCTCGCCGCCACCGTGGACGACCAGCGCTCGGCGCTCGAGCTCTACGACCGCCTGCGCAACGCCGGCTATGCGGCCGAGATCCAGCCCACCAGGGAAGGCTTGTACAACCTGAGAATCCGGCAGCTCGCCTCGCAAGCCGACGCCGAGGCGCTGGCCGAGGGCCTGCGCGGCAAGCACGGCGTGGTCGAGCCGCTGGTGGCTCGATGAGGCGCTAGAAGCAGTAGCTCGCGATCGTCGCGCGCAGGTCTTCCTTGCGCGCGACCGCGCAGTAGAGGTAGCGCGCCCCCGGGCGGCCGTTGGCGGCGGCGCGGTCGAGCCATTGCGCGGCGGCGAACAGGTCGCGCGGCACGCCGCGGTAGATCTCCGTGCCGAAGGCGTACATCAGGCCGAGCATCTCCTGCGCGTGCGCGTCGCCCTGGCGCGCGGCCTCGAGGAACAGGCGCTGCGCCTGCACGAAATCGCCGCGCTCGTAGGCCTGCATGCCCTGCTGGAACCCGGGCTGCGCGGCGCTCGCCGAGGCGGCGGCGAGGCCCAGCGCGAGCAGCAGCGTGCGTGCGAATCGGCTCATGGCGAAATTGTTCGCCCGATCCGGCGCGCGGGGAATTAGCCGGACGGCTAATCCGGCGACCTAGCGCCGTATAATCGCAAGGCCTTGTCGCTTCACTTGGAACACCTCAATCCGGAGCAGCTCGCCGCAGTCACCCTGCCCGACGAGCATGCGCTGATCCTCGCCGGGGCGGGTAGCGGCAAGACGCGCGTGCTCACCACCCGCATCGCCTGGCTGGTGAAGAGCGGTCGCGTCTCGCCGGCGCAGCTCCTCGCCGTCACCTTCACCAACAAGGCGGCGCGCGAGATGCTCACGCGCATCACCGCCATGCTGCCGCTCAACCCGCGCGGCATGTGGATCGGCACCTTCCACGGCCTGTGCAACCGCATGCTGCGCGCCCACCACCGCGATGCGGGCCTGCCGCAGGCGTTCCAGATCCTCGACTCGCAGGATCAGCTCGCCGCGTTGAAGCGCCTGTGCAAGGCGCTCGGGGTCGACGAGGACCGCATCGCGCCGCGCGAGCTGCAGTACTTCGTCAACGCGCAGAAGGAAGAAGGCGTGCGCGCGCGCGACGTGCCGGCGGGGGACGAGAACACCCGGCGGCTCACCGAGCTCTACGCCGCCTACGACGAGCAGTGCCAGCGCGAGGGCGTAGTCGATTTTCCCGAGCTGCTCCTGCGTAGTTTTGAACTACTAAGAAATCACGAAATCCTGCGAGCGCACTACTCGCAGCGCTGGCTTCACGTGCTGGTCGACGAGTTCCAGGACACCAACCGGCTCCAGTACCGCTGGCTCAAGCTGCTTGTTTCTCAACAAACATCCCTGTTTTGCGTGGGGGACGACGACCAGTCGATCTACACCTTCCGCGGCGCGCACGTCGGCAACATGGCCGACTTCGAGCGCGAGTTCCGCGTGCAGCACGTGATCCGGCTCGAGCAGAACTACCGCTCGCACGGCAACATCCTCGACGCGGCCAACGCGCTCATCTCGAACAACCGCAAGCGCCTGGGCAAGAACCTCTGGACCTCGGCCGGCGCGGGCGAGCCGCTGCGCGTGTTCGAGGGCGAGTCCGACGCCGACGAGGCGCGCTGGATCGTCGAGGAGGTGCAGGCGCTCGCGCGCGACGGAACGCCTCGCTCCCAGATGGCGGTGCTGTATCGCTCCAACGCGCAGTCGCGCGTGCTGGAGCACGCGCTGTTCTCGCAGGGCGTGCCCTATCGCGTCTACGGCGGGCTGCGCTTCTTCGAGCGCGCCGAGATCAAGCACGCGCTCGCCTACCTGCGCCTCGCCGCGCTTCCCGACGACGACAACGCTTTCCTGCGGGTGGTGAACTTCCCTCCGCGTGGCATCGGCGCGCGCACCCTCGAGCAGCTGCAGGACGCGGCCAAGCAGGCCGGGGTCTCGCTGTTCAAGGTGAGCGAGGGGAAAGCGTCCATCTTCAGGAAGCTCATTGAAGACCTGAGGAACGAAACGCAGGGCCTGCCGCTGCACGAGATCGTCGACGCGGTGGTGCGCAAGAGCGGCCTGATCGAGCACTACAAGACCGAGCGCGAAGGCGCCGAGCGCATCGGCAACCTCGAGGAGCTGGTGAACGCTGCCGCGACGTTCTCCGACGAGGAGCGCGAGGTCGAGTCCGGCGAGGCGGCCGATCCGCTCAGCGCCTTCCTCACCCACGCCGCGCTCGAGGCGGGCGAGCACCAGGCGGGCGAGGGGCAGGACGCGCTGCAGATGATGACGGTGCACTCGGCCAAGGGCCTGGAGTTCGACGTGGTGTTTCTTTCCGGGCTGGAGGAGGGGCTGTTCCCGCACGAGCAGAGCGCGCTGGAGCGCGACGGGCTGGAGGAGGAGCGCCGCCTCGCCTACGTCGCCATCACGCGCGCGAGGAGCCGGCTCTACCTCTCGCACGCGCAGACCCGCATGCTGCACGGCCAGACGCGCTACAACCTCGCCTCGCGCTTCCTGGAGGAGCTCCCGCCGGAGCTGATGAAGTGGCTCACTCCGCGCTTCACGCGCCAGAAGGCCTTCGCCCCCGATTTCTCTCGAAGGAAGGATTCCATCGTCATGAAAAAACAGCGTGATAGCGGTGGCTTCCGCATCGGCCAGAACGTCGTGCACCCGAAGTTCGGCAGCGGCGTGATCGTCGACGCCGAGGGGCAGGGCGGCGACGCGCGCGTGCAGGTCAACTTCGGCGTCCAGGGCGTGAAGTGGCTCGCCGTGTCGGTGGCCAAGCTCCAGGCCGCCTAGCTCAGGAAGGAATCAATCCGGACACGGGCAGCGTGCGCTGAGG
>Ga0156230_1040_pt1 | contig 13201 bp, 14 predicted proteins | sample RifCSPlowO2_12_FD_107877 | JGI IMG/M metagenome (GOLD analysis project Ga0156230, IMG submission 107877) | Betaproteobacteria bacterium RIFCSPLOWO2_12_FULL_68_19 | reverse complement strand
GATGGTGTAGGTGTTGTCGGAGACGTCGATGATGCGGCCGCGGAAGATGTCGGCCATGCGCTTCATGTCCTCGCGCTCCTTCGAGCCGGCGCGCACCTTGATCAGCATCAGCTCGCGCTCGATGTGCTCGGCCTCGGAAAGGTCGACCACCTTCACCACCTCGATCAGCTTGTTCAGCTGCTTGGTGATCTGCTCCACCACGTCCTCGGAGCCGGTGGTGACGATGGTCATGCGCGACATCGAGGCGTCCTCGGTGGGCGCGACGGTGAGCGACTCGATGTTGTAGCCGCGCGCGGAGAACAGCCCCGAGATGCGCGAAAGGGCGCCGGCCTCGTTCTCGACCAGCACCGAGATGATGTGACGGCTCACAGATCCTCGTAGAGAATCATCTCGGTGATCCCCTTGCCGCCGGGAATCATCGGGTAGACGTTCTCCTTCTGGTCCGTGATGAAGTCGAGGAACACCAGGTCCTTCTTCGCCGCGAAAGCCTCGCGCAGCGCGCCTTCCACGTCGGCAGGCTTTTCGATCAGCACGCCGCGGTGGCCGTAGCCCTCGGCGAGCTTGACGAAGTCGGGCAGCGCGTCCATGTAGGACTCCGAGTACCGGTTGCCGTGGAAGAACTCCTGCCACTGCCGCACCATGCCCATGTACTTGTTGTTCAGATTGATGATCTTGATCGGCAGGCGGTACTGCTTGCAGGTCGAGAGCTCCTGCAGGCACATCTGGATCGAGGACTCGCCGGTGACGCAGGCCACGGTCGCCCCGGGGTTGGCGAGCTGCACGCCCATCGCCGCCGGCAGGCCGAAGCCCATGGTGCCCAGGCCCCCGGAATTGATCCAGCGCCTGGGCTCGTTGAACTTGTAGAACTGCGCCGCCCACATCTGGTGCTGGCCCACGTCGGAGGTGACGAAGGCCTCGCCCTTGGTCACTTCGTACAGCTTTTCCAGCACGAATTGCGGCTTGATGATCGCCGACTTGCGGTCGTAGCGCAGGCAGTCCCTGGCGCGCCACTCGTCGATCTGCTTCCACCAGGACTTGATATCCCTGCCCTTGGCCTCTTTCAATAACTTCAGAAGATCGTCGAGCACGTCCGGAATGTTGCCGACGATCGGCACGTCGACCTTCACGCGCTTGGAGATCGACGAGGGGTCGATGTCGATGTGGATGATCTTGCGCGGGTTCTGCGCGAAGTGCGCCGGGTTGCCGATGACGCGGTCGTCGAAGCGCGCGCCGATCGCGAGCAGCACGTCGCAGTGCTGCATGGCCATGTTCGCTTCGTAGGTGCCGTGCATGCCGAGCATGCCGAGGAATTGCCTGTCGGTCGCGGGGTACGCGCCCAGGCCCATCAGCGTGTTGGTGCACGGAAAACCGAGCTGCTTCACGAGCTGGCGCAGCTGGGCAGAGGCGTCGGATAGCACTACGCCGCCGCCGGTGTACACCATCGGCCGCTCGGCCTCGAGCAGCAGCTGCACCGCCTTCTTGATCTGCCCGGCGTGCCCCTTGCGCACCGGGTTGTACGAGCGCATCTGCACGCTCTCGGGGTAGTGGAACTCGCAGGTGTGCGCGGTGACGTCCTTCGGGATGTCGACGAGCACCGGCCCCGGCCGCCCGGTAGTCGCGATGTGGAACGCCTTCTTGATCGTCGAAGCGAGGTCTGCCACGTTCTTCACGAGGAAGTTGTGCTTGACGATCGGGCGAGTGATGCCGACCGTGTCGCACTCCTGGAAGGCATCCAGGCCGATGTATGGCGTCGATACCTGCCCGCTGAGCACCACCAGCGGGATGGAGTCCATGTACGCAGTGGCGATGCCCGTCACCGCGTTGGTCACGCCCGGCCCCGAGGTCACCAGCGCCACACCCACCTTCTTCGAGGAGCGCGAGTAGCCGTCGGCGGCGTGCGCCGCGGCTTGCTCGTGGCGCACCAGCACGTGCTTGACCTTGTCCTGCTTGAACAGCTCGTCGTAGATGAACAGCACCGCGCCGCCGGGGTAGCCGAACACCACTTCCACGCCCTCCTCCTGGAGGCAGCGCACCACGATCTCGGCGCCGGTGAGCTCGGTGCTCTTGACTCGGTCCATTCAGGTCCCGGGCGGGGGCAAAAAGCGTTGAAAACCATGATGGTAACATCTGCCGTACAAGACACGTACCGGCCCGAGGCCACTTGGCATCCCGCAGCGAGCTCGAGGCATTCCTGATCGGCGTCGAGCGGCGCGCTTTCAAGCAAGCGGTATTCGCGGTGCGCGACCAGGACGCCGCCCTCGACATCGTGCAGGACGCGATGCTGCGGCTGGCGGAAAAGTACGGCCATCGGCCGGTGAGCGAGCTGCCGCTGCTCTTCCACCGCATCGTGCAAAACGCCATCCGCGACTACTTCCGGCGCCAGAAAGTCCGCTCGCTCTGGACTACGCTGCTGTCCTCGCTTGCGCCGGGGCGGAGCGAGGACGACGAGTCCGATCCCCTGGAGAGCCTGCACGCGGCAGGCGGGGCGCAAGCGGGCGAGCAGCCCGGGGATCTGCTGGAGAGGACCCAAGTTCTTGAAATCATTGAGGAAGAGATCTCCCGCCTGCCGGAGCGTCAACGCGACGCGTTCCTGATGCGTTACTGGAATGAACTGAACGTCGCCGAAACTGCTCAAGCCATGCGATGCTCCGAGGGCAGCGTGAAGACGCATTGCTCCCGGGCGGCGCATGCTTTGGCGTCCGCCCTCAAGGCGCGCGGGATCAAGCTATGAACGAGAACCAATTCGGCGACAGAGTCCGGCACATCCTGAACCAGGGGCTGGAGCTCGACTCGGCGGCGGCCGAGCGGCTGCGCCTTGCGCGCGAGCGCGCGCTCGAGCACCAGCGCCCCGAGCCGGCGCCGGCGCTGCGCTGGGCGGACAACGTGCTCGGCAGCCTCGGCGGCTGGAGCGGGCTGTCGCTGCGGCTGCTGCTGCCCGCCGCGCTGCTGGTGGCGGGCCTGCTGACGCTCTACGCCTGGCAGCAGAACCGGCAGAGCGCGGAGATCGAGGAGATAGACGCCCTGCTCCTCACCGACGAGCTGCCGATCGATGCTTACCTCGACCGCGGCTTCCAGGACTGGCTGAAGAAGCGGGCGGCGGAGCAATGAATCGCCGCGCCGCGTGCCGCGCGCTGCTCGCCCTGGGGCTGTACGCCGCCGCGGGTCCGGCGCTTGCCCAGCGCCAGCGCAAACGCTACGACTGGGCGCAGCTCACCGCCGAGCAGCAGCAGGTCCTCGCGCCCCTGAAGGTCGACTGGGAAAACCTCCCGCCCGAGCGCCGGCGCAAGTGGATCGGGATCGCCAACCGCTATCCCCGCATGGCGCAGCACGAGCAGGAGCGGGTGCAGCGGCGCATGCAGCTCTGGGCCAACCTCAGCCCGGAGCAGCGCGAGCGCGCGCGCGCGAACTACAGGCGCATGGCCAAGGCCTCGGCCGAGAAGCGCAGGCGCCTGCGCCAGCAGTGGGCTGAGTACCTGGCGCAAAAGAGCAGATAGGCGGCGTGACGCCGGGCATCGCGCGGCGCCTCGCGGCCATGCTGTACGAGGCGCTGCTGCTCGGCGCGGTCGCCTTCTTCGCGGCGTGGCTGTTCTTCTTCGCGAGCGGCGGGCGCGATGCGACCTCGGGCTGGACGCGCCACGCGCTGCAGCTGTTCATCGCGGCGGTGCTCGCCGCCTACTTCCTGTGGTGCTGGCTGCGCGGCGGCCAGACCCTCGCCATGAAGGCCTGGCGCATTCGGCTCACCGGGGTTACCCCGAAAAGAGCCATCCTGCGGTTCGTTCTGGCAGCGTTGCTCGTGCCTACCGGAGTGTCGATCCTGTGGGCCTGCTTCGACCGCGAGCGGCAGTTCCTGCACGACCGCCTCGCGGGCACGCGCCTGGTTTCAGCTTAGCGCCTCTCCACCCACCACATCATGAGCATCGCGGAGCCGAGGAAGGCGGCGCTGGGCGCGACCGCGGCGGCGAGCGGCGGCCAGTTCTGCAGCAGGCCGATGTGGGAAAAGAGGCTGTTCAGCATGTGGAAGAAGATGCCGAGCATGATGCCGAGGAACACCTTCACGCCGACCGCGCCCGCGCGCGCCTGCATGTAGGCGAAAGGCAGCGCGAGCGCCATCATCACGATGGTGGCGAACGGGTAGAGCAGCTTCTTCCACAGCGCGATCTCGTAGCGCTCGGTCTTCTGCCGGTTGCCGGCGAGGTGCTGCGTGTACTTGTGCAGCGCCCAGGCCGACATGCGCTCCGGGCGCACGATCAGCGCGTCGAGCAGATCGGGGCTGACCGCCGAGTGCCAGTCGGTCTCGCCGTAGCGCTCGGTGCGCGGCCCGCCCGTCTCGAAGCTGGTGCGCGTCACCTCGATCAGGCGCCACACGCCCTTGCCCCGGTACTCGGCGCGCTGCGCCGCGGTCATCCGGCGCAGGCGGTACTGCTCGTCGAAATCGTAGATGCGCACGCCCTGCAGCAGGTTGGCCTGGCGCGCCTCGCGCACGTTGATGAACGAGCCCTCGTCCTTGAACCACAGCCCCGACTGCAGGTCCTGGCCGATCATCGAGCTCATGGCGCGCAGCTTCACCTTCTGCGCCGCCTCCTCGGCCGCGGGGGCGATCCACTCGCCGACCAGGAAGGTGGCGACCACGAACGCCGCGCCGATCTTGCCGAGCGCGCCGGCGGCGCGCGCCGGCGAGAGCCCCGAGCCGCGCATCACCGTGTACTCGGAGTTGCTGGCGAGGTGCGCGAGCACGTACAGCGTGCCGATCAGCACCACCACCGGGAACAGCTCGTAGGCGTGCGCCGGCGCCGAGAGCAGCACGAAGGTGAACACCTGGCGCAGCTGGTACTCGCCGCGCCCCAGGTCGCCGAGCTCGCCGATCAGGTCGAAGAAGGCGAACAGCGCGAGGAAGCCGACCAGCACGAAGCCGACCGCGCCGTAGATCTGGCGCGCCAGGTAACGCTCCAGGGTGCGGATCTTCAGGCTAGCTCCCCAGCCTGAGGCGGATGAGCTGCATGCGCTGCGCGAACATCACCACCAGCAGCAGCACCATCGCCGCGTGCACCAGCCACCAGCCCAGGCCGAAGTCGAGGCGCCCCAGGGCGACGCGCGCCTGGCTGACGCTGAGCAGGTTCGAGTAGACGATGAAGGTGAACAGCGCGAACAGCAGGTTCATCGAGCGCCCGGCGCGCGGGTTGACGAAGCTCATCGGGATCGCGAGCAGCACCAGCACCAGCGCCGAGACCGGCACGCCGATGCGCCACAGCAGCTCGCCGAGGTTGACCGGCGTGGGGTTGCCGATCAGCGCCAGGGTCGTCAGGCTCTTGTGCGTCACCGCCGGCTCGCGCCCCTCCTTGGTCTCGATGCGCGCCGCGTAGCGGTCGAACTCGGTGATGCGGTACTGCTCGTCGCCCGGCGCGCCCTCGTAGCGCCGCCCCTGCTCGAGCACGATGAAGCGGTCGCCGTTCGCCGCGGTCTCGGTGTGCCCGCTGCGGCTCATGCTCACGCCGGTGCGCGTCTGGTGCACCGAGCTCACGAACACATTCTGCACCGTCTGCGTCTCCCCCGACACCGACTCGACGAAGAACACGCGGTCCTTGCCCGGGGTCTCGCCGAACACCCCGGGGCTGACGCGCGAGAGGTCGTCGCGCGCGTCGACACGCGTCGAGTACTGCGCGGCCATCTGCGCCGCCCAGGGCGAGATGAACAGCGACAGCGCCGCGATCACCGCGATCTGCGGCAGCGCGAACAGCAGCACCGGCTTCAGCCACGCGGTGAGCGGCAGGCCCGAGCCGAACCAGATCACCATCTCGGAGTCGCGCCAGCCGCGCGTGAGCGTGAGCAGCACCGAGATGAACATGGTGAGCGACAGCAGCACCGGCAGCGCGTGCAGCGCGAAGAAGCCGAGGAAGGCGATCACCGCGTCGGTCGGGATCTTGCCGCCGGCGGCCTGGCCGAGCAGGCGGATGAGGCGCGTGGTGAGCGCGATGGAGAACAGCGTCATGAACACCGCGCCCGCGAGTCCGGCGAATTCCCTCAGCAGCGCCCGGTGGAAGATCATGTGGGAAAGACGACCCGTGTCATGCGATACTTTCGCGATGCAATTTAGCATAAAGGCGCTCTCGCCTGAGAGCGCGAAGAGCGGCTGCATCGTGCTCGGGGTGTACTCGGACAAGGAGCTCTCGCCGCCGGCCAGGCGGGTCGACCAGGCCGCGCGCGGCGCGCTGCGCGAGGCGCTCGCCGACCTGCCGGGCAAGGCCGGCGCGACGCTGCTGCTGCGCGGCCTGCCGGGCGTCGCGGCCGAGCGCGTGCTGCTGGTCGCGCTGGGGGAGCGCAAGGAATTCGCGGAAAGCGCGTTCCGCGAGGCGCTGCGCGGCGCGGCCGCCGCGCTGCGCGAGCTGGGCGCGAAGGACGCCGCGCTCTACCTCGTCGATCTCAAGGTCGGCGCGCGTGCGCTGACGTGGAACCTGCGCCACGCGGTGCTCGGCCTGCGCGAGGGCTTCTACCGCTTCGACCAGCTCAAGACGCAGAAGAAACCCTCGGCCCCGGCGCTCCAGCACGTGGTTCTCCCCGTCTCCAGGAGTCAAAAGCTTCAGGAAACCGTAGCTGAAGCCGTCGCCACCGCCGACGGGGCGGAGCTCGCGCGCACGCTCGGCAACCTGCCGGCCAACATCTGCACCCCCGCCTACCTCGCCGCCGAGGCGCAGAAGATCGCGCGAGCGTTCAAGCTCGGCATCGACGTGCTCGAGAAGCGCGACATGGAGAAGCTCGGCATGGGCGCGCTGCTGTCGGTGGCGCGCGCCTCGCACCAGCCGCCCAAGCTGATCGTGCTGCGCTACTCGGGCGGTCCCAAGGGCAGGAAGCCGCTGGCGCTGGTCGGCAAGGGCATCACCTTCGATACCGGCGGCATCTCGCTCAAGCCGGCCGGGGAGATGGACGAGATGAAGTACGACATGTCGGGCGCCGCCTCGGTGCTCGGCGCGCTGCGCGCGCTCGCCGCCATGAAGGCGCCGGTGAACGTGGTGGGCGTGATCCCGGCCTGCGAGAACATGCCCGGCGGCGCGGCCTCCAAGCCGGGCGACGTCGTGACCACGCTCTCGGGCCAGACGGTCGAGATCCTGAACACCGACGCCGAAGGGCGGCTCATCCTGTGCGACGCGCTCACCTACGCGGCGCGCTTCGACCCCGAGGCGGTGATCGACGTCGCGACGCTCACCGGGGCCTGCGTGATCGCGCTCGGCCACGTGGCCACGGGCCTGTTCGCGAACGACGAGAAGCTCGCCGCCGCGATCCGCGCGGCCGCCGACGACGCCTGGGACCGCGTGTGGCAGATGCCGCTGTGGGAGGACTACCAGGAGCAGCTGCGCTCCAACTTCGCCGACATGGCCAACATCGGCGGCCGGCCCGCGGGCAGCATCACCGCCGCCTGCTTCCTCTCGCGCTTCGCGCGCAAGCTGCGCTGGGCGCACCTCGACATCGCCGGCACGGCCTGGAAGAGCGGGCGCGAGAAGGGCTCGACCGGACGGCCGGTGCCGCTGCTGGTGCGCTTCGCCCTGGGCCAGGCGGGCAAGAAGTGACGAGCATTGACTTTTACTTCAACGCGGCGGACCGGCTGCAGGTCGCCTGCCGCCTGGCGGGCAAGGCGCTCGCGCAGAAGCAGCGCCTGCTCGTGTACGCCCCCGAGCCCGAGACGGCGAGCCGCATCGACCGCATGCTGTGGACCTGGCCGGCGATCGGCTTCGTGCCGCACTGCGCCGTGCACGAGCGGCTCTCGGCCGATACGCCGGTGCTGATCGCCTCCGGGGAGGAAACCCCGCCGGGCTGCGAGCTGCTGCTCAACCTCGGCGCGGACTGCCCGCCGCATTTCGAGCGCTTCGAGCGGCTGCTGGAGGTCGTCTCGACCGGCGAGGAAGAGCGCAAGGCGGCCCGGGCGCGCTACCGCTACTACCAGGAGCGCGGCTACAAGATCTCGAGCCACGATCTCCATGAGTGACGAGCAGCCCAATCCGCTGGTGCAGCGCGTCGACGCGCTGCTGCGCCGCAGCCGAGACCCGGCGCAAGCCGATTCCGAGCTGCCGGTGCTCACCGAGATCGTCGACGACGAGCGCACGCCGCGGCGCGCGGTCGACGCCGCGGCGCTGGAAGCGCTGGCGCGCGAGCTCGAGCGCGCGGTGCTCGCCCGCGTCGCCCCCGAGCTCGAGCGCATCGTCGGCCAGGCGCTCGAAGGCGCGCACGCCGAGCTCAAGAGGAGCGTCACCCAGATGGTGCGCGAGGCGGTGGCCGCGTCGGTCGCGCACGCGCTCGCCCTGCCCAAGCAAGACTGAAGTGCTGGACAAGAGCTTCGATCCCGCGGCGATCGAGCAGCGCTGGTACCGCCGCTGGGAGTCGGCCGGCTGGTTCGCGCATCGCGACCCTGCTGCGCAGGCGGGGCCGGCGTACTGCATCCAGCTGCCTCCGCCCAACGTCACCGGCACCCTGCACATGGGGCATGCGTTCCAGCAGACGCTGATGGACGCGCTGATCCGCTACCACCGCATGCGCGGCTTCAACACCAACTGGGTGGTCGGGACCGACCACGCCGGCATCGCCACCCAGATCGTGGTGGAGCGCCAGCTCGAGGAGGAAGGCAAGCGCCGCCACGACCTGGGACGCGACAAGTTCGTCGAGCGCGTCTGGCAGTGGAAGCAGCAGTCCGGCTCGACCATCACGCGCCAGATGCGGCGCCTGGGCGCCTCGGCCAACTGGAGCTACGCCCAGAGTGAAGAAATGCGCGAAGGACCTCCAGCCGGCTACTTCACCATGGACGAGCGCATGTCGCGCGCCGTCGTGGAAGTGTTCGTGCGCTTGTTCGAGGAAGGGCTGATCTACCGCGGCAAGCGCCTGGTCAACTGGGACCCGGTGCTCGGCACCGCGGTCTCCGACCTCGAGGTCGACACGGAAGAGGAAGACGGAAGGATCTGGGAGCTTCTCTACCCGTTTACCGATGGGCCGATCGGCGCGCTGAAGGGGCTTACCGTCGCGACCACGCGTCCGGAGACCATGCTCGGCGACGTGGCGGTCGCGGTCCATCCGCACGACCAGAGATATTCGTCCCTGCTCGGCAAGCGCGTGCGCCTGCCGTTGACGCAAAGAACCATTCCCGTCATCGCGGACGAGTACGTCGACCCCGAGTTCGGCACCGGCTGCGTGAAGATCACCCCGGGGCACGACTTCAACGACTACCAGGTCGGCAAGCGCCACGGCCTGGAGCCGATCAGCATCCTGCGGCTCGACGCGCACTTGAACGACAACGTGCCGCAAGACTACCGCGGGCTGGAGCGCTTCGAAGCCCGGAAGAAAATAATCCTCGATCTGAAGGCGGAAAATTGCCTGGTCTCCGAAAAGCCCTACAGGCTGCGCGTGCCGCGCTCGGGGCGCACCGGCGTCATCGTCGAGCCGATGCTCACCGACCAGTGGTTCGTGAGCATGGAGGGCCTGGCGAAAGCGGGCCTCGAGGCGGTGGCGCGCGGCGAGGTGAGGTTCTTTCCCGAGCACTGGACCAGCACCTACAACCAGTGGCTGGAGAACATCCAGGACTGGTGCATCTCGCGCCAGCTCTGGTGGGGCCACCAGATTCCGGCGTGGTATGACGCCGATGGAAACATCTTCGTCGCGCGCACGGAAAAAGAGGCGCTTGAAAAGGCCCGAAAACCGCTCAAGCGCGACCCCGACGTCCTGGACACCTGGTTCTCCTCGGCGCTGGTGCCCTTCTCCTCGCTCGGCTGGCCGCAGCAGGGGAAGGATCTCGAGACCTTCCTGCCCTCCTCGGTGCTGGTGACCGGCTTCGACATCATCTTCTTCTGGGTGGCGCGCATGGTGATGATGACGCTGCACTTCACCCAGCGCGTCCCGTTCAAGCACGTCTACATCAACGCCATCGTGCGCGACGCCGAGGGCGAGAAGATGTCCAAGTCGAAGGGCAACACCCTCGATCCGCTGGATCTCATCGACGGGGTTTCCTTCGAGGATCTCCTGAAGAAGTCCACGCTCGGGCTGCTCAAGGCCGAGCACAAGCGCAAGATCGAGGCCTACGTGCGCGCGCACTTCCCGGGCGGCATCCCGGCCTTCGGCGCCGACGCGCTGCGCTTCACTTTCGCCTCGCTCGCGAGCTTCTCGCGCACCCTCAACTTCGACCTCAACCGCTGCGAGGGTTACCGCAACTTCTGCAACAAGCTGTGGAACGCGTCGCGCTTCGTGCTGATGAACACCGAAGGCAAGGACTGCGGCGAGGACGAGTCGCGGCCCGTGAAGCTGTCCTTCGTCGACCGGTGGATCGTGAGCAAACTGCAGCGCCTCGAAGCCGAGGTCGAGCAGGGCTTCGCCGAGTACCGCTTCGACAACGTGGCCAACGCGATCTACCGCTTCGTGTGGGACGAGTACTGCGACTGGTACGTGGAGCTCGCCAAGCTGCAGCTGCAGAGCGCGGACGAGGCGCTGCAGCGCGGCACGCGGCGCACGCTGGTGCGCGTGCTCGAGGCGGCGCTGCGCCTCGCCCATCCGATCATCCCCTTCATCACCGAGGAGCTGTGGCAGAGGCTCGCGCCGCTCGCCGGCAAGAAGGGCGAGACGATCATGCTGCAGCCCTATCCCAGGTCTCAGCCGGAAAAGATCGACGAGGCCGCCGAGCGCGACATGGCGGTGCTCAAGGAGTGGACGGTCGCCGCACGCAACCTGCGCAGCGAAGCCAAGGCTTCGCCGGCCGAGCGCCTGCAGCTCTACCGCACCGCGGATCCGATCGTTTCGGACCTTTCACTGACCGCAACGGCAGTGAGCGCGCTTGCAAGGCTCAGCACGTTCGAAAAGCGCGATCCGCTTCCAGACTACCCCTCGCCGGTGGCGGTCATCGGCGATGCCCGCATCATGCTGCACAAGGAGGTCGACCCGGCCGCGGAGCTCGGGCGCATCTCGAAGGAGACCGCCCGCATCGGCGGCGAGATCGCCAAGTGCAGGGCCAAGCTCGCGAATGCGTCGTTCGTGGAGCGCGCCCCGGCGCCGGTCGTCGCGCAGGAGCGCAAGCGCCTCGCCGGGTTCGAGGCCGCGCTCGCCAAGCTGCAGGATCAGCTACAGAAGCTCGGCCCGCGCAAGTGACACCGCCTCGGGCCGGCTCGGCCACGAGTGGTCGAACTGCCAGCCGTGCTGGGCCTCGAGGCGCAGCCGGAAGGCCTGCTCGAGCTCGTGCGAGGGCGTCGCGACGCAGCTGCCGGGAAAGCGGCGCAGGAAGCTCGAGCCCGCGACCACGCACTCGCCGATCGGCTGCGCTCCCGCCGCGGCGATCTTGCGGCCGTGCAGCCAGATGCCGTCGAGGTCGAGGTAGGCCGGCAGGTCGAACTGCCGGTAGGTAGCGACCGCGGGCGCGAGCGCCCACGACAGCCAGCGCGCGCTGCGCCCCGGCGCGAGCTTGCGCGGCGCGATCAGCGTGAACAGGTACTGTTGCTCGGCCTGCGCCCAGGCGAGGATGGGCGCCGCGCTGCGCGCCTGCGCCGCGGCGAGGCGCGCGCACGCGAGCTCGAAGCCGGCCGGCTCGATCCTGCCCAGGCGTATCCAGCGCGCGTTCACCGGACGATTATTCCATAAACGCCGCGTGGTCCTACGGCTTCAGGTACGCATATCCCTCGCGTGCCTGCAGGCGCGCGATCTCCGCGACGCCCGAAGGCACGAATCCGACCTCCGGCAGGAACTGATCGCGGCGCAGCCCGCGCTCGCGCAGCGTGATCTCGCACACGCGGAACTTCACCCCCTGCAGCTCGAGATCCTCGACCAAGCCGCGGTATTCGTTGCCCTTCGCGGTCTTGGCGCCTTTCATCAGGAAATCGACGCCGGCGGCGTGCGCCACGGCCACGATCTGGGCATCGGGGTCGGCTTCCAGGTGGTTGCGGATGTACTCGAGCCCGCGGGAGGCCTGCTCCAGCCCTTCGCCGAAGTGGTAGACCGCGCGGACCGGCTCCTGCTGGGCGTGCGCGGCGCCTGAGCCGAGTCCGACGCAGGCGACCAGCGCGAGCAGGAGCGCGCGCATCAGGCCCTGTCCCTTAGGGACGGATGACGACCCAGCCCTGCCCTTGGCGCTCGATGATGCGTTGTACACCGGCAGTAACATAGGCGATCTCCGGCGCCATGTCCTGCTTCGTGAGCTTGAAGCGCCTCATGGAGTTCTCGCAGGCGATGACCTTGGCCCCCTGCGCCGTGGCGCCGGGGATGCGGCTCGCCGCCTTCGAATCGAAGGTAAGCGCGTTGATGCCATCGCCGAAGGCGACCAGCTCGATGTCGACCTTGCCCTTGCCGTAGGTATTGGTCAGATTGTTGACCACGTTGAATGCCGTCTGCCAGGTCTTGACGTTGTCGTCGCTGATCTGCAGCACGACGCGCTGCTTCGGCTGCTCCTGCATGGCGGCGCAACCGCCGAGCGCCACGGCCAGTACGGCCGGCAATATGAGAAGGAATTTCCGCCATCCATGGGTTGCTTTCACTTGCCTCTCCTTTCAGGGAATCGGTTTTAGGGCGAGCTCCTGCGCCGTGGCGTTGACGAACCCGTACTTCGCGTAGGCCGCCCGGGCCGGCGGCGTGGCGACGGCCTCGATCGCCTTGCCGGCGCGTTGCGCCCTCGGAAGTAATCTTGCGGAAGACGGCTGCCTGCCGCTTTTGATTGTTTTTATGGAGCGATAGGGATGTCAGGCCTCGCGCGACAGGCGCCAGTACTGGTACTTCATGGTCGCGGCGGAGCCGGCGACGATGGCGAGGAAGGTCATGATCGAGCCGAGCGCGAGGGTGGAGAAACCCGAGATCGCCTGGCCGATGGTGCAGCCCAGCGCGGTGATGCCGCCGAAGCCCATCAGCATCCCGCCCACCACGTGGTTCGCGGTGTCCTTGGCGTCGCGGAAACCCTCCCAGCGGAAGCTGCGCGTAGCGAGCGCGTAGGCGGCCGAGCCGGCGATCACCCCGAGCGCCGAGGCGATGCCGTAGGTGACGATCTTCGACTTGTCGGTCCAGAGCATCAGGTATTCCAGCGTGAAGGCCATCGGCGAGACGAAGGAGAAGGACTCCATGCGGCCGGTGTTGGTGGCGACGAAGGCTTCCTGCAGGGTGTTCGGATCTTCCGCGACGTGGCCGAGCACCCCGCTCACGTACCAGCCGCCCACCACCACCAGGCCGGTCACCACCCCGCCCAGGGTGTAGTCGAAGCTGG
>Ga0156230_1109_pt1 | contig 13238 bp, 11 predicted proteins | sample RifCSPlowO2_12_FD_107877 | JGI IMG/M metagenome (GOLD analysis project Ga0156230, IMG submission 107877) | Betaproteobacteria bacterium RIFCSPLOWO2_12_FULL_68_19 | reverse complement strand
CAGCTGCGCGACAACGCGCTCTCCAAGGCGCGCTTCGAGTTCCGCTGGGCCGACCAGTTCAACCTCGGCCTGGACCCGGACACGGCGCGCGAGTTCCACGACGAGACCCTGCCGCAGGAAGGCGCCAAGGTCGCGCACTTCTGCTCCATGTGCGGGCCGCACTTCTGCTCGATGAAGATCACTCAGGACGTGCGCGACTACGTCGAGCGGGGCCTGAAGGAGAAGGCGGTCGAGTTCGTGAAGAAGGGCGCGGAGATCTACACCCCGAAAACCTAGAACCGAAAATCAGGGACAGACCACGTTTTTCCCCTACGCGCAGCTTAGAAAAACGTGGTCTGTCCCTGATTTTCAAGCAAAGAGGTTCTCTGCCGTGACCGGGATGCGCCCGTATTCCAGCGTGCGGCGGATGCGGTAGAGCTCGCCGCTGGCGAGCCTCGGCCCGCGCGAGAGGTCGATCAGCTTCTGCGGCTTGATCGGATTGCCGCCCGCGTCGCGCACCACCATCACCCGCGGCTGCAGGCGCTTCTCCAGGTTCTGCGCGATCACGATCCCGGACTCGCCGCTGTTCAGCTCGACGATGCTGCCGATCGGGAAGATGCCGATGCAGCGGATGAACTGCTCGACCAGGAACGGATCGAAGAACGTGGCGCGCCACTTGTAGAGCATGCTGAGCGCGGTCGAGGGCGCGAGCGGCTCGGCGTAGGGCCGGCGCGCGGTGAGCGCGTCGAAGGTGTCGACGATCGCGGCAATCGAGCCGATCAGGCCGATCTCCTTGCCGCGCAGCTTCTTCGGGTAGCCGCTGCCGTCGTGGCGCTCGTGGTGCAGCAGCGCGAGCTCGGCCAGGTCCGCGGGCAGGCCGGCGGCCTCGCGCAGGATCTCCGCCGAGTATTCGACGTGCTTCTTCGCGAGCTCGAACTCCTGCGCCGTCAGCCGGTCGCGCTTTTCGATCAGCTCGTTCGGCAGGCGCACCTTGCCCACGTCCTGCAGAAGGCCGAGGTGGCCGAGCAGCCCGATGTCCTCGTGCGACATCTCGAGGAAGCGCCCGAACGCGGTCATGTACACCGAGACATCGAGCGCGTGCGATTGGGTGTAGTCGCCCTTCTCGTGCAGCTGCGTGTAGAGCAGCATGGCGTCCGGGTTGCGCAGCACGCTCTGGGTAAGCCCGCTCACCGCTTCGTTCACGCGCTGGGCGTCGAGCGTGCGGCCGGCGCGCAGCGCCACGATGCTCTCCAGCATCGCCTTGTCGCTCGCGGCGTGGCTGCTCACGGCGCGGCCGAACTCCTGCTCGACCGGCGCCTGCTCCACGTACTTGGTCTTGCCGGTGCGCGACAGGTCGAGCTTGCTCTTCATCGGGCCGATGGTCTGGTCGGGCAGCCGCGCCACGACCTCGGCGCGGTCGGGGTCGACGTACACCACCTTGCAGAACTTTCTCAGCGTCTCGAGCTGCTCGGCGCTCTCGAGCACGAAGCCCTGGAAGCGGAACGGCGTGTCGGTCCACGGCCGATCGAGCTCGGCCACGTACATGCCGAATTGCAGCTCCGCGACCGGTATTGTTTTTCTCATGGGGTTTAAGATTACCGCATGGAAGGCATGGCGGAGGGCCAGGCACCGGAAGTGGCGAGGGAGCGCTGCGATTTCATTTATCGCAGACTCGCTCCCGGCGCCGCGGCGAGCGCAGTCCTGAGCCTGCTGCTCTCGGGCTTCCTCTGGCGCTCGCGTGCGCCCGACCTGATCGTATTCTGGCAGCTCCTGGTCCTGGCGCTCGCGGCGCTGCTCTGGGGACTGTCGGCTGCCTACCGGCGCGCGCCGGCCGCGCGCGAGCAGCCGGCGCTCTGGATCCGCCGCGCCGCCTTCGGCGCCGCGGCGCTCGGCGCGGGCTGGGGTTTCGCCGCCGCGGTGTTCTTCCCCGGCGCCCAGGACGAGCAGGTGTTCATCTCGTTTGTCGTGGCTCTGGTGACCGCCGGGGGGCTGCCCCTGTTCTCCACGGTGTGGTGGGTCTATGCGCTCTACGCCGCGGGCGTAATGCTGCCGTTCAACGTGGTGCTGTTCGCCCACGGTACCGACTTCTTCCGCCTGCTCGGCGCGGCGGTACCGCTGCTCTATGCCGCGAACGTTGCCACTGCCTGGCAGCTCGGAGGCGTGTTCTCCACCGCTTTCGGCCTGCGCGAGGCCTACCGGCGCCTCTCGGGAGACAATGCGGAGATCCAGGCCCAGCTCGGCGAGCAGCTCGACAGCCTGCTCGACGCGCACCGCGAGGTGCAGGCCTACGGGCGCAAGCTCTCGCTGTTCTCCGAGCGGGCGCCGATCGCGGTGTTCGAGGTCGACCCGCGCGGCACCATCCTCGACATGAACCCGGCGGCGGAGAACCTGTTCGGCTGGGCCTCGCCCGAGATGGTCGGGCGCAACATCATCACCATGATGCTCGGGGTGGAGGACCGGGCCGGCACGGAGAAATGGTGGGAGGAGTTCGTCGCCAGCGCCAGGCCGGCCACGCGCGTGGTCGAGAACTGCATGCGGCGCGACGGCCTGGCGCTTGCCTGCGAGTGGACCATGACCCCGCTCGCCAGCGAGGAAGGGCAGGTGAGCTCGATCGTGCTGCAGGGGCGCGACATCACGCAGCAGCGCGCCTCCGAGCGCGTGCGCAGCGAATTCACCTCCACCCTCAGCCACGAGCTGCGCACGCCGCTCACCTCGATCCTCGGCTCGCTCTCGCTCTTGCGCAGCGGCGCGCTCGGCGACGTGCCCAAGGAGCAGGACGAGATCGTCGAGATCGCGGAGCGCAACGGCCAGCGCCTGCTCGATCTCATCAACGAGGTGCTCGACATCGAGAAGATCGAGTCCGGGCGCCTGACGCTCGAGCCCGAGCCGCTCGAGCTCGGCGAGCTGGTGCGCGAGTCGCTGCGCCTGAACCAGGGCTTCGCCGACCGCTTCCACGTGCGGCTCGCGCTGGCAGCGGAAATGAGGGGCGAGGTGCCGCAGGTCACGGTGCGCGCCGATCGCAAGCGCCTGATGCAGGTGATGACGAACCTGCTCTCCAACGCCGCCAAGTTCTCCCCGCCCAGCGGCTCGGTCGAGGTGAGCGTGGCGCTCAAGGACGCCGTGGTGCGCGTCGGCGTGGGCGACCGCGGGCCCGGCATCCCGAGCGCCTTCCGCGGGCGCATCTTCGGCCGCTTCGCCCAGGCAGACTCGGCTGACTCGCGCATCAAGGGCGGCACTGGCCTGGGGCTCGCCATCTCCAAGCGGCTGGTCGAGATGATGCAGGGCCGCGTCGGCTTCGAGGACCGCGAGGGCGGCGGCACCACCTTCTTCTTCGAGCTGCCGGTGATGCGGGCCGGCGAGGCGGCCGCCGCCGAAGCGGTGCGCGTGCTGATCACCGAGGACGACGCGGTCGCCGCCGAGTACCTGGCGATGGTGCTCGAGAAAGCCGGCTACCGCGTCGACACCGTGGCCGACGCAGCCGCTTCCCGCACGCTGCTCGGGCGCTGGAAATACGCAGCCTGGCTGCTTTCGCGCCGCCTAAGCGACGCCGAGGACACGCTCGGGCTGATCGCCGAGATGCGCCCGCGGCTCGGCGGCACGCGCATCATCATGCTCGCCGGGCTGCGCAGCGACCAGGCCGGCGTGCCCGAGCCGCAGCGCCACGGCATCGTCGACTGGCTGCTGAAGAACGACTCGCGCAGCCGCATCGTCGAGGCGGTCGGCCAGGCGCTCGGGCGCGCGGCGCCGCAGCCGGGCGGCTAGTGCGGCGCGGCTTCATGGAATCGGGGCTGCTCGCGTCGCTCGCGCAGATCGCCGCCGTGGTGGCGATCGGAGTCCCGCTGCTCATGTACCTCGCGCAGGACAAGCTGATCTTCATGCCGCAGCCGCTCGACGAAGTACGTCGTACACAAATAAGACAATCCTTTCCCTCGGCCGAGGAAGTCTTCCTGGATGCCGAAGACGGCACCCGGCTGCACGCCTGGCAGGTGAAGGGCGAGCCGCTGGTGCTGTATTTCGGCGGCAATGCCGAGGAGGTGTCCTGGATGCTCGAAGAGGGCCCGCGGCGCCTGCCCGGCGCAGGCTGGCTGCTCGTCGACTACCGCGGCTACGGCGCGAGCGGCGGCTCGCCTTCGGAGAAGGCGCTCGCTACGGACGCCTTGCGCTGGTATGACCATATTTCGAAGCGCGCACAAAGAATCTTCGTGTTCGGTCGCAGCCTCGGCAGCGGAGTGGCGGTGCAGGTCGCCGCAGCGCGCCCGGTCGCGGGCGTGATCGCCATCGCCCCGTACGACAGCCTGGCCGAGGTCGGCAAGCATCACTACCCGCTGCTGCCGGTAGGTCTGCTGCTCAGGCACCGTTTCGACTCCTTGGCGCTGGCGCCGAAGATCAACGCGCCGCTGCTGTGCCTGGTCGCCGAGCGCGACGAAGTGGTGCCCGCCGTGCATTCGCGCAAGCTCTACGAGGCCTGGGGCGGCGAGAAGCGCTGGGTCGAGCTGCGCGGCGCCGGGCACAATAGTACGGACGGCTCACCGCTGTTCTGGGAGAGCATCAGGGATTTCGTGAGAGCCTCACCCGCGTGACGGACCTGGTCAACGCGCTCATCCTCGGCGTGGTCGAGGGGCTGACCGAGTTCCTGCCGATCTCGAGCACCGGGCACCTGATCCTGGCGGCCGACCTGCTCGGCTTCAACGACGAGCGCAGCAAGGTGTTCAACGTCGCGATCCAGACCGGCGCCATGCTGTCGGTGCTCTGGGAATACCGGGCGCGCTTCTTCCGCGTCGACCCGGCGCTTTGGCGCAACCTCGCCGTGGCCTTCGTTCCGGCCGCTGCGCTCGGGCTCGCGTTCGGCTCCCTGATCAAGGAGTTCCTGTTCCGGCCGGTGCCGGTCGCGGCTGCGTTCCTGGTCGGCGGCGTGATCATCCTGGTCGTGGAAAGAGGCCCGCGCGCTTCAAGAGTCGAGAGCAGCGGGCAGATGTCCTGGCTCGACGCGCTGAAGGTGGGAATCGCCCAGTGCTTCGCGCTCATCCCGGGCACCTCCCGGTCGGGGGCGACGATCATCGGCGGCATGCTGTTCGGGCTGTCGCGCAAGGCGGCGACCGAGTTCTCGTTCTTTCTTGCCGTGCCGACGCTGATCGCGGCCGGGGCATACGACTTGTGGAAGCACCGCGCGCTGTTCGCCGCCGCCGACCTGCCGATGTTCGCGGTCGGCCTCGCGGTGTCGTTCGCTTCGGCTTTCGTCGTGATCCGCTGGCTGATCCGCTACGTCGCGACGCACGACTTCCGGCCGTTCGCCTGGTACCGGATCGCGTTCGGGGTGGTGGTGCTGCTCACCGCTTATTTCGGCTGGGTGGAGTGGACCGTCGACTGAAAAAAGCAAAATCAGGGACAGACCACGTTTTTCCGGACGCGCAGCTTAGAAAAACGTGGTCTGTCCCTGATTTTGGGTCCCGCTAGTTCTGCACCCAGGGCAGGCCGGCTTTCCTCCAGCCGCCGACGCTGCCGCGGTGCTGCGCCGCGTCCTTGTCGCCCTCGAAGCCTTCCAGCACGTTGTAGCACTCGCGCCAGCCAGCCCGCGTCGCGGCCTCGGCGGCGGCGTGCGAGCGAGCGCCCGAGCGGCACAGGAACATGAGCGGCGCGTCCTTGGAGGCCAGCGCGGCGAGCTCGCCGAGGAACTCGGGGTTGGGCCGGTTGCCGGGCCAGGTCTGCCATTCGACGGCCAGCGAGCCCGGGACGTAGCCGACGTAGGTGAGCTCGGGCCTGGTGCGCACGTCGACCAGCTTCGCGCCGGCGCTCATGAGCGCATGGGCCTCGGCCGGAAGCAGGGCGCCGGCATAGCTGAGGCCCATTTTGCGTGCACGCTCGGCCGCGGTCTTCCGGACGTCGTCCATGCTCGATGCATTATAGGGGTGCATGCGCGCCCCTATACAGTGCAATCCAGTTGGGTAAAATGCGCGCTCGCCAGGCCAACGCTCGGCACCGAGTTTGGCACGGAATGTGCTGACGTAGCAGACCCACCTACACCAACATACTAGCCGGGAGATTCCTCAGATGGCCACGACGCCCGATGACGTCCTGAAGCTCATCAAAGACAAGGAGGTCAAGTTCGTCGATCTCCGCTTCACGGACACGCGCGGCAAAGAGCAGCACGTCACGGTGCCGGTCAAGTACTTCGGCAAGGAGAAGTTCGAGCAGGGCCACGCCTTCGACGGCTCCTCGATCGCCGGCTGGAAGGGCATACAGGCCTCCGACATGCTGCTCATGCCGGACGCGGCCACGGCGCGTATGGACCCGTTCACCGACGAGCCGGTGCTCAACATCAGCTGCGACGTCTACGAGCCGGTCGACGGCAAGCCCTACGACCGCGACCCGCGCTCGATCGCCAAACGCGCCGAGGCCTACCTGAAGTCGACCGGCCTCGGCGACACGGCTTACTTCGGGCCGGAGCCCGAGTTCTTCATCTTCGACGGCGTGACCTGGAGCGTCGACATGTCGGGCTGCTTCGTGAAGATCAAGTCGGAGGAGGCGCCGTGGTCTTCGGGCATCGACTACGAGTCGGGCAACATGGGGCACCGCGCTGCGGTGAAGGGCGGCTACTTCCCGGTGCCGCCGACCGACACGCTGAACGACATCCGCAACGCCATGGTGCTCGCCCTCGAGCAGCAGGGCGTCGAGTGCGAAGTGCACCATCACGAAGTGGGCGCCATGGGCCAGAACGAGATCGGCACGCGCTTCGCGCCGCTCGTGCAGCGCGCCGACTGGATGCAGATCCTCAAGTACACGGTGTGGAACGTCGCTCACTCCTACGGCAAGACGGCCACCTTCATGCCCAAGCCCGTGGTGGGCGACAACGGCTCGGGCATGCACTGCCACCAGTCGGTGTGGAAGGGGGGCAAGAACCTGTTCGCCGGCAACGGCTACGCCGGCCTGTCGGATTTCGCGCTGCACTACATCGGCGGCATCATCAAGCACGCCAAGGCGCTGAATGCGATCACCAATCCCGGCACCAACTCCTACAAGCGGCTGGTGCCGGGCTTCGAGGCGCCGATCAACCTCGCGTATTCCGCCCGCAACCGCTCGGCGGCCTGCCGCATTCCCTTCGTCAACAGCCCCAACGCGCGGCGCGTCGAGGTGCGCTTCCCCGACCCTACGGCCAATGCCTACCTGGCATTCGCCGCCATGCTGATGGCGGGGCTGGACGGCGTGCAGAACAAGATCCACCCCGGCGACCCGATCGACAAGAACATGTACGACCTGCCGCCCGAGGAGGCGGCCAAGGTGCCGCACGTCTGCGCCTCGCTCGAGGAGGCGCTCGGGCGCCTGCGGGACGACCACGCCTTCCTCACGCGCGGCGGGGTGTTCTCGGAGGATTTCCTCGAGTCCTATATCGCTCTCAAGGAAGAGGAGCTGGCGCGCTTCCGGATGACCACCCATCCGGTCGAGTTCGACATGTACTACTCGTCCTGAAAGACGCTTTTGCTTTGATTTTGCTAGACTTCCGGGCATGCACCGGAAGCTGGCGCGTGCCTTCCTGATTCTCGGGCCGAGTCTCATCCTCGCCGCGATGCCGGCGCGCGCCCAGGTGACCGAGATCTACAAGTGCTACGACGAGAACGGCCGGCCGCTCTACACGAGCGACAAGCGCGACACCCGCGGCAAGAAGTGCGAGCTGGTATCGCGCGAGATCAACGTCGTGCCGGCGCCGCCGTCGCGCAAGGCGGGCGGCTTCCCGAAGGAGTCGGCCACGGATCGCGCCAACGCCAAGGGCCGCCAGCGCGAGATCCTGGAGAAGGAGCTGACGAGCGAGCAGCAGCTGCTCGCCAAGGCGCAGAAGGAGCTCGCCGAGCAGGAGTCGATCCGCACGGGCGACGAGCGCAACTACGCCCGCGTGCTCGAGCGGCTGCAGCCCTTCAAGGACAGCGTCGAGACGCACCAGAAGAACATCGAAGCGCTTAAGCGGGAACTGTCCAACCTCTACCGCTGAGCGCCCTGCGGCGCGGTCCATGAAGCCGGCTTCGTTCCCAGGGCTGGAACTGCTCGCCACGGCGGTGGTGGCGCTCGACGAAGAGCTGGTCGTGCGCTACGCCAACCCGGCCGCCGAGAGCCTGCTCGCCACCGGGGCGAAGAGCCTGATCGGGCAGGCGTTCCTGCTGCTGTTCTCGGAGCGCGAGGAGCTGGAGAAAACGCTCGCCGAAGCGCGCAGCGCGCACTGGGACTACTCGGCGCGCAATGTCACCTACACCCGTGCCGGCCGCGAGCCGCTGCCGCTCTCCTGCGTCGTGACGCGCGTCGAGGCCCCCGACGTGGCGCTGCTTGCCGAGCTGCGGCCGATCGAGCAGCAGCTGCGCATGGCGCGGGAGGAGCGGCTGCACTTCGAGCAACAGGCGAACCGCGAGCTGATCCGCAACCTCGCCCACGAGATCAAGAACCCCCTCGGGGGATTGCGCGGTTCGGCACAACTCCTGGAAAAGGAATTGCAAAGGGATGAGCTGCGCGAGTACACGCAGGTGATCATCAAGGAGGCCGACCGCCTCCAGGCGCTCATGGACCGCATGCTCACGCCGCACCGCGCGCCGCGTATAGAGGCGCTCGGCGTGCATGAAGTCCTGGAGCACGTCAGAAGCCTGGTCAAGGCCGAGTTCGGGGTCGACATCGAGCGCGACTACGACCCGAGCCTGCCCGAGGTGCTGGGCGATCGCGAGCAGCTGATCCAGGCCGTCCTTAACATCGCGCGCAACGCTGCGCAGGTCGGGGCGAAGACCGTACTTTTCAGGACCAGGGCGCTGCGGCAGGTGACCATCCTGCGGCAGCGCTGCAGGCTGGCACTAGAATTGCAGGTGATCGACGACGGCCCGGGCGTGCCGGACGAGATCCAGGACCGGATCTTCAATCCGCTCGTATCCGGGAGGGAGGGCGGCACCGGCCTGGGACTCTCGCTCGCGCAGACCTTCGTCCAGTACCACCAGGGCGTGATCGAGTTCGAGTCCCGTCCCGGCCGCACAACATTCAGGATCCTGCTGCCGCTGACATGAAACCGGTCTGGATCGTCGATGACGACCGCTCGATCCGCTGGGTGATCGAGAAGGCGCTCTCGCGCGAAGGCATCGCCTTCGATTCGTTCGCCTCGGCGCAGGAGGCGCTCGATGCGCTCTCCGGCGGGGCGCCCGAGGTGCTGGTGTCGGACATCCGCATGCCCGGGCGCTCGGGCCTGGAGCTCCTGCAGGCGGTCAAGGAGCGCCATCCCGCGGTGCCCGTGATCGTGATGACCGCCTACTCCGACCTCGACTCGGCGGTGGCGGCGTTCCAGGGCGGAGCCTTCGAATACCTCGCCAAGCCCTTCGACGTGGACCAGGCGGTGGACCTGATCCGCCGCGCGCTCGATGAGAGCCGCCGCGAGACGCAAGCGGCAGAGCCCGTCGTCGAGGCGCGCGAGATTCTCGGCCAGGCGCCGGCGATGCAGGAGGTGTTCCGCGCCATCGGGCGCCTTTCGCAGTCGAGCGCCACGGTGCTCATTACCGGCGAGTCGGGAACCGGAAAGGAGCTTGTCGCCCGCGCGCTGCACCGCCATAGTGCACGCGCGGCGAAGCCGTTCATCGCAATCAACACCGCCGCGATGCCGAAAGACCTGCTCGAGTCCGAGCTTTTCGGGCACGAGCGGGGCTCGTTCACCGGCGCCCAGCAGCAGCGCCGCGGGCGCTTCGAGCAGGCCGAGGGCGGGACGCTGTTCCTCGACGAGATCGGCGATATGCCTGCCGAGCTGCAGACGCGGCTGCTGCGCGTGCTGTCCGACGGCACCTTCTACCGCGTCGGCGGGCACCAGCAGATGAAGGCCAACGTGCGGGTCATCGCCGCCACGCACCAGAACCTCGAGCAGCGGGTGCGCGAAGGATCGTTCCGCGAGGACCTCTACCACCGGCTGAACGTGATCCGCCTGCGCTTGCCCAGCCTCGCCGAGCGCGCGGAGGACATCCCGCTGCTGTCGAAACACTTCCTCGCCGCGAGCGCGAAGCAGCTCGGCGTCGAGCCCAAGCGGCTTTCGGAGGACGCGCTCGCGCATCTTTCGCGGCTCGCGTTCCCCGGCAACGTGCGCCAGCTCGAGAACCTCTGCCACTGGCTGACGGTCATGGCGCCCGGGCAGGTGATCGATACGGGCGACCTGCCGGCCGAGCTGCGCGATCAGGCGGGAGCCGCAGCCTCCGACTGGCTCGCCGCGCTCGAGCACGAGGCCGAGCGGCGGCTCGCGCGCGGCGAGACCGGCATTCTCGATGCGCTCGGGCGCCAGTTCGAGCGCGCGCTCATCACACGGGCATTGGCGCGCACCGGCGGCCGGCGCATCGAGGCGGCGACCCTGCTGGGGATGGGTCGAAACACCATCACCCGGAAAATCCAGGAGCTTGGGATCGAGGAGGAGAAATCGGGGTCAGACCCCGATCTCTAGGCGGCGGCTTTCTTGGCGCGGCGGTTCTTCTCGAGCTGCGCGTCGACCAGCTTCACCACTTCGTCGATGACCGCGTTGCGCATGCCCTTCTGCGCCGCGACCGCCTGCACGAGGCGGTCGACGCGCTCGATGTTGGGCGCGCTGCCGAACAGCGCGCGCGCCGCCGAGGAGGGGCTCGCGAGCCCCTGCGCCGCGGCGGCGTATTTCTCGAACGGCACCATGTCCTTCTCGGCTGCGCCCAGCGACAGGCAGAGCTTGACCACCCAGTTGTAGACGGCGCGCGAGGCCTCGAGGTCCGCGTGCACGGTCTCCTTGATCGGGCGCATGCCCTCCTTGGTGATGCAGCGGTAGTTGCCCGCCATCAGCATCGCCCACTTCGCGAGCGGCACGAACACCGAGTCGTGCACCTTGAGCTTGACCGGCACTTCCATGCCGTCGAACCGGGCGGCCTCGATGTCGGCCTCGAGCCGGCGAAGGATGGCGGTGTGCGCGTCCGACGGGAAGCGCGCCGACTTGAAGTTGGTCGGCAGCCTGACCTGCAGCACGTTGATTTTCTCCTCGGGCGGGCGGAAGGCCTGCGGATCCGGGCTGCACAGGGTCATCAGCTTCGGGTCGAAGCTGTCCCAGACGCTCGCGTCGGTATAACAAGCCTTGAGTTCTTTTACTGAGATGCCAGGGACGCGGGCGAGGTAAGCCAACGGCGGCATGTTCATGATCGACATGCACGGCACTTTCGCCCTTGCGATCGCAGCCATCAGCTCGCGCACCCCGGGCGAGCCGTACTGGGGCTCCTGCATCGCGAGCGCCACGAGATCGTAGTCGGAGGGCTTGACCGCCGCCGGGCCGTCGGCCGAGAGCTTGCCGGGCAGCTTGCGCGAGTCGATCTCGACCAGCCCCTCGCGGCCCTTGATCGGCATGCGCACGCGCGTGCCGTTCGTGTTGATCGCGTCGGCTTCGGCCGGCAGGCAGACGAGCTTCACGGTGTGGCCCGCGAGCAGCAGCTTGGTCGCCAGCAGCGACCCGTAGGAGGCACCAAGAATCAGGATCTTGTAGGTCATCGGGATTCCACGATGTGAAATGCAGCGTTGCGGGCTGAAAACAGCCTACTCCCATCGGACCTCAATTTCATGTTGCAGCGCCACATTCCGGTTAATACAATGCTGCGATGCACATGTCGGCTCCGCTGCCTCAAGGTGTGACTGTGAGCGGGCGCGTAACGCGCGAATTCGCGCAAGTGCTGACCCCGGAAGCCCTCGCATTCGTCGCCAAGCTGCACCGGCAGTTCGAGCCGCGGCGGCAGGAGCTGCTCGCGCGCCGCGCCGCCCGGCAAAAGGAGTTCGACGCCGGCGCCCTTCCCGCTTTTCTTCCCAGCACAAGAGAGGTCAGGGAAGGCGCGTGGCGGATCGCCCCGCAGCCGAAGGACATGCTCGACCGGCGCGTCGAGATCACCGGCCCGACCGACCGCAAGATGGTGATCAACGCCCTCAATTGCGGCGCCTCGACCTTCATGGCGGATTTCGAGGACGCGAACTGCCCGACCTGGCACAACATGATCGACGGGCAGATCAACCTGCGCGACGCGGTGCGGCGCAGCATCAGCCTGGAGGCGGGCGGCAAGCGCTACGAGCTCGCCGAAAAGACCGCGGTGCTCATCCCGCGCCCGCGCGGCTGGCACCTCGACGAGAAGCACGTCGCGATCGACGGTGAGCCGGTTTCCGGCGGCATCTTCGATTTCGCGCTGTTCTTCTTCCACAACGCCAGGGAGCTGCTCGAGCGCGGCTCCGGACCGTACTTCTACCTGCCGAAGCTGGAGTCGCACCTCGAGGCGCGGCTGTGGAACGACATCTTCATCGCCTCGCAACAGGAGCTTCAAGTCCCTCAAGGCTCGATCAAGGCCACGGCGCTGATCGAAACCGTGGTCGCGGCCTTCGAGATGGACGAGATCCTGTACGAGCTGCGCAGCCACTCGGGCGGGCTCAACATCGGCCGCTGGGATTACATCTTCTCGTGCATCAAGAAGTTCCGCGCCAACAAGAACTTCTGCCTTGCCGACCGCTCGCAGGTGACGATGACCGCGCCGTTCATGCGCGCCTACGCCCTGCTGCTGGTCAAGACCTGCCACAAGCGCGGCGCCCCGGCGATGGGCGGCATGGCGGCGCAGATCCCGATCAAGCACGACCCGGCGGCGAGCGAGGCGGCGCTCGAGAAGGTGCGCCAGGACAAGCTGCGCGAGGTGACCGACGGCTGCGACGGGACCTGGGTGGCGCATCCGGCGCTGGTGCCGGTGGCGAAAGCGGTGTTCGACCAGCACATGCCGCAGCCCAACCAGTACGAGCGGCAGCGCCCGGATGTGAACGTGAGCGCCGCCGACCTGCTCAACTTCCAGCCGGAGAAGCCGATCACCGAGGCGGGCCTGCGCAACAACATCTCGGTCGGCATCCAGTACCTGGGCGCCTGGCTCGCCGGCAACGGCTGCGTGCCGGTGTTCAACCTGATGGAGGACGCCGCCACCGCCGAGATCTCGCGCTCGCAGATCTGGCAGTGGATCCGCTCGCCCAAGGGCGTGCTGGAAGACGGCCGCAAGGTCACGGTGGAATTGTTCAGAAAAATTCTTGGCGAGGAGCTCGGCAGGGTCAAGGCCTCCGGCGCCGAGGGCAAGCTCGACGAGGCCGCCGCGCTCTTCGAGAAGCTTACCGCCGACGATACGTACGTCGAGTTCCTGACGCTTCCCGCGTACCGGCTGATCGACTAGCCCGCATTTCTCACAGCCCGTAGTGTATCGGCGCGGGTAGGGCTCGGTGAGCCGGGGCGTGCTGGCGCTTGG
>Ga0156230_1104_pt1 | contig 13309 bp, 15 predicted proteins | sample RifCSPlowO2_12_FD_107877 | JGI IMG/M metagenome (GOLD analysis project Ga0156230, IMG submission 107877) | Betaproteobacteria bacterium RIFCSPLOWO2_12_FULL_68_19 | reverse complement strand
CGGCGCTGGTCGCGCTCTCGGCCGCAGGCCTCGCCCAGGCGCAGTCGCCCGAGGCGCTCGGCTGGCTGCGCAGGATCCATGACGCCACGCTGAAGCTTTCGTACACCGGCACCTTCGTCTACCAGCACGGCGGGCGCTCGGAAAGCTCGCGCATCACGCGCGACGCGCAAAGGGACATCGAGCGGCTCGAGGTGCTCGACGGCGTGCCGCGCGAGATCGTGCGCACGCGCGACACCGTGAAGTGCTACCTGCCCGCGAGCGGGGTGCTGAAGGTCGAGCAGCGGGTCGACCGGGGCAGCGCCGAGCGCAGCTTTCCCGCGCTCCTGCCCGAGCGCATCGGCACGCTCGCGCGCCACTACGAGATCGAGCTGGGCGAGATGCGGCGCATCGCCGGCTTCGACTGCCAGACGGTGCTGCTCACGCCGAAGGACAACCTGCGCTACGGCTACCGGCTGTGCGCCGACGCGAAGAGCGGCATGCTGCTCAAGGCGGTCACCTTCGACGCCCAGGGCGAGAGCGTCGAGCAGTTCATGTTCACCCAGCTCTCCATCGGCGGGGTCACGAGCGCGCAGGTGAGGCCGCGGCGCGCGCGGCGCGCCTGGCGGGTCGAGGACACCAAGGCGGCGCCGGCGCGGCTCTCGGGCTGGGGCCTGTCCGCGGAGCTGCCCGGGTTCCGCAAGGTGATCGAGCTCAAGCGCCGCATGGGCGAGTCGCGCCCGGTCGGCCAGCTGGTCTATTCCGACGGCCTCGCCGCGGTGTCGGTGTTCATCGAGCCGATGGACGGGCGGCGCGAGCCGGTGCAGACCGGCGTCGCCAGCCTCGGCGCGATCCACATCTATACGCGCGAGGTCGCCAATCACATGGTAACCGTGGTCGGCGAAACGCCGGCCGCGAGCGTGCAGCGCATCGGCAACGCGGTAGAGTACCAGCGGCCGAGCCAATAAAGCAGAAACGAGGAGACACCAGCATGCGTATCACGAGGCCCCTGGCCGCCCTGTGGCTGGCGGCGTTCTGCGCCGTCGCGGCGGCGCAGGCGCGCGAGCTGCCTGATTTCACCCGCCTGGTCGACGAGCAGGGCGCGAGCGTCGTCAACATCAGCACCACGCAGGCGCCGCGCCGCGCCGGCGCCGTGCCGCAGGTGCCCGGCATCGAGGACGAGGAGGTGCTCGAGTTCTTCCGCCGCTTCATCCCGCGCCAGCAGCCCGGCCCGGGCGCGCGTCCCGAGAGCCGCTCGCTCGGCTCCGGGTTCATCATCAGCCCCGACGGCTACATCCTCACCAACGCGCACGTGGTGGAAGGCGCCGACGAGATCAACGTGCGCTTCACCGACAAGCGCGAGTTCAAGGCCAAGGTGATCGGCACCGACCGCCGCACCGACATCGCGGTGATCAAGATCGAGACCGGCGGGCTGCGCCCGGTGCGCTTCGGCGACCCCTCCAGGCTCAAGGTCGGCGAATGGGTGGTGGCGATCGGGGCGCCGTTCGGCTTCGAGAACACGGTCACCGCCGGCATCGTGAGCGCCAAGGGGCGCTCGCTGCCGCAGGAGAACTTCGTGCCGTTCCTGCAGACCGACGTCGCCATCAACCCCGGCAACTCGGGCGGGCCGCTGTTCAACATGCGCGGCGAGGTGGTGGGCATCAACTCGCAGATCTACAGCCGCACCGGCGGCTTCATGGGCCTGTCTTTCGCCATCCCGATCGACGTGGCGCTCGACATCCAGAAGCAGCTGCGCGAGAAGGGCCGCGTGGCGCGCGGCAGGATCGGCGTGGTGATCCAGGAGGTCACGCGCGACCTCGCCACCTCCTTCGGCCTGGAGCGGCCGCGCGGCGCGCTGGTGAACTCGGTGGAGAAGGGCAGCCCGGCCGACAAGGCGGGGGTCGAGGCGACCGACATCATCCTCGGCTTCGACGGCAAGCCGGTCGAGAACTCGAGCGACCTGCCGCGCCTGGTGGGCGCGACGCGCCCCGGCTCGCACGCCACGATGGAGGTGTGGCGCAAGGGCACGACCCGCAGGCTCGGCATCACCGTCGGCGAGCTGCAGGAGGACCGCGTCGCCTCGCGCGACGCGCCGCGGGCGCCCAAGCAGGCGGAGGCGCCGGCCAACCGGCTCGGCATCGTGGTCTCGGAGCTCTCGCCGGAGCAGAAGCGGGGCCTGAGCCTCTCGAGCGGCGTGGCGGTCACCGACGTGCGGCCCGATTCCAAGGCCGACGTGCGCAGGGGCGACATCCTGCTCACCATGGTCCACAAGGGCCAGCACATCGAGCTGCGCTCGGTCGAGCAGTTCAACAAGCTGCTCGCCGGCCTGGACAAGAACGCCGTGATCACGCTGCAGGTGCGCCGCGGCGAGAGCACCGCGTTCATCACCATCTCGGGGCTCACCGATAAAGGGTAGGGCCCGGCTGTACGCTCGCGCCTGGTGCCACCTGTGCGAGGAGATGGCGCAGGCGCTGCGCGCCCTCGGCGTCGAGTTCGACGAGATCGACGTCGACTCCGACCCGCGCCTGGAGGCGCTGTACGGGGACGACGTCCCCGTGCTGCTCGGCCACGACGGCGTCGAGATCTGCCGCCACCGCTTGAGCCCGGAAGACCTCGGCAAGCTGCGCTAAGATAGCGGGTCGAGGAGGGTGCCCCCCAGAGCAGGCGGTAAGCGCGGGCGCCCTCTTTCTTTATATGGCCCAGAGCCGCATCCGCAACTTCTCCATCATCGCGCACATCGACCACGGCAAGTCGACCCTGGCGGATCGCTTCATCCAGATCTGCGGCGGCCTCGCCGAGCGCGAGATGGCCGAGCAGGTGCTCGACTCGATGGAGCTCGAGCGCGAGCGCGGCATCACCATCAAGGCCCAGACGGCTGCTCTTTCTTATCAAGCGAAGGACGGGAATACCTACCTTCTCAACCTGATCGATACCCCGGGGCACGTGGACTTCTCCTACGAGGTGAGCCGCTCGCTCGCCGCCTGCGAGGGCGCGCTGCTGGTGGTCGACGCCTCGCAGGGCGTGGAGGCGCAGACGGTCGCCAACTGCTACACCGCGATCGAGCAGGGCGTCGAGGTGATCCCGGTGCTGAACAAGATCGACCTGCCCTCGGCCGATCCCGAGAAGGCGATCCAGGAGATCGAGGACGTGATCGGCATCGCCGCGGCCGACGCGCTGCGCGTCAGCGCCAAGACCGGCGAGAACGTGCCCGAGATCCTGGAGACGGTGATCCGGCGCATCCCGCCGCCGCAGGGCGACCCGGCAGGCAGGCTGCAGGCGCTGATCATCGACTCCTGGTTCGACAACTACGTCGGCGTGGTGATGCTGGTGCGCGTCTTCGAGGGGACGCTGCGGCCGAAGGAGCGCGTGGTGCTGATGAGCACCGGGGCGTCCTACCTGTGCGAGCAGACCGGAATCTTCACTCCCAAGGCGAAGGAGAAGGGTTTTCTCGCCGCCGGGGAGGTCGGCTATGTCACCGCCGGCATCAAGGAGCTGCGCGCGGCCAAGGTCGGCGACACGATCACGGCCGCGGACAAGCCGGCGTCGCATGCGCTGCCGGGCTTCAAGGAGGTCAAGCCGCAGGTGTTCGCCGGCCTCTACCCGGTCGAGTCGAACGAGTACGAAGCGCTGCGCGAGGCGCTGGAGAAGCTGCACCTGAACGACGCCTCCTTCCACTACGAGCCCGAGACCTCGCAGGCGCTCGGCTTCGGCTTCCGCTGCGGCTTCCTCGGCCTGCTGCACATGGACATCGTGCAGGAGCGCCTGGAGCGCGAGTACGGCATGCACCTCATCACCACCGCGCCCTCGGTGGTCTACGAGGTCAAGCTGCGCGACGGCACGGTGCAGCAGGTCTCCAATCCCTCGCGCCTGCCGCCCATGGAGACCATCGAGGAGATCCGCGAGCCGGTGATCGCCACCAAGATCTTCGTGCCGCAGGAGTACGTCGGGCCGGTGATCACCCTGTGCGAGGAGAAGCGCGGCACGCAGACCAACATGCACTACTCGCCCCGGCACGTGGTGCTGTCCTACGACCTGCCGCTCTCCGAGGTGGTGCTCGACTTCTTCGACCGCCTCAAGTCGGGCACGCGCGGCTACGGCTCGCTCGACTACGAGTTCAAGCAGTACCGCGCCGCCGACGTGGTGCGCCTGGACATCCTGGTGAACGGCGAGCGCGTCGATGCGCTCTCCACCATGGTGCACCGCTCGAGCACGCAGCAGCGCGGACGGGAGCTCGTGAGCAAGCTCAGGGCGTTGATTCCGCGGCAGATGTTCGACGTGGCGATCCAGGCGGCGATCGGCTCGCACATCGTGGCGCGCGAGAACGTCAAGGCGCTGCGCAAGAACGTGCTGGCCAAGTGCTACGGCGGCGACGTGACGCGCAAGAGGAAGCTGCTCGAGAAGCAGAAGGAAGGCAAGAAGCGCATGAAGCAGGTCGGGGCGGTGGAGATCCCGCAGGAAGCGTTCCTGGCGGTGCTGCAGCGGAGCGGCAGTTGAGCTTCGCCGCCTTCCTGCTCACCCTGCTGGTCGTCACGGGGCTCGTCTGGCTGCTGGACAAGCATTATCTGAGAAAGAGGAGACCGAGAGAGGCGAAGCAGCCCTGGTGGGTGGAGTACTCGATCAGCTTCTTTCCGGTGATCCTGATCGTGTTCCTGCTGCGCTCGTTCCTGGTCGAGCCGTTCAAGATCCCGTCGAGCTCGATGGTGCCGACGCTGCTGGTCGGGGACTTCATCCTGGTGAACAAGTTCAGCTACGGCATCCGCCTGCCGGTCGCCAACCGCAAGGTGCTCGAGCTCGGCAGCCCCGGCCGCGGCGACGTCATGGTGTTCCGCTATCCCGAGGACCCCTCGCTCGACTACATCAAGCGCGTGGTCGGGCTGCCGGGGGACCGCGTCGAGGTGCGCAACAAGCGGCTGTCGATCAACGGGCGGCCGGTGCCGCTGCGCCAGGTCGAGGACTACCTGTCGCGCGAGCGCATGCAGTTCTCGCGGCGTTACGTCGAGACGCTCGACGGCGTCGAGCACCAGATCCTGCTCGAGGAGGACGCGCCCGCGGGGGTCATGCCCTCGCGCGCGTTCCCGTTCTCCGGCAATTGCAACTACAATAGCAACGGGCTCGCGTGTACCGTTCCGCCGGGCCACTATTTCGTGATGGGCGACAACCGCGACAACTCGAGCGACAGCCGGGTGTGGGGCTTCGTCCCCGACGGCAACATCGTCGGCAAGGCGTTCTTCATCTGGCTCAACCTCAACGAGCTCGGCCGTTTCGGCTCGTTCCGCTGAGACTCGCCCCGGGAGGAAGCAAATGAAGTCAACGCAAAGCGGCGTCAGCCTGATGGGGCTCATGCTCGGGCTGTTCATCCTGGTGCTGTTGGCGCTGTTCGCCATGAAGATCATCCCGTCGTACCTGGAGTTCGCGACGGCAAAGAACGCGATCGAGGGCATCGCGCGCGAGCGGCAGGCGAGCACGCCGGCGGAGGGGCGCAATGCCTTCGAGGCGCGCGCGACCATCGACGACATCCGCGCGGTCAGCCCGAAGGACCTCGAGATCACCAAGGAAGGCAGCGAGTTCATCATCGCCTTCAGCTACCGCAAGGAAGTGCCGGTGTTCTCCAACGTGGCCCTCTGCATCGACTACGCGGCCAGCACGAAGGGGCAGTAGATCGTTGGCCCGGCCCGAGGTTCTCGAGCAGCGGCTCGGACACCGGTTCACGAACGCGGCGCTGCTCGCTCAGGCGCTCACCCACCGCAGCGCCGGGGCGCCCGACAACGAGCGGCTCGAATTCCTCGGCGACGGCGTGCTCGGCTGCGCGGTGGCCGAGGAGCTCTATGCGCGCTTTCCGCGCCTCGCGGAGGGCAGGCTGACCCGCATGCGCGCACGGCTGGTGCGCGAGGAGGCGCTCGCGGAAATCGCCGGGCATCTCGAAATGAAGACGTTTCTCCGGGTGGGCGCCAAGCACCCGATCACGCCGTCGGTGCTTGCCGACGCGCTCGAGGCGGTGTTCGGCGCGATCTTCCTCGACGGCGGCTACGACGCGGCGCGCCGCGCGATGGTGCGGGCCTTCGGCCCGCTGCTCGAGAGCCTCGACCCGAGCGACCTCGAGAAGGACGCCAAGACCCAGCTGCAGGAGATCATGCACGCCCGCGGCAGCAAGCTGCCCGAGTATCGCGTCGTCGCCACGCACGGCGCGCCGCACCAGCGCTCGTTCGAGGTCGAGTGCCTGGTCCCTGACCTGGGCCTGGCCGCGACCGGAAGCGGCAGCTCGCTCCAGCGCGCCGAGCAGCAGGCCGCGAAGGGCCTCTTGGGAAAATTGACCAAATGAGCCGGTGCGGCACGATCGGCTTTGTCGGCCGCCCCAACACCGGCAAGTCGAGCCTGCTCAACCGGCTGGTCGGCGAGAAGCTCTCGATCGTCTCGGCCCGGCCGCAGACCACCCGGCATCTCGTCACCGGCATCCTGACCCGGCCGGGCTGCCAGTACATCTTCGTCGACGCCCCGGGAGCGCCGCCTCGCACCAAGAGCGTGCTGCACCGGGCGCTCAGCCGGCGCGTCACCGAGGCGGCGCGCGACGTGGACGTGGCGCTGTTCGTGGTCGAGGCGCCGCGCTTGGGCCCCGAGGACCGCGCCGCGCTCGCGCGCATTCCGGGCTCGCAGTGCGTAATCGCGGTAGTAAACAAGGTGGATTTAATCAAAAAATCTGCTTTGATCCCCTTCCTCGACCGTCTCGCCAGGCTGCGCGACTTCCACGCCATCGTCCCCGTGAGCGCGAAGACCGGGAAGAACGTCGACGAGCTGCTGCGCGTGCTGCGCGCTGCGCTTCCCGAGGGGCCGGCGGCCTACCCGCCGGAGCAGCTCACCGACCGCGACGAGCGCTTCTTCGCCGCGGAGCTGCTGCGCGAGAAGCTGTTCGAGACCATGGGGCAGGAGCTGCCCTACCGCTGCGAAGTGCTGATCGACAGCTTCAAGCAGGAGGGCCGGCTGCGGCGCATCGAGGCGACCATCCTGGTGGAGCGCGACAGCCAGCGCGCGATCGTGCTCGGCAGCGGCGGCGAGCGGCTCAAGCGCATGGCGAGCGCGGCGCGCAGGGACATGGAGCGCCTGTTCGGCGGCAAGGTCTATCTCGGCACCTGGGTCAAGGTGCGCCGCGCCTGGACCGACGACCGGCGCGCGCTGCGCGAGCTGGGCTACGAATGAAGCGCCGCGTCGACCAGGAGCCGGGGTACGTGCTGCACACCTACCCGTACATGGAGACCAGCCTGATCGTCGAGGCCTTCGCGCGCCGCTTCGGGCGCGTCGCGCTGCTCGCGCGCGGCGCGCGCCGGCCGCGCTCGGCGATGCGCGGCGTGCTGCTGTCGTTCCATCCGCTGCGGCTCTCCTGGAGCGGGTCGGCCGAGCTCTCCAACCTGCGCGCCGCCGAGTGGTCGGGGGCGCTGCAGCCCCTCGCCGGGCAGGGGCTGATGTGCGGCTTCTACCTCAACGAGCTGCTGCTGCGCCTGCTGCCGCGCGAGGACCCGCACGAGGCGCTGTTCGACATCTACGGGGAATCTCTCAAGTCACTCTCCCATGGCGAATCTCACGCCGTCGTGCTCCGATCCTTTGAAAAGCGCTTGCTGGCCGAGCTGGGCTATGCGCCGCTGCTCGAGCGCGATGCGGCGAGCGGGGCGCCGATCGACCCGGCGCGGCGCTACGCCTACGAGGCGGACCGCGGTCCGATGCCTCTGGAGAAGCCGTCTTCCGAGCTCAGCGTGAGCGGCCGGACCCTGCTCGACGTCGCCGCCGACGACTATGCGCGGCCCGAGACGCGCGACGAGGCACGCGCGCTGATGCGCCTGCTCATCGGCCAGCGCCTGCACGGGCAGGTGCTGCACACGCGCGCGGTGCTCATGGAGCTCAGCGACCTATGATCGAGCTTGGCGTCAACGTCGACCATGTCGCCACCGTGCGCCAGGCGCGGCGCACCTACGAGCCCGACCCGGTGTGGGCGGCGGTCGAGGCGCACCTGGGCGGCGCCGACGGCATCACCGTGCACCTGCGCGAGGACCGGCGCCACATCCAGGACGAGGACGTGCGCCGGCTGCGCGAGCTCACGCACATCAAGCTCAATCTGGAAATGGCGGCGACCGAGGAGATGGTGGGCATCGCCTGCGGCCTGAAGCCCGAGATGGCCATGCTCGTGCCCGAAGGGCGGCACGAGGTCACGACCGAGGGCGGCCTCGATGTCGCATCCCAGGAAAAATCTCTCGCGAAAGCCGTCGAGCGCCTTTCGGCCGCTGGAATCATGGTGTCCGTCTTCATCGACGCGGAGCTGCGCCAGGTCGAGGCGGCGAAGCGCATCGGCGCGGCGGTGTGCGAGATCCACACCGGGCCTTATGCGCACGCCTTCCATTCCAGGGGGCGCGACGCCGAGAGCCCGGCCGTACTTTCAGAATTGAAGAAAATTCAAACGGCCGGAGAAGCGATTCGCTCGCTCGGCATGCGCTTCAACGCCGGCCATGCGCTCAACTATTTCAACGTCGAGCCGGTGGCGCGCCTGCCGGGCGTGCGCGAGCTGCACATCGGCCACGCGATCGTCAGCCGCGCGCTGTTCGTCGGCATGCGCGAAGCGGTGCGGGAGATGAAGAGCCTGATGCGCGCGGCAGCCTCGTCCGCGGCTTCTCGCGGCAAGGCGGGATGATCTACGGCGTGGGCACCGACGTGGTCGAGATCGGCCGGGTCGAGAAGGCGCTCGCGCGCTTCGGCGAGCGCTTCGCCCGGCGCATCCTGTGCGAGCCCGAGCTGAAGCGCTTCGCGACCCACCGCCTGCCCGCGGCCTACCTCGCCAAGCGCTTCGCCGCCAAGGAGGCGTTCACCAAGGCGCTCGGCACCGGCATCCACGCGCCCGCCAACTGGCACGGCGTGTGGGTGACGAACCTCAAGTCCGGGAAGCCGGTGCTCGAGTTTTCGAGCGCCTTGAAAGACCTTCTCGCGAAACGAGGGGTCACTCATGCCCACGTTTCCCTCTCGGACGAGCGGGGCGTGGCGTTCGCCACGGTCATCCTCGAATGCGAAAAGTAAGGCTGCCGCCGGGCCCGGCGGTGGTCGACGTCCTGGGCACGGCGCTCGCGGACGAGGACCGCGAGCGCATCCGGCACCCGGCTGCGGGCGCGGTGATCCTGTTTACCCGCAATTACGAGAATCCAGACCAGCTGAGACTTCTTTGTGAAGACATAGAGCGCCTTCGCGAGCCGGCGCTGCCCGTCTGCGTCGACCATGAAGGCGGCCGGGTGCAGCGCTTCCGCGAGGGCTTCAGCGCTATCCCGCCGATGCGGGAGCTGGGCAGGCTGTGGGACCGCGACCGCGACGCGGCGAGGCAGGCCGCGCGCGCCATCGGCTACGTGATCGGCGCCGAGCTCGGCGCGCACGGCGTGGATTTCAGCTTTGCCCCGGTGCTCGATCTCGACTACGGCGCGAGCAGCGTGATCGGCGACCGCGCGCTGCACTTCGACCCGACCGCTGTGGGTGCTCTTGGCTCCCAGTTGATTATCGGATTGAGGGAAGCCGGGATGGCGGCGGTGGGCAAGCATTTCCCCGGCCACGGCTTTGCTGCCGCGGACTCGCACGTGGCCGTGCCAAAGGACGATAGAACCGTGAAAGAAATCTTTGGCAAAGACCTGTTGCCGTACCGCAAGGCGATCGAGGCGGGACTGGCGGCGGTCATGCCCGCGCACGTGATCTTCACCCAGGCCGACGCCGAGCCCGCCGGCTACTCGAAGTTCTGGCTGCAGGAGGTGCTGCGCGGCAAGCTCGGCTTCCAGGGACTGGTGTTCAGCGACGACCTGTCGATGGAAGGCGCCTGCGTCGCCGGCGGGCCGCGCGAGCGCGCCCGCGCCGCGCTCGCCGCCGGCTGCGACATGGTGCTCCTGTGCAACGACCCGAAGGGCTGCGACGCGCTTCTTGAGTCTTTGAAAGGCGTCAGTCTTTCGCGCCTGGAAGCCTGGGAGGCAATGCGAAAGAAAGGCGGGCGGGACTTGAGGAAGAGCGTCGCCTACCGCGAGGCGCAGCAGCGCCGGGTGGCGATGGCTACAGCGCTGCAGAAGCCCGAAATGGGCGCGGCCGCGCCCATTCAAGAAAACCCCTCTTAGGCGAGCTCCATCAGCGCGCTACGCGCGCTCCATGTAGGTGCCTTCGGCGGTGTCGATCTTGATCTTCTCGCCCGTGTTGATGAAGGGCGGCACCTGCACGGTGATGCCGGTCTCCATCTTCGCCGGCTTGAACGAGGTGGTGGCGGTGGAGTGCTTGATGCCCGGCTCGGTGTCGGTCACGGTCAGCACCACCGAGGGAGGGATTTCCACGCCGATGGCGCGGCCGTTGTAGAAGTTGATCTGCACGTCGGTGTTCGGCAGCAGGTAGCCCGACTGGCCCTCGAGGAACTCCGCCGGGAGCGAGAGCTGCTCGTAGTTCTCCTTGTCCATGAACACGTAGCTGTCGCCGTCCTGGTAGAGGAACTGCATGTCGCGCGCGTCGACGTAGGCACGCTCGACCTTGTCCTCGGTGCGGAAGCGCTGGTTGGTCTTGGTGCCGGCCTCGATGTCCTTCATCTCGACCTGCATGAAGGCGCCGCCGCGCCCGCCGACGTGCACGTGGTAGGACTTGAGCACGCGCCACACGCGCTTGTCCCACTCGAGGAGGTTGCCGGGCCGGATTTCGACTGCTTCGACTTTCGCCATGAGACCGCCGCTGAAAAAGGCGCGCATTTTACACGATCTATAATGAAATCATCGTGTTCGACGCGAAGTCTTTCGTGGCCGGGTTGCCGAGCCTTCCCGGGGTATACCGCATGCTCGGCGAGGGCGGCGAGGCCCTGTACGTCGGCAAGGCGCGCGACCTCAAGAAACGCGTCTCTTCCTACTTCCACAAGCAGGCGGGCAGCCCGCGCATCGAGATGATGCTCGGCCAGGTGGCGGCCATCGAAGTCACGGCGACGCGCTCCGAGGGCGAGGCGCTGCTGCTCGAGAACAACCTCATCAAGAGCCTCGCGCCGCGCTACAACATCCTGTTTCGCGACGACAAGTCCTATCCCTACCTCGAGATCACCGGCCATCGCTATCCGCGCCTGGGATTCCATCGCGGCGCCAAGGACCGCCGCAACCGCTACTTCGGGCCGTTCCCCCACGCCTACGCGGTGCGCGAGAGCATCCAGTTGCTGCAGCGCGTGTTCCGCCTGCGCACCTGCGAGGACACGGTGTTCGAGAACCGCTCGCGCCCCTGCCTGCTGCACCAGATCCAGCGCTGCACCGCGCCCTGCACCGGCCGGATCGCCCCGCAAGCCTATGCGGAGGACGTGGCGAACGCGCTGCTGTTCCTCGAGGGCCGCGAAGACGACGTGATCAGGAATCTGAACGAAAAAATGAACTCCGCGTCCGACGCGCGGCGCTACGAGGAGGCGGCGGCCTACCGCGACCAGGTGCGCGCCCTGTCGCGCGTGCAGGCGCGCCAGTACGTCGAATCCAACCGCGGCGTGGATGCCGACGTCGTGGCCTGCGTGATCGAGGGCGGCATCGCCTGCGTCAACCTGGTCATGATCCGCGGCGGGCGCCACGTCGGCGACCGCAGCTTCTTCCCGTCGAACGCGGAAGGCGCGGCCGCGGCCGAGGTGATCGGCGCGTTCCTCGAGCAGCATTACCTCGAGCAACCCATGCCCGGCCTGATCGTGACGAGCGAGCCGGTCGAGCTTGAAAACGCGATCACCCCCTCCCATGGAGAAAGACGCATCTGGCTGGACATGGCGTGCAAGAATGCCGAGCTCGCGATCGCGCAGCGGGTGCGCGACCGCGCCACGCAGGAAGGGCGGCTCGCCGCGCTGCGCGAGGCGCTCGGGCTGCCCGAGGGCCTGCAGCGCATCGAATGCTTCGACATCAGCCATACGATGGGCGAGGCGACCGTCGCCTCCTGCGTGGTCTACGATCGCCAGCAGATGCAGAAAGGCGAGTACCGGCGCTTCAACATCCGCGACATCGCCCCGGGCGACGACTACGCGGCCATGCGGCAGGTGCTTGCGCGCCGCTACGAGCGCGTGAGCGCCGACGCGGGCAGGATCCCGGACCTGGTGCTGGTCGACGGCGGCAAGGGGCAGGCAGGCGTAGCCGCCGCGGTGCTGCGCGACCTCGGGCTGCACCAGGTGGGCGTGGTGGGCGTCGCAAAGGGGCCGGAGCGCAAGCCCGGCATGGAGGAGCTGATCATCGAGTCGGAGGCACGCAGCCTGCAGCTTGCGCCCTCGCACCCCGGGCTGCACCTCGTGCAGCAGATTCGCGACGAGGCGCACCGCTTCGCCGTGCTGGGGCATCGCGCGCGGCGCGGCAGGGCGCGCACCACCTCGATGCTGAGCGAGATCCCGGGCATCGGCGCCAGGCGGCGCCAGGCCCTGCTCGAGCATTTCGGCGGCTTGCGGGGCGTCCAGGCCGCCGCGGTCGACGACATCGCGAAGGTCGAGGGGATCAGCCGGGCGCTCGCGGAGCGCATCTACCGGCACCTGCACGAGCAGGCGGCGGCATGATCCCGCTCAACGCGCCGAACCTGGTGACGCTGTCGCGGATCATCCTGATCCCGCTGATCATCGGCCTGTACTACCTGCCCGAGGAGTGGCTCTCCTACCAGGGCAAGAACCTCGCCGCGACCGTGGTGTTCATCCTCGCCGCGGCGACCGACTGGCTCGACGGCTACCTGGCGCGGCGCCTGGACCAGATCTCGGCCTTCGGCGCCTTCCTCGACCCGGTGGCGGACAAGCTGATCGTGGTGGGCGCGCTGGTGGCGCTGCTGCATCTGGGCCGCGTCGACATGCTGGTCGCGCTGATCATCGTCGGCCGCGAGATCGCGATCTCCGCGCTGCGCGAGTGGATGGCGAAGGTGGGGCAGGCGAAGAGCGTCGCGGTGGCCTTCATCGGCAAGCTGAAGACCGTGGGGCAGATGATCGCGATCCCGCTGCTGCTCTACAACGACGAGCTGTTCGGCATCGTCGACTGCCAGTGGCTCGGCACGGTGCTCATCAACGTGGCCGCGGTGCTGACCGTAGTCTCGATGCTCTATTACCTGCGCAAGGCCCTGCCTTACGCCTCGGTGCACAGTTGACTTATAATCACCTGCGCCGCGCGGGAATAGCTCAGTTGGTAGAGCGCAACCTTGCCAAGGTTGAGGTCGCGAGTTCGAGACTCGTTTCCCGCTCCAAGTTAAGATAAGGGAAGGTCCCGCGGATCAGACCCGAAGGGACCTTCCCTTTTTATTGTCCCGGGCGGGATGGCAGAGTGGTCATGCAGCGGCCTGCAAAGCCGTGGACGCCGGTTCGATTCCGACTCCCGCCTCC
>Ga0156230_1032_pt1 | contig 13324 bp, 27 predicted proteins | sample RifCSPlowO2_12_FD_107877 | JGI IMG/M metagenome (GOLD analysis project Ga0156230, IMG submission 107877) | Betaproteobacteria bacterium RIFCSPLOWO2_12_FULL_68_19 | reverse complement strand
TGTCGGCGGCCGTCACCGGCCCGTCGCCCTTCTTCTTGAGCGACAGGATCGCCTCGGCGCGGTTGTGCAGCCGGAACACCACGCCTTTCAGGTTGAGCAGGATGTCGACCACGTCCTCGCGCACCCCGTCGAGCGTGGAGTATTCGTGCACTACGCCCGCGATCTGCACCTCGGTGGGCGCGTAGCCGGGCATGGAGGAGAGCAGCACCCTGCGCAGGGCATTGCCGAGGGTGTGGCCGTAGCCACGTTCGAACGGCTCCATCGTCACGCGAGCGTGGTTCGGCGAGAGGTTTTGAACGTCGACGATTCTCGGCTTCAGAAATCCCGATTGCGGCATGTATGGTCCTATTACTTCGAGTACAACTCGATGACGAGGCTTTCGTTGACGGTCGACGGCAGATCGGCGCGCGCGGGCAACGCCTTGAGCGTGCCCTTGAGCCCCTTCGCGTCGACTTCCAGCCACCCCGGCACGCCCCGCCCGCTGGCGGCCTCGGCGGCCGCCTTGATGCGCAGCTGCTCCTTGGCCTTGGAGGCCACTTCGATCGTGTCGCCGGGGCGCACGTGGTAGGAGGGAATGTTCACCCGCCTGCCGTTCACCAGGATGGCGTTGTGGCGCACCACCTGCCGCGCCTCGGCGCGCGAGGCGCCGAAGCCCATGCGGTAGGCGACGTTGTCGAGCCGGCATTCCAGCAGCTGCAGCAGGCGCTCGCCGGTGACGCCCCTGGAGCGCGAGGCCTCCGCATAGGTATTGCGGAACTGGCGCTCGAGCACGCCATAGGTGCGCCGCAGCTTCTGCTTCTCGCGCAGCTGCTTGCCGTAGTCGGACATCCGGGCGCCGCTCTTCTGGCCGTGCTGGCCGGGAGCATACGCGCGGCGCTCGACCGGGCACTTGTCGGTGAAGCACTTCTCGCCCTTCAGGTAGAGCTTCTCGCCCTCCCTGCGGCAATGGCGGCACTTGTCGAGGTTTCTTGCCATGCAGTCTCCTGATTACACGCGCCGGCGCTTGGGCGGGCGGCAGCCGTTGTGCGGGATCGGGGTCACATCGGCGATGCTCGATATCTTCAGGCCGATGGCGTTGAGCGCGCGCACCGCCGATTCGCGCCCCGGGCCCGGGCCCTTGATGCGCACCTCGATGTTCTTCACGCCGCACTCCTGCGCCCCGCGGCCGGCGCGCTCCGCCGCGACCTGGGCGGCGAACGGGGTCGACTTGCGCGAGCCCTTGAAGCCGGCGTGGCCCGAGGTGGCCCAGGACAGCGCATTGCCCTGGCGGTCGGTGATGGTGACGATGGTGTTGTTGAAAGAAGCGTGGATGTGGGCGATGCCTTCGGACACGTTCTTCTTCACCTTCTTGCGGGCGCGCGCCGACGCCGATTGCTGCAGTTCCTGTCGAGTGGGGGTGTTTCTGCTCGCCATGATCAAGCCGCCTTGCCCGCTTGGACGTTGAGTTTGATGGCGGCCTTGCGCGGCCCCTTGCGGGTCCTCGCGTTGGTCCGCGTCCTTTGCCCGCGCACCGGAAGGCCCTTGCGGTGGCGCACGCCGCGGTAGCAGCCGAGGTCCATCAACCGCTTGACCGACATCGACACCTCGCGCCGCAGGTCGCCTTCCACGGTAAAGCGGGTGACGCTCTCGCGGATGCGGTCGAGCTCCGCGTCGGTGAGATCCTTGATCTTGCGCGCGCCCTGCACCCCGGCGGCGGCGCAGATCGCCTGCGCGCGCGCGCGCCCGATGCCGAAGATCGCGGTGAGCGCGATCTGCGCATGCTGGTGGTTGGGAATGTTGATGCCTGCAATTCGAGCCATAGGGAAGTGCCTGGGCGAAACCTGAAATTATAGCTGTTTGGTCAAGGTGTTATCAACCCTGACGCTGTTTGTGGCGCGGATCGGAGCAGATGACGCGCACCACCCCCTTGCGCCGCACGATCTTGCACTTGCGGCAGATCTTCTTCACTGAAGCCATCACCTTCATTTGCTTCTCTCCTTGCTACTTGGCCCGGAACGTGATCCGGCCCTTGGTCAGGTCGTAAGGCGTCATCTGCACCGTCACCTTGTCGCCCGGCAGGATGCGGATGTAGTTCATGCGCATCTTTCCCGAGATGAAGGCGTGGATGGTATGCCCGTTCTCGAGCTTCACGCGGAACGTCGCATTGGGCAGGTTCTCCAGCACTTCGCCCTGCATCTCGATGACGTCTTCCTTCGCCATCAGCGAACCGGCAGGCCCCCCTTGAAGTTGGCTTTGCGCAGCAGGCTCTCGTACTGGTGCGTCATCACGTAGGCCTGCACCTGCGACATGAAATCCATCGTCACCACGACGATGATCAGCAGCGAGGTCCCGCCGAAGTAGAACGGCACGTTCCAGCGCAGGATCAGGAACTCGGGCAGCAGGCAGACCGTGGTCACGTAGATCGCCCCGGCGAGCGTCAGCCGGGTGAGGATCTTCTCCAGGTAGCGCGCGGTCTGGTCGCCCGGCCGGATCCCCGGGACGAAGGCGCCCGACTTCTTCAGGTTGTCGGCGGTCTCTTTCGGGTTGTACTGCAGCGCGGTATAGAAGAAGCAGAAGAAAATGATGAGCGCCGCATACAGCAGCACGTAGATCGGCTGCCCCGGGGTCAGCGTGCCGGCGATGTCGCGCAGCCAGATCAGCCCCTCGGCCGAGCCGAACCAGCCCAGCAGCGTCGCCGGGAACAGGATCAGGGAACTCGCGAAGATCGGCGGGATCACGCCGGACATGTTGAGCTTGAACGGCAGGTGCGAGCTCTGGCCGCCGTAGACCCGGTTGCCGACCTGGCGCTTCGCGTAGTTCACCAGGATCTTGCGCTGGCCGCGCTCGACGAAGCAGACGAAGCCGGTGACCACCAGCACCGCGACGGCGATCAGCAGCGCGGTGAGCGGATGCATCGCGCCGGTGCGCACCAGCTCCAGGGTGCCGGCGATCGCGCTCGGCAGCCCCGCGGCGATGCCGGCGAAGATGATGATCGAGATGCCGTTGCCCAGGCCCCTCTCGGTGATCTGCTCGCCCAGCCACATGATGAACATGGTCCCGGTCACGAGCGTGGTGATGGTGGTGACGCGGAACATCAGTCCCGGCTCGAGCACCAGTCCGGCCTGCGACTCGAGCGCGATCGAGATGCCGGTCGCCTGGAACAGCGCGAGGAACACCGTGCCATAGCGCGTGTACTGCGTGATCTTGCGCCGCCCCGACTCGCCTTCCTTGCGCAGCTGGTCGAGCTGCGGGCTCACCGCGGTCATGAGCTGCATGATGATCGAGGCCGAGATGTAGGGCATGATGCCCAGCGCGAAGATGGTGAAGCGCGACAGCGCGCCGCCCGAGAACATGTTGAACATGCCCAGGATGCCGCCCTGCTGCCCCTGGAAGAGATCCGCGAGCACGTTCGGGTCGATGCCCGGCACCGGGATGTGCGCGCCGATGCGGAACACCACCAGCGCCCCGAGCATGAACAGCAGCCGCCGCTTCAGGTCGCCGTAGCGGCCCGCCTTGCCGACGTTGGGAAGCGTCGCCATCAGGCCTTCGGCGCCTGCTCGGGCTTCTTCGGCAATTTCTTCTGCACCGGCGCCGCCTCGCTCACTTCCACCTTGCCGCCCGCGCCCTCGATGGCCGAGCGCGCGCCCTTCGACGCCTTCACGTCGCCTTTCACGTTCAGCTTCTTCGTCAGCTTGCCGGACAGGATGATCTTCGCGCCGAGCGCCTTCTTCGACACGATGCCCGCCGCCTGCAGCGCCGCAAGGTCGACGTCCGTGACTTGCAGGGTCTCGAGTTCGCCCAGGCGCACCTCGGCGACGTCCTCGCGGGTCGGCGAGTTGAAGCCGCGCTTGGGCAGGCGCCGATGCAGCGGCATCTGCCCGCCCTCGAAGCCGACCTTGTGGAATCCTCCGGAGCGCGCCTTCTGTCCCTTGTGACCGCGGCCGGCGGTCTTGCCCCAGCCCGAGCCCACGCCCCGGCCGACGCGGTGGCGGTCTTTCTTGGCGCCCGGGGCGGGCTTCAGCGTATTGAGTCGCATGTCCTCAGTCCTCGATGCGGACCAGATAGTTGACGCGGTTGATCATGCCCCGCACCTCGGGGGAGTCGGAGAGCTCGACCACCTGATTGATCCTCTTCAGCCCGAGCCCGCGCACGGTGTCGCGGTGGCCCTGCTTGCAGCCGGCGAGGCCCTTCAGGAGGCGAACCTTGACCTTGTTCATGCGGTGATTTCCTCGACCGTCTTGCCGCGGCGCGCCGCGATCTCGGCCGGCGTGCTCATGGCGCGCAGGCCGTTGAGCGTGGCGCGCACCACGTTGTAGGGATTGGTGGAGCCGAAGCACTTGGCGAGCACGTTGGTGACGCCCATCACCTCGAACACGGCGCGCATCGGGCCGCCGGCGATGATCCCGGTGCCCTCCGAGGCCGGCTGCATCAGCACCTTTGCCGCGCCGTGGCGGCCGGTGACGCGGTGATGCAGCGTGCCGTTCTTGAGCTTCACCTTGAAGAGCTTCCTGCGCGCCTCCTCCATCGCCTTCTGCACCGCGACCGGCACCTCGCGCGCCTTGCCCTTGCCCATGCCGATGCCGCCGTCGCCGTCTCCCACCACGGTGAGCGCGGCGAAGCCGAGCACGCGCCCGCCCTTCACCACCTTGGTGACGCGGTTCACGGCGACCATCTTCTCGCGCAGCCCGTCGCCCCGCTCCTCGTGGTGCTGCATCCTGGGTTGGATCTTTGCCATATGTCCTCTCTAGAACTTCAGGCCGCCGGCCCGGGCCGCGTCTGCGAGCGCCTTGACGCGTCCGTGGTAGCGGTAGCCGGCACGGTCGAAGGCGACCGTGTCGATGCCCTTTTCCCTGGCCTTCGCGGCGATGCGCTGCCCGATGACTTCGGCGGCCTTGCGGTTGCCGCCGTTCTTGAGCTGCGCGCGCACGTCCTTTTCCAGCGTCGAGGCGCTTGCCAGCACGCGGTCGCCCGACGGCGAGGTGATCTGCGCGTAGATGTGCCCGTTCGTGCGGTGCACCGTGAGGCGCACGGCGCCGATTTCCCTGATCTTGAGCCGCGTCTGGCGCGCGCGGCGCAGCCGGGCGATGGTCTTGTCTTTCATGGCTTACTTCTTCTTCGTCTCTTTCAATACGATGACTTCGTTGGCGTAGCGCACGCCCTTGCCCTTGTACGGCTCGGGCGAGCGGTGGGCGCGCACCTCGGCGGCCACCTGGCCGACCAGCTGCCGGTCGATGCCGGTGATCACGATCTCGGTCTGCGTCGGGGTCGCCACCTTGATGCCCTTGGGCATCAGGTGCACCACCGGGTGCGAGTAGCCGAGCGAGAGGTTGAGCTTGTCGCCCTGCGCCTGGGCGCGGAAGCCCACGCCGACCAGGGCGAGACGCTTCTCGAAGCCCTTGGTCACGCCGGTCACCATGTTCGCGACCAGCGCCCGCATGGTGCCCGACATGGCGTTGGCGTGGCGCGAGTTGCCCAGCGCCTTGCACACCAGCGTCTCGCCGCTCTTCTCGAGCGCCACGTTGGGGTCGGCGGCGCGGGCGATGGTGCCAAGCGGGCCCTTGACCGAGATCTGGCCGGAGTCGAGGTTGACCTCGACGCCTTTCGGCAGCGGAATGGGAAATTTTGCGATGCGCGACATTTCGGTCTCAATAGGTGCGGAGGCTGAGCCTCCTCAGGCCACGATGCACAGCACTTCGCCCCCCACGCCGTCGGCGCGGGCCTTGCGATCGGTCATCACGCCGCGCGAGGTCGAGAGGATCGCGACCCCCAGGCCGTTCATGACGCGCGGAATGTCGTCGCGGCCGCGGTAGACGCGCAGCCCCGGCTTCGACACGCGCTCGAGCCGCTCGATCACCGGGCGGCCGGCGTAGTACTTGAGGCCGATGCGCAGCTCCTTCTTCACGCCGTTGTCGCGCAGCGCGAAGTCCTCGATGTAGCCCTCGTCCTTCAGCACCTTGGCGATCGAGGCCTTGAGCCGCGACGCCGGCATCGCCACCTCGGTGTGCCCGACCATCTGCGCGTTGCGGATGCGGGTCAGCATGTCCGCGATGGGGTCGCTCATGCTCATCATTTCCTCCTTACCAGCTCGCCTTGATGACGCCGGGCACCTCGCCCTTGAGCGCCAGATCGCGCAGCTTGTTGCGGCCCAGGCCGAACTTGCGGTACACGCCGCGCGGCCGCCCGGTCAGCGCGCAGCGGTTGCGCAGCCGCACGGGCGAGGCGTCGCGCGGCAGCTTCTGCAGCTTGGCGCGCGCTTCGTCCCTCGCTTCGTCCGAGGCGCGCTGGTCGTGGATGATCTCGAGCAGGGTGGCGCGCCTGGCCTTGAACTTCTCGACCGTCCTGCGGCGCTTCTGATCTCTGAGCTTGAGTGCGAGCTTTGCCATGTGGTCTCTCAGTGCTTGAACGGGAAGCGGAACGCGGCGAGCAGGGCGCGCGCCTCGTCGTCCGTCTTCGCGCTGGTGGTGATCGCGATGTTCATGCCGCGCAGCGTGTCGATCTTGTCGTAGTCGATCTCGGGAAAGATGATCTGCTCCTTGAAGCCCAGGCTGTAGTTGCCGCGCCCGTCGAAAGCGCGGTTCGACACGCCGCGGAAGTCGCGGATGCGCGGCATGGCGATGTTCACCAGGCGGTCGAGGAACTCGTACATGCGGGCGCCGCGCAGGGTCACCATGCAGCCGATCGGAAACCCGGCGCGCACCTTGAAATTGGCGATCGAGCGGCGCGCCTTGGTGACCACCGGCTTCTGCCCGGCGATCCTGGTCATGTCGGCGAGCGCGTTGTCGAGCACCTTCTTGTCGGTGGTGGTCTCGCCCACGCCCATGTTGATGGTGATCTTGCGCAGTCGCGGCACCTGCATCACGGTCTTGTAGCCGAACTTCTGCATCAGCTCGGGCACCACCTTCTCGCGGTAGTACAGGCCGAGCCGCGCGGGCGGCGCCGGCACCTCGGGCGCGGCCGGCTTGGCGGCCGCGGCCTCCTTCTTCGGCGCCTGCGCCTCTTTCTTCGGCTTCTGCGCCTGCTGCTGCTGGGGCGCCGGTCTCTTTTCCGGCTTGTCCTGCTTCGACTTGTCTTCCTTGGCCATGTTAAGCGTCCACTTGCTCGCCGTTCGCCTTGAACACCCGCACCTTGCGGCCGTCCTGGAGGCTCTTCGCCCCGACCCGGTCGGCCTTCTTGGTCGCCGGGTTGAAGAGGGCCACGTTGGAGACGTGGATCGGCATGTCCTTGTCGACGATGCCGCCGGTCACGCCCTTCATCGGGTTGGGGCGCTGGTGCTTCTTGACCCGGTTCACCCCCTCGACCACCACGTGCTGTGCGTCCACGCGCCGCAGCACGGTGCCGCGCTTGCCCTTGTCACGCCCCGTGAGCACCACCACTTCGTCGCCTTTCCTGATCCTTTGCATGACGCAGTTTCCTAAATGACCTCGGGAGCGAGCGACACGATCTTCATGAAGCGTTCCGTCCTCAGCTCGCGGGTGACCGGGCCGAAGATGCGTGTGCCGATCGGCTCGAGCTTCGGCGTGAGCAGCACCGCGGCGTTGCGGTCGAAGCGGATCAGCGAGCCGTCGGCGCGGCGCACGCCCTTCGCGGTGCGCACCACCACCGCGTGGTAGATCTCGCCCTTCTTCACCCGGCCGCGCGGCGCGGCGTCCTTGACGCTCACGCGGATCACGTCGCCGATCGAGGCGTAGCGGCGCTTGGAGCCGCCGAGCACCTTGATGCACATGACGGCGCGCGCACCGGTGTTGTCGGCCACGTCCAATACGGACTGCATCTGGATCATTTGCTTTGTCTCTCCGCTCCAACTTGCTCCGCTACCTGCGGGCAGTCTTGGACCCCTGCTGTTTGAGCCGGCATCACCGGCTCGTTTTGGGGGACCCGAATTCTAGACGGCCTTGGACTTCTCCACAAGACGCGTCACGCGCCATGACTTGGTGCGCGAGATCGGGCGGCACTCGGCGATCTCGACCAGGTCGCCTTCCTTGAACTCGCCGGCCTCGACGTGCGCGTGGTATTTCCTGTTGCGCGTGATGGTCTTGCCCACCATCGGGTCGCGCACGCGCCGCTCGACGCGCACCACGACCGTCTTCTGCATCTTGTCGCTCACCACGCGGCCGACAAGCGTTCTCTGGTTGGTCGTCGCTTCTGCGTTCACTTGGCCGCCTTCTCCTTCATGATGGTGCGCACGCGCGCGATGTCGCGGCGCACCTTCTTCAACTGGCTGGTGTTGCCCAGCTGCTGGGTGGCGAGCTGCATGCGCAGTCCGAACTGGGCCCTGAGCAGCGCCTCCAGCTCCTTCTGCAGCTCCTCGCCGTTCTTGCCGCGGAGTTCACTTGCGTTCATGGCCCGTTCCTGTGCTAGCCGCCGAGCATGCGCTGCACGACGATGGTCCTGAACGGCAGCTTGGCCGAGGCGAGGGCGAACGCCTCGTACGCCAGCGCCTCGGTGACGCCGTCCATCTCGTAGATGATCTTGCCCGGCTGGATCTCGGCGACGAAGTACTCGGGGTTGCCCTTGCCGTTGCCCATGCGCACCTCGGCCGGCTTCTGCGAGATCGGCTTGTCGGGAAAGACGCGGATCCAGATGCGCCCGCCGCGCTTGATGTGGCGCGACATGGCGCGCCGCGCCGCCTCGAGCTGGCGCGCGGTCAGGCGGCCGCGCGTCGTGGCCTTCAGGCCGAACTCGCCGAAGGACACCTTGGCGCCGCGCGTCGCGACGCCGGTGTTGCGGCCCTTCTGCTGCTTGCGGTACTTGGTGCGTGCGGGTTGCAGCATGCTAGGTCATTCCTTCTTTTCGCCTTCGTCCTTCACCACCTTCTTGGGCCGCTTCACGACCGTCTTCGGCGCCGGCGCCGCTTCCTTTTTCGCCGCGCGCTTCTCGCCCTCGGGCCGCGGCCTGGCGGGCGCGCGCCTGGCGCCCGCCCTCGGGGCGGGCTTCTTCGCCCGCTTGGGCTCGACCGGCGCTTCCGGCTGCGCTGCCGGCGTCGCCGCCGCCGCGGCCGCCGCCTGCGCCTCGCCCTTGGGCATCACTTCGCCCTTGTAGACCCAGACCTTGATGCCGATCACGCCGTAGTTGGTCTTGGCTTCGCCCATGCCGTAGTCGATGTCGGCGCGCAGCGTATGCAGCGGCACGCGGCCCTCGCGGTACCACTCGGTGCGCGCGATCTCGATGCCGTTCAGGCGCCCGGCGCTCATGATCTTGATGCCCTGCGCGCCCAGGCGCATGGCGTTCTGCATCGCGCGCTTCATGGCGCGCCGGAACATGATGCGCTTCTCGAGCTGCTGCGCGATCGAGTCCGCGATCAGCTGGGCGTCGATCTCGGGCTTGCGGATCTCCTCGATGTTCACGTGCACCTGCTGCACGCCCATGATGCGTCGCAGCTCGCTCTTCAGCGACTCGATCTCCTCGCCTTTCTTGCCGATCACCACGCCCGGCCGGGCCGAGAAGATGGTGATGCGGGCGTCCTTCGCCGGGCGCTCGATCAGCACGCGGCCGACCGAGGCGTGGGCGAGCTTGCGCTTGAGGAACTCGCGCACCTTGATGTCCTCGGCCAGCATCGGCGCGAAGCTGCGGTTGTTCGCGTACCAGCGCGAGCTCCAGTTGCGGTTGACCGCGAGCCTGAACCCGATCGGATTGATCTTCTGACCCATTAGTCACCCACCGTGATGAAGATGTGGCACGTGTGCTTCAGGACGCGGTTGCCGCGGCCCTTGGCGCGTGCCTGGAAGCGCTTGAGGAACATGCCGCGCTCGACGTGGATGGTCTTCACCTTGAGCGCGTCGATGTCGGCGCCGTCGTTGTGCTCGGCGTTGGCGATCGCCGATTCGAGCACCTTGCGGATGATTCCCGCGCCCTTCTTCGGCGTGAAGGCGAGGATGTTCATGGCCTGGTCCACGGGCTTGCCGCGGATCAGGTCGGCCACCAGCCGGCCCTTCTGGGCCGAGAGCCGGGCGCCGCGCAGGATCGCTTTGGTTTGCATCGCGTCCATCCCTATTTCTTCGCCGGGGCGGCAGCGGGCGCGGCGGCCGGAGCGGCCGCCGGAGCCGCAGGGCCGGTGGTGCCCGGCGGGGGCCGCCGATCGGCGCCGACCGCCTCCTCGGTGCGCTTGCCGACCGCCGAGTGGCTCTTGAAGATGCGCGTCAGCGCGAACTCGCCGAGCTTGTGCCCGACCATGTTCTCGGTGATGTACACCGGCACGTGCTGCTTGCCGTTGTGCACGGCGAGCGTCAGGCCGACGAAGTCGGGCACGATGGTGGAGCGCCGCGACCAGGTCTTGATCGGGCGCTTGTCGCTGGTGCTGCGCGCCGCCTCGACCTTCTTCAGCAGGTGATGGTCCACGAAGGGACCCTTCTTGATTGAGCGTGCCATTTGCGTTTCCCTATTTCACGCGCCGGTCGCGAACGATCATCACCTGCGTCCGCTTGTTGCGTCGCGTCTTGAAGCCCTTGGTCTGCACGCCCCAGGGCGATACCGGGGGCTGCGCCGCCGCGGTGCGGCCTTCGCCGCCGCCGTGCGGGTGATCGATCGGGTTCATCGCCACGCCGCGCACCGTCGGGCGCACGCCGCGCCAGCGCTTGCGGCCTGCCTTGCCGATCGACTCCAGATTGTGCTCCTCGTTGCCCGCCTCGCCGATCGTGGCGCGGCAGTCGACGTGCACCTTGCGGATCTCGCCCGAGCGCAGCCGCAGCTGCGCGTACGAGCCTTCGCGCGCCAGCACCTGCACGCCCGAGCCGGCGGAGCGCGCGATCTGCGCGCCCTTGCCCGGCATCATCTCGATGCAGTGCACGATGGTGCCGACCGGAATATTGCGCAGCGGCAGCGCATTGCCCGGCTTGATGGGCGCCTCGGCGCCGGACAGGACCTGCGTGCCGACGGCGACGCCCTTGGGCGCGATCATGTAGCGGCGCTCGCCGTCGGCGTAGAGCAGCAGCGCGAGGTGCGCGCTGCGGTTCGGGTCGTATTCGAGCCGCTCGACGCGCGCCGGGATGCCGTCCTTGTCGCGCCGGAAGTCGACGATCCGGTAATGCTGCTTGTGGCCGCCGCCCTTGTGGCGCATCGTCACCCGGCCGTGCGCGTTGCGCCCGTCGGTCTTCGACTGCTTGACCATGAGCGGCCAGTGCGGCTCGCCCTTGTGCAGCCCGGGCGTGACGACCTTGACGAGCGCTCGGCGCCCCGGCGAAGTCGGCTTTACTTTGACGAGAGGCATCGCTTATTCCGTCGCTGCGAAGTTGATTTCCTGGCCCGCGGCGAGGCGCACGTAGGCCTTCTTCCAGTTGCGCCGCCTGCCGAGCGTGCGGCCGAAGCGGCGCTCCTTGCCGCGGACGTTGAGCACCGTGACCGAATCCACCTTGGTCTTGAACATCAGCTCGACCGCCGCCTTGATCTGCGGCTTGGTCGCGTGGTCGGCGACACGGAACACGTACTGCCGGTTCTTGTCGGCGACAAACGTGCTCTTCTCGGACACGACCGGGGCGAGCACCACGGTCATCAGCCGGTCGGCGGCGTATTTCTTCATTTGAGCAGCTCTTCCAGCTTGGCGAGCGCGGCTTTCGTCAGCAGCACGTTCGGGTAGCGCACCAGCGCGACCGGATTGGCGTGGCGCACCGCGATCACCTCCACGTTGGGCAGGTTGCGCGAGGACAGCGCCAGGTTCTGGTCCACCTCGTCGGTGATCACCAGCAGCTGCTCGAAGCCCATCGACTTCACCTTCTGCGCGAGCAGCTTGGTTTTCGGCTGCTCGAGGCGGAACTCGTCGACCACGCGGATGCGGTCCTCGCGCGCGAGCTGCGAGAGGATCGAGCAGATGCCGGCGCGGTACATCTTGCGGTTGATCTTCTGGCTGAAGTTCTCGTCCGGGGAGTTGGGGAAGATCTTGCCGCCGCCGCGCCACAACGGGCTCGAGGTCATGCCGGCGCGGGCACGCCCGGTTCCCTTCTGCCGCCAGGGCTTGCGCGTCGAGTGCCTGACCGCGCCGCGGTCCTTCTGCGCGCGCGTGCCGAGCCGCGCCTTGGCCTGGTAGGCGACCACCAGCTGGTGCACCAGCGCCTGGTTGAAGTCGCGCCCGAACACCGCGTCGGCCGCCTGGTGGGTGCCCTCGTTGCCCTTGGTACCGATCATCTTCAGGTCCATGATCAGCCCTTCGCCGCCGGCCTTTGAGCCTTGACCGCAGGCTTCACGACCACGTCACGGCCGCTCGAGCCCGGAACTGAGCCCTTCACCAGAAGCAGCTGGCGCTCGGCGTCGATGCGCACGATCTCCAGGTTGCCGATGGTGCGGCGCTTGTTGCCGAGGTGCCCCGGCATGCGCTTGCCGGGGAACACGTGCCCCGGGCTCTGGTTCTGGCCGGTCGAGCCCGGCGTGCGGTGCGAGATCGAGTTGCCATGGCTCGCGCGCTGGGAATGGAAATGGTGGCGCTTGATGACGCCGGCGAAGCCCTTGCCGATGGTCACGCCCTGCACGTCGACCTTCTGGCCGATCTTGAAGATCTCGACGCCGATCTTGCCGCCCACCTTGAGGCTCGCGAGGTCCTCGGGCCGGGCGCGGAACTCGCGCAGCAGGTGACCGGCCTCGACCGCGGCCTTGGCGAGATGGCCCGCGAGCGGCTTGGAGACGCGGCTCGCGCGCCGCTTGCCGAAAGCGACCTGCACCGCCGCGTAGCCGTCCTTCTCCGCGGTCTTGATCTGCGTGATGCGGTTCTCGGACACGTCGAGCACCGTGACGGGCAGCGTGGCGCCGTCGTCGGTGAAGATGCGCGTCATGCCGACCTTGCGGCCGACCAATCCAATGGTCATGTTTATTGACCTCTAGTTGAGGCGCGGGCTGCAATTGGCCCGCCACAAAAACCTTACGAAAAAACGTTCAAACGTCTACTGAACCTTGATCTCTACGTCGACTCCGGCAGGCAAATCGAGCTTCATCAGCGCGTCCACGGTCTTGTCCGTGGGATCGATGATGTCCATCAGCCGCAGGTGCGTGCGGATCTCGAGCTGATCGCGCGAGGCCTTGTCGATGTGCGGCGAGCGCAGCAGGTCGAAGCGCTGGCGGCGCGTCGGCAGCGGCACGGGGCCGCGCACCACGGCGCCGGTACGCTTCGCCGTATCGACGATCTCGAGCGCCGACTGGTCGATCAGGCGGTAGTCGTACGCCTTGAGGCGGATGCGGATTCTTTGGCTTTGCATTTGCTTTACGGTTTCTCCGCTTCCTTTCTATTCAAGTATTTTCGCCACCACGCCGGCGCCCACGGTCTTGCCACCCTCGCGGATGGCGAAGCGCAAGCCCTGCTCCATCGCGATGGGCGTGATCAGCGTCACCACCATCTTCACGTTGTCCCCCGGCATCACCATCTCGG
>Ga0156230_1112_pt2 | contig 13374 bp, 15 predicted proteins | sample RifCSPlowO2_12_FD_107877 | JGI IMG/M metagenome (GOLD analysis project Ga0156230, IMG submission 107877) | Betaproteobacteria bacterium RIFCSPLOWO2_12_FULL_68_19 | reverse complement strand
CATCGGCTAGCAGCTTGATGACCGTTCCCTTGGCCGCGCCGGTCATGCGGCAAGTGGCGCGGATGGAATTTCCCTCGACGAGACAGCCAAGGATTCGGGCGCGTTCTTCTGTGCTTAGGCGGTTCATATGCAGCCTCCAATGACTGCATTATGCTTGACCGCTCAAGCATTAGTCAAGGCTATTGAAGGGCCAAGGCCCGGGACTTTACCATAGGACATTATTTAGGACAAATATATCTACATAATTATATTAACTGTTAATAAATAACAGCTTATATGCAATTGACTAGGGACTCTATTTGGGGCATAAAGTAGGACATGCCCGCCCTTCGCAAATACGAGACTTCCCACCCCTGGCTGACCTTCAAGGTGGATTTGCGGCAGGTTTCCGCGCGTCTCTGGATCGCTTTGGGCGAGGCCCAATCCAAATGCCAGCACATTGCCGGTGTCCCGCTGCAACCGGACATAGCGGCGGAAATGCACCGCATCTATTTGGCTCGCGGCCTGCTTGCCACTACAGCAATCGAGGGCAATACGCTGACAGAGAAAGAAGTCCGCGATTTGCTCGAAAACAAACTAAAGCTGCCACCCTCTCGACAGTATCTGGCGCAAGAGATCGAGAACATATTGGGCGGCTTCAATGGAATCCTTAAGCAAGTCGAACGACGCCGCCTCGTTCCCTTGTCTACTCAGCTAATCAAATTCTTCAATGCGCAGGTACTGAGTAAGCTGAAGTTAGACCCCGAGGTAGTGCCTGGCGAAATTAGAAAGCACTCGGTTGGCGTCGGGACATATCGAGGCGCGCCAGCCGAAGATTGCGAATATCTGCTAGACCGGCTATGCGAATGGCTAAACAGTATCAACGCGCCCGATGGCGATGAAGTGATTTACGGACTCATCAAATCCATTCTTGGGCACGTCTACCTGGCCTGGATTCACCCGTTCGGTGACGGTAATGGCCGCACGGCTAGATTGCTTGAGGCTAAGTTTTTGCTTGAGGCTGGCGTCCCTTCGGCCGCTGCTCATCTACTCAGCAATCACTATAACTTGACGCGAAGTGAGTATTACAAGCAGCTCGACTACACGAGCAAAAGTAATGGTGACCTACGCACATTTATCGAGTACGCGGTCACTGGACTAGTGGAACAGTTACGCGAGCAGATCGCCACGGTCCAAAATCAACAACTCATGGTTTCGTGGATTAACTACGTTCACGAAAAGTTTGGTGCTCAGAAAACGCCAGCCGATCGAAGGCAGCGTGATGTTGTCCTTGCTATGTCAAAAAAGGGCGGCGCGTTTAAGGCCTCCGACATTAAGCAACTCGATCCTGGTATCGCCGCTCAGTACGCGACCAAGACGCCCAAAACAATCACCAGGGACATGAATAGGCTCAAGAAGCTTGAGCTAGTGGAGGCTGGGCCAGCAGGGTATCGGGCGAAGATCGAAGCGATGCTTGCCTTCCTGCCTACGTCCATAGGCAAGCCGCCTCAGCCGCAGCCTAAAGCGCAACCGGCTGACAAGCCGCAACTTGAACTAGGGCTTACTCTTCCAACGGGCTAGAGCGGCTTTCTTGGCAATCTCGGCGCGCTTGGACTTGGAAAGGCTGGCAGCCCTCGCCTTGCCCCCCTTGAGCCCGCCCAAGCGCCCTAGCGCCACCGCAGCGGGGTTCTTGGTGCCCTTGGGCGTGGTCGGCTCAGGCTCTCCCAGGGCGGCCCGTAGCACGTCTGCCGCAATCTGATTAACGTCCCTTTGGGCCTTCTTGCTTGAGCGCTTGGGCATGGCCCTTTCTGGCATACCGGGGCGCAGGAGTCAATCCTTTGGCCTTTCAAACTGACCCACTACCGAGGGGTCCGGAACGAAGCCGAAGCGAGCTGCGACCTCGGCCCGGCCGATGCTCGCGAGCCCCCCTTCCCGGTCAGCGTAACGCTCGAGGTCGCGATCGTCGAGCAGCCCGATGCCGTGCTGGCCGAGGATCAGGACCGAGCCTTCGTCGTCGAGGTAGGTTTGCCGCGCCGTCACCTCGCGGCCGCACTGGTCGAGCAGGCGCTCGCCCTCGTAATGCATGACGAACGGCGTGTAGGCGAGCGTGACGAAGACGCGCTGCGGGCCGTTCTGGAAGAACCAGCAGCCGCGCTCGTCGGCTTCGTAGTTGCGCGCGATGAACTCGCGCAGCGCGCGGTTGGCGATCCTTTCGCCCTTGATAAGCCAGTTCCCACGCCGGTCAAGCGCAAGCCAACCGTACACGGCGGGCACGTTCGGCCATTTGGCAAGGCTGCGTGCGACCATCTCGTCCATGAAGCTAGAATCTTCGGCAGGAGGAGGTATGAGCGCAACCGACCACTATCTCGCCCGGCCCTGGCTCGCCCACTACCAGAAGGGCGTGCCCGCCTCGATCGAGGTTCCGCTGAAAACCGTCACCCAGGCGTTCGACGAGGCGACCGAGCGCTCGCCGGAGCGCCCCGCGGTGGTGTTCTACGGCCGGCGCATCAGCTACCGGGAGCTGCGCGATGCGACCGACCGCCTCGCCTGCGCGCTCGCGCGCCTGGGGGTGAAAAAGGGCGACCGCGTGGCGCTCTACCTGCTCAACAGCCCGCAGTTCATCATCGCCTACTTCGCGGCGCTCAAGTGCGGCGCCACGGTGACGCCGATCAGCCCGGTCTACACCAGCCACGAGGTGCGCTTCCAGCTCGAAGACAGCGGCGCGCGCGTCGCGATCTGCCAGGACATCCTGTACGAGAAGGTGGCCAAATCGGGCGCCACCCTCGATTTCGTCGTCGTCACCAACGTGGCGGAATACCTTCCCGCGCTGAAGCGGCTGTTCGCGAAGAAGAGCGCGATCTCCGCGAAGGTCTACTGGCTGCAGGAACTGCTGAAGGCGCACCCGCCCGAGCCGCCTGCGGTGGCGCTGGACCCGAAGACCGACCTCGCCGCGCTCCCCTACACCGGCGGCACCACCGGCAACCCGAAGGGCGTGATGCTCACGCACTACAACCTGGTCGCTGCGCAGACCATGGGGCAGGCCGCCTTCTCGGTGTTCGAGCCGGGCAAGGAGGTGATCCTCGCTTTCCTGCCCTTCTTCCACATCTACGGCCAGGTCGTGATCATGCTGAACGGCCTTTGCCAGGGAAACCTGCTGGTGCTGTTCACCAGCCCGGATACCGAGGCGATCCTCGATGCGATGGAGCGCTATCGCGCTACCGTGTTCTACGGCGTGCCGACGCTCTACGAGTACCTGAAGGACCACAAGGACACGAACAAGACCGACTGGAAGCGGCTGAAGCTGGTGCTCTCGGGCGCCGATACGCTGCATGAGTCGACGATGAAAGGCTGGGCGCGGCGCACCGGCTCCAATATCGTCGAGGGCTACGGCCTGTCGGAGACCTGCGCCACCAGCCACGTCAACCCGCTGCACCGGCCGAAGAGCGGCTCGTTCGGCTGCCCGATCCCCGGCATGCAGGCCGCGGTCATGGACCCCGAGACGCTCGAATTCGTGCCTCCCGGGGAGAGCGGCGAGCTGGTGCTCTGCGGCCCGAACGTGATGCAGGGATACTGGCAGCGGCCCGAAGAGACGGCGCGCGCCTTCGTCGAGCGCGCCGGGGTGCGCTGGATGCGCACCGGGGACATCGTGCGCATGGACGAGGAAGGCTATTTCCATTTCTACGACCGCTCGAAGGACCTGATCAAGTACAAGGGCTACTCGATCTTCGCCAAGGACGTCGAGGACGTGCTCTACGGCCATCCGCAGGTCAAGGCCGCCGGCGTGATCGGCGTCGCCGACCCCGCGGTCGGCCAGCGCATCAAGGCGATCGTGGTGCTGCAGGGAGACGCGCGCGGCAAGGTGAGCGAGGAGGAAATCAAGGCCTATTGCCGCCAGAGCCTCGCCGAGTACAAGGTGCCGCACCTCGTGGAGTTCCGCGGCGAGCTGCCCAAGACCGACGTGGGCAAGGTGTCGCGCCGCGAGCTGCGGGAAGAGTCGAGCACCTGAGCCTGCGGCGGCACTCAGGCCGCCAGCGCGTCGAGCGGGTGCGGCTGGTAGACGCCGAAGCCCTGGGCGTACTCGACGTCGAGCGCCTTCAGCCGCAGCAGGATGTCCTGCTCCTCGACGAACTCCGCCACCACCGCATAGCCGAGCGCCTTGCCGACGCGCTGGATGGCGCCGAGCTTGGTGCGCGCGACTTCGCTCGAGAGCAGCTTCCTCACGATGGCGCCGTCGACCTTGACGAAGTCGGCGCCGAGCGCCTTGATCGCGGCAAAGGACACCGAGCGCCGGCCGAAGCCGTCGACCAGCACCTTTCCGCCCTGAGCGTGGTAGGCGGCCGCAAAGCCGGCCGCGGCGTTCAGCCGCGCGAGCGTGTCGGCTTCGTCGATCTCGAACAGCAGCGCCTCGGCCGATACCCGATTGGAGGAAAGCTGCGCGGCGATGAAGCGCGGAAATTCCACGTCCTCGAGCGTCTGCCCGTGGAGGTTGATGGTGAAGCGCTTGATGCGCGAGCCGGCGGCGAGGCGCCTGACGGTGTTGCGCACCACCCAGCGGTCGAGCTGCGGCATCATGCGGTAGTGCTCGAGCACCGGCAGGAACTCGCCGGGCGGCAGAAGCGCCTGCTCCTCCTCCCGCATGCGCACCAGCACCTCGGCCATCGGGTAGCGCTCGGAGCCGCTCGCTTGCGGCGAGAGCGCGAGGATCGGCTGGCAGTAGAGCGCGAACTCGTCCTTCTCGATGGCCTGGCGCAGCCTGCCTCCCGGATGCGCCCATCCGGCGAGCTCGGCATGCGTCTGGTCGATGGAATCGTCCACGGCGAGATTCTAGCCATCTGCTGCTAAGATGCCGCGCCACGGACCACGGATGGACTGCGGAACGGACAGCGGGATTAAATGACCGGGCCATTCTTCGGAGTCGAGCGCCTGACCAAGCGCTTCGGCGGCCTGACCGCCGTGAACGAAGTGAGCTTCACGCTCGCGCGCGAGGAGATCGTCGGCCTGATCGGCCCGAACGGCGCGGGCAAGACCACGCTGCTGCGCCTCATCACCAAGATCCTCAAGCCCGACTCGGGCCGCATCGTGTTCAACGGCGAGGAGATCACCGCGCTTCGCCCTTGGGAGGTGGTCGAGCGCGGCATCGCCGGCACCTTCCAGAACATGCGCCCGTTCCGCCACCTGCCGATCATCGCCAACGTGATGGTGCCGCTGGTCGCCCCGCGCGGCCGGCGCCGCGGCGAATGGGTGAAGAGCGTCGAGGCGAAGGCAATGGATGCGCTGGAATTCGTCGGCATCTCCGACATGGCGCTCGAGCCCGCCTCGGCCCTCTCGCAGGGCGACCTGAAGCGCCTGGAGGTGGCGCGCGCGATCGCCACCGAGCCCGAGCTGCTCCTGCTCGACGAGCCGCTGGGCGGCTTGAACCCGGCGGAGTCCGAGCTGCTCGCGAAGTCGATCCGGCGCCTGCACAAGGGCGGGCGCTTCGGGCGGCTGCACTCCGAGGGGCCTGCGGTGCTGATGATCGAGCACAAGCTGAAGGAGCTGATGTCGATCGTCGACCGCGTGATCGTGGTCGACTACGGCGAGATCATCGCGGACGGCTCGCCCGCCGAAGTGGTCAAGAATCCGAAAGTGATCGAGGCATACCTGGGAAGCTCGCACGAAGCGCCCGGCGGGAGCGAACATGCCGTTGCTTGAGGTGAGAGACCTCAGCGTCAGCTACGACAAGGCGCAGATCCTGAGCGGCGTGTCGCTCGAGGTGGCGCACGGCGAGTTCGTCGGCCTGGTGGGCCCCAACGGCGCCGGCAAGTCGACGCTGCTGCGCGCCATCTCCGGCATCGTGCAGTTCGAGGCGCGCTCCAAGCGCGGCACGGCGGGCGACATCGTGCTCGAGGGCGAGGTGAGGTTCGCGGGAGAGCGCATCGACGCGCTGCCGGCGCACGAGATCCGCATGCGCGGCCTGGTGCACTGCCCCGAGCGCCGGCGCCCGTTCCGCGAGCTCACGGTGCTGGAGAACCTGCTCGCCGGCGCCTTCCTGTCTTCGAGCAGGAGCGAGACCCAGCGACGCCTCGATCGCACCTTCACGCTGTTTCCGAGATTGTCCGAAAGGAAGGACCAGATCGCGGGCACGCTCTCGGGCGGGGAGCAGCAGATGCTCGCCACCGCGCGCGCGCTGATGTACGAGGCGAAGCTGCTCGCCATCGACGAGCCCTCGCTCGGGCTCGCGCCGCGCATCCGCGAGGAGCTGTTCTCGGCCATCGGCCGCATCCACGCCGAGGGCGTGCCGGTGCTGCTCATCGAGCAGGAAGTCGGCCAGGTGTTCCGCATGGCCGACCGCAACTACGTGCTGTCGCAGGGACGCATCATCGCCGCCGGCAGCGGCGCCTCACTGATGGCCGACCAGACGCTGCGCGCGGGCTACCTCGGCCTTTAGCGCGGCGCCGCACAACCTGCACATTTTTCTCCAGGTGGCATTTCTTTGCTTGCAGCGCGGACATTGCGCCTCGATCTTGTCGCGCACCCAGGGCGTGAGGCCGCGCGGCATGAACAGCAGCACCAGCAGCACGATCACCGCGAAGATCAGCAGCCGCAGCTCGCCGACCGCCTTGAAGCTGCCGAGCCACTCGGTGAGCGGATAGAGGATGAACACCGCCGCGACCGGCCCGTAGATGGTGGCCACGCCGCCGAAGATGCCCCAGATCACCACCTGGAAGGACAGCGCCACTTCCAGCGTCGAAGGGCCGGCGACGCGGATGTAGTGGGCGAACAGCGCGCCCGCGAAGCCGGCCGCAGCCGCCGAAAGCGCGAACACCACGAGCTTGTAGCGCGGCGTGTTGATGCCCGAGGCGCGCGCCGCCACCTCGTCGTCGCGGATCGCGTGCAGCACGATGCCGAACTTCGAGTCGGCCAGCAGCCACAGGCCGAACACCACCGCCAGCATGGCGAGCGCGGCGACGTAGTAGTTCTGCGTCGGCGTGGTCGCCAGGCGGCGCAGGCCCGAGATGCCGAGCTCGCCGCCGGAAAACTCCGGGACGGCGAACAGCAGCCCCAGCGCGATGAGCGGAAAGGCGAGCGTCGCGAGCGAAAGGTAGGAGCCGCGCAGCCGCAGGCACAGGTATCCCGCCAGGAAGCCGATCAGCGTCGCGACCGCGGCGCCGGCCCAGATCGTGAGCCAGGGCGACACGCCGAGCTTCTGCGACATCAGCCCCGAGGTGTAGGCGCCTGCGCCGAAGAACAGCGCATGGCCGAAATTCACCTGTCCCGTGTAGCCGGCGAGCAGGTCCCAGCTCGCCGCGAAGATGGCGAACAGGCAGGTCATGGTGAGGATGCGCAGCGCATAGGCGTCGTCGTAGACGAGCGGCAGCGCGAGCAGCGCGAGCGCCCAGGCGAGGACCAGGGTGCGCGAGGGCAGCACGAACACCTCGTTCGCGAGCTCCGCCCAGGCGCGGCGCAACAAATACATCAACGTTCTTCCTCGAAAGCGACGCCGAACAGGCCCTCGGGACGCACGAGCAGCACGACGACCATGATGAGCAGCGCCACCGCGCCCTTGAGGTACGCGCCCGCGGGCACGGCGAACACCGTGATCGCCTCGACGTAGCCGATGATCAGCGCCCCGATCAGGCTGCCTTTCATGCTGCCCAGGCCGCCCAGCACCACGATCGCGAGCATGGTGACCAGCGGGGCGAGCCACATGAACGGGTCGACGACGAACACCGGCGCCACCACCACGCCGGCCACCGCCGCGAGCGCGACCGAGATCGCCACCGTGGCCATCGCCACGCGGTGCACGTTCATTCCCATCAGGTTGGCGACCTCGAGGTCGTTGGCGGTGGCGCGAATGGCGAGGCCCAGGCGCGTGCGGTACAGGAGGAACCACACCGCGGTGAGCATCAGGGCCGCGACCACCAGGATCAGCAGCCGCTGGTACGGGATGCTGACGCCGAACACGCGCACCATCCCTTCGAGCGTCGAGGGGATGCCGAGGTAGGAGCCGCCGAAGAAAAGCAGCATCAGCTCCTGGAAGATGAGCGCGAGCGCGATGGTGGCGATCAGCACCGCCGCCTCGTGCTCGCGCACCGGCTCGATCACCAGGCGGTAGCACAGCACCGAGAGCGCGGTGACCGCGGCGACCGCGATCGCGCCCGCCAGCGCGAACCCGAGCCCGCCCTTCACCAGCAGCGCATAGAAGCAGTAGGCGGCGAGCATGTAGAAGGCGGTGTGCGCGATGTTGACGATGCGCGCCACGCCGAAGATGAGCGAGAAGCCGACCGCGAGCAGCGCGTACACGCCGCTGTTGACCAGCCCGGTGACGAGAATGTCCTGGAGCATCTACAAACGAACGGGGGAACCCTCATCAGGTTCCCCCGCGATTTCGCGCTCGTTCGCCTTCAATGCGCCGGCATCTTGAACTGCTTCATCCCCGGCACCTGGGGCGGCCAGAACGGCACTTTCTTGCCGTCCTGCCACTGCACCGCGATGCCGGTGGACTTGCCCGGGCCCCAGAGCGGGTCGTGGCGCTTGTCGAACTCTATCACGCCCGCGGCGCCGACGTAGCTGATCTTCTCGAGCACCGCGACGAGCTTGTCGGCGTCGGTGGTGCCGGCCTTCTCGATCGCCTCCTTGAGGAGGTAGATCGCGTCGTGGCTGCCGGCGTTGTAGGTCGGCGACTTGCCGAAGCGCGACTCGAAGGCCTTCACGAAATCGATGGTCTTCGGCGTCATCTGCACGTGCGCGTAGGTGTCGAGCGTCGAGACGTAGTTCGCCTTGCCCGCGGCCGCCTGCCAGAACGCGTCCTTCTGCGCCTCGACGTTGATGCCGAAGGCGATCGACTTCATGTTGCGCTCGCCCATCTGCCGGCCGACGACGATGCCGACCGGGCCGGAGAGCAGCGTGAAGACGATGTCGGCGCCGGCGCGCTCGATCGCCGAGAGCTCGGCCGTGACGTCGGTCGCGACCGCCGAGGGCTGCCATACGCCGACCACCTCCATCTTCATCGCCGGCAGGTTCTTCTTCGAGGCGGCGACGATGCCCTCGACCCAGACCGCCTTCTCGGCGAGGATCGCGACCTTGGGCGCCGGCTTGCCGAGGTCCTTGCGGATCTGTCCCGCCACGGTGGCGAGCACCGCGAAGGTGGTGCGCACCAGGTCGACGTCCTTGACCGGCGTGACCCGGAACCAGTACTTGTAGCGCTCGTGGTTCTGCTCGACGTTGATGCCGAGCTTGGAGTGCGCGGCGCCGGCGCCGAGGAAGATCTTCTTGTAGTCCATCGCCACTTCCTGCATCGCGAGCACCGCCTCGGAGCGGAAGCCGCCGATCAGGAAGTCGGCCTTGTCGCGCGTGATGACGCGCTCGACCGCGTTGGTGGCATCGGGCACCGACTGCATCTCGTTGGTGTCGGCGCGGATCAGCTCGATCTGCATCTTCTTGCCGCCGACGTTGATGCCGCCGGCCCTGTTGATGTTGTCGCGCGCCATCTCGGCGCCCGCCCAGTGGTTCTCGCCCTGGACGAAGGCCATCGGGCCGACAATCGCGATCTTGATCGTGCCCTGCGCCAGGGCGAACGGCGCGGCGACCGCGAGCGCGCACGCGAGCAGTGCTGAGCGAAGCATCGAAGTTTCCCTCCTTTGGATTACTATCTTATTGATGTTGCCAGCAAATTCCCCACTCGTCTAGGATGCCCAGAGATCGGCCTTCCGTCATGATCTGGTGGGAAGACTTCAAGGCCGGCGAAACCGAGGACATCGGCACGCACCGCTTCAGCGCGGAGGAGATCGTCGCCTTCGCTCGCCAGTTCGACCCGCAGCCGTTCCACACCGACGCCGAGGCGGCGGGGCGCAGCGCCTTCGGCGGGCTGATCGCGAGCGGCTGGCACACCTGCGTGATCGGCATGCGCCTCATGGTGGAGCACTACATCCGCCGCACGGTCAGCCTGGGCTCGCCGGGGGTCGAAAACATCCGCTGGGTGAAGCCGGTGCGGCCGGGCGACACGCTCGCCTACCGCCGCACGGTGCTCGAGTCGCGCGCTTCGGCGAGCCGCCCCGGCGTCGGCCTGGTGAAGCACCGCTGGGAGGCGCTCAACCAGGACGGCGAGCTGGTCCTGAGCATGGAGGGCTGGGGCATGTTCGGCCGCAGGCCCGCCCGCTGACCATGCCGGCGAGGATCGACCTCAACCACAAGATTCACGTGCTGGGCAAGAAGGAGGAGCTCGACAGCGTGCGCGTGCCGGGCAAGGTGGTGGTGGTGCTCGACATCCTGTTCGCCACCACCACCATGGTCACGGCGCTCGCGCACGGCGCGAAGGAGGTGGTACCGGTGCTGGACGAGGCGGCGGCCCGTGCGCAAGCAAGTGAATTTCTCGAGGATTCATTTGTCCTTGCCGGCGAGCTCTACGCCGAGACCCTGCCCGGCTTCGCGCACCCGGCGCCGCTGTCGCTGCTCGAGCACGGCGTCGAGGGAAAGACCGTGGTGTACTCCACCACCAACGGCACGGTGGCGATGTCCCAGGCGGCCGGCGCGGCGCGCGTGTACTGCGGCGCGCTGCTCAACGCGCGCGCGCTCGCGCGGCACATCGTGGCGCAGCACCCGCGCGAGACCGTGCTGATCGTCTGCTCCGGCTCCGGAAACAACTTCAACTTCGAGGACTTCTACGGCGCGGGCTGCTTCGTCGAGCGCTTCGCCGAGCTGCTGGGCGCGGGCGCCGACCTGTCCGACGCGGCGCAGGCGGCGCGCGCGCTCTACCGCCATGCGCGCGCCCCCCAGGCGCTGCTCGAGTGCCGCGTCGGGCGCATGATGGTCGCGCGCGGGCTGCAGCGCGAGGTCGAGTTCGCCTGCCGTCACGATGCCTTCCCGGTGGTGCCGGCGCTCGAGCAGGGACGGCTGCGCCTCATCAGCGGCGAGGCGCTCAGGAGCGTTCCAGCTCCGCGCTGACCGCGAGGTGGTCGGAGAGCATCGACCAGGGCTTGCCGCGGTGCACCGATGAAGCCGCGACCTTGAAGCCGTGCACGTAGATGCGGTCGAGCCGCAGCAGCGGCATCACGCTCGGGTAGGTGCGCGCGGCGCGCCCGTAGCGCGCCACCGATACCTCGGTCATCCCCAGGCGCCGCTCGAGGATCGAGGAGGCGCGGTGGCGCCAGTCGTTGAAGTCGCCGGCGACGATGATCGGCAGCTTGCGCGATGCGAGCTCCTCCAGCCGGCCGGAGATCGCCTCGAGCTGGCGGTTGCGCCCGCGCTCGTGCAGCGACAGGTGCACGCACACCAGATGCAGGTTGCGCCGCCAGCCGGGGACCGACACCACGCAGTGCAGCAGCCCGCGGCGCTCGAAGCGGTGGTCCGAGACGTCCTCGTTCTCGAAGTGAACGAAGGGGAAGCTCGACAGGATCGCGTTGCCGTGGTGGCCGTGGTCGTAGACCGCGTTGCACCCGTATGCGTGCTGCCAGCGCTCGCCGGCGAGGAACTCGAGCTGCGGCTGGGTCGGGCAGGCGGCGTAGCGCATCGCGAAGCGCTGGTTGAGGCCCTGCACCTCCTGCAGGAACACGAGGTGCGGGTCGAGCGCGCTCAGGCCGTCGCGCAGCTCGTGGATCACCATGCGGCGGTTGAACTGCGACAGGCCCTTGTGGATGTTGAGCGTGACGACGCGCAGCCGCTTGGTCACTTGCGCGCCTCCGCGCCGAGGTCGAGCTCGAAGCGCCGCTCGAGCAGGTCGGGGTCGTCGAAATGGCGCCGGCCGACGAAAGCGGTGGCGTGGCGGCCCCACTGGCGCATCGCGCCCGGCGAGACGATGCCCATCGGCCAGAACAGGAAGCGCTCGGCGCGCTCGCTGCCGGCGATCAGCCCGTCCGGTCCGAACGCGCTGCGCCGCCCGCCGTCCATGCGCTGCAGCGAGCGCAGCTCGTCGTAGGGATGCAAGGCGTAGCGCGCCAGGCTGTCGATGCCGCGCGTGAGCGCGACACGCTCGATGTAATGCGTGCCGGAAGCGATGCTCAGCACCGGGCGCTCGCCCTCCTCCACCCGCGGCATGGACTGCGGCGCGAAGGCCCACTCCTCCAGCGCATCGGGCGCCGGGCGCGGCCGCGCGCGCGGCGTGGGGAAGAACTGGTGGAAGCAGCCGCAGGGATGGATCGAGTCGTACAGCAGCGGCTCGCCGTCCGGCGCGAGCGTGACGCGCCACACCAGGCCGTCGAGCCTGCCGGCGAGGAGGTCGAGCACGCCGCTCGCCGGGCGCTCCGGGAACCAGATGGTGTAGACGAGCTGCAGCAGCACGCGCTCCGCGTAGCGCGTGTAGGCAGGCTGCACATAAACCGCCGCCTGGGCGGCCTCGACCACGGGCGTGCGCGCGCCGCGCCGCCAGCGCAGCTCGCCGAAGCGGTCGTAGTCGCCGCCGATCTCGATGTCGAAGCTCGGCGCGTACGCCGCCGCGATCAGCATCAGCTCGCGCTCCGAGAGCGTCGGCTGGCCGAGCGGATCGAAGCCCGCGCGGGCGAGCAGCCCGGCGACGGTATCGCGCGCGATGATGCGCGCCGCGGGCGGCGCGTAGCGCACGCGGTTCGCGTCGCGGGGCGGCGCGGCGAACGCGGCCAGCGTCCCTTCCTCCCAGCGCCTCACGCCGTACGCGAAGGGGATCCTGGTAAGCGCGTACAGCCCGAGGACGCGCCGGGCGCTCGAGTAGTCGTCGGGCACGCTCGCGCGCTCGAGGAGCCGCGCGCGCGACTCCTCGCTCGCGAGGTCGGCGTCGCGCAGCATGCGGCCGCATTCGCGCGCGCGGCGCAGCGCCGCGGCGCGGCCCGAGGCCGCGTACATCGCAGGCAGCGCCTCGGCCGGCAGGTTCTCGATCTCGTAGCGGCGCGACTCGAGGTCGAGCTCGAGCAGGCGTTCGAAGAAGGCGCGCAAGCCGGCATCGCTTTGCGCGGCGCTCGCGCGCAGGGCGGCGGCCATGCGGTCGGCGCGCAGGTAGGGGAATCCGGGTACGCGCGCGTACTGCGCGTCGCGCACCCCCGCCGCGTCCACTTCGGCGTCGAGCGCCTGGAACCACTCGGCGCACTCGCGCAGCGGCGCGGATTGCGACTCCAGGTGGCTGCCGAAGGGGCCTGGCGGCGTCGCGCAGCCGGCCGCGACGCAGGCCGCCGCGGCGAGCGCGAGACGGCGCAGAAGGCTCATCGGTCTCAACTTATCACAGCGCGCTCGCCGAGCAAGCGGATCGCGTCCCGGTTGGACCAGGAGAAGCATTTCTGCGCCGCCTCGCGCCAGGGCAGCCAGGCGAACGCGAGGTGCTCGGCCGGCGCGATCGTCACCGGCAGCCGGCGCTCGAGCTCGAGGCCGAAGACATGCTCGGTGTTGCGCGTCACGCCGGGCGCGAAGCGGTGGCGCCACTCGGCGTAGATCTCGAAGCTGTTGGCGACGTTC
>Ga0156230_1030_pt1 | contig 13570 bp, 13 predicted proteins | sample RifCSPlowO2_12_FD_107877 | JGI IMG/M metagenome (GOLD analysis project Ga0156230, IMG submission 107877) | Betaproteobacteria bacterium RIFCSPLOWO2_12_FULL_68_19 | reverse complement strand
CTGTGCAGGCAGGCGGCCGAGTTCCAGCCCGGCGCCCAGCGCCCGCCGGCGGCGCGGATGCGCTCGAAGGCCTTGAGGTAGTGCTTGGCGTTCCTGCCGAGCGCCGTTTCCCAGCGCGCTGTTTCGGTGGCTTCCATGGTGGGTAGTCCGCCTAGATGAGAAAAATAGGGTCTGTCCCTATTTAGGTCTGCCTATTTAGGTCTGTTGGTGAGGTAGAGGCCGGCGACCACGAGCGCGGCGCCGACGTACAGGGCCGGGGTCATAGGCTCGCCCAGAATGAGGACCGATTCGGTCACCGCGAGCGGCGGCACGAGGTTGATGAACTGCGAGGCGCGCGCGGCGCCGAGCGCCTTCACGCCTTCGTAGAACCACAGGAAGGGGATCACCGTGCCGAACACCACCAGGTAGCCGAGCGCGGTCCAGCTCTGCCAGGTCACGCCGGCGAGCGATGCGTCCTCGTACCAGGCCGGGATCGCGGTGGGAGCCGCGCCGGCGGCCATGACGTAGGCGGTGAGCGCGAGGGGCGAGAGCGAGGAGAGCGCGATGCGGCCGAGCAGCGTGTAGGCGCTCCACATGAAGACGCACAGCACGAGCAGCAGCTCGCCCAGGCCGAAGTCCAGGTTGAGAAAGTTCCTCGGGTCTCCCCTGGCGAGGACCCACAGGGCGCCCATGACCGAGAGCGCGACGCCGGCCGCGCGCGTCGGCCCGATCCGCTCCTTGAGGAGGAGCGCCGCGAAGAGCGCGGTGAACGCGGGATTGGTCGGCACGATCAGCGCCGCGCGGCTCGCCTCGACCAGCGCGAGCCCCGCGGTGAACAGGCTGTTGTAGAGCGTGATGCCGAGCAGGCCCAGGCCGACCACCAGCACCGACTCGCGCGGCGAGAGCCGCCGCAGCCGCCCCTCGCGCAGCCACAGCAGCGCGAGCAGGATCAGCGCCGCGGCGCTGAAGCGCACGAACACCGAGCTGAACACGCCCATGCTCTTGAGCACGATGTTCACCGCCGGGAACACGCCGCTCCAGAACAGCGCCATCAGGACGAGCTTGATGTAGAGCATTTTTTGCGCTGCATGCTAGCATCGCCCGGGGGAGGGATAGCCGATGGATGCGGTCGCGTCGCGGCGGCTTTTCGAGCGCATCGCGGCGAACATTGCGGCGGTGATACGCGGGCAGGACGCCGCGGTGCGCAAGCTCCTCGCGGCCTTCGCCGGCGGCGGGCACGTGCTGATCGAGGACACGCCCGGCACCGGCAAGACCACGCTCGCCAAGGCGCTCGCCGCCTCGATCGGCGCGCGCTTCACGCGCGTGCAGTTCACCCCCGACCTGCTGCCCTCCGACATCCTCGGCGTCTCGGTCTTCAACCAGCGCGAGCAGCAGTTCGAGTTCCGCACCGGGCCGGTGTTCACCTCGATCCTGCTCGCCGACGAGGTGAACCGCGCCTCGCCGCGCACCCAGTCGGCGCTGCTCGAGGTGATGGCCGAGGGCCAGGTGACGATCGAGGGCCGCACGCACCAGATGGACCCGCTGTTCTTCGTCATCGCCACCCAGAACCCGGTCGAGTTCCGCGGCACCTACCCGCTGCCCGAAGCGCAGATGGACCGCTTCGCGATGTGCCTGTCGCTCGGCTACGTCGACGCCGACACCGAGGTCGAGGTGCTCACCGCGCAGGAGCTCGAGCACCCGCTCGCGCAGGCGCGCGCCGTCGCGGCGCGCGAGGAGGTGCTCGAGCTGAAGGCCGCGGTGCGCCGCGTGCGCATCTCCGACCTGGTCAAGCACTACATCGTGGAGCTGGTGCGACGCACGCGCGCGGCGCCGCAGGTGCTGCTCGGCTGCGGGCCGCGCGCCTCGATCGCGCTGGTGCAGTCGGTCAAGGCGCTCGCGCTGATCGACGGCGAGGACTACGTGCGCCCCGAGCAGGTGCAGGAGCTCGCCGCGCCGGTGCTCGCGCACCGCATGGTGCTCGACTCGCAGGCGAAATTCGCCGGCGCGAGCGGCGCCTCGCTCATCGGCGAGATCGTGAAGGCGACGCCGGTCCCGGCGTGAAGCGCATCACGTATTACGGCTTGAGGGCGTTCAGCGCGCTGCAGCGCGTCCTGCGCGAGCGGCTCACCGCCGCCGGCTGGCTCGCGCTCGGCGCCACCGCCACCGCGGGCGGGGTGGGCATCGACACCACGCGCACCATGAGCTACCAGGCCTTCGCCTTCCTCACGGCGCTGCTCGTGCTCGCGTTTCTCGCCGCGCCCTGGTTTCGCGCGCGCGTCGCGGTGCGCCGCGAGCTGCCGCGCTACGCGACCGCGGGCGAGCCTTTCGCCTACCGCGTGGTGGTGGAGAACCGCGGCAGGCGCACGCTCGCCGGCGTCACGCTGCAGGAGCTGCTGCGCGACCCGCGCCCGAGCTATGCGGAATGGCGCGCGGCGCGCGAGCCGGGCGAGGAGAAGCGCAACTGGTTCGACCGCAACCAGGGCTACTTCCGCTGGCGCTGGCTGATCGAGCGGCGCACGCCGGAGCGGCCGCGCGACGCGCCGCTGCCGGCGCTCGCCCCCGGCGCGCGCGAGGCGGTGCAGCTCTCGCTCAAGCCGCGCCGGCGCGGGCGCATCGAGCTTGCCGGCCTCACCCTCGCTCGCACCGAGCCCCTCGGGCTGGTGCGCGGGCTGGAGCGCGTGAGCGCCGAGGGCACGGTGATCGCGCTGCCCAGGCGCTACCGGCTGCCCCCGCTCGCGCTGCCCGGGCAGCGGCGCTTCCAGCAGGGCGGCGTCACCCTCGCCACCTCGGTGGGCGACTCCGAGGAGTTCATCGGCCTGCGCGAGTACCGGCCGGGCGACCCGCTGCAGAAGATGCACTGGAAGAGCTTCGCGCGCACCGGCACGCCGATCGTCAAGGAGTTCCAGGACGAGTTCTTCGAGCGCCACGCGCTGGTGCTCGACACCGCGAGCCGCTCGGGCGAGGACGCCGCGTTCGAGGAGGCGGTGGCGGTGGCCGCCTCTTTCGTCTACGCCATCGACACGCGCGAGTGCCTGCTCGACCTGCTGTTCGTGGGAGGAGAAGTGCGCACCTACACCGCCGGCCGCGGGCAGATGCAGGTGAGCCACATGCTCGAGGTGCTGGCCGGGGTGGCGGCGAGCCCGCCGCAGGCCTTCGCCACGCTCGCGCGCGCGGTGCTCGGCCAGCGCCGCTCGCTCACGAGCTGCATCGTGGTGCTGCTCGACTGGGACGAGGAGCGGCAAGGTTTTATCCAGGCCATGATGAAAAGCGGCCTGGAGGTGCGCGTCTTGCTCGTCTCCGAAAAGGACTTCCCGGAAACGAGAAACCTCCATGTCCTTCGTCCCGGCCGGATCGAAGCCGGGCTGGCGAAGCTGCGATGAGCATGCCGCCGCTGCTCCTCGGCGCGGCGCTCGCCTTCTGGGGCTGGCGCTCGGGGAACTACGCCGCCGCCGCGGCGCTGGCGCTGCTCGCCGAGTCGCCGCGCCTGCTGTCGTGGCGCCTGGACCTGCGCCACCGCGAGTTCTCGCGCATCGCCGATTCCTGCACCGTGGCCTTCGCCGGGCTGCTCGTCTGGCTGTTCGCGACGCTCGAGGCGCCGCGCACCGCGCGCGCGGTGCTCACCACGCTGCTGTGGCTGCCGGCGGTGCTGATGCCGATCCTGCTCGCGCAGCGCTTCTCGAGCACCGGGCTCATGCCGCTCTCGGCGCTGTTCCGCTACCTGCGCAAGCTCAAGGAGCGCGAGCCCTCGACGCCGGACCCGGAGATCGACCTCACCGGCGTGTATTTCGCGGTGTGCCTGGTCGCGGCCGGCATTCCCAACATGCGCGACGAGCTCTTCTACGCCGGGGTGGTGCTGCTCGTGGCCTGGGCGCTCGCGGCGGCGCGCCCGAAGCACGCGTTCGCCGGCGCCTGGGCGGCGAGCCTGATCGGCGCCGCGGGGCTGGGCTACGGCGCGCACAAGGGGCTCGCCGAGCTGCAGGCCTCGATCGAGAACTGGGTGAGCGGCTGGGTGCTGAGCGGCCTCGCCGCCGATCCGTACCGCTCGAGCACCGACCTCGGCTCGGTCGGCCGCCTGAAGGAGGACGAGACCATCGTGCTGCGCGTCTACGCGCCCGAGCAGGACGCAGGGCGCCTGCGGCTGCTGCACCGCGCGAGCTTCACTTCGCTTCGCGGCAACACCTGGATCGCGCGCAACGCGCCGATGGCGCCGCTGCAGGCCGAGGCCGACGGCACCACCTGGCGCCTCGGCGCGGCCGCCCCGCAGCAGCGCGCGCGCATCGTCACGCGCCTGGAGGACGGCAAGGCGCTGCTCGCGCTGCCCGCAGGCACGGTGCGCCTCTCCGGCCTGCCGGCGGCGAGCGTCAAGCGCAACGTCTTCGGCGCCACGCTCGCCGACCTCGGCGGCGACTGGGGCCCGTACGTCGCGGAAACCGGCGCCGCCGAGGACTACGCGCCGCCGAGCGACGAGGACTTGCAGGTCCCCGAGCGCGAGCGCGCCGCTTTCGCGCGGCTTTTCACGCATCTATCTTTGAAAGGGCTTGCGGAGAAAGAGATCCTCGATCGCATCCGGCTGCACTTCGCGGCCTTCAGCTACTCCACCTATCGCGACGCGCCGGCACCGGCGGGCAGCACGCCGCTCGCGGACTTTCTCGAGCGCTCGAAGAGCGGGCATTGCGAATACTTCGCCGCCGCCACCACGCTCGCGCTGCGCGCCGCAGGCATCCCGGCGCGCTACGCGACCGGCTTCGCGCTGGTCGAGCACAGCGAGCTGGAGGAGGCGTACGTGGTGCGCGCGCGCCATGCGCACGCCTGGACGCGGGCCTACGTCGGCGGGCGCTGGATCGACCTCGACACCACGCCGCCCTCGTGGGTGCTGGAGGAGCAAAGCCGCTCGCCGGCATGGCAGCGGCTGATGGACTTCGCGCGCTGGGCCGCCTACCGCTGGTCGCAGCGCGGCGCGCTCGAAGGCGGGCCGGGCTGGTATGCGGCGCTCGCGCTGCTTGCCGCCGTGCTCGCGTGGCGCATCCTGCGCGGCAAGCGCACTTCGCGCCTCGCCCGGGGCGCGGCCGCGGCGCGCCGCACGCCGGGCGACGATTCGGAGCTTTACGCCGTCGAGAAGCTGCTCGCCGCGCGCTTCGGCCCGCGCGAGGCGGGCGAAACACTTCACACCTGGATGCTGAAGACCCCGAAAGCGAACGAACTGCGCGATGCCCTCACGCTCCACTACCGCTACCGCTTCGATCCGCGCGGACTGAGCGACGAGGAGCGAGCCGCGTTGCGCGCGCATTGCCTCGCGCTCGCGCAATCGCTCCATTAGAATCGGCCGCATGGGAACCGTAGTGGCACTGGCCGGCCAGGTCGGCGGCGCGAAGCTCGCCGAGGGGCTGCAGCGCCTGCGCGGCAGGGACCTCACGGTGATCGTGAACACCGGCGACGACTACGAGCACCTCGGGCTCGCGTTCTCGCCCGACCTCGACACCACGCTCTATGTGCTCGCCGGCATCGCGGGGGCTGCCGCCGCCTGGGAGCCCGAGGGCGAGAGCCGCGTGGTGCACGCGATGGTAAAGGCGCTCGGCGGGCCCGACCGGCCGCTGCTCGGCGACCGCTCGCTCGCCATGCCGCTACTGCGCAGCGAAGGGCTCGCCGCCGGGCGCCGGCTGAGCGCGATCGGCGCCGATTTCTGCCGCCACCTCGGCATCGCGGCGCGCGTGCTGCCGATGAGCGACGATGCGGTGCGCACGCACGTCCTCACCGCCGAAGGCGCGGTCAGCTTCCATGAGTACTTCCACGAGCTCGGCTGCGAGCCGCCGGTGCTCGGCTTCCAGTACGCGGGCGCCGAGGACGCGAGGCCGAGCGACGAGGTGTTCGATGCGCTGCACGCCGCGGACCTCGAGGCGGTGGTGATCTGCCCGGCGAACCCCTACCACACCATCCGGCCGATCCTGGAAGTAAACGGCATGAAGGAGCTGCTGCGCAAGCGCGGCGCGCCGATCGTCGCGGTCACGCCGATCGTCGGCGGCAAGGCGCTCAGGGGCTCGGCCGGGAAGATGATGCGCGAGCTCGGGCGCGAGCCCTCGCCGCGCGGCGTCGCCGGCGAGTACCTGCGGCTCATCGACGGCTTCGTCATCGACCGCGAGGACGAGCACTCGGCCGAGGCGGTGCGCTCGCTCGGCATCGAGTGCCTGGCGGCGGCCACGATCATGCGCGCGCCGGAGGACCGCGTCGCGCTGGCGCAGGCGGTGCTCGACTTCGCCGCCGCGATCCGCGAGAAGCGCGCCGCCGAGGTGGAATGAGACTTCTCGCGGTCCTGCTTCTCGCACCGCTTTCCTGTCTGGCAGAGCCGCACGAGCAGGAGATCCAGCGCTCGCTCATCCAGCGCGACCAGCAATCGGCCGAATTTTCCAAACCGATCCTTGAGAACCTGCATGGAAGACAAATGCAGGAAGCGGGAAGGCCGCTGCATCCCGATCCGGAGATCGCGCGGCAGTTGAGGCCTTACGAGAGGGAGCGCATGGCGCGCGAGCGCGAAGGCTTCGTGCTCAGGCTTCCTCCGCCAAGGGCGAATTCGGGGTCTGACCCCGATCTGAAGCCCTTACCGCTCCCAGGGGGGCCGCGACACGGGGTCGAGCCCGTACCGGCGCAAGGCGCCGGCGGCTAGCTTCGGGTCGAGGGCGGCGAGCGCCGCCACGACGATGTTTTTCGCGTCCACCTCGAAGAAGGCGCGCAGCGCCGCGCGGGTGTCGCTCCGTCCGAATCCGTCCGTCCCAAGACCGACGAAATTCCTGTCGACGTAGGGCCGGATGAGGTCCGCAACGGCGCTGACATAGTCGCTCGCCGCGATCACCGGTCCCGGGGCGTCCTTCAGGCACTTCTCCACCCAGCTCTCTGCGCTCCTGCCGAAGCGCCGCTCGCGCTCGACGCGCATGCCGTCGCGCCGCAGCTCGGTGAAGGAGGTCACGCTCCAGACGCCGGCCGGGATGCTCCAGTCCTTCTCGAGCAGCTCCGCCGCGGCGATGACCTCGCGCAGGATCGGGCCGCTGCCCAGCAATTGCAGCCGCTCCTTTTCCCTTCTTTGGAAAGAGTACAGGCCTTTCAAGATGCCTTCATGCGCGCCGTCGGGCATGGCGGGCTGCGGGTAGTTCTCGTTCGCGACCGTGAGGTAGTAGAAGACGTCCTCCTGCGCCTTGAGCATGCGCCGCGCGCCGTCGTGCACGATCGCCGCCAGCTCGTAGCCGAAGCAGGGATCGTAGGCGCGGCAGCTCGGGATGGTCGAGGCGGCAAGGTGAGAGGAGCCGTCCTGGTGCTGCAGGCCTTCGCCGGCGAGCGTGGTGCGCCCGGCGGTGCCGCCGACGAGGAAGCCGCGCGCGCGCGAGTCGGCCGCCGCCCAGACCAGGTCGCCGACGCGCTGGAAGCCGAAGATCGAGTAGTAGATGTAGAAAGGCAGCATCGGCGTGCGGTGCGCCGAGTAGGCGGTGGCGGCGGCGAGCCACGACGAGAGCGCGCCCGCCTCGGTGATGCCTTCCTCGAGGATCTGCCCGTCCTTCGCCTCGCGGTAGTAGAGCAGCTCGTCGTGGTCCTCGGGCTCGTAGAGCTGCCCCACCGACGAGTAGATGCCGAACTGGCGGAACAGCGTCTGCATGCCGAACGTGCGCGCCTCGTCCGCGACGATCGGCACCACGCGCGCGCCGAGCGTCTCGTCCTTCATGAGGCTCGCGAGCAGCTGGACGAAGGCCATGGTGGTGGACTGGCTTCTGTTGCTCGAAAAGTCCAGCTTCGGGACCGGGACGGGCTCCGCCCTCGTATTCCTTGTGGGGAGGTACCCTCCCAGCGCGCTTCGCCTTCCCAAGAGGTACTTCATCTCCGGACTGTCGTCCGCCGGGCGGTAGAAGCGCAGCTGCGCCACGTCATCGTCCGAGAGCGGCAGCGCGAAGCGGTCGCGGAACTCGCGCAGCGCCTCGTCGTCGAGCTTCTTCTGCTGGTGCGTGCCCATCTTGCCCTGGCCCCAGTGCCCCATGCCGTAGCCCTTCTTGGTCTTGGCGAGGATCACGGTGGGCTGCCCGGCGTGGCGCGACGCCGCGTCGTAGGCGGCGTGGATCTTCACCGGGTCGTGGCCGCCGCGGCGCAGGCGGTCGATGTCGTCGTCGCTCATGTGCGCGACCAGCTCCTGCAGCTCGGGATACTTGTTGAAGAAGTGCTCGCGGTTGAAGCGCCCGTCGGTGGCGGCGTAGGTCTGGAACTCGCCGTCGACCGTCTCGTGCAGGCGCTTGAGCAGCACCCCGTCGTGATCGCGGGCGAAGAGCGGATCCCAGTCCGAGCCCCACAAGAGCTTCAACACGTTCCAGCCCGTGCCGGCGAACAGGCCTTCGAGCTCCAGCACGATCGAGCCGTTGCCGCGCACCGGGCCGTCGAGCCGCTGCAGGTTGCAGTTGACCACGAAGATCAGGTTGTCCAGGCCTTCGCGCGCCGCGAGCGAGAGCCCGGCGAGCGACTCGGGCTCGTCCATCTCGCCGTCGCCGACGAAGGCCCAGACCTTCCTTTTTCCCGTGTTCAATATCCCCCGGTTTTCGAGGTAGCGCATGAACCGCGCCTGGTAGATCGCGTTGATCGGCCCCAGGCCCATCGAGCCGGTCGGAAACTGCCAGAACTCCGGCATCAGGTACGGGTGGCAGTAGGACGACAGGCCCTTGCCGCCGGTCTCCTGCCGGTAATGGTTCAGCTGTTCTTCACTCAATCTGTTTTCCAGGAAGGCTCTTGCGTACACCCCGGGCGCCGAGTGCGGCTGGAAATACACGAGGTCGTCGGCACGGAAGAAATGGTTGAAGCCGACCTCGAACAGATCCGCCGCCGAGGCGTAGCTCGCGATGTGGCCGCCGAGCTCGGGGTAGGCGCGGTTGGCGCGCACCACCATCGCGAGCGCGTTCCAGCGCACGATCGCCGAGATGCGGCTCTCGAGCTCGAGGCTGCCGGGGAATTGCGGCTGCTCGGCGAGCGCGACCGAGTTCTTGTAAGGGGTGTTGAGCACCGGCGGCAGCGGCACGCGCCGCACGCGCGCATGGTCGAGCAGGCGCCGCAGCAGGAAGGTGGCGCGCTCGCGGCCCTCGGCCTGCACCAGCGCGTCGAAGGCTTCCAGCCATTCGCGCGTTTCGGCCGGGTCGGCGTCGGGCGCGTTCACGCGCCAGAAAGCCGAGGAAACGATGTCGGCGAGGTCGGTCATTTCGGGCATGATAGCCTGCATCGCCCGGCATTTGCTGTCGTTTGGTGCCGTCCCGTAAGGTCGAAACGGCATATCATGCCGCCATGGACGCCCTCGACCTGCGCATTCTGGAGCGGCTGCAGCACGACGCGCGCATTTCCAACGTCGAGCTCGCCCGCGCGGTGAACCTCTCGCCCTCGCCCTGCCTCGCGCGCGTGCGCGCGCTGGAGGAGGACGGCACCATCGCGCGCTACGTGACGCTGCTCGACGCGAAGAAGATCGGCATCACGGTGAGCGTGCTGGTGCAGGTCACGCTCGAGAAGCAGATCGAGCCCGCGCTCGAGGCGTTCGAGAGCGCGGTGCGCGAGCGCCCGGAAGTGATGGAGTGCTACCTGATGACCGGCGACGCCGATTACCTGCTGCGCGTGCTGGTGCCCGACGTGCCGGCCTTCGAGCGCTTCATCCTGGAGTTCCTCTCGCGCGTGCCCGGCGTGGGCAACATCAAGTCGAGCTTCGCGCTCAAGCAAGTAAAGTACCAGACCGCGCTTCCCCTGCCCCTTCCGGCGCAGCCGCAAAAAAGGCGCAAGGGGCGAAAAAACTGATATATTGCGTGCCGCAGGATATACGCAGGTAGCGAGAATTTGTTCCCCACCCGCAGTGGCAGCGCCCTCGCAGTGGCAGTCCAGTTCCACTCCCTCGGATCGTCGTGCCCGGCTTCGTCGCGCCCGGATTTGTCGCGGCCGTCAGTTGAAGGAAATCAGTAAATGGCAACCGGTACCGTCAAGTGGTTCAACGACTCCAAGGGCTTCGGCTTCATCACCCCGACCGAGGGCGGTGAAGACCTGTTCGCGCATCACACCGCGATCCAGATGAGCGGCTTCAAGACGCTCAAGGAAGGCCAGAAGGTCGAGTTCGAAGTGAAGCGCGGCCCCAAGGGCCTGCAGGCGGCGAACATCAAGCCGCTTTAACAGAAAAAGAAATCGAAAAGCCCGCGCAAGCGGGCTTTTTTATTCCCCAGTACTCCAGCACCGCGGGAAAAACGTGGTCTGTCCCTGTTTTTCGGTTCGCTGCTAGGTCGAGACCATGTCGAGCAGGCGCATCATGGTCTGGTCGGCCCAGTAGTCCGGATCCTCGTCGATCTTGGCGTCGCCGCGCGCGCGCGTTACGGCGTCGATGCCCTTCCTCTCGCAGAAGCCGTGCCAGAACTGCTTCACTTCCTCGGCGCTCATGTCGTCGGCGCGCCGGCCTTCCTTCTTCTCAGCCATGGGAATCTCGATCAATAAAAAGCGTTCGTGGTGCCGGCTGTCCGAATCGAACGGACGACCTACCGCTTACAAGGCGGTTGCTCTGCCCCTGAGCTAAACCGGCTGGCGGAAATTATGCGCCTTCCTACTTGATGCGCCGCAATGTCGGCTTGCCGCCGCCCGAGGGCTTCTTGGGCGGCTCGGGGTTCGCGGGCGCCGGCAGCGCCGCGGGCGGCTTGGCGTTGCTCGCGGCGCCCTCGAGCTCGGCGCGCGCGTGCGCGCCGGTCCTGGCGCCTGCGTCCTTTCCCTCCACGTCGAAGGTCATGCCGTGGCCGGTCTCGCGCGCATAGAGCGCATAGACGTTGGCGATCGGCAGCGAGATCTGGCGCGCCACGCCGCCGAAGCGCGCGGAGAACTCGATCAGCTCGTTGCCCATCTGCAGCTTGTGCACCGCGTTGGGGCTGATGTTGAGCGTGATCTCCCCGCCCTTCACGTATTCCGCGGGCACCTGGGTGCGCGAGTCGACCTTCACCGCGAGGTGCGGCGTGTAGCCGTTGTCCACGCACCACTCGAACAGCGCGCGCAGCAGGTAGGGCTTGGTGGCGATTTCCTTCACGGGATTTGGCGGTTGTGCTATTTCCGCATCACCTTTTCCGAGGGCGTGAGCGCCTCGATGAAGGCCGGGCGCGAGAAGATGCGCTCGGCGTACTTCATGAGCGGCGCGGCGGTCTTGCCGAGCTTGATGCCGTAGTGGTCGAGGCGCCACAGCAGCGGCGCGATGGCGACGTCGAGCATGGTGAAGTCGTCGCCCAGCATGTGCTTGGTGCGCGTGAACACCGGCGCGAGCTCGATCAGCCGGTCGGTGACGTGCGCCCGGGCGCGCTCGACCTGCTTCTCCTTGCCCGACTCGAGCGCCTCGATCTGCGAGAACAGCTCCACCTCCATGTTGAACAGCATGAGCCGCGCGCGCGCGCGCATCACCGGGTCGGCGGGCATGAGCTGCGGGTGCGGGAAGCGCTCGTCGATGTACTCGTTGATGATGTTGGACTCGTACAGGATGAGGTCGCGCTCGACCAGCACCGGCAGCCGGTTGTACGGGTTCATCACCGCGATGTCCTCGGGCTTGTTGTACAGGTCGACGTCGATGACCTGGAAGTCCATGCCCTTCTCGTACAGCACGAAGCGGCAGCGATGGCTGAATGGGCACGTCGTGCCCGAATAAAGTTGCATCATGGAGAACCTACTTGACGTCCTTCCAGAATTCCTTCTTCAGCAGCCAGGCGAGGACGAACAGGATGCCGAGCACGAACAGCACCACGATGCCCCAGGCCTTGCGCTCGAGCGCGGCGGGCTCGCCCACGTAGGCCAGGAAGTTCACCAGGTCGCGCACCGTGGCGTCGTACTGCGGGCGCGGCTGCGCGCCCTCGCTCAGCGTTTCCCACCTGCCGTCCACGCGGCGCAGCTCGCCCTGCAGCGTCCACAGCGCGTGCGGCATGGCCACGTTCGGGAACAGCGCGTTGTTCCACCCGGTCGCGCTCTTCGGGTCGCGGTAGAAGGTGCGCAAATAGGTGTAGAGCCAGTCGGCGCCGCGCGAGCGCGCCACCACCGACAGGTCGGGCGGCGGCACGCCGAACCAGAGCTTGCCTTCCTTGGCGCTCATCGGCGTCTTCATGGTCTCGCCCACCTTCTCGGCCGTGAACATCAGGTTGTCGCGGATCTGCGACTCGGTGAGCCCCAGGTCGCGCAGCCGGTTGTAGCGCATGTACTGCATGCCGTGGCAGCCGATGCAGTAGTTGACGAAGGTGCGCGCGCCGGCCTGCAGGCTCGGCAGGTCGGTGGGGTCGTGCGGCGAGCGGTCCAGCCGGTAGCCCGTTTCCGCCGCCAGTGCAGTCCCGCAGGCCAATGAGATCAAGATTCCAATAAGAGCTCTCATCAGTGCGTCACCCGTTCCGGCACCGGCAGCACCTTGTCGCGCCGCGTGTACCAGGGCATGAGCAGGAAGAACAGGAAATAGAGGATGGTGCACAGGCGCGCCGCCCAGGTGGCGACGTCCTTCGTGTCCAGGAGGTCGGCCGGGTCGGAGAACTGGCCCCACACCGTGGTGGGCTTCACGCCGAGGTAGCCGAGCAGCAGGAACGCCACCACGAAGATCGCGAGCGCGCCCTTGTAGTACGGGCCGCGGTAGCGGATCGATTTCACCGGGCCGCGGTCGAGCCAGGGCAGGAAGAACAGGATCAGGGTGGCGATGCCCATCGCCAGCACGCCGGGGAACTGCGAGTTGAACAGCGGCGGCACCGCGCGCAGGATCGAGTAGTAGGGCGTGAAGTACCACACCGGCGCGATGTGCTCCGGGGTCTTGAGCGGGTCGGCGGGGATGAAGTTGTTGTGCTCGAGGAAGTAGCCGCCCAGCTCGGGCATGAAGAACATCACCACACAGAAGATCGCGAGGAACACCACCGCGCCCATCAGGTCCTTGACGGTGTAGTAGGGGTGGAAGGGGATGCCGTCCACCGGGTGCCCGTCCGGGCCCTTGTGCTTCTTGATCTCGATGCCGTCGGGGTTGTTCGAGCCGACGTCGTGCAGCGCGAGCAGGTGCGCGACCACGAGGCCGAGCAGCACCAGCGGCAGCGCGATCACGTGCAGCGCGAAGAAGCGGTTGAGCGTCGCGTCCGAGACCACGTAGTCGCCGCGGATCCACAGCGCGAGGTCGGGCCCGATGAACGGGATGGTGCCGAACAGGTTCACGATCACCTGCGCGCCCCAGTACGACATCTGGCCCCAGGGCAGCAGGTAGCCGAAGAAGGCCTCGCCCATGAGCGTGAGATAGATCAGCACGCCGAAGATCCACACCAGCTCGCGCGGCTCGCGGTGCGAGCCGTACAGCATGGCGCGGAACATGTGCAGGTACACGACGACGAAGAAAGCCGACGCGCCGGTGGAATGGATGTAGCGCAGCAGCCACCCGCCGGGCACGTCGCGCATGATGTACTCGACCGAGCCGAACGCGAGGCCGGCGTCGGGCTTGTAGTTCATGGTGAGGAAGATGCCCGAGACGATCTGGATCACCAGCACCAGCAGCGCGAGCGAGCCGAAGAAGTACCAGAAGTTGAAGTTCTTCGGCGCGTAGTACCCGGCGGCGTGGATGCGCCACTGC
>Ga0156230_1108_pt1 | contig 13695 bp, 13 predicted proteins | sample RifCSPlowO2_12_FD_107877 | JGI IMG/M metagenome (GOLD analysis project Ga0156230, IMG submission 107877) | Betaproteobacteria bacterium RIFCSPLOWO2_12_FULL_68_19 | reverse complement strand
GGCCGGCCGCTCGCGACCTGGCGGCTGGGCGCGGACCGCACGGAATGGATGATCGCCGCCGTCCCGTTCGGCGGCTACGTCAAGATGCTCGACGAGCGCGAAGGCCCGGTCGCCTTCGACGAGGCGCCGCGCGCCTTCAACCGCCAGAGCGTCTGGAAGCGCTTCTTCATCGTCGTGGCCGGCTCGGCCTTCAACTTCCTGTTCGCGGTGCTGGTGTACGCGGGGCTCTACATGTACGGCCTGCCGGAAGCGCGGCCGGTGCTGGGCGAGGCGCCGGCGGGGAGCCTCGCCGCGGCCGCGGGCCTGCGCGCCGGCGACACCGTGCGCGCCGTGGACGGCGAGAGCGTCGCGACCTGGCAGGAAGTGCGCTGGCGCGTGCTGCAGGCCGCGCTGCAGCGCGAGCCGGTGCGGCTCGAGACGCTCGACGAGCGCGGCCATATCGCGGTCGCCACGCTCGACCTGCGCGAGTTTCCGGCCGCGGAGGTCGAAGCCGACGCGCTCGAGCGCATCGGCCTGCGCCTGTACCGGCCGGCGCTCGAGCCGGTGCTCGGCCAGGTGGTCCCGGGCGGACCGGCCGAGCGCGCCGGGCTCGCGCCGGGAGATCGCATCGTGCGCGCCGCAGGCAAGCCGGTCGGATCCTGGGAGGCGCTGGTGGCCGCCGTGCGCGCGCACCCGGGCGTGCCCCTCGCGCTCGGCGTGGAGCGCGACGGCGTGACGCGCGAGATCGAGGTGCTGCCCGACGTGGTGAGCGCGGGCGATGCGCGCATCGGGCGCATCGGCGCCGGCCCGCACGTGCCGCCCGCGCACGCCGAGAAGATCCTGGTGCGCGTGCAGTACGGGGTGCTCGAGAGCCTCGTCAGAGCGAGCCACAAGACGGCCGACATCGCGCTCTTCAGCCTGAAGATGCTGGGCAGGATGCTGCTCGGCGAAGTCTCCTGGAAGCACCTCTCCGGGCCGGTCACCATCGCCGACTTCGCCGGGCAGTCGGCGAGCCTCGGCTGGATCTCCTACCTCACTTTCCTCGCGCTGATCAGCATCAGCCTCGGCGTGCTCAACCTGCTGCCGATCCCGCTGCTCGACGGCGGACACCTCATGTACTATGCGATCGAGATCGTCAAGGGCACGCCGGTCTCCGAGCGCGCCATGGAGCTCGGGCAGCGTGTCGGCCTGGCGCTGCTGCTGGTGATGATGGCCTTTGCGTTCTACAACGACCTGAATCGCCTGCTGACCGGCTGAATGTTCCGCGCTCGCGTGGTTGCCGCGGTGCTTGCCGCGCTTCTGCTTGCGGCGGCCGCCCCGGTGGCCGCGCAGGGTTTCCGCCCATTCGTCGTCAAGGACATCCGCGTCGAGGGGCTGCAGCGCACCGAGCCGGGCACGGTGTTCAGCTACCTGCCGGTGAAGGTCGGCGACAGCATCGACGAGGGCAAGGCGCAAGCCGCGCTGCGCGCGCTGTACGCGACCGGCTTCTTCCAGGAGGTGCGCCTCGAGGCCGAGAACGACGTGCTGGTGGTGTTCGTGCGCGAGCGCCCGGCGATCGCGCAGATCGATTTCTCGGGCATGCGGGAGTTCGAGCCGGAGACCCTGCGCAAGGCGCTGCGCGAGCTCGGCATGGCCGAGGGGCGCATCTTCGACCGCTCGTCGCTGGAGAACGCCGAGAAGGAGATCAAGCGCCAGTACCTGTCGCGCGGCCTGTACGGCGCGGAAGTGCAGACCACCGTCACGCCGCTGGAGCGCAACCGCGTCGGCATCAACATCGCGGTCACCGAGGGCGAGGTGGCCAAGATCCGCGGCATCAACATCGTCGGCGCGCAGGCCTTCCCCGAGAGCGAGCTGCTCGAGCAGTTCGTGCTGCGCACCCCGGGCTGGCTCACCTGGTACACCAAGCACGACCGCTACTCGCGCGAGCGCCTCGCCGCCGACCTCGAGACGCTGCGCTCGTTCTACCAGAACCGCGGCTACCTCGACTTCAGCGTCGAGTCCACGCAGGTCTCGATCACGCCCGACCGGCGCGACATCTACATCACCGTCAACCTGCGCGAGGGCGACAAGTACACGGTCTCGGACGTGCGGCTCTCGGGGCAGATGCTGGTGCCGCGCGAGGAGCTCGAGAAGCTCATCCAGCTCAAGCCCGGCGACGTGTTCTCGCGCGAGAAGCTGGTGGCGAGCAACAAGGCGATCGCCGACCGCCTGGGCAACGAGGGCTACGCCTTCGCCAACGCCAACGCCATCCCGGAGCTCGACAAGGAGAAGCGCACGGTCGCGTTCAACATCGTCATCGACCCCGGCCGGCGCGTGTACGTGCGCCGCATCGACGTCGCGGGCAACAGCAAGACGCGCGACGAGGTGGTGCGCCGCGAGATGCGCCAGCTCGAGGGCGCCTTCTACGACGCCTCCAAGATCCAGCTCTCGCGCCGGCGCATCGACCGCACGCAGTACTTCGCCGAGGTGGGCGTCGAGACGCACCCGGTCGAGGGCAGCCCCGACCAGGTCGACGTGGTGTACACCGTGAAGGAGAAGCCGACCGGGGCGGTGCTGCTCGGCATCGGCTTCTCGAGCGTCGAGGACGTCGCGCTCTCGGCCTCGCTCACGCAGTCGAACGTGTTCGGCACCGGCAAGTTCCTCTCGCTCAACGTCAACAGCGGCAGCGTGAACACCGTCTACTCGCTTTCCTACCTCGATCCCTATTACACCGTCGACGGCGTCAGCCAGGGCTTCGACCTCTACAAGCGCGAGACCGACGCCTCGAGCCTGGCGGTCGGCCCGTACACCACCGACGCGGTGGGCGGCGGGATCAAGTTCGGCTACCCGGTGGCGGAGACCGTGAGCCTGGACTTCGGGCTCAACCTGGAGTCGGTCCGGCTCGAGACCTTCGCCAACAGCCCGCTGCAATACCTCAACTTCGTGCAGAGCTTCGGCAACGATTACACCTACGGCGCGGCGACCGCGGGGGTGGCGCGCGACACGCGCGACAGCCTGATCCGCACCACCGCCGGCACCTACCAGCGCGCGAGCAGCGAGCTGGCGAGCGGCGACCTTCAGTACTACCGCCTGGGATACCAGCACCAGTGGTACTACCCCTGGTCGCGGGACCTCACCTTGGCGCTCGGCGGCGAGGCGGGCTACGCCGCGGGCTACGGCAACCGGCCGCTGCCGTTCTTCAAGAATTTCTTCGTCGGCGGACCCGGAACGGTGCGCGGCTACCGCCCGTTCTCGCTCGGCCCGCAGGACGCCATCGGCAACACGGTCGGCGGCAACCGCAAGCTCACCGGCAGCGCCGAGCTGCTGTTTCCGATGCCGGGCGCGAACCGCGACCCCTCGCTGCGCCTCGCGGCCTTCCTCGACGCGGGCCAGGTCTACGTCAACAAGATCGAGCTCTCGGATCTGCGCTACTCGACCGGGCTCGCCCTGTTCTGGTCTTCGCCCCTCGGCCCGCTGCGCCTGTCCTACGCCTACCCGCTCAACGCCGAAAGCGGGGACCGCATCCAGAGGCTACAATTCACCTTCGGCACCGGATTCTGAAGCGGGAAAAAATGCTCAAGCAGAAGCTGCTCGTCCTCGCCGCCTCGGCCGCGCTCGTGTCGCTTCCCGCGGCCGGCCAGAGCACGCCGCCGCGGCAGCCCAAGATCGGGTTCGTCAACACCCAGCGCATCCTGAGCCAGTCGGCCCCTGCGGTCCAGGCGCAGAAACGGCTCGAGGCCGAGTTCCAGAAGCGCGACCAGGAGCTCGCGCGCATCGCCGACGAGCTCAAGCGCATGCAGGCGGACCTCGACAAGAACGCGGTCACCATGGGCGAGACGCAGCGGCGCAACAAGGAGCGCGAGTTCGGCGAGCTGAACCGGGACTTCCAGCGCAAGCAGCGCGAGTTCCGCGAAGACCTGAACCAGCGCAAGAACGAGGAGCTGAAGCAGGTGATCGACCACGCCGATCGCATCGTCCGCCAGATCGCCGAGCAGGAGAAGTTCGACATCATCTTCCAGGAGATGCCGGCCTACGTCAGCCCGCGCATCGACATCACCGACAAGGTGATCAAGGCGCTGGAAGGCAAGTCGTCCGCGAAATGACGGCATGCCGGGGCCGCTCACGCTCGGGCAGATCGTCTCGCGTCTCGGCGGCCGCGTCGTCGGCGATGCCGGCATCCTGATCGGCCAGGTCGGCTCGCTCGACAAGGCGGGCGCCGGCCAGATCACCTTCCTTTCGAACAAGAAAAGTCTCTCGAAACTTGCTGCGACACGCGCGGCCGCCGTGATCCTCGCCCCCGAGAACGAGAGCCTGACCGCGCTGCCGCGCATCGTGGCCGAGCGCCCCTACGCCTACTTCGCCCGGGTGTCGCAGCTCTTCAACCCCCTCAGCACTCAGCCGCCCGGGGTGCACCCTTCGGCCGTCGTCTCGGAGGAGGCCGTTCTGGGGCAGGGCGTGTCGATCGGCCCGGGCTGCGTCATCGGCGCGGGTGTGACGATCGGCGACGAGAGCTGCCTCTACCCGCGCGTGGTGGTCTATGCCGGGTGCTCCCTGGGGAAGCGGGTGATCGTGCATTCGGGCGCGGTGATCGGCGCCGACGGCTTCGGCATTGCCGCCGAAGAGGGCCGCTGGATCAAGATCCCGCAGATCGGCGCCGTGCGCATCGGCGACGACGTCGAGATCGGCGCCAACAGCGCCATCGACCGCGGCGCGCTCGACGACACCGTGATCGAGGACGGCGTGAAGCTCGACAACCTGGTGCAGATCGCGCACAACGTGCGCGTGGGCGCGCACACCGCCATCGCCGGCTGCGCCGGGGTCGCGGGCAGCGCCGACATCGGCCGGCATTGCACCATCGGCGGCGCGGCGGTGATCCTCGGGCACCTGAGGATCGTCGACCACGTGCACGTCTCGGCCGGCACGCTGATCTCGCGCTCGATCCTCAAGCCGGGCACCTATACCGGCGTGTACCCGTTCGATGAGCACTCCTCGTGGACGCGCAGCGCGGCGCAGCTGCGCCGCAAAGGGAAGAAAAATGGCTGAAATCTACATCGACGAGTTGCTGGCGCACATTCCGCAGCGCTACCCGGTGCTGATGATCGACCGGGTGAAGGAATGCGAGCCCGGCAAGCGCGTGGTGGCGCTGAAGAACGTCTCGGCCAACGAGCCGTACTTCCAGGGGCATTTCCCGGGGCGGCCGATCATGCCGGGGGTGCTGATCCTCGAGGCCATGGCGCAGGCGGCGGGCGTGCTGGTGTTCAGCGGCCGCGACACGAAGCGCGAGAAGGACTCCGTCTACTACTACGTCGGCATCGACAATGCGCGCTTCAAGAAACCGGTGGTGCCGGGGGACCAGCTCGAGCTCGAGGTGCGCCTGGAGCGGGCGCTGCGCGGCATCGGCAAGTTCGCGTGCGTGGCGAGGGTGGCCGGAGAGGTCGTCGCCGAAGCCACCATCCTGTGCACCGTGCGTTCGCCCGGGCGTCCATGACGGCGCAGGTCCATCCCACGGCCATCCTCCAGCCCGGGGCGCGCCTGGCGGGCGACGTAACGGTCGGGCCCTACTCGGTGATCGGCCCGCAGGTGGAGGTGGGCGAGGGCACCTGGATCGGCGCGCACGTGGTGCTCGACGGGCGAACGCGCATCGGGCGCGACAACCGCATCTTCCACTTCGCCTCGATCGGCGCCCCGCCGCAGGACAAGAAGTACGCGGGCGAGGACACGGCGGTGGAGATCGGCAGCGGCAACACGATCCGCGAGTACGTCACCATCAACCGCGGCACCGCGCTCGACGCCGGCGTCACGCGCGTCGGCGACGACAACTGGATCATGGCCTACGTGCACTTCGCGCACGACTGCCAGATCGGCAGCCACGCCATCTTCGCCAACGCCTGCCAGCTCGCGGGCCACGTCAGCGTGGGCGACTGGGCGATCCTCGGCGCCACCACCCTGGTGCACCAGTTCGTGCACATCGGCGCGCACTCGTTCACCGGCATGGGCACCTATCTGCCGCGGGACCTGCCGCCGTTCGTGAAGGCGGCGGGCAACATGGCGAAGCCTTACGGCATCAACAGCGAAGGCTTGAAGCGGCGGGGCTTCGCGCCGGAGACGATCAGCGCGCTGAAGCGGGCCTACCGCACGCTCTACCGCAGCGGCCTGGGCCTCGAGGAGGCGCGCCGCGAGCTCCAGGCGCAGGCCGCCGGCGAGCCGCAGGTGCGCGAGATGCTGGATTTCCTGGCGAGAAGCAAGCGGGGATTCATCCGCTAGTGAGCGACGTTCTGCGGGTCGGGATGGTGGCGGGAGAGGCCTCGGGCGACCAGATCGCGGCGCATCTCATCGCCGCGCTCAAGGCGCGCGGCCGGCCGATGCTGTTCGCGGGCATCGGCGGGCCGAAGATGGCGGCGCAGGGCTTCGAGTCGCAGTTTCCGATGGAGAAGCTCTCGGTGCGGGGCTACGCGGAGGCGCTGCGCCATTACCGCGAGATCATGAGCATCCGGCGGCGGCTCGCGCGCGCCATGCTCGCCGAGCGGCCCGACCTGTTCATCGGCGTGGACTCCTCGGACTTCAACCTGGACCTCGAGCGCCGGCTGAAGGAGGCCGGCATTCCGACCGTGCACTACGTGAGCCCCTCGGTGTGGGCCTGGCGACGCTGGCGCGTGCGCCGCGTGGCGCGCTCGGTGAGCCACATGCTGGTGATGTTCCCGTTCGAGGCACCGCTCTACCAGAAGGCCGGCGTCCCGGTCACCTACGTCGGCCATCCGCTCGCCGACCTGATCCCGCTGCAGCCGGCCAAGGCGGAGGCGCGCTCGCAGCTGCGCCTGCCGGCGCGCAAGCTCATCGTCGCGCTTCTTCCCGGCAGCCGGCGCTCGGAGCTGCACTACATGGCGGCGGCCTTCGTGCTCGCGGCGCATCGCTTCCGGCAGGAAGTGCCCGACGTGCATTTCGTCTGCCCGACGGTGACGCGCGACACGCGCGACATGTTCGAGCGCGCGGTGCACGAGCAGCAACGCACCGACCTGCCGCTCACGCTGCTGTTCGGGCATTCGCACGAGGCGCTCGCGGCCGCCGACCTCGCGCTGGTGGCGAGCGGCACCGCGACGCTCGAGGCGGCGCTGTTCAAGACGCCCATGGTCATCGCCTACCGGCAGTCGCCGCTCACCTGGGCCCTGATGCGCTCGATGCTGTACCTGCCCTACGTCGGCATGCCCAACATCCTGGCCGGCGAGCGGCTGGTGCCCGAGCTGCTGCAGGGGGAGGCGACGCCCGCCGCGCTCGCCGCGGCGCTGCTCGCGTTGCTGCGCGACACCGCCGCCCAGCGCCGGCAGGTCGAGCGCTTCCACGAGTTCCACCACCTGCTGCGGCAGAACACCGCCGAGAAGGCCGCCGACGCAGTGCTTTCCGTTCTGGAGAGGAAGAATTCCTGACCTGCTCATCTGCGGCGTCGACGAAGCGGGGCGGGGGCCGCTCGCCGGTCCCGTGTACGCCGCCGCGGTGATCCTCGACCCGGCGCGCCGGGTGAACGGCCTCGCGGATTCCAAGATCCTTGCACCAGAAAGAAGAGGAGTGCTCGCCGCCCGCGTCAAGGAGCGCGCCGTCGCCTGGGCGGTGGCCTGGGCGAGCGTCGAGGAGATCGACCGCTTCAACATCTTTCGCGCCTCGCTGCTCGCCATGCGGCGCGCGGTCGAGGCGCTCGCGGTGGCGCCCGAGGAGGCATGGATCGACGGCCAGCATTGCCCGCAGCTGCCCTGCCGCGCGCGCGCCATCGTCGACGGCGACGCGCGCCACAAGATGATCTCCGCCGCCTCGATCCTCGCCAAGACCGAGCGCGACGCCGAGATGACGCGCCTGCACCAGCGCTTCCCCGAGTACGGCTTCGACCGCCACAAGGGCTACGCCACCGCCGAGCATCTCGACCGCCTCGGCCGCCTGGGACCCTGCGAGATCCATCGGCGCAGCTTCTACCCGGTCGGCGTGTTCCAGAAGGACCTGTTCGCCGATGGCTGGAGCGCGATGGCCGAATCGCTGCGCGTGCGCAGCTATCGCCTGTTGTGCGAAGCGAGGAAGCTCTGCGCCACCGCCGGCCTGCGCCTGGCGGACTTCGAGCACGAGCATCGACGCCTGAAGCGCGAGTACGCCGACGTGCTCGCCGCCAAGGATGCCTCGGGGCACGTCGAGCTCGTCAACGCGCTGCTGCGCGAGGCCAGGGCGCGGCGCCAAAAAGCTTGATCACCTCGAAGGACAACCCGCGCGTCAGGCGCTGGGCGAGGCTCGTCCGGGACGCGCGCTTGCGGCGGCAGGAGCGGCGCGCGATCGTCGAAGGGCCGCACCTGGTCGCCCAGGCAAGGCCGCTCGTGCTCCTGGTGAGCGAATCGGGCCGCGGCCGCGACGAAATCCGGGATCTCCTCGGCGGGCGGGAGGCGGTCGTTCTGGCGGACAGGCTGTTTCGCGCCATGGTCGACGCAGAGAACCCTCCCGGCATCGCCGCCGAGATCGAAATCCCCGCGCCGGCCGCACAGATCACTGCCCCGGCGGTGTTCCTGGAAGGGGTGCAGGACCCCGCGAACGTCGGCGCCATCCTGCGCAGCGCCGCCGCGTTCGGCGTGCGCTCGGCGATCCTGGACCGCGCCTGCGCCGACCCCTGGTCGCCCAAGGCCCTGCGCGCCGCGATGGGCGGGCACTTCGCCTTGCGGATGCGCGAAACCTCCGCCCTGGGGGAAGAACTGCAGCGCTTCCAGGGGCGCGTGCTGTGCACGGTTCCGCGCGGCGGCGTGATGCTTTCCGCAGCGGACCTGTCGGGACCCCTTGGATGGCTGTTCGGCGCCGAGGGGAGCGGCGTGAGCCCCGCGCTCCAGGCGAAAGCCGCCCAGCGGGTGACGATCCCGACGGCGCCAGGAACCGAATCGATCAACGTCGCCGCAGCCGCGGCGATCTGCTTCCACGCCGCCTTCAGTAGACCTGGCGGTGGATCCTGAGCTCGCGCAGGATGGTGGTGGCGATCTCCTCGATCGACTTGCTGGTCGAGTTGATGCTGCGGATGCCTTCGCGGCGCATCAGGTTCTCGGCCTCCTCGACCTCGTAGCGGCAGTTGTCGATCTCGGCGTAGCGGCTTCCCGGGCGGCGCTCGTTGCGGATCTCGTGCAGCCGCTCGGGGGCGATGGTCAGGCCGTAGAGGCGGGTCTTGTGCAAGCGCAGCGCCTCGGGCAGCTTCATGCGGTGGAAGTCCTCGGGAATGAGCGGGTAATTGCCCGCCTTGACGCCGAATTGCAGCGCCAGGTATAGGCTGGTCGGCGTCTTGCCGCTGCGCGACACTCCGATCAGGATCACGTCGGCCTGGCCGAGCTCGCGGTGCGAGGCGCCGTCGTCGTGCGCCATCGCGAAATTGATCGCCTCGATGCGCTGCTGGTACTCCTTTTTGTCCATCGCGCTGTGGGAGCGCCCGATCGTATGGCTCGACTTGAGCCCCAGCCCCGCCTCGAGCGGGTCGATGAAGGTCTCGAAGAAGTCGAGGAACAGGGCGTGGGCGCGCCGCAGCACCTGGCGCACGTCGTGGTTCACCAGCGTGGAGAACACGACCGGCCGCCCGTTGCCGCTGGCCGCCTCCGCCTCGATGCGCGCCACGCACTCCTCGGCCTTCTCGGCGCTGTCGATGAAGGGCACGGTGACCTGGTTGAACTCCACGCCCTCGAACTGGGTGAGCAGGCTGTGGCCCAGCATCTGGGCCGTGATGCCGGTGCCGTCGGAGACGAAGAAGACGGTGCGCCGCTGACCCATGGCCGATAAAATACACCTCGAATGCGCGTAGCGTGGCTCAAGGATCTCCGTATGACGAACCTCGACCAGGTCGGGGGAAAGAACGCCTCGCTGGGCGAGATGATCGGCAGCCTTGCCGCGGCGGGGATCCGCGTGCCGGGCGGCTTCGCCACGAGCGCGGACGCGTTCCGCGAGTTCCTGGCGGCCGATGGGCTGGACAAGCGCATCGAGCAGCGCCTGAGCGCGCTCGACCCGAAGGACGTGAAGGCGCTTGCGGCCGGCGGTGCGGAAATCCGCTCGTGGATGCTGGCTCGCCCGTTTCCGGTCAAGCTTGAGCAAGAAATAAGATCTTATTTTCAGCAGCTTGAAAAGAAAACCTCAAGCGATACCTCATTTGCCGTACGCTCCTCCGCCACAGCCGAGGATCTGCCCGAGGCCTCTTTCGCCGGCCAGCAGGAAACCTTCCTCAACATCCGCGGCGTCGAGCACGTGCTGGAGGCGATCCGGCACGTCTACGCCTCGCTCTACAACGATCGGGCCATCTCCTACCGCGCGCACCACGGCTTCGTGCACGCCGACGTAGCGCTCTCGGCGGCGGTGCAGCAGATGGTGCGCAGCGACCTCGGCGCGAGCGGCGTCACCTTCACGCTCGACACCGAGTCCGGCTTCAGGGACGTGGTGTTCACCACCGCGGCCTACGGCCTGGGCGAGCTGCTGGTCCAGGGCTCGGTCAACCCCGACGAGTTCTACGTGCACAAGCCGATGCTCGAGCGCGGCCGGCCGGCGATCGTGCGGCGCAGCCTCGGCTCGAAGCTGCAGAAGATGGTTTTCGGCCCGGCCAGCCAGCGGGGTCGCTCCACCAAGGTGGTCGATGTTGAAGAAACTCAACGCAACAAATTCTCGTTGAGCGACGCCGAAGTGCTCGAGCTCGCCCGTTACGCGGTCGCCATCGAGAAGCATTACGGCCGGCCGATGGACATTGAGTGGGCGAAGGACGGCACCGACGGGCTCCTGTACGTGCTGCAGGCGAGGCCCGAGACCGTCAAGTCGCGCACCCGCGACCTCGAGGAGCGCTACGCGCTCAAGGGCAGGTCGCGCGTACTGGTCAGCGGCCGCGCGATCGGCCACAAGATCGGCAGCGGCACGGTGCGGCTGGTCGCCGACGCCTCGCAGATGGACCGGATCAGGAAGGGCGACGTGCTGGTCACCGACATGACCGACCCGAACTGGGAGCCGGTGATGAAGCTCGCCGCGGCGATCGTCACCAACCGCGGCGGCAGGACCTGCCACGCGGCGATCATCGCGCGCGAGCTCGGCATCCCGGCGGTGGTCGGCTGCGCGCAGGCGACCGCGCGGCTCAAGGACGGGCAGGGCGTCACCATCTCGTGCGCCGAGGGCGACACCGGCAACGTGTACGAGGGGCTGCTGCCGTTCGAGGTCTCGACGCGCGAGCGCGGCGAGATGCCGCGCATCGGCGTGAAGATCGCGATGAACGTAGGCAATCCCCAGCTCGCCTTCGAGTTCGCCCAGTTGCCCAACGCCGGGGTGGGCCTCGCGCGCCTGGAGTTCATCATCAACAACGAGATCGGCGTGCACCCGAGGGCCTGCCTGGAGCACGAGAAGTTGCCTCCGGAGCTCAGGAAGAAGCTCTCCGAGAAGAGCCGCGGCTACCCCGACGCGACCACCTTCTTCCGCGAGAAGATGGTCGAGGGGGTGGCGACGATTTGCGCCGCCTTCTGGCCCAAGCCGGTGATCGTGCGGCTCTCGGACTTCAAGTCGAACGAGTACAAGAAGCTGCTCGGCGGCGAGCGCTACGAGCCCGACGAGGAGAACCCGATGCTCGGCTTGCGCGGCGCCTCGCGCTACGTCGCGCCGAGCTTCCGCGAATGCTTCGAGCTCGAGTGCGCCGCCATGCGCAAGGTGCGCGAGGAGCTCGGGCTGACCAACCTCGAGCTGATGGTGCCCTTCGTGCGCACGGTCGGCGAAGCCCAGAAGGTCCTGAAGCTGATGGAGGAGAACGGCCTGCAGCGCGGCAAGAACGGGCTGCGCATCGTGATGATGTGCGAGCTGCCCTCCAACGCGCTGCTCGCCGAGGAGTTCCTGGAGCTGTTCGACGGCTTCTCGATCGGCTCGAACGACATGACCCAGCTCACGCTCGGCCTGGACCGCGACTCGGGCCTGGTGGCGGAGAGCTTCGACGAGCGCGATCCGGCGGTGAAGATGCTGCTCGCGATGGCGATCCGCGCCTGCCGCAAGCACGGCAAGTACGTCGGCATCTGCGGCCAGGGGCCCTCCGACCATCCGGACCTCGCGCGCTGGCTGATGGAGCAGGGCATCGAGAGCCTCTCGCTCAATCCGGACACCGTGGTGTCGACCTGGATGTCGCTCGCCGAGCCGCCGGCGCAGAAGCACTCAGCGGTGGCGTAGCAGCCTCTGCTTCTCGCGGTTCCACTCCTTCTCGCGCTCGGCGGCGCGCTTGTCGTGCTTGAGCTTGCCGCGCGCCAGCCCGATTTCCAGCTTGATCCTGCCCTTGGCGTAGTGAAGGTCGAGCGGCACCAGCGTATAGCCGCGCTGCTCGACCTTGCCGATCAGCCGCTGGATCTCCTCGCCGCGCAGCAGCAGCTTGCGGCTGCGGGTCGGGTCGGGGGTGAAATGCGTCGAAACCGTGGGCAGCGGGCTGATGTGCGCGCCGATCAGGTACAGTTCCGCGCCGCGCACCATGACATAGCCCTCGCCAAGCTGCGCGCGGCCGGCACGGATCGCCTTCACCTCCCAGCCCTCGAGCGCGAGCCCCGCCTCGTAGCGCTCCTCGATGAAGTAGTCGTGAAACGCCTTGCGGTTCTGGACAATAGACATAAGAACGAAAGCAAAAACAGGGACAGACCACGTTTTCTTGCCGCCCCCCTGACAAGGGGGGAGCGAGCTTGCGAGCGGGGGGTTGCCGTTCGCGAAAAACGTGGTCTGTCCCTGATTTCGCCTCTGATTTCGCCTTTGGTCCCCGGGGGGTCGATTCTCCCATGAAGCGCATCACCCGCTCGGCAATCGTGGCCCACAGCGCGCAGGCGATGTACGCGCTGGTCGAGGACATCGAGTCCTATCCGCGCTTCCTGCCGTGGTGCCTGGAGGCGCGGGTGCACGAGCGCGTGCCGGGCGAGACCCGCGCCACGCTCACGGCGGGCCTGGGCAAGCTGCGCCAGTCCTTCACCACGCGCAACCGCAACCGGCCGGGCGAGGCGATCGACCTGCGCCTCGAGCGGGGGCCGTTCCGCGTCTTCTCCGGCGCCTGGCGCTTCACGGCGCTCTCGGCGCGCAGCTGCGAGATCGAGTTCACGCTCGAATACGAGCTCGCGAGCCGCGCCCTCGCGAAGCTGCTCGCGCCGCTCTTCGACCGCATCGCCAACACCATGGTCGATGCCTTCACGCGCCGCGCCGAGGAGGTGCACGGCCATGCTTAGAATCGAGGTGGTCCAGGCGTTGCCCGGGAAGGCATCGATCGTCAGGCTGGAGCTGCCCGACGGGGCGAGCGTGCGCGACGCGCTCGCCGCGGCCGGAATCGAGTGGCAAGGACAGAAGCTCGGGGTGTTCGGCGAGCAAGTCGCGCCGGACGCGCGCGTCGCGGACGGCGACCGGGTGGAGATCTACCGCCCGCTCGAGATGGATGCCAGGGAGGCGCGCCGGCGGCGCGTGCTCAAGAAGCGATAGCGCGCGTCAGTTGCAGGACTGCTGAGCGGCCTGGCGTGCCTTCGCCAGCTCCTGCGCGCGCTGCGCGTCGTCGAGGTAGTAGCGCTCGCCCTGGTTGTCGGTGCGCGAGATGCGCTGCCCGCTCTCGATGGTGCGGACATATTCCTGCGCGCGCGCGCAGTTTTCCCGTTTCGCCTGCGCGTCCTGGGCGGCGAGCTCCTGCTTCTCGCGCGCCTTCTGCGCCTCCTGCTGGCGCTTGCGGAACTCGGCATCCTTCTCCGCCGCGCTGAGCGGCCCCTTGGCTCCCGG
>Ga0156230_1002_pt1 | contig 13898 bp, 14 predicted proteins | sample RifCSPlowO2_12_FD_107877 | JGI IMG/M metagenome (GOLD analysis project Ga0156230, IMG submission 107877) | Betaproteobacteria bacterium RIFCSPLOWO2_12_FULL_68_19 | reverse complement strand
GCTCGCGCGCTCGATGCCCGCCTTGAAGGTCTTCGCGACGCCCGCGACGTAGATCGCGGCGCCGGCGTTGAGCGCGACGATGTTGTGCGCCGGGCCGGGCTGGTTCTCGAGCACCGCCAGGATCATGGCCTTCGACTCCTCCACCGTGCCCACCTGGATCGCGCGCCGGTCGTAGAGCTCGAGGCCGACGTGGGAGGGATGGAAGCTGTATTCGTTGATCTCGCCCCTGGCCAGCTCGCCGATCATGGTCTCGCCCGAGATCGAGATCTCGTCCAGGCCGTCCAGGCCGTAGACCACCATCACGTGCTTCGACCCCAGGCGCTGCAGCACCCGCACCTGGATCCCGACCAGGTCGGGATGGAAGACGCCCAGCACCTGGTTCTTGGCGCCGGCGGGGTTGGTGAGCGGCCCGAGGATGTTGAAGATGGTGCGCACACCGAGCTCCTTGCGCACCGGCGCGGCATGCTTCATCGCCGCGTGGTAGGCGGGGGCGAACATGAAGCCGATGCCGAGCCTGTCGAGCGCCTGGCCGGTCTGCGCCGGCGTGAGCGCGATGTTCGCGCCGAGCGCCTCGAGCACTTCGGCGCTGCCCGAGGAGGACGAGACCGAGCGGCCCATGTGCTTCGCCACCTTCGCGCCGGCGGCCGCCGCGGCGAAGGCGGCGCAGGTCGAGACGTTGAAGGTGTGGGCGGCGTCGCCGCCGGTGCCGCAGGTGTCGACCAGGTGGCGCTCGTCGCTCACCTCGACCGGCGTCGCCAGCTCGCGCATCACCTGCGCGGCCGCCGCGATCTCGCCGATGGTCTCCTTCTTGACGCGCAGCCCGATGATGAAGCCGGCGATCTGCGCGGGGCTCAGCTCCCCGCGCATGATCTGGCGCATCACGTGCAGCATCTCGTCGTGGAACACCTCGCGGTGCTCGACGGTGCGCTGGATCGCCTCTGCAATGGTGATCTGCTTCATGGTCTCCCCCCTGCGATGAAATTCTGCAGCATTCTGTGGCCGTGCTCGGTCAGCAGCGCCTCGGGATGGAACTGCACCCCTTCCACCGGCAGCTCGCGGTGCCTCAACCCCATGATCTCGCCGTCCTCTGCCTCGGCGGTAACGAGCAATTCTGCCGGCAGCGTGGCGCGCTCCACCGCGAGCGAGTGATAGCGGGTCGCGACGAGCTCATCGGGCAGGTCCGCGAACACGCCCTTGCGGTCGTGCCTGATGCGCGAAACCTTGCCGTGCATCACCTTGCGCGCACGCACTACCTTGCCGCCGAAGGCCTGCCCGATCGCCTGGTGCCCGAGGCACACGCCCAGGATCGGGATGCGCCCGGCGAGCCGCTCGATCAGGCCGAGCGTGATCCCCGCCTCGCCCGGCGTACCGGGGCCGGGGGAAAGGACGATGTGGGACGCACAGAGCGCTTCGACCTCTGCCGCGGATACTTCGTCGTTGCGAAAGACCCGCACCTCGGCGCCGAGCTCGCCGAAGTACTGCACCAGGTTGTAGGTGAACGAATCGTAGTTGTCGATCATCACGATCACGACGCTTCTCCGCAAGCCGCCTGCGCCGCGAGCAGCAGCGCGCGCGCCTTGTGCTGCGTCTCCTGCCATTCCGCCACGGGATCGGAGTCGGCCACGATGCCCGCCGCCGCCTGCACGTGCAGCCGGCGCTCCTTCAGCACGGCGGTGCGGATCGCGATCGCGACGTCCATGTCGCCGTCGAAGCCGAGGTAGCCGACCGCGCCGCTGTACACGCCGCGCTTCACCGGCTCGAGCTCGTCGATGATCTGCATGGCGCGCACCTTGGGGGCGCCGGTCACCGTGCCGGCGGGGAAGCTCGCCTTCAGCACGTCGATCGCGTCCAGGCCGGGCGCGATGCGCCCCTCGACGTTCGAGACGATGTGCATCACGTGCGAGTAGCGCTCGACCACCATCTTCTCGGTCACGCGCACGCTGCCGGTGGCGGCGACGCGCCCGGCGTCGTTGCGCCCGAGGTCGATCAGCATCACGTGCTCGGCGCGCTCCTTCGGGTCGGCGAGCAGCTCGGCGGCGACCGCGGCGTCCTCGCCGGGCGTGCGCCCGCGCGGCCGCGTGCCGGCGATCGGGCGCAGCGTGACCGTGCCGCCGGAGAGCCTCACCAGGATCTCGGGCGAGGCCCCCACGACCTGGTGGTCCGCGAAATCGAAATAGAACATGTACGGCGAGGGGTTGAGGCCGCGCAGCGCGCGGTAGAGCGCGAGCGGCGATGCGCCGAACTCGCGCGAGCTGCGCTGCGAGACCTGCACCTGCATCGCGTCGCCCGCGAAGATGTGGTCCTTGGCGCGCCGCACCGCCTCCAGGAACCCGGCTTCGGTGAACGTGCGCTGGATCGCGGGCGGGACTGCCTGAGCCCTTTCAGGGGGAAGAATCATTTCTTCGGGGAGCGGCCGGGCGAGCCGCGACTGGAGGCTCGCGAGGCGCTGCTTCGCCGCGCGCAGCGCATCGGGCTGCTGCGGGTCGGCGTAGACCAGCAGGTAGAGCTTGCCGAGCACGTTGTCGACCACCGCCAGCTCGTCGGAGACGAGCAGCAGCATGTCGGGGGTGCCGAGCGCGTCGGGCTTGTCGCCGGCGAGCGCGCGCGGCTCGATATGCCTCACCGTTTCGTAGCCGAAATAGCCCGCCAGTCCGCCGGCGAAGCGCAGCTGCGCGGGGGCGGGCGCAACGCGGTGCCTGCGCAGCCAGGCGCGCACGTACTCGAAGGGGTCGGCATCGTCGAGCCTCTCCAGGCACACGTCGGCGCCGCGCGCGTCGCGCAGCAGCCGGCGCACCGTCGTGCCGCGCGCCGTGGATTTCGCCTCGATCCGCTCGGCGCAGGCGAGCCCGATGAACGAGTAGCGGCCGAAGCGCTCTCCGCCGACCACCGACTCGAGCAGATACGTATAGGGCCCGTTCGCGAGCTGCAAGTACACCGCGAGCGGCGTGTAGAGATCGGCGCGCGCCTCGGCGAGCACCGGGATGCGGGTATAGCCTGCGTCTGCGAGCTTGGCGAATTCTGCCTCTACCACGACAACCTCTCCGTCCAACCTCTCCGTCCGTGAATCAAGAACAACTGCCGCGCGGGAGCGCGTGAAGGACTAGCGGCGCCAGCGACGCCAGCGGAGGGCTTGGAGGGTGTGGGAGAGTAGTGGCACGACGGAGGCGACTATAGCACGGCGAGCCGCTCGCGCATCTGGCGGATGGTGGCGGCGTAGTCCTTCGAGCCGAAGATCGCCGAGCCGGCGACGAAAGTGTCGGCGCCGGCGCGGGCGATCTCGGCGATGTTGTCGGTCTTCACGCCGCCGTCGACCTCGAGCCAGATCGGCTTGCCCGTGGCGGCAACGGCGGCGTCGATGCGCCGGCGCACTTCCGCGATCTTGGGCAGCACCGATGCGATGAACTGCTGGCCGCCGAAGCCCGGGTTGACCGTCATCAGCAGCACCAGGTCGAGCTTCTCGAGCGTATGGTCGAGGTAGGAGACCGGCGTCGCCGGGTTGAGGGCGAGGCCCGCCTTGCAGCCGCTTTCCTTGATCAGCGACAGGGTGCGGTCGACGTGGTGCGACGCCTCGGGGTGGAAGCTGATGATGTTCGCACCGGCCCTGGCGAATTCCGGCACCAGGCGGTCCACCGGCTCGACCATCAGGTGCACGTCGAGCGGGAGCTTCACGTGCGGCCGCAGCGCCGCGCACACCAGCGGGCCCACCGTGAGGTTGGGGACGTAATGGTTGTCCATCACGTCGAAGTGGATCAGGTCGGCACCCGCCGCCGCGACCGCGCGCACCTCCTCGCCCAGTCTCGCGAAGTCCGCCGACAGGATGCTGGGCGCGATGCGGAACGTCATGGCCGCGCGCAGTTTACAATGCCCTCATGGCGCAGGAGAAGCACTACGACATTGCGGTGAGCGCCGCGACGCAATACCTGGCCGACCAGTCCGACGAAGCCACCGGCCGCTACGTCTTCGCCTACACCATCACCATCCGCAACTCGGGCAGCGTCGCCGCGCAGCTCATCAGCCGGCACTGGATCATCACCGACGCGCAAGGCCTGGTGCAGGAAGTGCGCGGCCTGGGCGTGGTGGGCTCGCAGCCGTTGCTGCGGCCCGGCGAGAGCTTCGAGTACACGAGCGGCGCGTCGATCGCGACCCCGGTGGGCACCATGCGCGGCGCCTACCAGATGGTGGCCGAGGACGGCACGCGCTTCGAGGCGGCGATCCCCGAGTTCACGCTCTCGGTGCCGCGGGTGCTGCACTGACGCGGGCTACTTGCTCTTCGGCCAGGTCCACCAGACGATGAACGCCGCGATTGCGAGGGCGAGCACGATTTCGAGATAGATGAGCCACATCGCGGCGCTCCTCGTGCTGATTCTACTGGCTGCCGGCTGCGCGCCGCTGCCGCCGTCTGCGCCGCCGCAAAAGCCTGCGCCGGCGCCGCAGGCCGCGTTCTACCTGGAATACAGCTTCGAGGCGCTGCCGGGCTGGCCGGGCGCGACGCTCGAGCCGAGCTTGCGGGCTTTCCTTCGCGGCTGCCCGAAGATGCGGCAGTCTATCCTGGCAGCCTGCGAGCGGGCGCGCGCCGTGCCGGCGGGCGACGAGCGCGCCGCGCGCGAGTTCTTCGAGGCGAGCTTCGCTCCCTACGCCGTGATTGCGCCCGACGGCGCCGACAGCGGCCTGGTCACCGGCTACTACGAGCCGGTGCTGGCGGGAAGCCGCAGTCCCGGCGGCGCGAATCGCTATCCGATCTACGGCGTTCCCGAGGACCTGATCGTGGTCGATCTCGCCGCGGTCAATCCGGAGCTGCGCCACCTGCGCCTGCGCGGCCGGCTGCAGGGGCGGCGGCTGGTTCCCTACCACAGCCGCGCCGAGATCGAGTCGGGGAGCTCCAAGGCGCCGGTGATCGCCTGGACCGCGGATCCGGTGGAGCTGTTCTTCCTCCAGGTCCAGGGCTCGGGCCAGCTGCAGCTCGACAACGGCGAGCAGATCCGGCTCGGCTATGCCGACCAGAACGGACACCCGTACCGCTCGCTCGGGCGGCTGCTGGTCGAGCGCGGCGAGCTTGCGCTCGAGAACGCCTCGATGCAGGGCATCAAGGCCTGGGCGGCGGCGAACCCGCACAAGCTGCAGGAGGCGCTCAACCACAACGCGAGCTACGTATTCTTCCGCGAGCTGCCGCCCGCGGAGGGCCCGATCGGCGCGCTCGGCGTGCCGCTTGCCGCCGGCTTCAGCCTCGCGGTCGACCGGCGCTACCTGCCGCTCGGCGCCCCGGTCTATCTCGCGAGCACCTACCCGCTGTCCGACGCGCCCCTCGAGCGGCTGATGGCCGCGCACGATACCGGCGGCGCGATCCGCGGCGCGGTGCGCGCGGACTTCTTCTGGGGCGGGGGTGCGCAGGCCGGCGCGACGGCCGGCCGGATGCGCCAGCAGGGCCGGCTGTGGCTGCTGTGGCCGCGCGGCGCAGCGCTGCCGGCGAACGACTAGCGGCCCGCGGCCGCCTGGTCGAGGACCTCTCGCAGCTCGACGGCGCTGCGCAGGCCGCCCGAAACGCGCTCGCCGTTGACGAAGACCAGGGTGGGAGTGCTGTTGACGCCGAGGCCCCGGCCGAGCTCGACGATGTCGTCGACCGGCGTTTCGCAGGCCGCGGCCGCGCCCGGCGCCCTGCCGCGCAGCGCGAGGTCGAGCCAGGCCTTGGCGCGATCGGCGGAGCACCACACCGCCTTGGAATGCGCGGCGAGCTCCGGCCGGATCACCGGGTACATGAACACGTAGACCGTGATGTCGTCGACCTGCTGCAGCGTCTGCTCGAACTGCTTGCACGCCGGGCAGTACGGGTCGGAGAACATGGCAAGCACGCGCCGGCCGCTGCCGCGCTGGATCTTCACCGCGTGCTTGAAGGGCAGCGAATCGAAGCGGATGGCGTTCAGCTTGCGCAGGCGCTCGGCGGTCAGGTCGCGCTCGGTGCTCAGCTCGTGGATGCTGCCCTGGATGACGTGCGTCGCGGCTGCATCGGTATAGAGCAGCTGCACGCCCCGCGCGGTGCGGTAGCGCACCTCCCACAAGCCCGGAATCGGCGCCGGCGCGATGCCTTCGATGCGCACGCCTTCGAGCTTCTGCTCCAGCACCTTGCGGATCTTGGCCTCGTTCGCCGCCGCGGGCAGGACGGCGAGGCACAGGGCAAGGGCAACAAGTCGCAGCATTCGATCTCCCTTCAGCGCATCGCCTGGCGCATGAGAACGTTCTTTAGGACCGGCATGCGCTCGGCGAGGTTCAATCCGCCGTTGCGCAGCCGCGCAACGAGCGGGTTGCGCGCGTTGAACAGCGCATGCAGGCCGTCGACTACGCTGTCCATCGCGAGTATAGGCTCGGCGCGGCTGCGCTCGTAGCGCCGCAGCAGGCGCAGCTCGCCGGGATCGCGCATCGGCGCGCGCGCCGCGAGCACGGCGGCGAGGCTGCGGGCGTCCTGCAGTCCCAGGTTCAGCCCCTGGCCCGCGAGCGGATGGATGACGTGCCCCGCGTCCCCGGCGAGGGCGACCCTCGGCGCGACCAGCCGGCGCGCGGCGACTCGCCTCAGCACGTAGCTCTTCTGAGGGGTGCTCAACGACAAGTCTCCCAGGACGTGGCGCGAGGCGGCCTCCACCTCGCGGCAAAGGGCATCGGGCGGGAGCTTCTGCACGCGCGCGGCCTGCGACGAGGGCAGCGACCAGACCATCGAGACCTGCCCGGCGGGCAAAGGCAGAAGCGCGAGCACCGCGCCGGCGCCGAACCACTGCAGCGCGGTGTTCGAATGCGGCTTCTCGCAGCGGAAGTTGGCGACCACCGCGCTCTGGCCGTAGTCCGACTCGGCGGCCTCGATGCCGGCCGCGCGCCGCACGAAGGAGCTCGCGCCGTCGGCGCCGACGATCAGCCCGGCCGAGAGGCTGCGGCCGTCTTTCAGGAGCAAGGAGACATGTTTGTCCTGAAAGACGATCTTTTCGCATTGCGCAGGCGCGAAGGTCTCGGCCTCCAGGCCGCGCCACAACGCATCCTGCAGCGCGCCGTCCTCGACGATCCAGGCGAGCTCCGGCACGCCCGCACGGTAGGCGTCGAACTCGATGCGCGAGGCGCCGTCGTCGCCGAACACGCGCATCGCGTGGACCGGGGCGAGGCGCTCGGCAGGCAGCCCCTGCCAGACCCGCAGGCGCCGCAGGAACTCGACGTTGCCGGGGCTGAGCGCGTAGACGCGGGCGTCGAAGCCGGCCGCGGGCTCGCGCGCCGGCGCGCGCCGCTCGTGCGAGACCAGCGCCGCCGACAGCCCGCGCGCGGCGCGCGCCAGGCTCGTGCCGACCGCTCCCCCGCCCACGATGATGAGCTCGTAATCCACTGGTCTATAATCCCGGCATCGTCCGCGGCGAATTAGCTCAGCTGGTTAGAGCAGCGGAATCATAATCCGTGTGTCCGGGGTTCGAGTCCCTGATTCGCCACCAAATCCCATCGTCGCCCCGGAGGCCCGCCTCAACGGCCTCCGGTTCGCCGCCGCGCCGCTGCTGAAGTGGGCCGCCTCCGCGCTGCGCGGCGCGCTCAGCCGCAGGAGGCACTACCTGTTCCTGACGCCGCCCTTCGTGCACCGGCAGAGGCCCTACAGCAAGCGCTCCGGCAGGCTGCTGGAGTTCCACGTGCGCGACGCGACCGACCTCGCCGTGATGGCGCAGATCTACCGCTCGGAGGACTACGACCTGTCGCGCCTTGGCCGCTGGAGCGACATCGAGGCCCGCTATCGAGGCATGAGCGCCGAAGCTCCTCAGCCCCTGATCCTGGACTGCGGCGCCAACATCGGCGCCTCGGCGCGCTATTTCGCCGAGCAGTTCCCGCTCGCGAAGATCCTCGCGCTCGAGCCCCAGGCCGACAACTTCCGCCTGCTTGCGCGCAACTGCTCGGGCCACGCCGGCATCGTGCCTTTGCAGGCGGCCGTGGCCTCGCAGGACAAGCGCGGCGCGCTGCTCGACCCCGGCGAGGGGAACTGGGGCTTTCGCGTCGCCGAGCGCGAAGGCGGCGAAATCGAGCTGCTCTCGATCAACAGCCTGCTCGCGCGCGGCGAGGGCGCGCCGTTCATCGTCAAGATCGACATCGAGGGCTTCGAGGCGGAGCTGTTCTCGCGCAACCTCGAATGGCTCGACCGGTTCTACGTCCTGATTATCGAGCTGCACGACTGGATGCTGCCGAGGCAGAGAAGCTCGCAGAGCTTCCTCAGGGCGATCGGCGCGCTCGACCGCGATTTCCTCTACGCGGGCGAGAACGTCTTCAGCATCGCCAACCGCTAGTATCATTACCGGGATGGGCAAGCTCTACCTCCGCAGCTTCGGCTGCCAGATGAACGAGTACGACTCGGCGAAGATCGCCGAGCTGCTCGGCCGCGCTGAGGGGCTGGAGAGCGCCGAGCGCCCGGAAGAGGCCGACCTGATCGTCTTCAACACCTGCTCGGTGCGCGAAAAGGCGCAGGAAAAGGTGTTCGCCGACCTCGGCCGGGTCAAGCACCTCAAGCGCGCGAGGCCCGCTCTGATGATCGCCGTCGGCGGCTGCGTGGCGAGCCAGGAAGGCGCCGGCATCGTCGCGCGCGCGCCGTTCGTCGACGTGGTGTTCGGCCCGCAGACCCTGCACCGGCTGCCGCAGCTGCTCGAGCGGCGGCGCGCGAGCGGCCTCGCCCAGGTCGACGTCAGCTTCCCGGAGATCGAGAAGTTCGACCACCTGCCGCCGGCGCGCGTCGCAGGCGCGAGCGCCTTCGTCTCGATCATGGAGGGCTGCAGCAAGTACTGCAGCTTCTGCGTCGTTCCCTACACGCGCGGCGAGGAGGTCTCGCGGCCCTTCGAGGACATCGTCGCCGAGATCGCCGCGCTCGCCGCGCGGGGCGTGAAGGAAGTGACGCTGCTCGGGCAGAACGTCAACGCCTGGCGCGGCACGATCGACGCAGAGCGCGCCGATTTCGCCGAGCTGCTGAAATATGTGTGTGAAATGCTGCACCGCGTCCGCTATACCACGTCCCACCCCCGCGAGTTCACGCAGCGGCTGATCGACGCGCACCGCGACCTGCCGCAGCTCGCGCCGCACGTGCACCTGCCGGTGCAGTCGGGCTCGGACCGGATCCTGGCGGCGATGAAGCGCGGCTACACCTGCCTCGAGTACCGCTCGATCGCGCGGCGGCTGAGGCAGGCGCGCCCGGAGATCTCGCTCACCTCGGACTTCATCGTCGGCTTCCCGGGCGAGAGCGAAGCGGATTTCGAGGCGACGCTGCGCCTGGCGCGCGAGGCTGCCTTCGACGCCTCGTTCTCTTTCGCGTACAGCCCGCGGCCCGGGACGCCCGCAGCGGAATTGCCGGGTCAGGTTCCCGTTGCCGTGAGGCTGGAAAGGCTCCAGCGCCTGCAGGTCCAGCTCGAAGCGCAGGCGCGCGCCATCAGCGAGGGCATGGTCGGCGGCACCGAGCGCGTGCTGGTCGAGGGGCCCTCGAGGAAGAGCGCAGCCGAGCTCGCCGGGCGCACCGGCAACAACCGCACGGTCAATTTCCGCGGCGGGCCGGAGCTGATCGGGCGCTTCGTGCCGGTCAGGATCACTGCTGCAAGATCCCATTCGCTGCGCGGCGAGCTGAATGCGAAGTAAGCCGGTAGAAGTCAAGCTCGACCCGGTCGACAACCAGCGCCTCGCGCGCCTGTGCGGCGCGCTCGACGAGAACCTGCGCCAGATCGAGTCCGCGCTCGACGTCACCATCGCGCGGCGCGGCGCGCGCTTCACGGTGCGCGGCGAGCAGGCGGGCCGCGCGGCGCAGGCGCTCGAGCACTTCTACGGCCGCGCCGCGGGCGACCTCAGCGTCGAGGACGTGCAGCTCGGCCTCACGGAGCTCTCGAAGGACTTTTCCGTGAAGAGCGAGGGGCCGCAGCTCCTGACGCGGCGGCAGGACCTGCACGGGCGCACGCCGCACCAGGTCGAGTACATCGAGAACATCCTCGCCCACGACCTGACCTTCGGCATCGGCCCGGCGGGGACGGGCAAGACCTATCTGGCGGTGGCGTGCGCCGTCGACGCGCTCGAGCGCGACAAGGTGAAGCGCATCGTGCTGGTGCGCCCGGCGGTGGAGGCGGGCGAGCGCCTGGGCTTCCTGCCGGGGGACCTGGCGCAGAAGGTCGACCCCTACCTGCGCCCGCTCTACGACGCGCTCTACGACCTGATGGGGTTCGAGAAGACCGGGAACGCGCTCGAGCGCGACAAGGTGAAGCGCATCGTGCTGGTGCGCCCGGCGGTGGAGGCGGGCGAGCGCCTGGGCTTCCTGCCGGGGGACCTGGCGCAGAAGGTCGACCCCTACCTGCGCCCGCTCTACGACGCGCTCTACGACCTGATGGGGTTCGAGAAGACCGGGAAGCTCCTCGAGCGCGGCACCATCGAGCTCGCGCCGCTCGCCTACATGCGCGGGCGCACCCTCAACCACTCCTTCATCATCCTCGACGAGGCGCAGAACACCACGCCGGAGCAGATGAAGATGTTCCTCACCCGCATCGGCTTCGGCGCCAAGGCGGTGGTCAACGGCGACGTGACGCAGATCGACCTCGGGCGCGGCCAGAAGAGCGGCCTGATCGAGGCGCGGCGCATCCTCGCGGGCGTGCGCGGCATCGCGTTCACGCAGTTCGGCGCCCAGGACGTGGTGCGCCACCCGCTGGTCGCGCGCATCATCGATGCCTACGAAGCGCGCGCGCAGGAAGAGTAGCGTCGCGGTCCAGTTCGCCGTCGCTCGTCGCGGCATTCCGAGCGCCGCGCGGCTGCGCAAATGGACCTTGGGTCATCCGGGAATCACCTTGCGCATCGTCGGCGAGCGCGAAGCACGGAGAATCAACAAGCAGTTCAGAAAGACCGATCGGGCCACCAACGTCCTGTCGTTCGACACCGGCGACATCGTGCTCTGTCATCCGGTGATCGCGCGAGAAGCGAGGCAGCAAGGCAAGACCATCGCGGCGCATTACGCGCATCTGGTGGTGCACGGCGTGCTGCATCTGCGCGGCTATGGCCATGAGAAGAAACGGGAAGCGGCGCGCATGGCGCGCGCGGAGCGGCGCATCCTCGCGCGCCTGGGGTTCCCCGATCCCTACGCGGTAAAATTCCCGCGTCCCGCATGAACGATCCTTCGCGACCTAGTCTGCTCGAGCGCCTTTCGGCGCTCATCCTGCGCGAGCCCGGCGACCGCGAGCAGCTGGTCGCGCTGCTGAGGTCGGCCTATTCGCGCAACCTGCTCGACGCCGACGCGCTCTCCATCATCGAGGGCGCGCTCACCGTCTCCGAGATGCAGGTGCGCGACATCATGATCCCGCGCGCCCAGGTCGACTTCATCGACATCAACGAGCCGGTGGAGAGCTTCATCCCGCGGGTGATCGCGACCGCGCACTCGCGCTTCCCGGTGATCGACCAGAACCGCGACGACGTGATCGGCGTGTTACTGGCCAAAGATCTTCTTCGTCATTATGCCGGCGAGGAGGAGTTCAACGTGCGCGAGATGCTGCGGCCCGCGGTGTTCGTGCCCGAGGCGAAGCGCCTCAACGTGCTGCTGCGCGAGTTCCGCGCCAGCCGCAACCACATGGCGATCGTGGTCGACGAGTACGGCGGCGTGGCGGGCCTGGTGACCATCGAGGACGTGCTGGAGCAGATCGTCGGCGACATCGAGGACGAGTACGACTTCGACGAGGCTTCCGACAACATCCTGCCCGAGCCCGGCGGGCGCTGGCGCGTCAAGGCGCTCACGCAGATCGCCGACTTCAACGCCGCCTTCGGCTCGAGCTTCTCCGACGAGACCGCCGACACGGTGGGCGGCCTGGTGATCGCCCACCTCGGGCGGCTGCCCAAGCGCGGCGAGACGGTGCTGATCGAGGGGCTGCGCTTCCAGGTGCTGCGCGCCGACAGCCGGCGCGTCTACACGCTGCTGGTAGACAAGCCCAAGACGTGATCGCGTTCCTGGCTGGCGCAGCGACGGTGCTTGCTTTCGCGCCGGTCGGGATGTTCCCGCTCGCGCTCGCCACCTTCGGGCTGCTCGCGCACCTGTGGATCGCCGCGCCGCCGCGGCGCTGCTTCTGGACCGGGTTCTGGTTCGGCGCGGGCCTGTTCGGCGCGGGTGCCTCGTGGATCTACGTCAGCCTGAGCGAGTTCGGCGGCATGCCGGCGCCGCTCGCCGGCCTCGCGACGCTGCTGTTCTGCGCGCTGCTCGCGCTCTTTCCCGCCGCCGCGGGCTGGCTGCAGGCGCGCGTCCCGGCGAGCCCCGCGGCGCGCGCCTGCCTGCTCATTCCCGCGGCGTGGACGCTCGCCGAGTGGCTGCGCAGCTGGGTGCTCACCGGCTTTCCCTGGCTAAGTGCCGGCTACGCCGCCGCGGGCTGGCCGCTGCAGGGCTATGCCCCCGTGGCCGGCGTTTTCGGGGTGTCGTTCGTCACGCTGGTGCTGGCCGGCGCCGCATGGCAGCTCGTGACCCAGAGGAAGCGCCTGCTCCCGGTCGCGCTGCTTGCCGCGCTCGTGGCAGCGGGGGAGCTGCTGCGCCAGGTCGAATGGTCGGTGCCGGCCGGCGAGCCGGTGAGCGTCGCCCTGCTGCAGGGAAACATCCGGCAGGAGATGAAGTTCCGCCCCGAGCGCTACGCGCGCATCCTGGAAACCTATGCGCGCCTCGCCGAGCAGACCGACGCGCGCCTGATCGTGCTGCCCGAGACCGCGGTGCCGCGTTTCTACGACAGCGTCGCGCCGGAGTACCTGGCGCGGCTCGAGGCCGCCGCGCGGCGCAACCAGGGCGATCTGCTGCTCGGCGTCCCCTATCGGTCCTCGCGAGCCGACTACTACAACAGCGTGGTGACGCTGGGCGCCTCGCCACGCCAGCTCTACCACAAGGTGCACCTCGTGCCCTTCGGCGAGTTCGTGCCGCCGGGGTTCGCCTGGACGCTGCGCCTGATCGACATCCCGCTCTCCGACTTCTCGCGCGGCGCGCCCGGGCAGCCGCCGCTCGCCGCGGCCGGGCAGAGAATCGCGGTCAACGTCTGCTACGAGGACGCCTTCGGCGACGAGATCGCGCGCCGCGCGCCGCAGGCGACCCTGCTGGTCAACGTCTCGAACGTCGCCTGGTTCGGCGACTCGCTCGCCCCGGCGCAGCACCTGCAGATCGCGCGGCTGCGCGCCATCGAGACCGGGCGCATGGTCCTCACCGCGGCCAACACCGGCATCACCGCGCTGATCGATCGCGACGGGCGCGTGCTCGACCGGCTGCCGCAGTTCGTCGAGGGCCGGCTCGAAGCCTCGGCGCGCGGCTATTCGGGCATGACGCCTTACGCCCGGCTGCGCGACTGGCCGGTGCTCGTGCTCGCGCTGCTCATTCTTGCCGCCGCGACCCTCGCCGCGCGCATCCGCCGGTAGAATTTCCTTCGCCGATGCTCAGCTTCCAGCAGCTCGTGCTCCAGCTCAACGCCTTCTGGGACCGGCGCGGATGCGTGCTGCTGCAGCCCTACGACATGGAAGTCGGCGCCGGCACCTTCCACACCGCGACCTTCCTGCGCGCCATCGGCCCCGAGCCGTGGAACGCCGCCTACGTGCAGCCCTCGCGCCGCCCCAAGGACGGCCGCTACGGCGAGAACCCGAACCGGCTGCAGCACTACTACCAGTACCAGGTGGTGCTGAAGCCCTCGCCCGAGGACATTCAAGACGTCTATCTGGAGTCGTTAAAGGACCTGGGGATCGACCCCGCGCAGCACGACATCCGCTTCGTCGAGGACGACTGGGAATCCCCGACCCTCGGCGCCTGGGGGCTGGGCTGGGAGGTATGGCTCGACGGCATGGAGATCACGCAGTTCACCTACTTCCAGGAAGTCGGCAGCCTGCCCTGCAAGCCGGTGCTCGGCGAGATCACCTACGGCCTGGAGCGCCTC
>Ga0156230_1012_pt1 | contig 13969 bp, 12 predicted proteins | sample RifCSPlowO2_12_FD_107877 | JGI IMG/M metagenome (GOLD analysis project Ga0156230, IMG submission 107877) | Betaproteobacteria bacterium RIFCSPLOWO2_12_FULL_68_19 | reverse complement strand
CCATGTTGTGCTCGAGGGTCGGGCGGCCAAATAGGCCCACCTGCGCGACGTACGGCGGGCGCAGGCGCGGCATGCCGCGCTTGCCCTCGATCGACTCGATCATCGCCGACTCCTCGCCGCAGATGTACGCGCCCGCGCCGCGGCGCAAGTGGATGGGGGGAAGGGGGCAAGGTTGCTGGTCTTTTAGCTTTCTCAATTCCGTTTCCAGAATCTTTCTGCAGGCGGCGTATTCGTCGCGCAGGTAGATCCAGATCTCGCCCACGCCCGCCGCCCAGGCTGCGACCAGCATGCCTTCGAGGAAGCGGTGCGGGTCGCGCTCGAGGTACCAGCGGTCCTTGAAGGTGCCGGGCTCGCCCTCGTCGATGTTGACCGCCATCAGGCGCGGCGCGGGCTCGGCGGCCACGATGCGCCACTTGCGCCCCGCCGGGAAGCCGGCCCCGCCCAGGCCGCGCAGCCCGGAGTCCTCCATGATCCTGGTGATGTCCTCGCGGCTGCGCTTGCCCTCGAGGCACTCGCGCATCAGCTTGTAGCCGCCCGCCTTCTTGTACCGGTCGAAGTCGATGTACTTGGTTTTCTCAGGAGCAGTCTTTTTCCGGGAAACGGCCTGCTTGACGGAATCCAACGTGGCGTTGCCGATTGGGTTCTGGCCCACGATCACGCAGGGCGCGACCTCGCAGCGCCCGACGCACGGGGCGTGCACGACCCGCACGCCCTTTCCCAGGATGGAAGGCAGTTTCTTCAGGAGCGCTTCGGAGCCCGCCAGCTCGCAGGCAATCGAGTCACAGACCCTGACGGTGAGCGCGGGCGGCGCCGCCTGCCCTTCTTTCACGACCTCGAAGTGATGGTAGAAGCTCGCCACCTCGTACACCTCGGTGAGCGCGAGCCGCATTTCCTGTGCCAGCGCGGCGAGGTGCGCGGCCGGCAGGTGGCCGAACCGGTCGTTGATGGAATGCAGGTGCTCGATCAGAAGGTCGGCGCGCCTCGGCGCCTCGCCCAGCAGCGAGCGCACTTCCTCCAGCGCCCTCGGATCGACGGCCCTGCCCTTGGGGATCGGGCGCGCTTTGGCTTTCATGGGAGCGGCTATTATCGGCCAGCCGCCGTCGGCCGCCTATTGACTACGGTCAAGCGTGCAGGCAGTAGACTGCGCGCATGAAGTACCGGATCCTGGGGCGTACCGGCGTGCAGGTGTCGCAGCTTTGCCTGGGCACCATGTCCTTCGGCGGCGACGCCGACGAAGGCGAGTCGGCGAGGATGTACCGCGCCTGCCGCGAGCTCGGCATCAACTTCCTCGATTGCGCCGACCAGTACAACAAGGGGCGCTCGGAGGAGGTCCTCGGCAAGCTGATGCGCGGGCATCGCGACGAGCTGGTCGTCACCACCAAGTGCTTCAACCCGTCCGGCCCGGACATCAACGCGCGCGGCGCCTCGCGCCGGCACATCGCGTGCGCGCTCGAGGCGAGCCTCAAGCGCCTCGCCACCGACCGCGTCGAGGTGCTGTTCCTGCACCAGGCCGATCCCCTCACGCCGATCGAGGAGTCGATGCGCGCGATGGAGGACCTGGTGCGCGCCGGCAAGGTGCTCTACCCGGGCCTGTCCAACCACCCGGCGTGGCTCACGCAGCGCGCGCTCGACCTGCAGGAGGCGCGCGGCTGGGCGCGGCTGCAGCTCATCCAGCCGATGTACAACCTGGTCAAGCGCCAGGCCGAGGTCGAGATCCTGCCGATGGCGGCGGCGAACGGCGTCGGCGTGATCCCGTACTCGCCCGCCGGCGGCGGGCTGCTGTCGGGCAAGTATGCCGAGAAAGGCGCCCAGGGCCGCATCGCGACCAGCAAGATGTACACGGAGCGCTACGGCGAGCCCTGGATGCACGAGGCGGCGGCGAGCTTCGCCGCGTTCTGCCGGCAGCGCGGCTGGCACCCGATGAGCGTGGCGGTGGCCTGGGTGGCGGCGCACCCGGCGGTGACCGCGCCGATCATCGGCGCGCGCAGCCTCGAGCAGCTGCAGGCCTCGCTCGACTCGGTAAGCATCGACATGGCCCCGGAACTGCGCGCCGAGATCGCGGCGCTCTCGCGCACACCTCCTCCTGCCACTGATCGGCTGGAAGAAGCCACGAAGTAACCCAAAGCTTGGGTAGCGCAGAAATACGGCCGCAACTTGCGGCTGGGGTAGCTTTTAGGCTACCATGCTAGTCGTGCCGCTAAGGCCACTACTTACTGTTAACGACCACTACTACATTTTTCGAAAGGACGAAGACATGTGCCATATACAGCAATTGAGGAGTATGAATGACCAGCTCTTCGAAGTGGCGGCTGCGCCGCTACGTTGACCCCAAAGGGTCAGAACCATTTTCTGATTGGCTCAACAAGCTAGATACTACGGCCGGGCGACGCATAAGGGTTTTGCTGGCGCGCGTGGAGGCAGGAAATCTTTCTGCACTAAAGTGGCTAGGCGGTGGCCTAGGTGAAATCAAGATTGATATCGGTCCGGGCTATCGGGTCTACGTCACGAGACAAGGATCCGACGAACTTGTGCTGCTGGCTGGCGGCGACAAGAGTTCCCAGGAACGAGACATCAGACTCGCGAAATCTTTTATGTCAGTGCTCAAAGGAAAAGGAAAGAGCTAACCACTTCTAATACTTGAATGAAACAACTATCGAAGCGATCTCGCGCAGCACAACTTGTCGATCATCACGAGCGGCAGGTTCAGGAACTTCGAAAAGACCCCGAGCTTGCAAGGGGTCTTCTCGAAGATGCGATTCGAGAGCTTCTGTACGGGGACGAACAAGCGTCTCTGATTCTTCTAAGAGACATCATTGCCGCCGTAGGAAGCTTTCCGGAGCTCGCGGAAGAGATTGAAGTACATCCAAAGGCGCTGCACAAGATGCTTTCGGAGCGAGGCAACCCGACGGCGACGAATCTCGCCGCGCTCATCCGGGCCTTGATGAAGCGCCTGGATCTCAAGCCCGCCGAACACTTGCTGACGCCCGCGTAGGCCAGGAGTCTTCGACAGATGTGCCGCGCGCTGCTCTACCTCGGCCAGCCGGTGCTGCTCGACAACCTGCTCTACCAGCCCGACTCGGCGCTGGTGCGCCAGAGCTACATGCCGAAGATGCTCAACCTGCTCAACCTCGCGGGCTTCGGCCTGCGCGCCTGGGACCCCGCCTCGCACGCGCCGCGCCAGCCGCACTTCTACGGCTCGCCTTCGCTGCCGGTGTTCGACCGCAACCTCAAGAACCTGGCCGAGAAGGTGCGCGCCGGCTGCGTGCTCGCGCACGTGCGCGGCGTCGCCTACTCCACCGGGGTCGACATCTCGCTGCAGAACGTGCACCCCTTCCAGTTCGAGGGCCTGCCCTGGGCGCTCGCGCACAACGGCGACCTGGCGCGCATCGAGGAGATGAAGCCGCTCCTGAGAAGGGAAGTCAGGCCCGAGTTCCTGCCGCGCATCCGCGGCACCACCGACAGCGAGTGGATCTACGCGCTGTTCGTCTCGCAGCTCGAGGACCCCTGCGGCGCCGCCGGCGAGCAAGACGTGTTCGCGGCGATCGAGAAGACGCTGGGCGTCATCCGCAGGGCGCGCGAGCAGCTCGGCATCGCGGTCTCCTCGTCGGTGAACCTGTTCATCGCCAACGGATCGCAGCTCGCGGCGCTGCGCTACTGCTTCGACTTCGGCCGCTACCGCACCGAGGACCCCTCGCGCGTGCACGAGGCGAACCTGAGCTTCCTGTCCCTCTGGTACACGCTCGGGCGCGACTACGGCCTGCACGAGGAGGAGTGGAAGATGACCGGCGGCGCGGAGCGCGCCGACTCGATCCTGGTCGCCTCCGAGCCGCTCACGCGCGACACCTCCTCCTGGGTCGAGCTGCCCGAGTACGGCGCGCTGTTCGCCGAGCTGAAGAACGGCCGCCCGCGCGCCTCGGTGCGCCTGCTCGACTAGAGCGAAATCAGGGACAGACCACGTTTTCTCAGCGGCGATTGACCGCGTACTTGCCCGGGCCGACGAGCGCCGCGGCGAGCGCGGTGAGGAGGAACATGCCTTGCAGCTCGATCGCCCAGCCGCCGCCCCTGCCGAGCGAGAACAGCTCGCCGGAATGCGCGAGCCCGATCGCGAACAGCATGTTGACCGCGATCACGAGCGCGCCGATGCGCGCGTAGAAGCCGATGATCACGAGCAGCGGCGCAGCCACCTCGCCGAGGTAGACGCCGTAGGCGAGCGCGCCCGGCAGCCCGGCGCCTTGCAGCATGCCCGGGATGCCGCCCACGCCGCCGGCGATCTTCGCCAGGCCGTGCAGCAGGATCAGGATCCCCAGGGTCAGGCGAAGCACGAGCTTTCCGATGTCTTCAGTCATTTCGGACCTTTCATGCCGGCTGCTGGAGGACGTCGACGATCTGGCTGCCGCGCGCGGCCTCGAGGGCCTTGCCTTCCTCGTGCGCGCCGCGCAGGCGCGCGGCGCTGATGAGGCGCGTGAGCTGGTTGTTGGTGCGGGCGAGCGAGCGCAGCAGGCTCACGTGGATGGCGTGCTGCAGGCTCACCGCGGTGCCCGAGTCGCCGCCGTAGAGCGCGAGGAACGCGGCGGCGGGGAAAGCAACGAGGCAGGCGCTCTCCCGCACCCGCGCCCCCGCCGCGTGCGCCGCGCCCTCGAGCACCGCCAGGTAGCCCACCAGCTCGCCCGGCCCGGCGAGCGCGATGCGCCGCTCGAGGTTTCCGGCCCGCGAAAGGATCTCGACGGCGCCCCGTACCACGAGAAAGCAGGCGTCGGCGCTCTGCCCGGGGGCGAACAGCCACGCGCCGCGCTCGAGCTCGAAGGCGCGGCCGCAGGCGAGCAGCTCGTCGATCTCGTAGGCGTCGAAGCCCTCGAAGAAGCGCAGCAGCGGCAGGAAGGCGCGCCAGTCGAAAGCGGGTTTACGCTCGAAAGAGACTTCCGCCTTCGACGGCATCTGCCGTGCCGGCCGGTCTTCCGCCGCGGGGTGCTCGCGCACGCGCGCGTTCAGCGCGCGCAGCTTCCCGGCCAGCACGCGCGTGATGGCGCGCTGCACCTCGAGCGCCTGCGGGTCGCGGCTCGCCACCATGGCGCGGAAGTCGTCGCGCTCGACGAACCAGCCCTCGACCGGCGTGCGCGCCAGCACGCTCGCCGAGCACACGCCGCGCTCGATGAGCGCCATCTCGCCGAACATGTCGCCCTCGCCGAGCTCGGCCACCGTCAGCATGCCGCCGCCGGGCAGCGCCACCTGCGCCTGCGCCCCGCCGCGCGCGATGAGGAAGGCGCCGCGCGAAACCTCGCCCTGGCGCACCAGCCGCGCCCCGGGCTCGAAGCGCACCGCGCGGGCGATGGAGAGCAGCTTCTGGTTGAAGGCAGCCAAGCGCCGCCGAGTATACGGCGGCGTTCACCCGCCGAGGAACATCAGGTTGAGCCGCGCCTTCGCATGGCGCGGATCGAAGACGAGCGCCGCCCGGTACTCGCGCCGCGCCGCTTCGGTGCGCCCGGCGAGCTGGTAGGCATAGCCCAGGTTGTTGTGCCCGCGCGCGTTCCACGGCGCGAGCCTCACGCTCGACTCCCACAGCGCGATCTCGCTTCGATAGTCGAGCTGGCGGGAGATGCTGGTGATCGCGAGCAGCGCGAGCAGTATCGCCGTCGCAACCCTCGGCAAGCTCCCGAGCTGCACGCACAAGGCGATGAACAAGCCCCAGCAGGCGAGGTACAGCTGGCGGTCGTTCGCCACGTCGAGGCGCGGCACGATCGAGTTGGTGGGCGCGAGCTGCAGGAAGAACCACAGCACGCCGAAGGCGATCCACGGGCGCCGCCGCAGGTTCGCCACGCCGACGGCGAAAAGCGCCGCAAGCAGCCCCGCCTGGAGCGCCAGCGCCGGGGTCCATTGCGTGAGCGTGGGAAGCGCCGGGTCGATGTTGTAGCCGTGCAGCGAAGCGAGGCGCAGCACCAGGTAGGAGACCCCGCCCACCTGGGTGAGGAGGTTCTCGGCCAGGCCGCGCTCGCCGAAGCCGTAAGCGATGAGCTCGAAATAGCGCTCGTTCGCGAGCAGGAGGAGCGCGCCGGCGGCGAGCAGCGCCCAGTGCGCCCGCTGGCGGCGCAGGATCTCGCGCCAGCCGGCGCGCTCGGGGCGGCACAGCTCGCACAGCAGCAGCGCCGCGGGCAGCGTCACCGCGGTCTCGCGCGTCGCCACCGCGAGGACGAAGAGCGCCGAAGAGACGCTCCAGTGCGCGCCGCGCAGATAGGCGAGCAGCGCGCCGAGGTAGAAGCTCGCCATGAGCGAGGAGGAGCGGCCGCTGACGTAGGTCACCGCCTCGGCCTGCGCCGGGTGCAGCGCGAACGCGAGCGCCGCGACGAGCGAGGCGGCGTCGTTCCTGAAGAGCGCTCTGCCCACCAGGAAAAGCAGCGCCGCGTTCAGCGCGTGCGCCGCGATGTTGAAGGCGTGGAAGCCCCCGCCGAGCGTCCAGTTGAGGGTGTAGCTCGCCTTGAGCAGCGGCCGCACCCCGCCGCCGGCGCGCTCGAGCAGCGCCTGCCAGGAATGCACCGTCGGGTAGTGGACGATGACGTTGTAGTCGTCGAACTGGAACACGCCGGCGAGCGACGGCAGGTAGGCCGCCGCCGCCGCGGCCGCGACGGCGAGCGCCGGCCTCATCGCGGCGCCGCGAACGCGCGGTCGAGCAGCCCGACCGCGTTCCACCAGCGGTTGGGCGCGTTCAGCAGCACCGCCAGCACGCGCACGCCGTCGCGCTCGGCGAGCGCCACCAGGCAGTTGCCGGCGGCCTCGGTATAGCCGGTCTTCAGGCCGATGGCGCCCGGGTAGCGCCCGATCAGCGCATTGGTGTTGCGCAGCGCGAAGCGGCGGCCGCCGTCGAGGGCGCGGATCGTGAGGCGCTCCATGCGCGCGAGGCGCAGGTACTCTTCGTGGCGCATCACCTGCTCGGCGAGGCGCGCCAGGTCAGCGGCGCTCGAGTACTGTCCTTCGCGGTCGTGGCCGCAGGGATCGGCGAAATGCGTGTTGGCAAGGCCGAGCGCTGCGGCCCGGCCGTTCATCTTCAGAACGAAATTATTCGTAGTCCGGCCCAGGTGCTCGGCGAGCGCGCGGCAGGCGTCGTTCGCCGAGCGCACCACGGTCGCCGCGAGCAGGTCGCCGGCGCGCAGCCGCTCGCCGGGCTTGAGGCCGAGGCGCGTGCCGGTGGCCTGCAGCACGCCGCGCCCCACCGTGACCGGATCGTCCAGCCCGCCGCGCTCGAGCGCAAGCAGCGCGGTCATCAGCTTCGCGAGGCTCGCCGGCGCGAGCCGCGCCTCGGGCTGCCCCGCCCACAGCAGCGCGCCGTCGCGCTTCACTACGTAGGCGGCAGCGATCCAGGGATAAGGGTCGCCGGCGGCGCGCGCCGCGCCCGCGGCCAGCAGGGCCGCGAGGACGAGGGCGAGCCGCGCCATCTACCTGCCGAAGAGGCCTTTCAGCTTGTTCAGGCCCTGGCCGATCCCCTGCTTGACCTGGTCGGCAGCGCTGCCCTGCCGCGCCGGCGCGGCCTGCGGCTGCGATCCGCCGGCCCGCTCGAAGTCGGCGTTGGCGAGGTAGCTCTGGCAGAACTGGGCGTACTTGCCGCCCAGCTTGGAGGTGTAGTCGCGCCCGGCGCAGTGCTCCTGCGCGATCGGCTTCGACTCCTCGGGGCAGAAGGCGCCGAGGAAGGCGAGCGAGCCGCTCTGCGCGGCGCGCGGGCATTGCGCCGCCTTGATCGACGCGGTGCTCACGCCGCAGCTCTGCGCCACGGTCTCGTCGCCCTTCGTCTTGAGGAAGCCCTCCTGCGTCTGGTAGCGCTTGCAGAACTCCGCGACGCGGGCGTTGCAGGCCTTGCCTATCGCGGGGCTCATCCGGTGCATCACGTCCAGCGTCGACTTGCACTGCGCGTCGCTCTTCTTCTTGTAGCACTCGCCGTACACGCCGAGACGGCTGAATTCCATGCGCTCGACCGCGGCGGCGCATTCCTTGATCTGCCGGTCGGCCTCCCGCTTCTGCGCCGCGGCGCCCGCGGCCATCCTGGCGTCGATCTGCTTTTTCATCGCCGCCATCTTCTCTTCGCGCTCGCGGCTCGCCTCCTGCAGGTTGCAGGCGCCGAGCTTGCGCCCGCTCATGTTCATGGTCATCTCGCCGTCTTTGCCGCTGAAGCGCATGGCGCCCTTGAACTCGGTGCGCGCGGCGTTGTAGGTCTGGTCGATCACCGCGCGGCCCTGCGGGCAGGTCATGGTGACGGTGGTGCGGGTCGCCGTCTGCTTCACGTCGGTGACCTTGCAGTCCTGGCGCTCCTTGTCGCGCGTGGCGTTCTGCGCCGGGTCGGCGCCCTGGCAGACGCGCTGGGTCTGCGCGCCCATGCCGGCGGGCATGCCGGGGATGTTCATCTGCGAAGTGATCTCCCACAGCTCGCCGTTCGTCTGCGCCGCGGCGGCGAGCGGCAGCGCGAGCAGCATGGGGGCAAAGAAACCCATTCTCATTTCGACTCTCCCCGTGAAACGCGAGTGTACACTCGCCCCGCTGTGACGACCGCCTCTTCCGTCGATCCGAGCAAGCTCCTCGCAGTGGTGTCCGAAGTGGCGCGCGAGGCGCGGCCGCACTTCGACGCCTACGTCTCGCTCGACAGCTCGCTCGAGCGCGACCTGGGCCTGGACAGCCTGGCGCGAGTCGAGGTGGTGCTGCGCCTGGAGCGCGAGTTCGGCGCGAGCCTGCCCGAGCAGGCGCTCGCCTCGAGCGAGACGCCGCGCGACCTGCTGCGCTTCCTGCTCGCCGCGGCCGGCGCCGCGCCGCAGGCGGCCGATCGCACGGTGGCGAGCCTCGCCCAGTCCGAGGGCGTGCGCCCGCCCGAGCAGGCGCGCACGCTCACCGAGGCGCTCGAGTACCACGTCGAGCGCCAGCCCGAGCGGCTGTGCGTGTTCCTGCACGAGGACCAGAAGGACACGCCGCTCTCGTACCGCGGCCTGTGGCAGGGCTCGCTCGCCTACGCCGCGCGGCTCGCCGCAGCGGGCGTGGCGCCCGGGCGCCCGGTGGCGATCATGCTGCCCACCTCGCTCGAGTACCTGTACTGCTTCTACGGCACGCTGCTCGCCGGCGGCATCCCGGTGCCGCTGTATCCGCCGGCGCGCCTGGCGACCATCGAGGACCACATGACGCGGCACGTCGGCGTGCTGAAGAGCGCCGAGGCGGCGATCATGGTCACCATCCCCGAGGCGAAGCCGCTCGCCTGGCTGCTGCGCGCGCAGGTCGAGTCGCTGCGCGCCGTCCTGGTCCCGGAGGACTTTTCCGCGCAAGGAGATTCCTTTACGCCGGTGCGCGCCTCCGGCGGCCAGATCGGCTTCCTGCAGTACACCTCGGGCAGCACCGGCCAGCCGAAGGGCGTGGTGCTCACCCACGCCAACCTGCTCGCCAACGTGCGCGCCATGGGAAAAGCGGCGCGCGCCACCAGCGCCGACGTGTTCGTGAGCTGGCTGCCGCTCTACCACGACATGGGGCTGATCGGCGGCTGCTTCGCCACCATGGTCCTCGGCTTCCCGGTGGTGCTGATGTCGCCGCTCGCGTTCCTGTCGCGCCCCAGCCAGTGGCTGCGCGCCATCCACCGCCACCGCGGCACCATCTCCGGCGGCCCGAACTTCGCCTACGAGCTGTGCATGCGGCGCATCCCGGAGCACGAGCTCGAGGGGCTCGATCTGTCCTCGTGGCGCTTCGCCTTCAACGGCGCCGAGCCGGTGAGCCCGGACACGCTGAGCGCCTTCGAGGAAAGATTTTCGAAGTGGAATTTTCGCAAGAACGTGATCTCGCCCGTCTACGGCCTGGCCGAGTGCTCGGTCGGCCTCGCGTTCACGCCCCCCGGGGAGCCCTGGCAGGTCGACCTGCTCGACCGCGAGATTTTCTCGACCTCGGGCGAAGCGCGGCCGGCGCGCCCCGACGATCCTGCGCCGCTCAAGATCGTCGGCTGCGGGCGCGTCATCCCCGAGCACGACATGCGCGTGGTCGACGCGGCGGGCCTGGAGCTTCCCGACCGCGCCGAGGGCCACCTGCAGTTCAAGGGGCCTTCGGCCACCTCGGGCTACTACCGCAACCCGGAGGCGACCAGGACGCTCTTCGACGGCGAGTGGCTGAACACCGGCGACCGCGCCTACCTGTCCGAGGGCATGCTCTACCTCACCGGCCGGGAGAAGGACGTGATCATCCGCGGCGGGCGCAACATCAGCCCCTACGAGCTCGAGGAGGCGGTGGGCGACCTCCCCGGCATCCGGCGCGGCTGCGTGGCCGCGTTCGGCTCGCTCGACCGCGCGAGCGGCACCGAGCGCGTGGTGGTGCTCGCCGAGACGCGCGAAAGGGATGCGTCGATTCACGACTCGCTGAGAAGGAAAATCAACGAGCTCGCGCTCGGGCTGATCGGCGCGCCGGTGGACGACATCGTGCTCGCGCCGCCGCACACCGTGCCCAAGACCTCGAGCGGCAAGATCCGGCGCGTCGCGGCGCGCGAGTACTACGAGCGCGGCCCCTCGGCGGTGCGCACGCAGGCGGTCTGGTGGCAGCTCGCGCGCCTCGCCCTCACGAGCGTCGCGCCGCAGCTGCGCCGCGGCCTGCGCGTCGCGCGCGGCATCGTCTACGCGGGATGGGCCTGGCTGCTCTTCGCTCTTCTTTTCCTTTTTATACTTGTTGTTTCCGCTGTTTCGCCGGGGCGCGCGGCGTGGAACTTCACCGGCGCCTGCGCGCGGCTTTTCTTCCGCGCCCTCGCCATCCCGGTCGCGGCGCGCGGGCTGGAGAACATCCCCGCGTCCGGGCCCTTCGTCATCGCCTCGAACCACACCAGCTACCTCGACGGCGCGCTGCTGCTCGCGGCGCTCGACTGGCGCGACTACGCCTTCGTCGCCAAGCGCGAGCTCGCCGCGAACCCGCTCACACGCATCTTCCTCAAGGGCATCGGCGCCGAGTTCGTCGAGCGCTTCGACGTGGCGAAGAGCGCCGAGCATGCCGACGAGCTGGTCGGCGCGGCGAAGCGCGGCGTGTCGCTCATCGTCTTCCCGGAGGGCACGCTCTCGCGCCAGACCGGGCTGATGCCGTTTCGCACCGGCGCCTTCCAGGTGGCGGCGCAGTCGGGCATTCCGGTGGTGCCGGCGGCGCTGCGCGGCGTGCGCTCGGTGCTGCGCGACGGCAGGTGGTATCCGCGCCGCGCGCCCGTGGCGGTGACCTTCGGCGCGCCGGTCGCGCCCGACGGCGAGGACTGGGCGGCGGCGGTGCGGCTGCGCGACCGGGTGCGCGCCGAGATCCTGCGCCACTGCGGCGAGCCCGACCTCGGCGACGGCGGCTAGATCGTAGATCGGGGTCTGACCCCAATCTCCGGCGATTACGAAGTCCGGATGGTCCCTTCGACGCAGGTCACGCAGTGGCCGCCGATCTCGATGTCGCTGTCGGTCACGCGCACCGAGACGCGGCCGTCGCGGCCGAGCTGCATCCCCTGGCGCGCGACGTAGCTTCTCTCGAAGCGCTCGAGCTCGCCGGTGTACCTGAGGTAGGCCGCGACGCTCACGTTGCCGCTGCCGCACACCGGGTCCTCCGGCACGCCCTGCGCCGGAGCGAAGGAGCGCACGTGGATAGTCGAGACGCCGTCCTCGGAGGCCGCGAACAGCGTCACGCCCGTCGCCTCGAGCGACTCGGAGAGCGCGGCGAGCGCCGCCATGTCGGGCTCGAGCGCGGCGAGCTCCTGCGCGTCGTCGAGCTCGGCGACGATCCACACCGGCCCGACGTCGACGCGCAGCGCGCGCTTGCCGAAGCCGATCGGCTTGTCGAGCGCGGCGATCTTGGGCTGCGGCGCCCGCACGTAGATCCAGTGGTCCTCGACGCTCAGCTCCAGGATCCCGGCGCCGCACTCCTGGCGCAGGGCCGCTTTCTTCCCTACGAACCCCGATTCCAGCGCCGCGTGCGCGGAGCCGATGGTCGGGTGGCCGGCGAAGGGCAGCTCCTGCAGCGGCGTGAAGATGCGCAGGCGATAGTCCGCCTTGCTCGAAGGCAGCAGGAACGTGGTCTCGGAGAGGTTGGTCCAGCGCGCGATGCGCTGCATGGCGGCGGTATCGAGCCCCTCGGCGCCGATCACCACCGCCACCGGGTTGCCCAGGAACGGCCGGTTGGTGAACACGTCGACCTGCTTGAATTTCATTTCTTCAGTACGGATCTGAGCGTCCTGCCCATCTCTGCGGGGTTGCGCGTCACCTTGATCCCGCACTCCTCCATCACGGCGAGCTTCTCCTGCGCCGTGCCCTTGCCGCCGGAGATGATCGCGCCCGCGTGGCCCATGCGCTTGCCCGGCGGGGCGGTGACCCCGGCGATGAACCCCACCACCGGCTTTCTCATGTGCTCCTTCACCCAGCGCGCCGCAGTCTCCTCGTCCGAGCCGCCGATCTCGCCCACCATGATCACCGCTTCGGTGCGCGGGTCGTCGTTGAACAACTTCAGGACCTCGAGGTGCTTCAGGCCGTTGACCGGGTCCCCGCCGATGCCGACGCAGGAGGACTGTCCCAGGCCGAGCTCGGTGAGCTGCCCGACCGCCTCGTAGGTGAGCGTCCCCGAGCGCGACACCACGCCCACCGGGCCTTTCCTGTGGATGTGGCCCGGCATGATGCCGATCTTGATCTCCTCGGGGGTGATCACGCCCGGGCAGTTCGGGCCCACCAGCAGCGTGCGCCGGCCCTTCATGCGGTGCTTGGTGCGGATCATGTCGCGCACCGGGATGCCTTCGGTGATGCAGATCACGAGGTCGAGGTCCGCGTCGACCGCTTCCTCGATCGCCGCCGCGGCGAAAGGCGGCGGCACGTAGATCACCGAGACCGTCGCCCCCGTTTGCGCTTTTGCGTCCTTCACGGTGCCGAAAATCGGAATGCCCTCGAAGTCCTCTCCGGCCTTCTTCGGGTTCACCCCGGCGACGAAGCAGGCGCGGCCGTTCGCGTAGGCGCGGCTCGTCTGGGTGTGGAACTGGCCGGTCTTGCCGGTGATGCCCTGCGTCATCACCCGCGTGTTCCTGTCGATGAGGATACTCATTTCTTCTTCGCTTTCTTCTTCCCCGCCTTCTTCCTGTTTGGTTTTGCTCTTGCCTTCGCCTTCTTCACCGCGGCGACGACTTTCCGCGCCGCGTCCGCCATGTTGTCGGCGGAGATGATCGGCAGGCCCGAGTCTTCCAGGATCTTCTTTCCCAGGTCCTCGTTGGTGCCCTTCATGCGCACCACCAGCGGCACCGCGAGCTTCACCTCGCGCGCCGCCGCCACCACGCCGCTCGCGATGGTGTCGCACTTCATGATGCCGCCGAAGATGTTGACCAGGATCGCCTTCACCTTCGGATTGGAGAGCATGATCTTGAACGCGGCGGTGACCTTCTCCGCGGTGGCGCCGCCGCCGACGTCGAGGAAGTTGGCCGGCGAGCCGCCGAACAGCTTGATGGTGTCCATGGTGGCCATGGCGAGCCCCGCGCCGTTGACCATGCAGCCGATCTTGCCGTCGAGCGAAATGTAATTGAGATCGTGCTTGGAGGCCTCGATCTCGAGCGGATCCTCCTCGTCGAGGTCGCGCATGGCGACCACTTCGGGGTGCCTGAAGAGCGCGTTGTCGTCGAAGTTGAGCTTGGCGTCGAGCGCGATGACGCGGCTGTCGTTGGTCAGGATCAGCGGATTGACCTCCACCAGCGAGGCGTCGCTCTCGTCGAAACACCGGTACAGCGCCTGCAGGAGCCTCGCCGCCTCGGGGATCGCCGCTATCGTGATGCCGATCTTCCCGGCGACGTTCGCTGCGTCCTCGGCGCTCAGTCCGGTCGCCGGATCGATGAACACCTTGTGGATCTTTTCAGGAGTCTTGGCCGCCACTTCCTCGATGTCCATGCCGCCCTCGGAGGAGGCCATCAGCACCACTTTCTGCGTGCCGCGATCCACCACCATGCCGACGTACAGCTCCTTGCGGATGTCGGCGCCCTCCTCGATCA
>Ga0156230_1104_pt2 | contig 14803 bp, 17 predicted proteins | sample RifCSPlowO2_12_FD_107877 | JGI IMG/M metagenome (GOLD analysis project Ga0156230, IMG submission 107877) | Betaproteobacteria bacterium RIFCSPLOWO2_12_FULL_68_19 | reverse complement strand
CGCGGGCGCCTTGGAGCGATCGGTCTCGATCATCACCAGGCCGGCGCTCTCGAGCAGCACCTTGGGGTCGATGCGCGGCTCCTCGGCGCGAGACGCGAAAACGGGCGTCGGAGCCGGCGCAGGAGCAGCGGCAGGAGCAAGCGCGGGTACCGCCGCCGCGGGGGGGAGGGTGGCCTCGGCGTGATGCTCTTCGCGGCTTAGTTGCTCGCGGCGCAGCGCCTCCTGGCGCTGCTCCTCGCGCACCAGCTCCTCGCGGCGCGTATCGTCCTTCACGAGGAAGGCCGGCGGCTGGCCGGTCGGGCCGGCGGTTGCCGGACGCTCGTCCCGGCGCTCGCGATGGCGGTCGCGCCCGCGCCCGCGCCGTCCGCGGCGCTGCTCCTCGCCTTCGCGCTCGGGCGGGCGGGGTCCCTGCGGGGCTTGCGGCTGCTGCTGTAGCGGCTGCTGCTGTAGCGGCTGCTGCTGTGGCGGACGCGGCGGCCGCTGCTGCTCCGGACGGCGCTCGCCGCGCGGCTGGCCGTTGCGGCGCTGCTCCAGCCGTCCCTGCTGCTGGCGATCGCGGCGCTCGTCGCGCTGGCCTTCGCGCTGGCCGTCGCGGCGGCCCTCGCGGCGCTGCTGGTCGCGGCGCTGCTGGTGGTCGCGCCTGGGCTCGCGCTGTCCTTGCGGTCTTTGCGGCTGCGGCTGTGCCTGGGGACGCGGCGCGGGTGCGGGCGCGGTCTCAGCGGGAGCCTTGAACAGCCCGAACAGGCGCGACAGGAAGCCCGGACGCTGCTCTTCGGGCTGCGGCGCCGCCGCGGCAGGCTGCGGGGCGGGGGCGCGCGGCGGCCGCGGCTGCTGCTCGACGCTCATCGGGGCGGGCTGCTCCGGCGTGATGGCCTTGACCACCGCCTCCTGGCGCTCGCGCTTGGGCTCGGCCTCCTGGCCCGGAACCGGCGGCTCCTGCGGCGCCTCGACCAGCTCGTAGCTCGCGGGCACGTGCTCCATCTCGTTCAGCTCGTCGTGCTTGAGGCGCGTCACCTTGTAATGCGGCGTGTCGAGGTGCGGGTTGGGCACCAGCACGATGTTGACCTTGAGCCGGCCTTCGAGCTTCTGGATCTCGGCGCGCTTCTCGTTCAGCAGGAACGAGCCGACGTCGACCGGCACCTGCGCGTGCACCGCGCCGGTGTTCTCCTTCATCGCCTCCTCCTGCAGGATCCTCAGGACGTGCAGCGCGGTCGACTCGGTGCCGCGGATGAAGCCGGTGCCGCTGCAGCGCGGGCAGCTGATGTGCGCGGTCTCTTCCAGCGAGGCCTGCAGCCGCTGGCGCGACAGCTCCATCATGCCGAAGCGCGAGATCTTGCCGATCTGCACCCGGGCGCGGTCGAACTTGAGCGCGTCGCGCAGGCGGTTCTCCACCTCGCGCTGGTTGCGCTGCGACTCCATGTCGATGAAGTCGATGACGATCAGGCCGCCCAGGTCGCGCAGGCGCAACTGCCGCGCTACTTCATCTGCGGCTTCCAAATTGGTGCGCAGGGCGGTCTCCTCGATGTCGCCGCCGCGCGTGGCGCGCGCGGAGTTGACGTCGATCGCGACCAGCGCCTCGGTGTGGTCGATCACGATCGAGCCGCCCGAGGGCAGGGCGACCTGCCTGGAGTAGGCGCTCTCGATCTGGTGCTCGATCTGGAAGCGGGAGAAGAGCGGCACGTCGTCGCGGTAGAGCTTGACCTTGCCGACGTTGTCCGGCATGACCGTCTGCATGAACGACTTCGCCTGCTCGTAGATCTCCTCGGTGTCGATCAGGATCTCGCCGATGTCGGGCTGGAAGTAGTCGCGGATCGCGCGGATCACCAGGCTCGACTCGAGGTAGATGAGGAACGGCTTCTTCGACTGGTCCTGCGAGGCCGACTCGACCGCGCGCCAGAGCTGCATGAGGTACTCGAGGTCCCAGTTCAGCTCCTCGAGGGAGCGGCTGATCGCCGCGGTGCGGGCGATCACGCTCATGCCCTCGGGCAGCTGCAGCTGGTCGAGCGTGTCGCGCAGCTCGTTGCGGTCCTCGCCCTCGACGCGGCGCGAGACCCCGCCGCCGCGCGGGTTGTTGGGCATCAGGACCAGGTAGCGCCCGGCCAGGCTGATGAAGGTGGTGAGCGCCGCGCCCTTGGTGCCGCGCTCGTCCTTCTCGACCTGGACGATGATCTCCTGGCCCTCGCGCAGCGCGTCCTGGATGCGCGCGCGCCCGACGTCGACGTCGGGCTTGAAGTAGCTGCGGGCGACTTCCTTGAACGGCAGGAACCCGTGCCGCTCCTCGCCGTAGTCGACGAAGGCGGCCTCGAGGCTGGGCTCGATGCGGGTGATGATGCCTTTGTAGATGTTGCTCTTGCGTTGTTCCCTTGAGGCTGACTCTATGTCGAGGTCGACGAGCTTCTGCCCTTCGACGATCGCGACGCGCAGCTCTTCTTGCTGCGTCGCGTTGAATAACATCCGCTTCACTTGTTGTTCTCCTGCGCGCGCAGGAGACTAGCTCGTGCTTGCTCTCCTAATGAGATTCCACACCCAGGGGGTGTTCGAGTTTTCCTTGGGAAAACAAAACCTACGCGCGCTTCTAGTAGTATCGCTACTTCCGGTGAGCGAAATTAACCAGTGCTTCAGGCCCGGCTGCGGCCGGACGGGAGGCGGGTTGCAGGTCCCGGCTACGGCGGCCCCAAGAGCTCACCGCGCCACGCGTTCCTGTGCCTCGCAACTCAAAGCAACCCAGAGATAGTACGGAAAATGAATGACTTAAGCAAGGCCGCAGGCCGTCCCAAGGCGACCTGGCTGGAAGTCGGGGAAGAAGCCGCCGCGCAGCGCATCGACAACTTCCTGCTGCGCCATCTCAAGGGAGTGCCCAAAAGCCACGTCTACCAGGTGCTGCGCAGCGGCCAGGTGCGCGTCAACAGCGGCCGGGTGAAGCCCGACTACCGTCTCCAGGCCGGCGACCGCGTGCGCCTGCCCCCGGTCAGGATCGCCGCCAGGCCCCCGGCCGCCAGGCCGGCCGAGCTGCCGGTGATCTACGAGGACCCGGGCCTGCTGGTGGTGGACAAGCCCAGCGGCGTCGCCGTGCACGGCGGCAGCGGCCTGAGCTACGGCGCCATCGAGTCGCTGCGGGCCGCCCGGCCGGGGGCGAAGTTCCTCGAGCTCGCGCACCGGCTCGACCGCGACACGTCCGGGCTGCTGATGATCGCCAAGAAGAGGTCCGTGCTGGTCGAGCTGCACCGGATGCTGCGCGAAGGCGAGGTCGAGAAAATCTACACGGTGCTGGCGGCTGGCCGTTACGCGGGGGAAAAGGAGATCCGCGCACCGCTCCACAAGTACGTCACCGCGGCGGGCGAACGGCGCGTGGCGGTGCGGGAAGATGGCATGGCTGCGGCAACAAACGTAAAGGTTCTCAAGGCCACTTCGGCTTCCAGCCTCCTCGAAGTCCGCCTTCTCACGGGCCGCACGCACCAGATCCGGGTGCACCTCGCGCACGCCGGCCATCCGGTGCTCGGCGACGACAAGTACGGCGACTTCGCGTTGAACCGGGAGCTCGCGAAGCAGGGCGTGAAGCGCCTGTTCCTGCACGCGGCCTCGCTCGGCTTCGCCCACCCGGGCACGGGCGAGCGGCTGCGCCTGAAATCGCCGCTTCCGCCCGACATGCGGGCCTTCATCGAGCGCAGCCTGCCGTGAGATACGAGCTGATCGTCTTCGACTGGGACGGGACGATCCTCGACTCGCCCTCGGCCATCGCGGCATGCATCCAGGCCTCCTGCGGCGAGCTGGGCCTCGAGGTGCCCGAGCGCAGCCGCGCCAGCCACGTCATCGGCCTGGGCATCGAGGAGCTGATGCGCATCGCGGCCCCCGCCCTGGCGCCCGAGCGCTACCCGGATTTCGTCGCCGCCTACCGCAGGCATTTCCGGGGGCGCGAGCAGTCGATGCAGCTCTACCCCGGCATGCGGGCGCTGCTTGAAGAAGTGCGACAGAAACACAGCCTCGCGATCGCGACCGCGAAGAGCCGCCGCGGGCTCGAGCGCGCGTTCGACGCCACCGGCCTGAGGGGCTACTTCCGCGCCTCGCGCTGCGCCGACGAGACGACGCCGAAGCCGCACCCCGCGATGCTGCTGGAGCTGATGGAGGAGCTTGCCGTGAAGCCGCAGGGGATGCTCATGATCGGCGATACGTCCCACGACCTGGAGATGGCGCGCGCGGCGGGCGTCGACGCCCTGGCCGTCAGCTACGGCGCGCACTCCGAGGACGGGCTGCGGGCCTGCGGGCCGCTCGGCTGCTTTGCCGACGTCGCCTCGCTCGCGCAATGGCTCAGAGCGAACGGCTGATCTGCGCCTCGCAGGCGCTCCTCGATGCCGGCCGCGGCGTGCGCTTTGAAGTCGAGTACTTCGGCGAGGCCGCGGCCGCGTTCGCCGTCCGGCACGCCGGACGCGTGCACGGCTACCTCAACCGCTGCGCGCACGTCGCGATGGAGCTCGACTGGCAGGAAGGAGTATTTTTCGCTGCCGACGGGCGCGATTTGCTATGCTCGACGCACGGCGCCGTCTACGATGCGGCGAGCGGACGCTGCCTCGGCGGGCCGTGCAACGGCGCGCCGCTGGTGAAGCTGCGCCTCGAGGAGCGCGACGGCAAGGTCTACTTCATGGGGTTCGAGGATGAATGAGAACGGCGGGCAGTGGGAACGCGAGCTGGTCGCCAAGCTCGCGACGGCGGCGCTCAAGGAGCAGCGGCGCGCGCGCCTGTGGGGCATCTTCTTCAAGCTGCTGACCTTCGCGTACGTCACGCTGCTGCTGCTGTTCGCGATCGACTGGAAGGAGCGCGCCGAGCTCGCCGGCGGCAGGAAGCACACCGCGATGGTGGAGGTGAGCGGGCTGATCGCCCCGGGCGCCGACGCGAGCGCCGAGAAGATCAACGCCGCGCTGCTGGCGGCGTTCAAGGACCGCAACACCCAGGGCGTGGTGGTGCGCATCAATTCCCCCGGGGGCAGCCCGGTGCAGGCGCAGACCATCTACGACGAGATGCGCCGCCTGCGCAAGGCCTACCCGAACATCCCGCTGTACGCGGTGGTCGAGGACGTGTGCGCCTCGGGCGGATACTTCGTCGCCGCCGGCGCCGAGCGCATCTACGTCGGCAAGGCGAGCATCGTCGGCTCGATCGGCGTGCTGATGAACGGCTTCGGCTTCACCGGCCTGATGGACAAGCTGGGCGTCGAGCGGCGCCTGATCACCGCCGGCGAGAACAAGGGCATGCTCGATCCCTTCTCGCCCATGCAGGAGCAGGACCGGCGCTACGCCAAGGCGATGGTCGACGACATCCACCAGCAGTTCATCGGCGTGGTGCGCGAAGGCCGCGGCAAGCGCCTCAAGGAGACGCCCGACATGTTCAGCGGCCTGATCTGGACCGGCCAGAAGAGCGTCGACCTCGGGCTCGCCGACGGCATCGGCAGCCTCGAGTACGTGGCGCGCGAGGTGGTGAAGGCGGAGCTGATCGTCGACTTCACGCAGAAGGAGAACCTGGCGGAGAAATTCGCCCGGCGCTTCGGCGCCGGCGCCGCCGCGGCGCTCGCCGAGCTCGCGTTCAAAGCCTCGCCGGCGCTGCGCTAGCGCCCGGGGTGCCGCGCATGCCGCGCAGCTGGATGGTGGCCGCGATCGCGGCGAGCATCGCGGCGTGCAGCCCTGCCGACCATGCCTACTACGCGCGCGGCAAGGTGGTGCAGGCCGTGAGCGACGGCTTCGCGGCCACGCAGGCATACGATCGCTACCTGCAGAGCCGCAACGCGCATCCCGCGTCGCCCGCCGACATCGCCCTGGCTGCGCGACCCGGAACCTACAGCAGCGTCGCGCTCGAGCGCGACCGCATCGTGCTCGTGCTCGACTCCAACCTGCCGACCGGGCGATTCGCGATCGTGGGCAAGCCGATCACGTTTTCGGCGCAGCAGGCGGCGGGCAAGCGCAGCTGGACCTGCGCGCGCGGCGAGCTCGCCGAAACCATCATGCCCGAGAGCTGCCGCCAGCGCTGAGCGGGCGGCCCTCGCGCGCGTGCAGGAGGAACACCGCCGGGCGCTTGCCCGGCGCGAGGCGCGCGCGGCGCCATTCGCCGATGGTCTTCATGACGATGCTTTCGCCGGGAAGCGTGAGCTCGGCCGCGACGCAAAGGCGCGTGCTCGCGGCGCACGCGGCAAGCAGGGCGGCGAACAGCGCCTCGTTGCGGTAGGGCGTCTCGATGAAGATCTCGGTTTCACGTTCCTTGCGCGAGCGCTGCTCGAGCTCGCGGATCCTTTTCTCCCGCTCTGTCGCGTCCCTGGGCAGATAGCCGCAGAACGCGAAGCGCTGGCCTTCCAGGCCCGAAGCCATGAGCGCGAGCACGAGCGACGACGGGCCGACGAGCGGCACGACGCGAAAGCCCTCGCGGTGCGCCGCCTCGATCAGCGCCGCGCCCGGATCGGCGATCGCCGGGCAGCCCGCCTCGGAGAGCAGCCCGAGAGACCTGCCTTCTCGAAGCGGCTTCAGCAGTGGCGAGACCTCATCGCCTAGCGTGACGATGTTCAGCTCGCGCACCGGCATTCCCAGCGCGCCGAGGAAGGCGCGGGCGCTTTTCGCGTTCTCGACCGCGAAGTCGTGAAGCGATGTCACTTTTTGCAGGCAGGCGGCAGGCAGGGCGTCCGCGGGTGCGCCGCCGAGCGGGGAGGGGATGGCGTAGAGAATCAAACCATCACCAGGAACCTAAACGACAGGCATTCCCGCGCGCTCGAGCAGCTCGGTGAGCGCGATCAGCGGCAGGCCGATGAGCGAGGTCGGGTCCTCGGTGTCGATGCGAGCGATGAGCGCGATGCCCAGGCCTTCGGCCTTGGCGCTGCCCGCGCAGTCGTAGGGCTGCTCGCGCCGCAGGTAGGACTCGATGCGCCGCTCGTCGAGGCTGCGGAAGGTGACGCGGCAGGCGACGACACGCGAATCCAGGCTTCCGGCTCTTGTGTCCAGGAGCGAGACTGCCGTCTGGAACTCGGCCGACTTGCCGCTCAGCTCGCGCAGCTGGCGCAGCGCCAGGTCGTGGCTGCCCGGCTTGCCGAGCAGGCGACCGTCGAGCGCCGCCGCCTGGTCGCAGCCGATGACCAGCGCGTTCTCGGCGCGAATCGATCTCGCCTTCAGGACCGAGAGGCGCAGCGCCAGGTCGGCGGGCGACTCGCCCGGCAGCGCCTGCTCCTCGATGCTCGGCGCGGCGACCTCGAAAGGCAGGCCGAGGCGCTCCAGGAGCTGCCTGCGGTAGGGCGAGGTGGAGCCGAGCACGAGGCGCCTGGGCTGAGCCATCACTTTGTTATGCCGAGGGTTTTCCAAAATGCTATCATCCACCGCTTTATGTCGCACCAGCCGCTGATCGATGGCTTCGAGTTCGCGACGGCTGGAGCAAGGCAGCAGGGAAGTTGGCCGGTGCGCGAGCTGCCGCGCGTGCGCGACCTGCTCGCCTCGGAGGACGGCGAGGTCCGCTACGTGCTCGAAGGCATGCGCGACGAGCGCGGACGGCCGAGCCTGAGACTGAGCCTGCAGGGGACGCTGACGCTGCGCTGCCAGCGCTGCCTCGAGCCGATGCCTTTCGAGGTGCGGGCCGACGAGGTGCTGGTGCTCGCGGCGACGCAGGCGGAGATCGACGCCGAGCCGCCCGATGCGCACTCGCCCGACCGGGTGCTCGCGGGCAAGGAGATGCCGCTGCGCGAGCTGATCGAGGACGAGCTGATCCTCGCCCTGCCGTACGCGCCGCGGCACGCAAGCTGCGCGGCGCGCCTCGCGCAGGCGGACGAGACAAGGCAGGATGGGAAAATTTCGCCGTTCGCGGGCCTGCGCGGCCTGGTGCGCGACAAGCATTGACATCGAAAGGAGTCACACCATGGCAGTCCAGCAGAACAAGAAGTCGCCGTCGCGGCGCGGCATGCACCGCTCGCACGACCGGCTGAGCGCTCCGGCGATCGCGGTCGAGCCGACCACCGGCGAGACGCACCTGCGCCACCACGTCAGCGCGACCGGCTTCTACCGCGGCAAGAAGGTCCTCAAGGCCGCAGAAGAGTAGCCCGCTGATCACCGTCGCCGTCGATTGCATGGGGGGCGATCACGGCCCGCATGTGACGGTTCCGGCCGCGCTCGAGTTCCAGGCGCGCTTCGCCGACGTCGACATCGTGCTGGTCGGCCTGCGCGACGCGCTCGAGGCGGAGCTCGCCGCGCGCGGCGCGGCGCCCGGGCCGCGGCTGCGGCTGCACGACGCCGCCGAGGTGGTGGCGATGGACGAGCCGCCGGCGCAGGCGCTGCGCACCAAGAAGGACTCCTCGATGCGCGTGGCGGTCAACCTGGTGAAGAACGGCGAGGCGCACGCCTGCGTGAGCGCGGGCAACACCGGCGCCTTGATGGCCATCTCGCGCTTCGTGCTGAAGACCATCCCGGGAATAGACCGGCCCGCGATCGCCACGGTGCTGCCGAACATGAAAAGCGGCTACACCTACGTGCTCGACCTGGGCGCGAACGTCGACTGCACCCCCGAGCAGCTGATGCAGTTCGGCGTGATGGGCGCGATGCTGGTCGCGGCGCTCGAGCACAAGGAGCGCCCGTCGGTCGGGCTGCTGAACATCGGCGTCGAGGACATCAAGGGCAATGAAACGGTCAAGCGCGCCGCCGAGCTGCTGCGCGCGAGCGGGCTCAATTTCTACGGCAACGTGGAAGGCGACGACATCTACAAGGGAACCACCGACGTGGTGGTCTGCGACGGCTTCGTCGGCAACTCGGTGCTCAAGGCTTCCGAAGGCGTGATCAAGATGCTTTTCCTGTTCATCAGGAAGGAATTCATGGGCAGCCCGTGGCGCAGGCTCGTCGCCTGGCTGGCGCGCCCGGTGTTCGGGGCGCTGCGCGCGCGCATGGACCCGGGCAAGTACAACGGCGCGAGCCTGCTCGGGCTGCGCGGCATCGTGATCAAGAGCCACGGCTCGGCGGACGCCTACGCCTTCGGCCAGGCGCTCGGGCGCGCGGTCGACGAGGTGAGGAACAGCGTGCCGCAGCGCATCGCGGCGCAGATGGCCCACGTCGAAGCGACGGTGCCGTCGTGACCTATGCCAGGATCGTCGGCACCGGCAGCTACCTGCCGCCGCGCGTCATGACGAACGACGAGTTCGCCGCGCGCCTGGACACGAGCGACGCGTGGATCCGCAGCCGCACCGGCATCGCACAGCGCCATATCGCCGGGAAGTCCCAGGCCTCGAGCGACCTCGCGCTGGAGGCGAGCTCCCGTGCGCTCGAGGCATCTGGTTTAAAAGCTTCTCAAATAGATCTCATCATCGTCGCGACGTCCACGCCGGACTACATCTTCCCCAGCACCGCCTGCCTGCTGCAGGCCAAGCTCGGCGTGAAGGGCTGCCCGGCCTTCGACGTGCAGGCCGTGTGCAGCGGCTTCGTCTATGGACTGGCAACAGCCGATGCGCTGATCAGAAGCGGTCAATACAAGACTGCACTGGTCGTAGGCGCCGAGGTCTTTTCGCGCATCCTCGACTGGAACGACCGCGGCACCTGCGTGCTGTTCGGCGACGGCGCGGGGGCGGTGGTGCTCGCCGCCGCGTCCGCCCCAGGCATCCACGCGAGCGTGCTGCATGCCGACGGCAGCCAGGTGGACCTGCTCTCGGTGCCGGGCAACGTCTGCGGCGGCGCGATCGTCGGCTCGCCGTTCCTGCAGATGAACGGGCAGGGCGTGTTCAAGTTCGCCGTGCGGGTGCTCGAGGAGGTGGCGCGCGAGACCGTGGCCGCGGCGGGCATGAGCATGGCGCAGGTCGACTGGCTGATCCCGCACCAGGCGAACGTGCGCATCCTCGAGGCGACCGCGCGCAAGCTCGGGCTGCCGGCGGAGAAGCTGGTCGTGACGGTCGATCACCACGGCAACACCTCGGCGGCCTCGGTGCCCCTGGCGCTCGACGAGTTCGTGTGCGCGGGCCGGATCCGCCCCGGCCACCGGGTGCTGATGGAAGGCGTGGGCGGCGGCTTCACCTGGGGCGCGAGCCTCGCCACGCTATGAAGCTCGCGATGGTGTTCCCGGGGCAGGGCTCGCAGGCGGTCGGCATGCTGCGCGGCTACGAGGACGTGCCCGAGGCGCTCGAGGTGCTGCTCGAGGCGCAGCAGGTGCTCGGCGGCGAGTTCATCGAGCTGCTCGAGGAGGGGCCGGCCGAGGCGCTCAACCTGACGGTCAATACGCAGCCCGCGATGCTCACCGCCGGCTATGCGGCGTACCGCGCCTGGCTCGCGCGCGGCGGCCCGCGGCCCGAGGTCCTTGCCGGGCACAGCCTGGGCGAGTACACGGCGCTGGTGGCGGCGGGCGCGCTCGCGTTCCGCGATGCGCTGCCGCTGGTGCGCTTCCGGGCCGAGGCGATGCAGGACGCGGTGCCCGAAGGCGAAGGCGCGATGGCCGCGATCCTCGGGCTCGACGACCAGGGCGTGCGCGCGGCCTGCGCCGAGGCGCAGGGGGCGGTGCAGGCGGTCAACTTCAATGCGCCGGGACAGGTGGTGATCGCGGGGCAGAAGGCCGCGGTCGAGCGCGCCATCCTGCTGTGCAAGTCGCGCGGCGCGAAGCGCGCCATGCCGCTGCCGGTGAGCGCGCCTTTCCATTCCTCGCTGATGAAGCCGGCCGGGGAGCGGCTGCAGGCCTATCTCAAGGACCTGCGCGTCGCCGTGCCGCAGGTCCCGGTGATCAACAACGTCGACGTGAGGATCGAGAGCCAGCCGCAGGCCATCAAGAGCGCGCTGGTGCGCCAGGCGGCCGCGCCGGTGCGCTGGGTCGAGACCATCCGCACCATGGCGCAGCTCGGCGTGACGCACGTGGTGGAATGCGGGCCCGGCAAAGTGCTTTCGGCCCTGACCAGGCGAATCGTTCCGGAACTGCATTCGATCGCTGCCGCCGACCGCGGCTCGCTCGATCAGGCGATCGCGGCAGTGAAGGGGGCATGAACATGCTCGAGGGAAAGCTCGCGCTCGTGACCGGGGCCTCGCGCGGCATCGGCAGCGCCATCGCCGCGGAGCTCGCCAGGCAGGGCGCCAAGGTGATCGGGACCGCTACAAGCGAAGCCGGTACACGCGGCATTTCGCAATCCGGTCTGATTGGAAAAGTCCTGAACGTGCGCGATGCGGCCCAGTGCGATGCCCTGGTCGAATCGGTCCGCAAGGAGTTCGGCGACGTCCTGATCCTGGTGAACAACGCCGCCGTGACGCGCGACAACCTGGCGCTGCGCATGAAGGACGCGGAGTGGGACGAGGTGATCGAGACCGACCTGCGCGCGGTGTTCCGGCTGTCGCGCGCGGTGATGCGCGGCATGATGAAGGCGCGCTGGGGGCGGATCATCAACATCACCTCGGTGGTCGGCGCCGCCGGCAATCCGGGGCAGGCCAACTACGCCGCGGCCAAGGCCGGCGTGGTCGGCATGACCAAGTCGCTCGCGCGCGAGCTCGGCAGCCGCAACATCACCGTCAACTGCGTCGCCCCGGGCTTCATCGACACCGACATGACGCGCGCGCTGCCCGAGGCGAGCCGCGCCGCGCTGCTCGCGCAGATCCCGCTCGTCCGGCTCGGCGCGCCGCAGGACGTCGCCCGCGCGGTCGCGTATCTCGCCTCGCCGGGCGGCGACTACGTCACCGGAGCGGTGCTGCACGTCAACGGCGGCATGTATATGTCGTAGAATACGGCCCCTCTTGGCCCACCACCCTTAAGGTTTGCCCTCAAAGACAGGGAAGGAGCAGCGGATGGAGAACGTCGAACAACGCGTCAAAAAGATCATCGCCGAGCAGCTCGGCGTGAACGAGGCCGAGATCAAGAACGAGTCGTCGTTCGTCGACGACCTGGGCGCGGACTCGCTCGACACCGTGGAGCTGGTAATGGCGCTCGAGGAGGAGTTCGAGACCGAGATCCCGGACGAGGAGGCCGAGAAGATCACCACCGTCCAGCAGGCCATCGATTACGTCAAGTCGCACTCCAAGTCGTAAGCTTGGAACCTGAGCGCAACCTTGAGCCGTCGCAGAGTCGTGGTCACCGGGCTGGGCATCGTCTGCCCGCTCGGCAACGCGGTCCAGCCCGCCTGGGATAGCGCGCTCGCCGGCACCTCCGGCATCACCCGCATCACGCGCTTCGACCCTTCGCGCCTCGCGAGCCAGATCGCGGGCGAGGTGAAGGGCTTCGACGTCGCGCCCTACATGTCGCCCAAGGAAGCGCGCCGCATGGATCTGTTCATCCACTACGGCATGGCGGCCGGGCTGCAGGCCTGGCGCGACGGCGCTCTGCAACTCACCGCGGACAACGCCGAGCGCGTCGGCATCAATTTCGGCTCGGGCATCGGCGGCCTGCCGCTCATCGAGGCCATGCACGCGGAGCTCGAGAAGAACGGCCCGCGCCGCATCTCGCCGTTCTTCATCCCGGGCACCATCATCAACATGATCGCCGGGCTGCTCTCCATCGAGATCGGCGCCAAGGGACCGAACCTCGCCATGGTGACCGCCTGCACCACCTCGACGCACTGCATCGGCGAGGCGGCCAAGTCGATCCGCTACGGCGAGGCCGACGTGATGATCGCCGGCGGCGCCGAGGCGGTGGTGACCGAGCTCGCGATCGGCGGCTTCGCCTCGGCACGGGCGCTTTCGACGCGCAACGACGACCCAGCCGGCGCGAGCCGCCCCTGGGACAAGGAGCGCGACGGCTTCGTGCTCGGCGAAGGCGCCGGCGCGGTGATGCTGGAAGAGTACGAGCATGCGAAGGCGCGCGGCGCGAGGATCTACTGCGAGGTCGCGGGCTACGGCGTATCGGCCGACGCCTTCCACATGACCGCGCCTCCCGAGGACGGCGACGGCGGCTTCCGCGCCATGCGCAACGCCCTGAAGGACGCCGGCCTGGGCGCCGACGCGGTCGACTACATCAACGCGCACGGCACCTCCACGCCGCTCGGCGACGTGGCCGAGACGAAGGCGGTGAAGCGCCTGCTGGGCAGCCGCGCGCCCAGGGTCGCGGTCAACTCGACCAAGTCGATGACCGGCCACCTGCTCGGCGCCGCGGGCGGCGTCGAGGCGGTGTTCAGCGCGCTCGCGATCCGCGACCAGGTCTCGCCGCCGACCATCAACCTGCGCAATCCCGACCCGGAGTGCGACCTCGACTACGTGCCGAACGAGGCGCGCAAGATGACGATCCGCGTGGCGCTGTCCAACTCCTTCGGCTTCGGCGGCACCAACGGCACCCTGGTGCTGTCGCGGCTTGAGGTCTAGGCGTGCTTCTCCGCCTCCATGAAGTCTAGGCGTGCTTCTCCGCCTCCATTGAGCTTAAGGCTCGTCCTTTCTCCTTCCCCGGTCTTCGCCGCCGTCATCGTCGTGCTGCACGCGGCGGCGGGGGTGTCTGCCTTTCTGGCGCTGGGCGGGCTTGCGGGCGCCGCGCTCGGCGCCATGCTGGTGGCACTCGGCCTGGCGGCGGCATGGAGCCGGGCGCTTCTCCGCTCGGCGCGCTCGGTGCGCGCGCTCGAGATCGGCGCCGAAGAGCTGCTGCTCGAGCTCGCCGGCGGCGCGAGGATCGCGGCGCAGCCGGCTGCGCGGCGCTACGTCAGCCGGCTCGCGGTAGTGCTGCCCCTGCGCCGGCCCGCGCGCAGGACGATTCTGGTCACCGCCGACATGCTGGGCGCGGCCGAGTTCCGCCAGCTGCGCATCTGGGCCCTGTGGGCGAAGCTGCAGGCCGTGGCGGGGAAGCAACTGCCTGCGTAGCCGGCGGCCCGCTTCTACGTCGAACTATTTCCAAGTGCGTGTGTCTGTGGCACATAGGCGTTGCAGTTCGGACTGTGCGTCCGGGGGTGGGGAGCCCCGCCTGCGCGACAGCGAGGTCGGCCTGAGGCGGTTGCATGTCTGACCGCGAGATCGACCGGCAGCTGGTAGCGCGGGCACAGCGCGGCGACAAGCAGGCGTTTGGTCTGCTCGTAGAGAAGTACCAGCGCAAGCTGGCGCGGCTGTTGTCGCGCTTCATTCGCGACCCGGCCGAGGTCGAGGATGTGACGCAGGAAGCGTTCATCAAGGCCTACCGGGCCCTCCCCGCATTCCGTGGCGACAGCGCGTTTTACACGTGGCTGTACAGGATTGGAATTAATACGGCCAAGAACTATCTCATGGCCATGGGTCGGCGGGCGCCGACCTCGACCGAGGTAGAGGCCGAAGAGGCGGAAGGTTTCGAGGAAGGCGAGCAGCTGCGCGACATCAACACGCCGGAGAGCGTGCTGCTGTCGAACGAGATCGCGCAGACCGTGAACTCGACCATCGAAAAGCTGCCTGAGGAATTGCGCAAGGCGATTCAGATGCGCGAGATCGAAGGGATGAGCTACGAGGACATCGCGCAGGCGATGGACTGTCCCATCGGCACGGTGCGCTCGCGCATCTTCCGCGCGCGCGAGGCGATCGCGGAGCAGCTGCGGCCGCTGCTGGGCACCAGGAAAGACAAAAGGTGGTAGTAGTAACGGCAAAAGGCAGGTGGTAGGGGCATGAAAGAGCGCATTTCGGCCTTGATGGACGGCGAGCTGGACGAGCGCTCGGCGGCGGCGCTGATCCAGGCGCTGGAGCACGACCGCGAGGCGCTCGAGACCTGGCGGCTCTACCACCTGATGGGCGACGCGATGCGCGAGCCCCGGCTGCTCTCGCAGCGCTTCGCCGCGCGCATCGGCGAGCGGCTTGCCGCCGAGCCGACCGTGCTCGCCCCTGCGGCGGCGCCGGCCGAGCCGCGGCGCCGCGTCGCGCTGCCGATTGCCGCCAGCCTTGCCGCCGTGGCCCTCGTGGGCTGGCTC